>Ga0307470_10000358_pt1 | contig 25119 bp, 19 predicted proteins | sample atmos_gasesAM3C__FD_204565 | JGI IMG/M metagenome (GOLD analysis project Ga0307470, IMG submission 204565) | Hardwood forest soil microbial communities from Morgan-Monroe State Forest, Indiana, United States - atmos_gasesAM3C_05 | ecosystem: Environmental > Terrestrial > Soil > Temperate forest... | reverse complement strand
TGAGGGGTTACCGGTGTTTGGCTCGGCGGCGAGACGCCGCCGAGCCAGCCGGCAAGGACGCCAGCGCTCCGCTGCGCCAGCGCTCCGTTACCTCACGCGCGTCCTTGCGATCGCCAGCATCGCGCTGCCGTAGATGGCCAGGGCGATGAACATCATGGCGGCGGAGCCGGTGCGGAGGTCCTGGGCGATGACCTTGGCCCCGGTCAGGACGAGCAGAACGATCCCCAGTTGCGATGCTTCGCGCATGCGCCAGAGGCGTCCGATCAGGGCCAGTGCGACCGAGGCGGCGGCGAGCACGCCGGTGTGGACGAGCGTGTGAACGCCTTCGCTGGCTTTTACGAGCGGTGATGAGGCGATGACCATCGCCATCGATGTCGCGGCGCAGACGGCGATGCCGAGGAGGACGACGCTCCGTACTCGCAGGAAGGCGGCCAGACACAGCGCCGCTCCGATGAACGCCGGCAGCGGGATCGCCACCGCCTCTCCGTGGTTCACGAGCGCGGAACCGGCGTAGGAGAACAGGCCGCCGCCTATGGCGGCGAAGACTCCCCACAGCGCGCTCTGCACGGTAAAGGTGATCGTGACGGCGCGCGTCGAGGCGCGGCGGGCGATCTCCGCGGCGACGAGCGCGGCCACGCTCCAGAGGATCGTCCGCCACGCCGGCGTGAGCACGAGCGCGGAGCTACCCATGATTCCGATCAGCGTGGCCGTCGCACCCTGGATCATGGCCCTTCCGCTCACGGCGATCCAGATGACGGCGAACAGAAGGAGACAGGCGGCCACCTTGGCGTGGTCGTCATTCGATGGATCGAGCAGCGTCAGCAGAAGCAGCAGGAGCGCCAGGAGATCGGCCTCGATGGCCAGCACCCATCCGGCGAGGTCCGCCTTGAGAAGGAACGCCACGGCGCTGACGACCGTCACTTCGATGAGAAACGGGATCAGCTCTTTGTCCCGTACGCGAGAAGGATCGCGTCGCACGTCGCCCCGGCCGCGGCGATCCAGGCGAATGACTGGCGCGAGTAGCGGCGCCCGGCCTCGATCAGCCCGATGCTGAGCGCGGCCAGAACGAGCGCCGCCACGTTCGCGGAGAGCACGCCGAAACGCGTGGTCGCCTCCCACACGATCGGATAGGCAATGATCGCCGCCGTCGAGGCGTAGAAGACGCCCGCGCTCCGGCGTCCGAGGCGTACGACATGAATGGCCATGGCGATCCATGCGATCGCGTAGAGAAGTCCCATCACCACGCCAACGGGCTTCGACATCGCCGCGGAGTCGGTGGCCGCCCGAAGCAGAAACGCTCCGCCGAGGATGAGCAGCGACTTTCCAATGAGCGCGAGATCGAACATCGGAGGGGCGGCATCGTCCTGCGGAGGCTCCGTGGTCTCGGCAGTGACCGCGTCGGCTGGCCCGTGTTCCAGAAGCGACAACCGGTGCTCGATCCGCTGCAATCGCAGATCGAGGTCCTCAATGCGTTTGTCGACATCCATAGAAAACAACCAAGCACGGCGATGATTCGCTTGGCAGTGTCGCCTGTCACTCTTACTGGTGATGGATGGCGACACGTCGCGCTGTGTTTTCGGCGTATCGTGCACAGCACTGTCAAAGGAGTGGACACCGATTATGGAAGCTTTGGAATCCAGACCGCGCCGCAGCTTTCTCAATTGGTTTCTCGGCAGCTCACTCGTCGCCGTCGTGGGATCGTTTCTGTATCCGATCATACGGTTCATCAGTCCGCCTCGGATCCCCGAGGCAACCACGAACCAGGTGGAAGCGGGCGACACCTCGGACCCGGTACTGCTGGACAAGGGATACAAGATCGTCCGTTTTGGCGCGGAGCCGGTGATCCTGGTCAAAGTGACTGACAGCGAGTACCGCGCCTTCTCCGCGACGTGCACGCACCTCGACTGCATCGTCGGATATCAGAAGGATCGCACCCGCATCTTCTGCAACTGCCACGGCGGCACGTACGACCTCAATGGAAGAAACGTGGCCGGGCCGCCTCCGCGTCCGCTCACGGCTTACAAAGTGAACCTCATAGCGAAAGGCTCCGAGCCGGCGAAGATCGTCGTCTCGCGGGCATAGGCGAACGATGATCGATCACGTCGGCAAATGGCTCGACGACCGTCTCGGCTTGTCGACGCTCGTCGAGCTCGGCTCTCACAAAACGGTGCCTGTACACCGTTATACGGTCTTTTACTACCTCGGCGGGATGACGCTTTTCTTCTTTCTCGTCCAGGTATTTACCGGCGTTTTGTTGATGCTCTACTACCGGCCCTCGGCGAACGAGGCCTTCGAGTCGGTCGAGTTCATCATGACCGTCGTGCCGTTCGGCTGGCTGATCCGGTCGATTCACTCGTGGTCGGCGAATCTGATGGTCTTCTTCGCCATCCTTCATCTCACCAGCGTCTATTTCATGAAGGCCTATCGCCCGCCGCGCGAGCTGACGTGGATCACGGGCGTTCTCGTCCTGTTCCTTATTCTCGGATTCGGATTCTCGGGCTATCTGCTGCCCTGGAATCAGCTCGCCTTCTTCGCCACAAAGGTGGGAACCGACATCGCCGGGGTAGTGCCGGTCGTCGGACCGTGGATCGTGCGCTTTCTCCGCGGCGGTGACCGCGTGTCCGGAGGAACACTGTCGCGCTTCTATGGATGGCACGTGGCTGTGCTGCCGGCGATCACGTGCGTGTTTCTGCTCGGCCATCTGGTGCTGGTGCAGTTGAAGGGGATGAGCATCCCGTCCGCCTGCGAAGAGGAGACCAGGCGCCGGAAGCCGATGAAGTTCTTCCCGCATTTCGCGTTGCGCGATCTCTCCGGATGGCTCTTCGCCCTCGGAGTCCTGGCGGCGCTGGCGGCGCTCTTCCCATGGGAGCTCGGCGAGAAGGCGGATCTCTTCGCTCCCGCGTACCCGAACATCCGGCCGGAGTGGTACTTCGTCTTCATGTTCCAGACGTTGAAGGTCATTCCGGGCGGCGAGATTTTCGGGCTCGAATACGAGGTCATTCCCATCCTTCTCTTCGGCGCACTCGGCGCGCTGCTGATGTTCGTGCCGTTCCTCGACCGGAGCGCGCCGGGCAAAGGGAGAGGTTGGTCGATCCTGGGCGTTGTGGCGCTGTTGTTCGTCATCGGGATGACGTGCTGGGGTTACATGTCATTGCTCCCTCTCTATGTCGTCATCATTACCGCGGTCCTGCTAATGCTCTTCGCCTTTATGACACGCGGCGGCCGGAAGTCGGAGGAACAATGAGAGCGCGCCTGATTGCTGTCGCTGTCGCGCTCTTCTGCGCAACCGGAATCGGCTTCGCCCAGACATCGTGCATTCACTGCCACGGCGGTGAGCTGTTCGATGAAGCGGGCCGGGCCAAAGTCAAACACTTCAATACCGACGTTCACTCGCAGGTCGGTCTCTCCTGTCACGATTGTCACGGCGGCAATCCCGATCCGAAACTCGGCGACGATATCGCCGGCGCAATGGACCCCAAGTACAAGCCGAATCCGTATGTGGGCGCGCCAAAGCGCACCGCCATTCCCGATTTCTGCGGCCGCTGCCATTCATCGGCCGCGTATATGAACCGATTCAATCCGGCCGTACGCGTGGATGAGGTGAGTGAGTATTGGACCAGCGTTCACGGCCAGCAGTTGAAGCGTGGCATCGACGATGTGGCCACGTGTATCGATTGTCACTCCGTTCATAACATTAGCAGGAAGAGCAATCCGGATTCGCCCGTTTATCCCACCCACGTCGCCGAGACGTGCAGCCGTTGTCATTCCGACGCCAAGCGGATGCACGCCAATGGGCGCACGCTGCCGATCGACCAATACGCGCGCTGGAGCACCAGTGTCCACGCCAAGGCATTGCTGCAAAAGGGCGATCTGACGGCGCCGACGTGCAATGACTGTCACGGAAATCACGGCGCAACGCCGCCCGGAGTGGCCAGCATCGCCTTCGTCTGCGGCCAATGTCACGTCCGTGAGATGGAGCTGTTCCGCGCCAGCCCCAAGGCCGCCGGATGGGAGCGTCACAATGACCTTCTCACCGCCGCTGACGGCAAATGCGGAACCTGTCACGACGACCAGCGCGCGTCATTGCAGATCAAACAGCTCAATGGGTGCGTGATCTGCCATAGCAATCACGGCATCAATCGCCCCACGGTGGCCATGCTAGGCAATCTGCCCGATACGCCATGCGCGTTCTGCCACGAGGGTGTTGGCGCGCTCGCGGCCGCGGTGCCGGAACCGAAGGATAAGGCCGAGCATTTTGCGGAGGTGCGCGGCGGGCTTCTCGGCACGGCCGCGAAAATGCACCTGCAGGGCGACGCGCAATTCGACTGGCTGGTCGATCAGGCGTTGCAATTGCCGACGCACCGTATCCAGTCGGGCGACGACGGCAAGCCGCACCTTCGCCCGGAGTTCGCACGCCTGTTCGAGAAGTTCCGGATCGGCAAGACCCATAACGTGTTCCGCGATCCCGCGACAGGCCGCGACGTCAGCATGGCGGTGCGGCAATGCAGCAATTGCCACAGCATCTCCGGCTTCCCCGGCTACGATACGTCGAAGGGGCTGCTGACCGGAACACGCGAGGTGACCAGCATGATCGCGCGCTCCGAGCGCATTCTCCTGGCCGCCCAGCGCGGCGGTGTGGAAGTCCGCGCCGCGCGCGCGGAGCTCGACAGTGCCGTCGATAACCAGATCGAGCTGGAGACACTCGTCCATACGTTCTCGAGCGCCGGCGCCTTCGCCGACAAGCGCAAAGAGGCGCTCCAGCACGCTAAAGCGGCCCTCAAAGCCGGCCAGCACTCCCTGGACGAGCTAGCCTATCGCCGCCGCGGCCTCTTCATCGCCCTGGGTGTAATCATGGCGGCATTGGTGGCGCTGGCGCTGAAGTTGAGACAGATATAACGCGTTGTCGGTTGATGGTTGACTGACACGCTGCAAGCGCGCGTGGTCGCGGTTCGGACATTGCCTTTGTGGCACAGACACTCTTGTCTGCGCACGCCGGCCGAAGGCCGCCGGACACTGACGGCTTGCAATCGTAAGTCGTGGCGAGACCCGGCACAGACAAAAGTGTCTGTGCCACATCGGTCCTGCTCATCTGCACGCCGTCTGCGAGGCCGCCTCCCTGGGACCGCGGGCGTCTCGCCCGCCGGTCTCGGGAGATCTGGGGCAAAAACGTGAAACGCGCGGTGCCACAAGTGATTGCTTTTGTGGCACAGACACTCTTGTCTGTGCACGCCGGCCGAAGGCCGCCTGGACCATGGGAGCTTGCAATCGTGAGTCGCGGCGAGATCCCGCACAGACAAAAGTGTCTGTGCCACATCGGTCCTGCTCATCGACACGCCGCCTGCGAGGCCGCCGCCCTGGGAGCGCGGGCGTCTCGCCCGCCGGTCTCGGGAGACTTGGGGCGGAAACCCGTACGCGCGGTACGAGATCGTCGACGCGGTGCGGGATACAAGTCAAATCCTGCCGGACGGCGGGCAGGATGCCCGCGCTCCCAGGGAGGGCTACGTTCTCATGCCGCGGATATCGATGACCCCCTTACTGCGACATCACACTCCCGGTATGGCAATCGGCGCAGTTGAAGTTGCGCAAGTCTCCTAGGTCGACGGGGTGTTGGAATTCTGATGTGGTGCCGCTCTCGCCGAGGACGGTGTGGCAGACGGTGCACTCCTTGCTGATCCGTTTGCCGTCGGCGCTTACGTGCTGGTCGTCGTGACAGCGGAAGCATCCCAGCGTGTAGAGGTGGCCGACGTTGTCGCGGTGCGTGCGCCAGTCAACGTTCATCTCCGGGAATTGGGTGTTGCTGAAGATCTGCTGCAGCGTGGCCACCGATCGGTCGATGGAGGCTTTCTTCGATGAGTACACGGCGGGCTGGCTGGTCTTGTAGTAGGAGGTGAATCCGCTGGCGATGGCTTGCAGGGCCAGGGGCGTGGACTTGTAGTCTTTGACCAGTACGCTCACTGACTGGAGTTTGGCGAAGGGGAGGGATCGATCGATGGTGCCGGCCAGGAGAGCGCGATCGACGGAGCGGTCGGGAGCGAGATAGATGTGGGTTGGCCGGTTATGGCAGTCGACGCAATCCATGCGCCGGTGGGGCATGGCCTCGATCTGCGCGGGGGTCAGCTTCGAACCTTCGGTGCGGTACTCCGTCACGTGGCCGGTGCGGTCTTTGACGCGAATCCAGGGGATCTCCTGGCGCTGCCTGTCCGCGGCGACGTAGGTGATCTCATTGGCGATGTTCATGTGCCAGTGAATTCCGGATGTCAGCCCCGAGGTGGGGCTGCCTCCGCCGGTCTTGATCAGCATCCGCACCTCGCGCGGCGTGCTCTGCTCGTCGTACTGATAGTGATTGAAGATCTTCAGTTGTGCGCCGAAGAACTTCTCCGGCCAGTGGCACTGCTCGCACGTCTGCTGCGCCGGTCGCAGGTTCTCGACGGGCGAAGGAATCGGCCGGGGGTACTTATTGGCCAGCGCCGCATACACCTGGTAGGAGCCCGACAGCTTCGAGCGCACATACCAGGTCGCTCCGGCTCCCACGTGGCAGCCGACGCAACCGACTCGCGCGTGCGGCGAGAGCTTGTACGCGGTGTACTCGGGAATCATGATCTGGTGACAGAGGGTGCCGCAGAAGGCATCCGTTTCGGTGTAGTGAAAGGCCTGATAGCTGCCGATGACGCTGGCGGTGACGAAACAGATCACGCCCGCGAATACGGCGGTAACGATGAAGCGCGTCCGGCGGACGTTCAGGTCGATGCTCGGGTACCGCGCCACCACCTCGGGGGCGTGCTTGCGGCGTCTCCTCCGCTCGATCAGCAGCCCGACGATGTAGACAGCCAGCCCGAACGACAGGATGGCCGGCGCGACGATCCAGGCCAGGATGCCGAGGTATGGGTTGGCATGGCTCGCGCGCGCATCGATGTAGATCAGGAAGATCGTGTTCATCAGCGCCACGAAGGCGATCAGGGCGCCGGCGAGGCTGATGGGGTTTCGGCCAAGGCTCTTGTTGTTATGTTCCATGAGTTTTCAGATTACTCCCTCGCGAATGGGAAGGCACGGTAAAGCCTGCCCATGGTGCGCGCTTGATGGAAGCGTCACCGTAGGTGTGTGATCCGGCGCACCGGCTGATGTTTACGCGCCTGGCTTGAGGACCAGCGACACGTTGCTGCTGCCGATGGCGACGGAATCGATCTTCGCCGACGGCGCCCCCGGCTCGCGGGTCATGGCGTCGCCGTCGAGATCGATGCGCGCTTCGAGCGAGACCTTGGCGGGGGACGTCTGTCCCATCATCGAGTCCTGCGCGCTGAGTGAGAACGCCACCGGAAACGACGTCACGTCGAGCCGCTTGGCGAATACGGGGTGTACGCCTTTGCCGCCGGCGCTGCCGGTGCGTGCGATGACGAACACGAGCGCCTTGCCGGTGATGCTGTGCGCGATCGACGGGTCGAGCGCGATCGTGCCGGAGATGAGAGGCGTGGCATCCGCGGGCGCGGCAGGCAATGCCGCGTGCATCGCATGCCCCGGAATCGGCTTCGGCTCCGTGGTTGCGACTGTCGTCGCGTCTGATGGCAGAGGCATGGCCGGGATGGATGCTTCTACACGTGCCTGAGGCGCGGCGACGGTAGCCGCTACCGCGCGCCCGTCGTGGTGAAGCACAAAGAAAACGATCGCGCCGACAGCCAGTGCGCTGCCTACGCCGAAGGCGAAGGCGCTTTTTGCCGAGACTCGTGATGGGTTCTGTTCGCTGCTCATAGTCCAATTCCTTTCGTTCCCCGCTCCGCGGAGACGCGTGCCTTGAAAAATCCGTTGATGACGTGCGCGCAATACCCCACGAGCACGACGGCCGAGACCGCGTATGCGGCCCAGACAAACTCCCAACCTCCGCTGACGATGCCGTTCATGCCATCACCTCCGATGCCGCGGCTGCAGGGACCAGCGTGAGCGGCGGCAGCGCGATCTCTTCCTCGAGACGCAGCGCGGCCGTGCGCGACCGGATGGTCATGATGCCGGCGATCAGCAGCATCATGCCCGCGAAGTTCATCAGCAGCGGGATGAGAAACTCGCGCGAGATGGTGGAGACGCCCGACTGCTGCTGATGAAGCGAGTTCCACCACTTCACCGAGAAGTAGACGATCGGGACGTCGACGTAGCCGATGATCGTGGCCACGGCCGACCATGTGGCCCGCTTGACCGGCTCCTCGATGAAGAAGCGCAGCGCGGTGATCCCGGAGAACGCCATGAGCAGTACGGCCATGGTCGTGAGGCGAGGATCCCAATCCCACCACACTCCCCACGTCGGCTTCGCCCAGATCGAACCCTGGATGCAGAGCAGAAGACAGAGGACGACGGACATCTCAATGGCCGCCTCGAGGCGGTGATCCCAACGCCACGCGGCGAAGGTGAGGTACATCAGCGCGCAGACGAATGCCCACGTCAGGACCAGCATCGCCGTCCAGGCCGTCGGCACGTGAACGTACATGATTCGCTGCACGTCGCCCATGTGCTGCTCGGCCGGAGCGATGGCCAGACCGTCGTAGGTGCCTGCGAACAAACAGAGCATTCCGAGAACGATGAGTGCTAAAGGGAACACAATTCGCTTTTTCATACGACTGCGAACATAGTGAAGGAACTGCCAGGGCTCCGTACCTTCAGTCACGAGCGGAGGTGACGAGCATCACCCGACTGCCCTTGAGTCATGCAGATTCGGTTGGGTACCGTGACGAGCAGTGATGAACATCACACGACAACGGTGCGTATGAACATGGTCACGTTGCACCGTGCTGCCTTACGTTGTGCGCAGTGATATTCGAACGCACGAGAACAGACCCATGGAGGATCGCATGAACACAGGAATGAAGCGCGCCGTGATCGTCATGTTGACGGCCGCACTACTCGCCGTCTCGCCGCTTGTGGCGCAAACGGCCGGGCGGAGCAGATCCGCCGCTCCCCCCGCGGCCAAGGAACAGCCGCGCTTCGGGCCGCTCCAGGTCGAAGCCTTCGCCTCGGCGAGCGACCTCGCCTTCATCCGTCCGGGTCTGAAGATCATCGTGAATTCAGTCACGATCGGCTCGGACCGGAAGCCGGTCATCGACTTCAACATGACCGACAGCCTCGATCAGCCGCTCGACCGGCTCGGGAAGGTTTCGCCGGGCGCGATCTCGGTCAGCTTCATCCTCTCCTGGTACAGCCCAGCCACGCGCCAGTACACCGCCTACACCGTGAGGAGCGTGACGACACCGGCGAACAGTCCGCATCCCAACGTGACCGTGAATCAGCCTGGCACCGACACCGGAACCTTCACGGATCTCGAAACCGGTCATGCGAAGTTCATCTTCAAGACCGTGCTCCCCTCGGGGTTCGACCAGACCAAGACCCACACCCTCGGCATCTACGCGACCCGCGCCCTGGGCGCCGTCCCGGGGATCGATCCGGCGCTGGCGAAGAACTACTACGCGAACGTCGAATACGACTTCCGGCCAGACGGCGGCACGGTTTCGGACAAGTGGGACAAGATCAACCTGGCCACAAGCTGCAACAACTGTCACGATCCGCTCAGCGCCCACGGCGGCGCACGCCAGGATCCGAAACTCTGCGCGCTCTGCCATCAGCCGCAGAACGTCGACCCCGACACCGGAAACACCGTCGACTTCAAGGTCCTCATTCACAAGATCCACGACGGCGCCAACCTGCCGAGCGTGAAAGCGGGAACGCCCTACCAGATCATCGGATTCGGTCAGGCGGTGAACGATTTCTCCACCGTCAAGTTCCCGATCGGCAACGAGGTCACCAACTGCGCGTTCTGCCATGAAGGAACGAACCCGGCGGCCAAGCCGACGCAGGCGAGCGTCTGGTACTCCAATCCGACACGTGCAGCCTGCGGTTCCTGCCACGACGACATCGATTGGGTGAGCGGCAAGAATCACGTTGCCGGCCCGCAGGCGGATGACACCGCGTGCGCCTCGTGCCACACCCCCGACAGCGGTCAGGAGTTCGACGCCTCGATCAAGGCCGCCCACGTGGTCCCGCTGAAGTCGAAGCAACTCAAAGGACTCTCGGCCACCGTGGTCAGCGTGACGAACGCCGTACCGGGCAAGAGCCCGACCGTCGTCTATGCGATCAAGAACGGCGACGGCACTCCGGTCGACGGTACCAAGCTCACGACCTTCGCGCCGATCCTGGCGGGCCCGACCAGCAACTATGCGATTAACTTCCGCGAGAGCGCTATCTCCACAGTGGCCAAGCCCGCAACGTACAGCGCCACAACCGGCCTGACCACCTACACCTTCATCGGCGTCATCCCGACCGGTTCCACCGGTACCTGGACCGCCAGCGCCGACACAGCCCGGAACGTGACACTCAAGCACTTCGACGGCGCCGCCGACACGACCGTGCGCGAGTTCGCCGTCAACCCGATCAAGTACTTCGCCGTGACCGGTACCGCGGTTACGCCGCGGCGCACGGTCGTCGCCACCGCGCAGTGCAATAGCTGCCACGACGTTCTCGGTCTCCACGGCGGGCAGCGCCAGGTCACGGAAGAATGCGTGATCTGCCACAACCCGACCGCCACCGACGTCGCCAAGAGAACGGCAGGCGACCCGGCCGAGTCCATCTCCTTCCAGCACATGATTCACCGCATTCACACCGGCGATAACCTCACGAACGACTTCACGGTAAGCAGCGAAAACTTCAACGTCGTTCGCTTCCCCGGCGATACCCGCAACTGCGCGAAGTGCCACGTTGGAACGTCCTACACGCTTCCACTGCCGGGCGGAATCGCGTCGGTGACCACGCCGCGCGACTTCTTCACGATCCAGGGACCAGCCACCGCGGCCTGCCTCGGTTGTCACGACAGCAAGGACACCGCGGCCCACGCGTACCTCAATTCCGTCACATTCCCCGGCTCCAGCATCCCCGCCGAAGCGTGTGCGACATGCCACAGCACCGGTAAGGACTGGGCAGTCGAGAAGGTTCACGCCCGGTAAATCGAGCGTCATCGAGGGGGCCGCAAAGGCCCCCTCAAAGCGTCAGGAGAATGTGATGAGACATCATTGGTCCGGGCCAGCGACCCTCGCGTTATGTCTCGCTCTGTCGCCGGGCCTGGCCCGCGCAGCGCAGCAGACGACGGCGCAACCGCCGCCTCCTCAGCAAACGACGACACAAGCCCCGCCGGCTACCACTACTGCCTCGCCTGCCGCAGCTGCCGAGTCAACGGCCCTCCCGGTCTGCACTGACTGCCATGACACCATGAAGGCCATTGCATCGACCGCTCATGCTCATGGTCTGGCGAAGAAGGGCGAGGTGCCGAGCACCGTCTGCGAGTCGTGCCATGGCGACGGCAAGGCCCACATCGAAGGCGGCGGTGACAAAGAGAAGATCTACAAGCCCGCCGGGATGGCAGGCGCGAACAAGACCTGTCTCCTCTGCCATGACGTGGCCACGGACAAGGTCTCGCGTCATGCTGGTGTTCACGCGAATACCGAGGCAGTGAACTGCCTCACCTGCCACTCCATCCATTCGTCGGAGCCACATGCTCCGCACCTGCTGGCGAAGAAACAGCTCGCCCTCTGTGATAGCTGTCACATGACGCAGGTGGCATCGTTCCGCAATAAACCGTACGCGCATCGTCTCGGACGCGGCGGAATGGAGTGCTCGTCCTGTCACGAGCCGCACGGGCTGCCGGGCAGAGACAACCTGCGGACGACGCGGTCCGGCGAGCTCCCCTGTCTTTCCTGTCACGCCGACAAGCGCGGCCCGTTCGTCTTCCAGCACGGTGCCCTCGCGATCGGCGACTGCATGACCTGTCACGAGCCGCACGGCTCGTCGAATCCGAAGCAGCTCAAGCGGGCCAGGGTCTCGCAGCTCTGTCTCGAGTGTCACTCACCGATCGGCGCCGGCACTCTCGGCTCACAGCCGCCGTCGTTCCACAACCTCAACAGCCCGCGGTTCCAGAACTGCACCACGTGCCACGTGGCTGTCCACGGCTCCAACCGCGACCCGCAACTGCTGAAGTAGGCCGAGATGAAAAGAATCCTCACAGCCTCCCTTTCCGCCGTGCTCATGGCGATTGCGTTCTCCGCGCAGGCGCAGTCGGTTCCCTTCGACCTCGAGATCGGCTATCGCTGGCTCGATCTCAAGGGCAACGACGACATGTACCGGACGCAGATCAACGAACGAAACGGTCTGTTGATCCACCGCTTCAGTCTGTCGACGTCCGATTTCAACGACCATACGACGCTGGTCGATCGCTTCCGCGTCGATGTCAGCGACTTCGGCTCCGGTCCGGCCAGCTCGATCCGCATCGAGGCTGACAGGACGAACGCCTATAACCTGAAGATCGGCTACCGCTCGACGGACGCGTTCAGCGCCCTGCCGGCGTTCGCCAATCCTCTACTCGATCAGGGGGTCATTCCCGGACAGCACACCTACCAGCGCAAACGCTCGATGTTCGACTTCGATCTGGAGCTAATGCCCGGCCGGGCCATCGTGCCGTTCGTCGGCTTCACATGGAATGACAACCATGGTCCCGGCGAGACGACCTACACCCTCGGCCAGGACGAGTTCCGACTGGACCAGAGTCTCAAGGAGCGCGATCGCGAGATCCGCGCCGGCGCCTCGTTCCACCTCGGATCCATCCAGGGTCAGTTGACCGAGGGATGGCGGAACTTCCGCAGCAACGAGACGCTCACGCTTGCATCCGGAGCGGGAGCCGGCAACAGCCCCGGCACGATCCTCGGGCAGCCGGTCACGGCCAGCAGCATCTCGCGCGTCGACAGCTCGCACGTCAAGACGCCGTTCACGAACTTCTACATCACGGATCAGGTGATAGACCGCCTGCGGCTGGTCGCCAACTACGTCCGCTTCGCCGCGGACTCGGGAAGCAATGAGACCGAGGCCACCGCCGGTTCGTTTGTCTCATTCCCCATCAGCCGTTTCTTCACCGGCACCAATGAGCACGACTCGTCGGCCGCGAAGAACAAGACCTGGCGCGGCGGGGGCAGGGCTGAAGTCAATCTCGCTCCGAACGTCGACTTGACCGCTGGCTATCAGAAGGAGCACCGCGAGCTCGACGGCACAGCTCTGATCGATACGACTTTCCTGCAGACCACCACCTTCGTCGGACTGGACAAACGCGACATCGAGACGATTCTGCAATCGTCAGGCTCCATCAGCCGCAACGAAGAGGTCGAGAACGCCGTTGTTTCCGCGCGCGCCATCGGACCGTTCGCGTTCCGCGGCGAGTACCGCGAGACGGAGCAGATCGTGAACGTCACGCCCGACCTCTCCGAGATCGTCGTTCCCGGCGCTCAGGGAGGCGACTTCACTCGCCGCGTACACACACTCGACGCCAGCGGTACGTACACGCAATCAGGTCTCATGCTCGGCGCCGCGTGGCGCAAGGACAACGCCAATCAGCTCATCTTCCGCACCGACTTTCTCGGCCGCGATCGCGTCCGCCTTCGCGGATCATGGACCTCGCCGAAGAATGTCTTCCGCGCCGGTGTCACCGCGGAGCGTACCAATCAGAGCGACGGCCGTCCCGATATCGGCTATAGCGCGGAGATCCGTCAGTACAGCGGCGACGTCGAGGTCGTGCCGGTGACGTGGCTGCACCTGCGCGGCTCGGTCTCGGAGTTCCACGCCGGCAGCAATATCCTCTTCCGTCAGCCCCAGGACTTCTCGCTGGCTCAGTCCGTCCAGATAGACACGGGCAGAGCGAATGAAGGCGGCCTGAGCATCCTGCGCGGGCCGTTCTCGCTCGACGCCAGCCTGGGACGATTCGAGAATCGCGGAACGACGCCTTTCGACATCGATCGCTATCGCGTTCGCCTCACCTTCGACTTCAAGTCGAAGACCGGTATCGCCGCCGAATGGAATCGCGACAAGTACAGCGAAGTGTCTCCATCGTTCGGAGACTTCACAGCCAGCCGCTACGGCGTGTACCTGCGCTGGCGGCCGTAGGCCGGCACGGCCGGCAGCGTTGGTTGCTCAAGGCTCGGCCACCATTGTTCGTCAGATCTTTCTACAGCGCACGCCCTGGGGCATCTCGGTGAAGATATCGATCTTCGTCGGAGATCTCTGCGACGCCCCGGCCGAGGCACTCTGCACATCGACCAATCCCCGCCTGTCGCTCTACATGGGCACAGGCGGGTCTGTGCGTGCACGCGGAGGCTTCACGATCCTGAGATCCTGTGAAGCGATCGTCGACGCAGAGTTTCTTCGATCGGGCAATCGGCATCTGCCGGCCGGCTCCGCGCACGTGACCACGGCCGGCGAGCTGCCGGCCAAGGTGATCATCCATTGCGTGGCCAGCAACGCCCGGCATCAGTCGTCGCCGGCGATCGTTCGGGCATGCGTGACGAATGCTCTCCAGCGTGCCGGGGAAGCAGGCTGCAAGACGGTTGCCTTCCCCGTATTCGCCTCCGGCCACGCAGGACTCAAATTCGATCAATCACTGCGGGTGATCGTGCAGGAGTTGCGTGCGGCCGGATCGCTCGAGCACGCTTGGATCGTCTTTAACGATCCGGACCGGATCGACACGGCGCTCGCCGTGATTCGGGAGAGCTTTCCGGATGCGGAGCACGATGTGCAGGTATCGACGTAGCGCCGTAGCGACGTAGCGCCGGCGGCTCGCCGGCAGCTTCGGGCGGCAGTTCCGACGGACCGCCAGCGAGCCGCTGGCGGTCCAGCCGCCGAGCCGGCGGCGCTACGCACGGCGGCGCTACGCATGGTGACGAACGTCACCTTCACCCTGTGCTCGCCCTCACCGGTCGATGTTCTCGAAATAGCGATACTGCCGCAGGAGTTACGGAAACCGTGCGTTTGCTTGCCCCATCGATGACCAGGCGCGTCGCGACGATGATCTTCGTTGCGCTCGTACTGTTCATCACCGCGCTGCCGGCCGCGACGGTCTGTTGCGATGGCAAGCCGGACAACACGATGGCGGCGATGAATGCCTCGATGCCGTGCTGTGTCACGAACTGCACGATGTCCCGTCCCGGCACGAGCCGCGATCGCGATGTCATGCTGACGACGGCTCCATCGCCGCAGACAGCGGCTCCGACCGTCACCGCGCTCATGGCACCCGCATCGCCGGCCACCGAGACGATCGCTGCCGCGGCGAATGACGAGGCGTCGATCGAGTGCTCCGCGCCCCCGCCCTTCCTCCTGCACCAACAGTTCCGTATCTGATCCCGCGTCTTCTCGCGCACTGACGTTCCATCGACGCGCGCGACGTCTCTGCCGTCGCGCATGAGGAGACCGGAGAAGTGTTCATCATCATCAGGCGAGCCTTCGCAACGAGTGTTTTGCTGCTCGCTGTAACGGCTGCGTCCGCGCAACAGGTGCGGCTGACGCCGGACGATCCAGCCGCTGACCGTCTGGTCGCGGAGGCGCTCGGGAAGACACCGGAAGTCGTGGCCGATCGTGCCGCGCTCGAAGCGGCGCAGCGCCGCATCGAGCCCGCGCGGACTCTGCCGGATCCAAGCGTCTCCTTCACCTACCAGAACGACGGCCGCTCGATCTCGCTCGGCAGCGCCGAGGGAAGTTTCGCCGGGCTGATGCTGAGTCAAGCGTTCCCGTGGCCGGGGAAACTGGCGCTGGCTGGCAGAGCTGCTGCCAGTGAAGCCCGGGAAATCGAGGTTGGACCGCTCGACCGGACCGCGCTCACCATCGAGACGCGGATACGGAACGCCTGGTACGACCTTATCCTCGCTCGCGCCCTCGATCGTCTGGTCGAAGAGCGCCGCGGAACCGCGCGCCAGATCGAGGAGACCACGCGCGACCGGTACGTTGCCGGTCTCGCCGTCCAGCAGGACGTCTTGCGGGCGCAGATCGAACTGGCCCGGATCGACGAGCTGAAAGCGGCACAGCGTGCCGTCATCGCAGGACGCCTCGCTGAGATCAACCGGCTCATCGGACGACCACAGGATGCGGCGCTCGATACTCCGGCCGATCTGCCCGCAGTGGCTCCGATTCCGGCCACAGCGACGGTGATCGCAAGCGCAATGACCCGCAGCCCCGAAGCGGCGGCCGCGCGGCAGGGTATCGAGAGCGGCTGGCTGCGCGTGGACATCGCAAAGAAGAACTTCCTGCCGGACTTCATCGTGAGTGGCGGATCGATGTACCGCGGGAACTTCGCCATGGGTCCGATGTGGCAGGTCGGTGTCGGGGTCTCGCTGCCGGTCTGGAGCAACAAGCGCCAGCAGAATCAGCTCGCCGAAGCGCAGGCGCGCGTGGTCGTGCAGACGGCACAGACGGACGTGATCGGCCGCGAGCTGGAGCTGCGCACGCGCGAGCGCCTCGCGCAACTCGAGACCGCGAATGACGTCGCCGTCCTCTACCGCGACAAGATCGTCCCGCTCGATCAGCTCTCGTACGAGTCGGCGCTGGCGAGCTATCGGTCGGGCAAAGTGCCGTTCATCACCGTCTTCGACGCGGTGAACGCGCTCTACAGCGATCGCGCCACCTACCTCGGCCGGCTCGCCGAGGCCGCGAAGTGGCGCGTGGCGATCGATGAGTCCGCGTTGCAGCCCACCGCGATGAGTGGCGCGACGTCGATGTCCTCCGGCGGCGCAGCCGCTTCGAGCATGAGCGTACAGGCTCCTGCCTCTTCCACTTCCTCCTCTTCCGCCATGACTTCGATGAGGTGATCATGAAAACGAAACTCCCTTGGATTCTTACGATTCTTCTCGCGATCACGCTCACCGCGGCCGTGGTTGCTCACACGAACAAGAAGCCGTCCGATACCAGTACCGCAACCGCGAGCGGGAAGAAGATTCTCTATTGGATCGACGCCATGAACCCGACGCAGAAGTACAACAAGGCGGGGAAGGCGTCCGACGGGATGGATCTCGTTCCGGTTTATGACGAGGGGAGCGGTCCCGCGACATCGACGGTCAGCGGCTACGCGAACGTCAAGCTGACCTCGGAGCGGCAGCAGCTCATCGGCGTGCAGACCGGCATGACCGAGAAGCGCTCGATGGGCCGTTCCGTCCGTACCGTCGGCCGCGTCGCCGTCGACGAGACGCGTCTCTACAAGATCTCGACAAAGTTCGACGGCTACATCGAGAAGCTGTACGTGAACGTCACCGGACAGCAGATCCGCAAGGGGCAGCCGCTCTTCTCGGTCTACAGCCCGGACCTTCTGGCAACGCAGCAGGATTACCTCCTGGCGATGCGCGCCGCGACCCAGGCGCCGTCGCTTCTCGCCGCCGCGCGCCAGCGTCTCCTGCTGTGGGATGTCACGCCGGCGGAGATTCGGCAGCTCGAGCGCACCGGCACCGCGCGCAAGTCGGTCACGATCTATGCGCCAACGAACGGCTACGTCCTCAACAAGATCGCGGTCGAGGGAGCACGCGTCACACCCGGCGAGGCCCTCTTCGATATCGCCAATCTGGATCACGTGTGGATTCAGGCGGACGTCTACGAGTCCGAGCTGCAGTTCATCCGCCTCGGCGCGATGGCCACGACGACGCTTTCCTACATCCCCGGTCGCGCCTGGACCGGACGCGTCACCTTCATCGCGCCGACCGTCGATCCGATGACGCGCACTGTGAAGGTGCGTAGCGAATTCGACAACGCCGACGGCGCACTCAAGCCCGAGATGTTCGGTGACGTGGTGATCGAGCAGCCGGCGCGGCAAGTCGTCGTCGTACCTGAATCCGCGGTCCTCCAGACCGGCACACGCTCGGTCGTGTTCGTCGCGAAGGATGACGGCACGTTCGAGCCGAGGGAAGTCACGGTTGGAACGAAGTCTGATCAGTTCTACGAGGTATGTAGCGGACTCGATGCGGGTGTGAAGGTGGCGACGCAAGCGAACTTCCTGATCGATTCGGAGTCACGTTTGAAAGCTGCGCTGAAATGATTGAAAAACTAATCCGCACCTGTGCCACCAACCGCTTCCTGACCCTGACCATCTTTTCCGGCCTCGTCTTCGCCGGCCTTTGGTCGATGAACCGCATCGCGGTCGACGCGCTGCCCGATCTCTCCGACACGCAGGTCATCATCTATTCGAAGTGGGATCGTAGCCCGGACATCATCGAGGACCAGGTTACCTACCCGATCGTCACTTCGCTGCTTGGCTCGCCGAAGGTGAAGGCCGTCCGCGGCTTCTCCGACTTCGGTTACTCGTATGTCTACGTCGTCTTCGACGAGGGGACGGACCTCTACTGGGCGCGCAGCCGTGTGCTCGAATCCCTCTCCAAGACACAATCGGCGCTGCCGCAGGGCGTGAAGACGGAGCTCGGTCCTGATGCCACCGGCGTCGGATGGGTGTTTCAGTACGCGCTCGTCGACAAGAGCGGGAAGCACTCGCTCGCCGATCTCCGCTCGCTGCAGGACTGGACCATCCGCTATCAGTTGCAATCCGTGCCGGGCGTCGCCGAGGTGGCATCTCTTGGCGGTTTCGTGAGGCAGTACCAGATCACCGTCGATCCCAACAAGCTGGCCGCGTACCGCATCCCGATCATGGAAGTGATGGAGGCGGTGCGCGGATCGAACAACGAAGTGGGCGCGCGCCTGGTCGAGTGGAGCGGCGCCGAGTACATGGTCCGCGCCCGCGGCTACGTGAAGAACATCGCCGACCTCGAACAGATCGTGGTGAAGAGTGACGAGCGTGGCACGCCCGTGCTCCTGCGCGACGTCGCCAACATCCAGCTCGGGCCGGAGTTGCGGCGCGGAGTGGCGGAGCTCGACGGTGAAGGGGAGACAGCCGCCAGCGTGGTCATCATGCGTCAGAGCGAGGATGCGCTCGCTGTGATCCAGCGCGTGAAGGCGCGCCTTGCGGAGATCGAGAAGACCTTGCCCGAGGGTGTGAAGATCGTCACCACATACGACCGCTCGGAGTTGATCGAGCGCTCCATCCACACGCTGAAACACGAGTTGCTGCTGGAGATGATCATCGTCTCTCTGGTCATCCTCATCTTCCTGTGGCACGTACCGAGCGCGCTCATTCCGATCGCCACCATTCCCGCGGCGGTTATCCTGGCCTTCATCCCGATGAAGATCTTCGGGATCAACGCCAACATCATGTCTTTGGGCGGCATCGCCGTGGCTATCGGCGCTCTTGTCGATGCTTCGGTGGTGGTCGTCGAGAACGCGCACAAGAAGCTGGAGGCGTGGGCGGCGAACGGGCGGCAGGGCGACTACAAGGAGGTCCTGATCCACGCCGTTCAGGAAGTGGGCCGGCCCAGCTTCTTCTCGCTCATGGTCATCGCGCTGTCGTTCCTGCCGATCTTCGCACTCGAAGCGCAGGAAGGCCGGCTTTTCCGTCCACTTGCGTTCACAAAGAATTTCGCCATGGCCATCGCCGCGATTTTGGCGGTGACGCTTGCGCCGGCGATGATGTTGCTCGTCGTGCGGCTGAAGAAGTACGAGTTCCGGCCGCGGTGGCTGAGCCGCATCGTGAACACCGTCGCCGTTGGAACGATTCATCCCGAGGAGAAGCATCCCATCTCCCGCCTGCTCTTCAAGCTCTACACGCGGCCGGCGAAGTTCGTCCTCAGACATCCGCGGATGGTGATCGGCTCGGCGCTGCTCGTCGTTCTGTTCACGATCCCCGTGTATCGAAAACTCGGTCACGAGTTCATGCCGCCGCTGAATGAAGGCTCGATCCTCTACATGCCGACCACGCTGCCCGGCATCTCCGTTGCGCAGGCCGAGGCGTTGCTGCAGCGGCAGGATCAGTTGCTGAAAAGCTTCCCCGAGGTCGAGCGCGTCTTCGGCAAGGCAGGGCGCGCGGACACATCCACCGATCCCGCGCCGTTCTCGATGATGGAGACCGTGGTCGTGCTCAAGCCGGTGTCGGCGTGGCGCACGCGGCCGCGCTGGTATTCAAACGGGCCGGACTTCATCAAGCCGCTCTTCCGGCCGTTGTGGCCGGAGACGATCTCCCGGGACGAGCTCGTGGACGAGATGAACGCCAGGCTCTCGCTCCCGGGGCAGACCAACGCCTGGACCATGCCCATCAAGAACCGCATCGACATGCTCACCACCGGCATCCGCACGCCGGTGGGCATCAAGATCTTCGGCGCGGACCTCGGGGAGATCGAGAAGATCGGCCAACACCTCGAAGGGATTCTGCAGAAGGTGCCCGGCACGCGAAGCGTCTATGGCGAGCGCGTCGCGGGCGGATACTTCGTCGATTTCGATCTCAACCGGCAGGCCATCGCCCGTTACGGCCTTCGGATCAGCGACGTGCAGGACGTGATCATGACCGCCATCGGAGGCGAGAACGTCTCCACCACCATCGAGGGGCGCGAGCGCTACCCGATCAACATCCGCTACCCGCGCGAGATGCGCGACGACGTCGACAAGCTGGCCCGCACGCTCGTCTCCGTTCCGAACGCGGCAATGAATGGCGCGCAGATCCCGCTCGGTCAGCTTGCGACGATCAAGCTCGTCGAAGGCCCGTCCATGATCCGCGACGAGAACGGACGGCTGTCCGGCTACGTGTATGTCGACGTCGACACATCGAAGCGCGACATCGGCGGCTACGTCGAGGATGCCAAGAAGGCCGTCGATGCGGAGCTGAAGCTCAAGCCCGGATACCTGCTGGCGTGGAGCGGCCAGTACGAAGCCATGGCCCGCGTGAAGGAGAAGATGAAAGTCGTTCTCCCGCTCACGCTCTTCATCGTCTTCATGCTCATCTACGTGAACACGAAGTCGTTCCCGAAGACCGCCATCGTGCTCCTGGCGGTGCCGTTCTCCGCCGTCGGCGCGATCTGGCTGCTCTACGCCCTCGGCTACAACATGTCCATCGGCGTCTGGGTCGGCATGATCGCCTTGCTCGGGCTCGACGCCGAGACCGGCATCTTCATGCTCCTCTATCTCGACCTCGCGCACGACGAGCGCGTCGCCGCCGGGACGCTGAACACGCGTGAGGATCTGCACGAGGCCATCCTCCACGGTGCCGTGCAACGCGTGCGGCCGAAGGTGATGACCGTCGCCTGTGCCTTCTTCGGACTGGTGCCGATCATGTGGTCGACCGGCGCCGGCGCCGACGTCATGAAGCGCATCGCCGCGCCGATGATCGGCGGGCTGGTGACCTCGTTCCTGATGGAGCTGCTGGTGTATCCGGCGATCTATCTGCTCTGGCGGGAGCGTGATTTGCCGCGTGGCGAGGTGGTTGAGTCGGGTAGCGGGGTCGCGGGGTTACGCGGTCTCGCGGCGTAGGACAACTCACGCCCGATGGAGATCGCCAGCACAGCGCCGATTCAACTCAGATCGTGAAGAAAGCCCGGCCCACCAAGCAACCTTGCAACCCAGCAACCGCGAGACCCAGCAACCGCGAGACCCAGCAACCGCGAGACCCAGCAACCGCGAGACCTCGCTACCGCGCCTTCAACAACGAGTTCACGTAATCCACCAGCCCCTTGCCCTCGTGGCCGGCTTCGACCATGGCGCCGTTGATGATGTAGGTCGGCGTGGCGCGCACGTCATTGCTGAACGCGGTGCCGACGCCGTTCACGATGTCGGCGGCCAGCTCCGGCGACTTCACCTCCGCGTCGTACTTCTTCATGTCCAGATCGTGATCCTGGGCGAAGCCGCGCGCGAAGTCGTCGATCGTGAAGGCCGACAGCTTGTCCTGGTTCTCGTAGATCGTCTCTTTGTACTTCCAGAACAGCTCCGGCTTCTGGTGCCAGACCGCACGGCCGGCCACGGCCGCCGGCAGGGCCCACGGATGGATGTTCAGGAGCGGCGTGTCGTAGCGGATGTAGCGCACCTTGTCGGCGTGAGCGGAGAGGATCGGTTTCATGAACCCGGCCGCGCGCTGGCACGAGGGGCACTCGAAGTCGGAGAACTCGATCACCGTCACCTCAGGCTTGGCCGCGCCGGTGACGGGGGACTGCGCCAGGAAGTGATCGAAGGCCTTGAGGCGCGACACGCGGTAATCGGTGGCCATCGGCACGAAGTGGCCGAAGAAGAAGACCGTCCCGTACGGGTCCACCTCCCCTTCGAGGGGCAGCTTGCCGCCTTCCATCGACTGGTAGAGCGTGGCGCGGAACAGCCCGTTCCGCGTCTTCGTCCGGTCCACGACCGGCTCGAACACCTCTTTCAGGTTCTGCAGCGTGAAGGTCTTGATTCTCTGTTCGACCGTCGCTCCCTCGGTATCGTCGAGGAACCACGGCGTGCCCATGAAGAAGTCCCCATCGTTCGTGATGATGGCCACCCACTGGCCGTCGCACAAATGATGCTCGCTGGCGGTGCGCACGACGGCGCCGACCATGTTCGTGGGGAGCTGGTGCTGCATGGCCACGCGCGACTCGGTCACAGGCTCGGAGCAGACCGGGAGAGCTTCCTTGATCAGCTTGTCGGCGCGAGCACCGAGCGGCGGCGCCGGCTTCTCCGCCGATGCTTTGGGCTCGTCATCCGCGATGACCGCCGAGGCGATGAAGAGGGCGAGGAGAGCAAACGCAAGTCGTTTCATGCAGTCGCGAAACGGAGGAGGCGCTGGGGGGATTCCAGGCCGGCACGGCCGGCAGCGTTGGTTGCCCAAGGCTCGGCCACCAACGACTAGAGCTCACGCGGAGGCGCGGAGACGCGGAGGAGATGACGAGGAACTTCTTTCTCCGCGCACTCCGCGCCTCCGCGTGAGTCCTTCAGGGCAGACGCACACGCCACTGCATAGACTGGAGACTGATTTCCGGGACGCATGCCTGCCGTGCCGGTACCGTCAGCGCCGCCGCAGGCGCTTCTGCACCAGCTCGATCTCGCCGCGGATGAAGTCCACCTGCGCCAGAAGCTCGTCGACCTCGCTGGCGATGGCGCGGCTGTCGGCTTTTACGCTTCGATGCGACCTGCGCTCGGCGGCCAGCGATCGCCAGAGCTTGGCTCGTTCGGCCGCGGGCATGCCACTGATGGCGCGGACGAGCGGATCGAGCCCCTTTTCCTCCTCGGGATCGCTGAGAACCTCGTGCGGCGCCAGTCTGAGGATGCGTGTGAGCGTCAGGAAGAGGGCCATGTCGAGGTTCTGCTTGTCACGCTCGATCCGTGACAGCGTGGCCGCGCTGACCTCCGCCTTCGCCGCCAACTCGGTCAGCGATAAGTTGCGCGACTGGCGCGCAGTGCGGAGTCGGGTACCAACCAAAGGATCCTCGGTGCCGGATGAGCTTACCAGCGGTACTGCCCTGCGTATGATAACGCGGTCGCGAGGTGGCGGTGTTCCGCGGACTCGTGGGGTTCCTGGGTTGCTTAGTTGCTGGGGTTGCTCGGTGTAAGAGTCATGAAGAACTCAGCAACTCAGCAACTCAGCAACCCAGCAACCGCGAGACCCCGCAACCCCGCGACCCCGTCACACCACCACGTCCGGAGCGATCCGCCCCGCCCACTTCTCCTCGGACAGCACCAGCTTCCTGCCGAAGAGCTTCTTGACCAGCTTCAGCACCCCCGTGCGCCAGAGGATGTAGCCGGGATAGCCGGTGATCACCGAGAACTCGCCGTGCTTGAGATGCCGCAGTCCCTGCTGGATCAGCCAGGGGATGCGCGCCAGCAGGATCAGCACCGGATACGACTTCTGCTTCTCGTTGTACGCCCGGACCTTGAGCAGCCAGCGGTCGAAACGCTTGCGCGACGGCGTCCACACCATCAGCACGTACAGCAGCACGTTCGCCCACGTCGGCCGCAGCGCGGTGTAGTTCTCGTTGATCTGCTCGACGTCGAAGCCCTCGGCGATCATCTGCTTCTCCAGCGACGTGTTCGGGATCACCCGCAGCGAGAAGATGTTCAGCGTGAACGGCTTGGCCAGGCGGTAGATCAGCTCCAGCGTGTCCACCACGTCCTGCCGCGTCTCCACCGGATTGTCGACGATGATGTCGTACGACGGATTGATCTGATAGTCGCCGAACTCCGCCAGCGCCGCCGCGGCCTGCTCGATGCGCGGCACCGGCGTGGGCCGCTTGTAGAACTTGAGGATGCGCTCGCTGCCGCTCTGGATGCCCATGCGCACGCGGTTCATCCCCGCCCACGTCAGGATCTCCACCTTGTCGCGCTGCACGTAGGTGGGGATGACGCCGTAGATGCAGAACTCGATGCCCACCTCCTCGCGCCAGCGCGTGGCGAAGTCCGTGAGCTCGCGCAGCGAGATGGCCATGAAGCTGTCGTCGTAGAAGAGCACCGTCTTCAGGTACGGATGGACCTTCAGCGCCGCCTGCACCTCGCCGATGATGTAGTCCACGCCGCTGTGACGGATCTTGCGATAGTTGGCGTCGTTGGCGATGAAGACCGTGTTGCCGCAGTACGTGCAGTGCAGCGGGCAGCCGATCGACCAGACCGCCGGATAGGCCAGGCCGTTGTTGGCCAGGTAGTCGCCGCGCGTGACCGGGCGAAAGCCTTTCTCCGGCTGATAGATCCCTTCCTCACCGCCGTACTTCGGGTAGGGGAGGGCAGCCAGCTCCGAGGACGACATCAGCGGCCGGAAAACGTTGCGCTTGATCTCGCCGGTTGCCCGGTCCTTGAACCAGAAGCTGCTGGTGTTCCGGAAGTCGCTGCCGTTCTCGAAGTGGTGCAGCCACTCGGCGAAGGCCAGCTCTCCCTCTCCCGTGCAGATGGCGTCGACATCGGCCTTGATGGCATCCTCGGGGTAGATGATCGGATGGATGCCTCCCCACATCGAGTAGGCCTTCGGATTCAACTCCCGCACCCGCGTAGCCAGCTCTTTCGTCAGATCGGCGTATCCGGTCATCGAAGAGAAGGCTACGATATCCGCCTGCGCCAGCTCCTGCGCAATCTCTTCAACCTCCGGCCCGCCGAACTCCCGCCCCTCTCCCACCTTCCGCACAAACGACTTCCACATCGACCGATACCGCTGCGTCCCCACGTAGAACGTACGGGTGTCGGGATTGATCTTCTCCGCATACGCCGCAAACTTCCGGAACCCGGTAGCGGTGATGCCGTCCTCGAGCGATACGAGATGGATTTTCATGAGGTTGCGTGCTGGCGAAGCGTAGCAGGGGTTGGGGTTATTCCGATTTCGATCATCCGCCATCCTCTCAGTGCCCAGCAGCCAATTTGTCATCCTGAGCTGGTTAACGGCGAGCGCGCCGGTGAAGTGGAGATGAACCGGTATCCTGTCGGGGCGGTACCGGAGTCGAGGCCGAGGCAGAAGTGGTGCGCGGTACGAGCCCGATCCTG
>Ga0307470_10000357_pt1 | contig 25219 bp, 18 predicted proteins | sample atmos_gasesAM3C__FD_204565 | JGI IMG/M metagenome (GOLD analysis project Ga0307470, IMG submission 204565) | Hardwood forest soil microbial communities from Morgan-Monroe State Forest, Indiana, United States - atmos_gasesAM3C_05 | ecosystem: Environmental > Terrestrial > Soil > Temperate forest... | reverse complement strand
GTCCAGCCGCAGCGCAGTTCGATCGATGACCGTGCCTTCCTTGATGACGACAACGATGCGCCGGGTGTCGCTGATCTTCTGGTCCGGATGGCCATCGACGATGACGAGGTTGGCCAGCTTGCCCACCTCCAATGCTCCCCATTCGTCGGACGCGTTGACGATGGCGGCGGCATTCTTGGTGGCCGTGGTGATCGCCTGCAGCGGCGTCAAGCCCGACTCGACCAGCAATTCAAGCTCGCGATGCAATCCCTCGCCTTGGAAATCACCGGGATAAACGGCGTCGGTGCCGGCAGCGAACAAGATTCCCGCGTCGCGCAGGCGCGGCACGTTGCTCTCCGCACCCTTCAGATCCACGTGCATGGTGTAGTCGTTCTTGGCGGCAAGCTGCTCCGCGGTCAACCCCGCGTATTGCTTGCGCAGCCCATCGAGCGCGCGCTTCGGCGTCGTGTCGGCGATCAGCGGGTTGTCGAGGAAGGACAAGTCCGCGAATCGCCGCCCGAGACTCGATTCCTGAACCGCCAGCGTGGAAATCAGGAAGACGTTGTGCGCTTTCAGGGCTGCAATCGTTTCGTCGCCGATCCGATGGGATGGGAAATGCGCGAACCCCGAGATGCCCTCCTGGGCAATATCGGCGGAGCCGTTGCGCCGCCACTGGTCGATGATGGTGCGCACATTGTGCTTCTTGGCTTCTGCGGAAATCGAATGGATCAATTGATCCGAAAGACCGACGTAGAGCTTGATGAAATCGACTTTCTCGCCCGCCAGCGATTCGACGATGCGCGGCACCTGATCCTTGGATGAAATGGCCATCGAGAGTGCCGGCCACACCGGATCCGCTCCATCGAGAATCGGCCCAACGCAATAGATGCGCGGCCCGAGCACCAGACCCGACCGAACTGACGCCCGCAGTTGCAGCACGAACGGCTCCACGTTGCCGGTGTCCATCACGGTGGTCACTCCGGCGTACAGCAAGGCGTTCAGGTATTTTTGATAGCCGAGAATGTCGAGTCCAACGCCGTCCGTGCCGCCGAGCAGATGCACGTGCATGTCCGCGAGTCCCGGGAGTACCGACCCCCCCTTGCCGTCGAGACGCCGGCTGCCCGGAGGCACGTGCACCGCGGACGACGCGCCGATGGCGACGATCCGCCGGCCGTCGGCGACGACGGTCCCCTGCTCGATCGGGGTACCCCCATTGCCATCGATGATCCTGACATTGGTAATGGCGAGCGGGTTCGCGCTCGAAGTGCCCGCCGCCAACCCCAGCAGCGCGGCGCAGAGACACCGGCGGATGTCAGTTGCCGTGAAATCCAGAACCGACGACCAGTCATTATGCATGGTGCTTCCCTTGACGGCTTTGTTTTGACTCGCCCGAACGAGAGCGGGACGAACGTCGGCCAGATCGCTCGCGGGATGATAGCGACAACCACCCGTGGCGATGAGCCGTGTTTTTTCTGTTTTTGTCGGATCTCATTACTTTTATGTCGATTTGCATTAATTAGCAAACCGGCGGGCAGGACACCGATACCGCCGCTCGACTAGACACCTCGGGAATACGGCGCCCGATCCCGGGAGGTCATGCTGCGCGGTAGCTTGCCATAAAACTTCTTGAACGCAGACGTGAAATTGGCGGGGTAGTCATAGCCCACCTCGTAAGCTACTTCCGCAATTCCATAGTTGCCGTTCAGCAGCAGATCGGCAGCGCGCTCCATGCGGCATTTGGTGATGTAGCTATAGATGGTGAGTTTCGTGACCTCGCGAAAACCCGCCTTGAGCTTGGTCTGATTCAGACCCACCATACGCGCGAGTTCAGGAATCTTCGGGGGATCTCGGTAGTGTTGCGTCAGGTAGTCGCGCGCCTCGTAGATGCCATTCACATCGCGGGGGCGCACGCCGCTGGGTGCGCGGCTCATCATCGCGCGGTTGCTGAAATCCCCGATCACCTGCAGCAGAATTTCCGTGCTCAATGCCTCCAAGTACCGGCCGCGCAGCGCGGGCATCATTTTTTGGCGGGACTCCACCATCAGCTGAACCGCGTGCATGAGATTCGTGTCCAGCGAAATCCTTTGGTTTTCGGCCTCCGGGTTGCGCGTGAACAGCTTATTCAGCGGCGGCGGCACCTCGCTCGAGTCCATGCCGAAATCCCGTGTGAGGACTGCCGGCCGGCAGTGCAACACCACCATTCGAATCGGCTGCGCGGCCAGAATGTAGTAACCGCCGCGATTCGCGCCCGGCGACAAATAGAGCAACGCCTCCGGAGCCTGGGCAATGATCTCGCCCGACGCCGCGCGCAGTGAGCCGGTCAGCAGCAGGCGGAGCTTGAAAAATGCGGTCCCCTCGACCCGGACCCAGGTGTCCTTGCGATATTGCGCGTCGGTGATGGAGAGCAAGAAGCCGTCCGAGATTTTGAAAAAGTCCCAATACCCGCTATCCTCCTGCTCGTTGAGGAAATGCCGCATTCCGCGGGTCGCCCAATGTTGGGGGCGCTGAGCACCTTCGAGTGTCAGCGGCGGCATCCGTCCAGATTCCGTCGTGAGCGTATCTCCGAGCAGCTGTTCGATATCCTGTTGGAGCATCCCCACCAGCGGCTGACGGGCGACGAGCATGTCGTCGAGTGCCTCGGAACGGCGCTCACGCCCTGCTTGAGTCGTTGCGCCACGCTGCCTCGGCAGCCGATTCTCGGGCGGAGTTTTGGATTTGCGTGTAGCCATGGCGTGCGCCCGGGAATTTGGACAAGAGCGAGGGTCGATGGGTCGTATTCCAGCACGGAGGCGCTTTTGAGTACACGTAAAAAGATCGCCCAGAGCCGTCGGATCGCAGTAGTGAGACGTCGGCCGCCATGTTTGCTCGAAATTAGTGTCCTGCTACTCTCCTCTCTGACCATGCCTGCCAAGAAGCGCGTCTATGAATGCTGACGATCCCGTGTCGCGGAAAACCTTGGAATCCCTGCTGGCGGACAGCCCATTCCAGCAATTGCTGGGTTTGCGCCTGGAGGCGTTCGACTTGGCCGCGCAGTCGGTCACGATCCGGTCGATTTACGGACCGAACGTCGAACGCTCGTCGGGGACCGGCCAATATCACGGCGGCGTCATCGCCAGTCTCATCGATATCGCAGGCGATTTTGCGCTGATCGCGGTGCTGGGCTATGGCGTGCCGACGATCAATTTCCGCGTGGACTATCTGCGCCCGGCGGCAAACTCGGACCTGCTCGCGAAAGCGCAGGTACGGCGCGCCGGACGAACGATTGGCGTCGTGGACATCGACGTCACGGACGCCGGCGGCAAGCTGATCGCCCTCGGCCGGGGTTGCTACGGCACCCAGCCTGGCTGATTCATGGAGGGGACGAGGCGATGAAAGCGGTCTTGACGACGGCCCATGGGGGCCCCGAGGTCCTGCAACTTCGATACGACCACCCGACGCCGACGCCCGGGCCGGGTGAGTTGCGAGTGCGGGTCGCCGCCACTGCGGTGAACTTCCACGACATCTTCACCCGCCGCGGCATGCCAGGGGTCAAGATCCGGCTGCCGGTGATCGCCGGTTCCGATATCGCAGGGACGGTCGAGGCGCTCGGCCCCGGCGCGGACCCACACTGGCTCGGCAAGCGCGTGTTGATCGACCCCGTCATGCGCGATGGAAACCAGTTCGGCATGTTGGGCGAAACCGTGGATGGCGGCCGGGCAGAATTCCTGGTGGTGCGCCCATCGATGCTGCTGGAGATCCCGGCGGGAGTCGGGTTCGAGCAGGCGGCCGCGTTACCGCTGGCCTATGGCACCGCCTATCGGATGATGATCACGCGGGGCAAGATCAAAGCCGGCGAACGGATCATGGTGCTCGGCGCCAGCGGCGGTGTCGGCGTCGCCTGCGTGCAGCTGGCGCAAATGCTGGGCGCCGAAGTGCTCGCTTTCGCGAGCAGCGACGCAAAAATGCGCCGGCTCGCAGAGATTGGCGCCCGCCACGTGGCCAACTATGTCGACAAGCCATTTCTCGACACGGTCAAGGAAATATACGGCAAGCCGCGAATTACCGGCTCCGGTGGGGTCGACGTCGCAGTGAACTTCACCGGCGGGGATACCCTGCCGGCAACGCAGAAATGCGTGAACTTGAACGGCAGAATTCTCTGCTGTGGCGCCACGGCCGGATTCGATCTCACGCTCGATGCGCGCTACTGGTGGACCTATGAGCACACGCTGATCGGTTCCAACGGCTGGCACAAGGATGATCTCAAGACCCTGCTCGACCTGGTAGCGGGCGGACGCCTGATGCCGGTCATCGACAAGGTGCTGCCGCTCGAAGAGACTGCCGAGGGCGAACGTCTGCTCGAGGATCGTGAAGTCGTCGGCAAAGTGCTTCTCAAACCGTGACCATCATGACGCAGAACCATTCAGGTCCTTACAATCTCGGGGATATTCTACAGCTTCCGGCGCATGGCGAACGCAGCGCCGTCGTCGATTTGCGTGATGAGTCGCGAGCACGGCAACTCAGCGCGTTCGAACTCGATGCCCTGTGCGACGCCGTCGGCCGCGGGCTCCTGCGCCGCGGCATCCGGCCGGGTGCGCGCGTCGCAATTCTCGCCGAAAACCGCGTCGAGTTCGTCGCCAGCTATTTCGGCATCATGCGCATGGGAGCCATCGCCGTGCCCGTCAACCACAAGCTGCCGCGCGCGACCATCGAACACATCTTCCGCGACAGCGGCATCGAACTCGCGCTCAGCGACGCGGCACGCCGGCCGTTAGTGCCGGATACGGTGCCGGCGATCGGCTTCGACAGCGGCGGCGCGGACGGATTCGACGCGTTCCTCGACCTGGGGGAGCTGGAGACCTTTGTGCCCGACCAGAATGCGCTGGCGGAGATTCTGTACACGTCCGGCTCCACGGGCGTGCCCAAGGGAGTGCCGCTCACGCACAGCGGCCAACTCTGGGCCACCGTGCGCTACCTCGAACCGGTATCGCCCACCGCGACCGGTGATTCGACCATCGTCGTGGCGCCGCTGTATCACATGAACGGGCTGTTCAATATCACCGTTGCGCTCGGAAATCGCATGCAGGTGATACTGCTGCCGCGCTTCGACGCGCGCCGCTTTCTCGAAACCGTGGCTCGATACCGTTGCACGTTTCTTTCCGGGATCCCGACCATGTATGCATTGATGGTGCGCGAGCGGGACCTCGTCGAGCGGCTCGATTTGGGCAGCGTCCGCGACGTGTCGATCGGCTCGGCCCCGTTGACCGATGCTCTGCTCGCCCAAGTCCACGAGATGTTCCCGAACGCGCAGATCGAGAACGGCTACGGCACGACGGAGGCGGGACCCGCGGTTTTCGGGCCGCACCCGGATGGCCGGCCGCGGCCGCCGCTGTCGCTCGGCTACCCTCTGGCCGACATCGGCTGCAAACTCGTTGACGGCGCCTCCGCCGACGAAGGCGTGCTCGCATTGCGCACGGCGGCACTGACCCATGGTTACTTGAATCAGCCGCAGGCGACCGCGTCCCGCATGCGCGACGGCTGGTATGTAACCGGCGATGTGATGCGCCGCGATGCGGATGGATTTTACTATTTCGTCGGCCGAGCCGACGACATGTTCAATTGCGGCGGCGAGAATGTCTATCCGGGCGAGATTGAAAAGATGCTGGAGCGGCATGCGGCCGTTGCGCAGGCGATCGTCGTGGCGGCACCGGACGACATCAAGGGACAGATCCCGATCGCGTTCATCGTGCCGCGCCGCGGCTCGGCGCCGACGGCGGCGCAGATCAAGGAGTACGCTCTCGCACACGGACCTGCCTACGCACATCCCCGCTTCATAGAATTTATGGACAGCCTGCCGGTGTCCGGCACCGAGAAGATTGACCGGACCTCGCTCACGGCGGAGGCGGCGCGCATCGTCCGCGCCGCCGGCCGGAGCCATTAGCAGCCGCTCGCCGACCCGCAGCCAAGGGATTTGAACTCAAACATGACCCCCTATCTCGATCACATCATTTGGGCCTGTGCAGACCTTGAACACGGCTCGCGCCGATTCGAGGCATTGACGGGAGTTCGCCCGCGCTACGGCGGAGTTCATGCCGGGGGGCTGACGCACAACGCGCTCGTGGGTTTGGGTAACCGGTGCTATTTCGAGATTCTGGCGCCGGTCGGACCCGCTGCGCCCGGCGACGATCACTGGTGTCGTCTTGCCCGCGCTGCACAAGAGCCGCGGATAATGACCTACTGCCTTCGCAGTCCGCGCCCGTTGTCCGAACTCGCGTCGGTCTTCAAGGCGTTCGGCTGGCAGAACGCCGTGGTTGCGGGCAATGGGCGTACCACCCCAGAAGGGGTTCGATTGCGCTGGCAGTGGCTGGGGCCGACCGTCGAGCGGTTCGGTCTCGCATTTCCGTTCTTCATCGACTGGCTCGACTCGGCGCACCCTGCAGAGGCTCTTGGCGTTGCGCAGCCCGAGTCTGAAATTCTCCTGCAACGCTTCGCAGTCGGACACCCGGACGCAACTGAACTGCAGCGGACCCTGGCGGAGATCGGCTCGACGATCGATACCTACGCGGCCGACGACGTGCAGTTTCGCGTACAACTCCAGACGCCCCTGGGCACCGTTTCACTGTGAAGCATACGAGCCCGCGGCCCGGTGAATGGCTCGGGTATCCCAAGGGCGCATTGTTGATCATTGGCGTCGAGTTCTGGGAGCGCTTCAGCTTTTACGGCATGCTCTCGATTCTCGTGCTTTTTTTGACCGGCAGCCCCATCCACGGCGGATTCGGCTGGCCGGCGGCCGAAGCACTCGTGCTCCTCGGCGCCTACTCGGGCGCGATGTACGCATTCCCGGCGTTCGGCGGCTACTTCGCCGATCGGGTGCTCGGCCGGCGCCGTGCCGTGACGCTCGGCGCCACGTGCATGCTCATTGGACAGATCATGTTGGCTTCGCCGGTATTTCTGCCTGCGTTTCTGGGGTGGTGGCATGGGGCGCCGCTGCTGCAGACGCTGCACGAGCTGGGCGTGCCGCTGGGACGAGTACTGCCTTCGGATGCCGTCAATGCCGCGATCGTGCGCCACGGTGCGGCGCTCGAGCCCCGTGCCGGTGCCGCGTGGCTGAAGCAGGCATACACCGCTGCCACGTTCGGATTCTTTCTGGCAATTCTCTGCCTCATCCTTGGCAATGCCCTCATGAAGTCGACATTGGTGGTGCTGTGCGGCGAGACCATGTCGACGGATGATCCGCGGCGCGAGGGTGCCTATGCGTATTACTATCTTGGCATCTCGGTTGGCGCGATGCTGTCAGGGGTGGCTGTCGGCACCGCTGCGCAGGCCTTCGGTTGGCACTTTGGCTTTGCGGTAGCGGCGGCGGGAATGAGCGTGGCTCTGGGATCCTATCTGCTGTTGGCTCCCCGTTGGCTCGGTGCCATTGGTCTGCGTCCGGACGGACCTGCGCCGATGGGCGAGTCCGTCAGCGACCCTGTCGCAGCCGCCGCCAAGAATACCGGCGCCGAGGTGCGCCGGCGCATCGGGCTGCTGTTCGTATTGGCAACACTGTTGTGCGCGTTCAGCATCGGATGGTTCCAACTTTTCGGCAGCTGGTTGCTGTTCATCGAGAGAGACGTCAATCGCGCGATCGGCTCGTTCGTCATTCCTGTGCCTTGGTTCACTTCGATCAATGCGGCGGTCGTGATCGTCTTGGCGCCGTTCGTCGCTGCGTTCTGGGTGCGCCTCGGCACCCGCAATCAACGTGTTGATATCGTGCAGAAATATATTTTTGCGCTGGCCATGGTAGCGATCGGTCATCTGCTCATGTATCTGGCCGCGCGAGACGCGGCGCCGGACGCGCCGACCTCGGTGTGGATCCCGCTGGCTTCGTTGTCATTGTTGGGAATCGGAGAAATTGTCGCGTGGACCGCGACCTATGGAATGGTATCGAGAGCGGCGCCGGCGGGATTCGCATCCGTGGCGATGGGCGCTTGGTACCTGATGACCTTGGGGCTCGGCGGATACCTGTCGGGATTCACCGGGGGCCTGCTCGAATCGAGCGGATTTGCCGGCGCGTTTGGCACGGTCGCCTCAATGATGGGCGCGGCATGCGCCATAGCTCTTTTGCTGCGGAGTCCGCTGTTGCGGCTCGCTGCCCGCGCCAACGTCTCGCTGTAGCATGGGATCCGGCAGCATGGGTGCCGACCTCGAGAGCACTCCTGAACTGCATCGCGCGCTCGGAACTTTCGACCTCGTCCTGTTAAACGTTTCCGCGATCGTCGGTTTGCGTTACCTGTCGATGGCAGCGCAGATAGGCCCGTCCAGCCTTACGCTATGGCTGCTGGGGCTGATCTCTTTTCTGATACCTGCGGCTCTGACGGTTCTGGAGCTCAGCTCGCGTCTGCCGGGCGAGGGCGGCGTCTATCTCTGGTCGAAGGCCGCGTTTGGCGACCTGCATGCGTTCATTGCAGGCTGGAGCTACTGGATAGCGAATCTCGTCTTCTTTCCTTCGCTGCTCATCTTTGGCGCCGGCGCGTTCCTGTACATCCACGGAGGGACGTGGCTCAGGCTCGCGGATAACCCGGTCTATAACGGAGCGTTCTGCCTCGGCATTCTTTGGTTGGCGATACTGCTCAACATCGCCGGACTCGAACGTGCAAAGTGGCTGCAGAATATAGGAGCCGTGGCGACCTGGACGGTTGGGGCGCTCGTGCTCTGCGGTGGCGTTCTTGCCTGGCACAGGTTCGGCGCGGCGACGCCGATCACCGTCCCGGTCTTGGTACCGAACCTCCGATCGCTGCCGACGGTCGCGAGCTTCGCGACGATAGCCCTTGCCTACTCCGGTCTCGAACTCGGGCCGATTCTGGGCGGCGAGATCAAGAATCCGCGACCTACCATTGCCCGCGCGCTGCTCATTGCGTGCGTTGCCATTGGACTCCTCTATATCGCCGGGACGGCGGCATTGTTCATCGCACTGCCGGCCCAGCAGATCAATGCGATCAGCGGCATTCCCCAGGCGCTCACGGCTGTCGCGGTGCGTGCGGGGGTGCCGATGTTTGGAACCGTCGCTGCCGTGCTCGTGACGCTGTCGCTGATCGGCAGCCTCGGCGCATGGATCACGGGTACTGCGCGATTGCCGTTTCTCTTCGGGCTCGACCGCTATTTGCCCACGGCACTCGGCGCGATTCATCCGGCATCCGGCTCCCCGTATGTGGCGCTGCTGACGCAGGGCGTCCTCGCAACCATCGTACTGCTGGCCGCGATCTCCGGTTCCGCGATCCACGAAGCGTATCTGATGCTGATCGACATGACCGTGATCTTGAGCTTTTTGCCCCTGTTATATATGTTCGCGGCGCTCCCGATGCTTCGCCGCCGCGAAACCGGTAAGGAAGTGAACATCACTCTCATACCGGGGGGACCGTTCGCATGCTGGCTGGTGGGCGGAACGGGCTTCCTGGTGACGCTCCTCGCTCTGCTCGTGGCCATGGTGCCGCCAGCCGATAGTACGAGCCGCGCCCTTTTTGCGGTCAAGGTCATTGGAGGCTGCGCCACGCTGATCGCAGTTGGACTTGTTTTCTTTTGTCGCGGCCGCCGAGGCTAGTCGAGATGGAGTTGATACTTCGCGCAAGTTTCCCGAGCGACAAAACTGTCCGGGAACGGCGGCTCGTTGCATTTGCGCCGGCTGGTCTCGTCCAGGGTCGGAAACTCGTTCTGAACGATGAGACGAGTCCAGGCCTCTACTTCGTCCTGCCTGCACCTCATCGCAACCATTGCAGAGTTGGCCGCACCCGACGTTATCTTGCTGCAATAGGACGCAATCCGAACTGCGGCGTCGGGATCCTTCGTGCGGACGGGAGTCAATTCGTCGGCGGCGGCCGCGGGCGCGGGCGGTGTTGGAGCCGCCGAAGTTGAATCGGATGCGGCAACGGGTACCGGCTGCTGCGGACTGCCGGCATCACCGGCACTGCTGATTGCCGGCACTGCGACCGCAGTTCTAACAGGCGCCGGAGCGGGGAAGTCGGTTGCCATCCCGCTGGAGGCGGCCTCTTGAGGGAGCGCTTTTAGCGCCGGCGCGTCCGAATCCAATGCCGCAACCATGGCCTCCTCCATGGGTTGGGGCACCGATGCGGGTTGCGGCCCCGGCACGGGTTGCGGCCCCGATGCGGGTAGCGACAAGGTTGCGATCGCCGCCGCGCGCTTTTCCTGAGTGCCTTTTGAGTTTCCAGCCTCCGCAGCCGTGCGCGTCTTGACACCCGGCGCGATGCAATCGTATTTCCACAGATGGGCGGTGGGTAGGTCCGGCATCGCCAGCATGGTTGAGCTTAGGTGGCAACCCTCGACCGAGACACTCTCGCGCGCAGTCGCCGTGCATGATTTGGAGAGAATATGCTCGCCGACGGGGTTCGAGGTCAGCTGCGCTGCGATGGAATCGCCGCTTGCCAGGCACGTCCGTCGCGGCATGGGACCCGCTATATATAAGGGCGCAGTACCGGTCTTGGTGGACAGTGAAACGGCGAAATAGACCAGTTTGCCGCCCGCGTCAACGAGCACCAAGGCGCAACCGCTGCCGCGCAGTCTTGCCGCGATGCGTTGCATCTTGTTGCATTGGATTTCTACCGCATCTTCCTTCGATAGTTGCGCCACGGCGGACCTCTGGTCATCGGTCAAAAGCATCTCGGCGTTGTCGCCGCCGCCGGTATGAAGCGTCACGACGGGGTGACCCGAGGCGTCCTCGTTGATCTCCGCCACGCTGCCGCTGACGCGAACCGGACTGCCGTGGATTTTACTCTGGATGGCTACTACATTCGCATCGTAGTCTTGATAGAGTTGTTCGACGCTGGTCCGATAGACGGCACTGTTGACCGGCTCGAGTTCGGGCTCGGATTGGGTAACCGCGGCAGGGGGAGTGGGCTCGACCGTCCTTTCGGAGACCTTGACGGACCGGACGGGAGTGGCTTTCGCCCCGATGAAACCCACGAGCTCCTTTGGTACCGGAAGTGTCTGCGTCAGCCAGAGCGTCGTCAGGGCCCCCCACGCCAGCAGGCCGGCAATCAACGTGCCGTACACCCAGGGCTTAACCCGGCGTGTCGATTGCCGGGCCGCTCCGGCAATTGCTACGCCGCAATGAGGACAAGAGGCGGCCTTGTCGGACACCTCGCGAGCACACTCTTTGCAGGCAATGATTGCCATGAAACTATGTCGATCGACTGATCAAAAGCGAAGCCCCAGGGTAATGGGCACGAACGTTGTCTGATTGCGGTTGGGCGTAATTCGCAAATAGCGTGCCTCGATGAAGAACGATGTTCTGTCGGCGATCGCGATTTCGAATCCCAGCCCGGCATTCCACGCCTGGTGCCAGTCACTGGTCGTGCGCTGCTCGGCCGTTATGGCGGGGACATAACCCGGCCAGCAATAAAAGTAGCCGCACACGGTGCCGCTGACGAGCGAGACTTGCCGCAGCACGGTCTGTTCGCGATACCAGCCCACGCCGCCAAACAGGTAAAATTGTGCCGCCGATGAGCGGTGTGCGAGGTTCAGCTGCAGGTCCGCATCGCCTCCATAGAAGTCTTCGTGGCCCGAGGTATAGTTTCCGGTATTGAGCAACTGATTCTTCGCTCGAAACCAGTTGTAGCTGCCGTCGATTCGAATACCGATCGGCAGCGCCGACGTTGGAAACCAGGTCAGTCCCAGCCCGGCATTGGGGCCACCGTCCACATTTTGGCTCATGGCTCCAGTCGTCACGCTGTAGCCGCCGTCGATGTGTACGGCGAAGGGATGGTATTTCAACTCCGGACGCGGTGGCGGCGAATAGCGGGCAACGACGGGTGGTGCGGCGGCCGGGGGCCGCGGTGGACTGGAACTCGGCGGCGCAATTGCCGGCGCGGCAAAGTGTACGTTATAGCCGTGTCCCTCGAGACAGGCCGCCAGTGCGCGCCCGTACTGCTGACGTCGCGCACTGTAATCGGACGGTGCCACTCCGCCGCCATATTGCCCCGGGTCGAAGCCGGTCTGACCGTGCGCCCACCGCCCACATTCGTCGCGATCCGCAGCCAGCTGCTCCTGAGTCTGGCCGAACTTCGGCGTAACGGAAAGGTTCTCCGCAATGGTCGGCACTGCGGCGGGATTGGGCGTCGATGAAGTCGACGGTTGCGTAAATGCCGTCAGCGGCGTTGCGCACAGCAGCAGGATCAAGGAAGTTCGGGAAATTTTGCGCGGCGAAAAACCGGCAAAGGAGATCTGCGTCGTCATAGATCTAGGCGAGCTGAGCTCTGCCCCCCCATGTTTTAACGCGATGTCATCCAGACAAACCTGAGACCGCGGGGAAATCGAAAATGTTCCACTGAAGATGATCAAAATTTGATCAACTTCGGCGCGTTTCGAAGAGCGCTTGCGCCGCAGCACAAGCAGGTCAGTGATCCCGAATCTGGGTGCGAGCGAAGTGTCGGTCCGAGTTCACCAGGCGGCGGTCAACGCCAAAAAGCCGAACGCCTCAAAAAGAAATTGCATCGTCTATTTCCCACGGCGGCAGTGCTGAAAAAGGCTGCCGGAAGCGGCTTTGTCCGCCCCACGCTGGTTGCCCTCAAAGTCATCGCGGAGAACACGGATAACGGCAAGCCCATGGAATGATGGATATGCAGCGTTGAACTCTCTGTCCGACGGAGACTTCCCACAAGAATTGCAGCCGTTCATCCGTCGTTCGCCGCCGCCCTACCTGAGATCCTCGCTCGCGCAATACGTCATCACTACTGCAAGGGGAACCAGCATGAGTACGCAAAATCAAGGTGGGCATGTTGACAAGTCCGAGGGATCACGGGGCCGCGACACAGACGACGCAAGCCAAAAGAGCGGTCAGCAGTCTCAGGGCGGCTCAAAAGATCAGAATCGGAGCGATCAACAACAACAGGGAGGCTCAAAAGATCAACAGCAACAGGGCGGCTCGCATCAGAATAAGAGCGACCCACAACAAGGCAGCTCTTCACCGAAGACGGGACAACAATCTCAGGGCACTGAGCGGAACAAAAATACTGCGCCGCGCAAATCGGAAGAATAAATAGCGGATCTGGCCGATGTGTCGGGGCGATGGCTGCGTCTCCCCGGCATTTTAATCTCTCCTCGCGTTGTGGATGAATCCTACGGGCTAGAGGCTCGTTCATCCGAATACGATCTATGCGCGACTGCACATCCTCGCGGAGAGACTTGAAATCACATCACCAATTTTAGCGGCGTCCGTCAGGCCACGCAGGCGAGGGTTTCCGAATCAACGTAACCGGCGCTCATAGACGCAAAGATGGGTCCAGGTTGCCGCAAGCAGCGGCGTCTCGATTTCGGCCGCGCGCGCACGTTCCAAGAGATCGCCGATGATTTGATCCGCCTCGATGGGCACGCCTCTCAAGAGATCTCGATACATGGATGAGGTCTGCGGCGAATCCGGTGCCGTCAAACCCGCCTTAGCCGCGACCATGAATTCGGGCCTGGGGCCTACACCGACGGCCTCCGCCACAGCGGCAATCTCTTGCAGAAGCCGGACCACGAATTCGGATCCCCGCGGTGCTTGCGCCACCTCGCCAATGGTGCCGCGCATCAGGCAGTTGATGCCGCCGAGGGAGGCGAGCAGGATCCACTTCTCCCACATCTCGCGCTTGATATCGCTGACGAGGCGCGCGTCGAATCCGGCACCGCGCATGAATCGATCCAGTGCTTGGATGCGCGGCGACTCCACGCCGTCCATCTCTCCATAGGCGATATCCTGAAGCAAGTTGTGCTGCACGATGCGGCCCCGGTCATCGATGGACGCGGTGATTTTGCACGCACACCCGACAAGGGATCTCTTGCCAAATCGCTTGGCAAGAATGTCGACATGTCTCATTCCGTTCAACACGGGCAGGATCATGGTCTCGGATCCTACGGCCCCCGCCATGTCCGAGAGAGCGGATTCGAGAGAAAAGGCCTTTACGGTGAGCAAAATGGCATCATAGGGCCCGGATAACCGGTCTGCAGTGACCAGTGTCGGGCGCAGAGTGTAGTTCCCATGCGGACTGAGAATCTCGAGTCCTCGTTCTTCCAGTTGCGCCGCCCGGACCGTCCTGACCAGAAAGCTGACATCTCGGCCTGCCTGAGCCAGGCGGCCACCGAAGTATCCACCGGTCGATCCGGCGCCGACGACGAGCATCCGCATACGTCTCTCCTGCAGGCCATTCCATCAATGCCAAGCCTACAGCGCGCAACGCAGGTCGTCTAAGGCATTCGAGTTTCTGAGCTTATCGCGGGTGCGCGGTTCGCTGCATGGCGGCGTCAGGCGCGGCCACTCAAACGTTCGGCGGTGATCATCGCCAAGAATCCGCCCGCGCAATAATTGAGCAACCGCAGACGCGCAGCCTCCAAGTCCTTCGCGCGGCAAAGGCCTTCGGATAACCGGTCGACCCGCTCAGTGCCAGAGAGCGCCAACATCATGGATCCGGCGAGGAAGTTATAGGCCCAGTAGAGTTCCTTCTTAGGGCTGCCCGGGAGCGCCGTCTGCAAAATATTGATCAGTTCGAGCACATTGTCATCGAAGTAGCGGTGAATAATTTCTCCGCCCCAGGGCGTATTGTCGATCTGCGCCACCAAGGCGAAATAGCTCTTCCAGCCCGCATCGCCGTGCAGCGACAGGTCGATCATCGGGTTGATGAACGCGGCTATTGCACCCTCCACCGTGACCGCACCGTGACCGGCCACATAGGCGCGCAGCGAGTCGCGGCGCGCCGAGACCAACGGCCGCGCGCGACGCTCGAACACACCATTGAACAGACTGGATTTGTTCTTGAAGTGATAGTAAATCAGTGCGACGTCGACACCGGCCGCCTCCGCTACCTGCCGGGTGGTCACTCCATAAAAACCCCGCTCGGCAAATAAAGACTCGGCGGCATCGAGTAGGCGGCCGCGCGCCTTCACCCCATCGGCAGATTGTTTCGGACGGCCGCGCCCCGATTTCTTGCGGCTCTTCACGGGCGCTTTATGGTCGAGTTTGGTCACTGTTCCCACTGCCTTTAATTGATTGACACCTCTCCAGCGAGCGCTCGCTTTCGATAGGCGCGCTTCGCGGGGCTATTGTGACACCGCATGTGGGAGTGAAGTCCCCTTGCGATTATGAGTTTAACACGCGCTGAATAACCCGCTCCAGAGACCGGCTGCAGGAAGCAGGATCAGGGCTCGGCGTGCCCCTCCGGCCGTGCGCGCTGACGCGGGCCCAAGGCAATAATCGGTAAAACCGGTGATATTTCACGAGGACTGGTGCGGCGTCGGCGCACGCAAGAGGAGGTTTTGGCTCCCGTCGAAAGTCAGACGTTTCTTGACAAGGCCGGATGTCTGGCATAATTTCAACGTTCGTTGAAATGCACAAGAGAGCCGAAGTCTACGGCTCCTGCTCGGACGGTCTAAATAAGGGAGGTTATATGGCTTCAATTCGCTTTATGCTCGCGGCGCTCACAGGCACCGCCGCCTCACTCTGCGCACCCTGGGCGGCGGCACAAGTCGCCGCACCCGCAACCAGCGGGTCGAGCACAGAGCTTACTGAAATCATCGTAACGGCGACCCGCCGCTCCGAGTCCATCCAGAACGTACCGAGCAGTGTCACGGCGCTGACCTCCGGCACCTTGGAACAGATCAAGGCCCGCGATTTGAACGATTTCGCGGGGTTCGTACCCGGTTTGAGCTTTTCCTCGACCGGTCCCAGCACAAACCTGCTGGTGATTCGGGGCATTACCACCGGTTCGCAGCTGAGCAGCGCCACCGGCGTCTACCTGGATGACATACCACTGGGCGCCAGCACCTCTAACGGCGTTGGCTATCAGAGCCTGAATATCAATGCGTTCGACTTGAATCGCATCGAAGTGCTGAACGGTCCGCAGGGCACGCTGTACGGCGCGACCTCTTTGGGCGGCACCATCAAGTACATTCCCAATGCGCCGGATTTGAAATCCTTCGGCTTCGACGCGGGCGTGGAAGTGTCCTCTACCGAGCATGGCCATATCAATCACGCCTATACCGGCATGGTCAACATGCCCATCGCCGATGTTGCCGCGATTCGCATCGACGGCTACCAGGTGTATGACTCAGGCTATGCCCGGGATCCGATCTACGGGCGCGACAACCAGGGCTGGGCTCGGTCGGAGGGCGGCCGCGTCGCGCTGTTGCTCAAGCCCTCGGATGACCTCGATATAACACTGCGCGCGTCGACTCAGCACATTCCCAGTGAAAGCGCGGACGTCGGATTTCGCGATCCCAAGACTCACCAGCCGACCTACGGCACCTATGATCAAGCGTACCCGACGTTTCAACCCTCTAATTACAGCTTGACGCTGTACTCGGCCGCGATCAACTACGACACGCCGTGGGCCAAATTCAGTTCCATCACCGGCCTGCAAGTCAATAACGGCACTAGCTACACGGATAATAGCCTGACCTATGATGCGGCGCTCGGCGGCGCCTTTGGCGTTCCCATCGCCGATCCTTTCAGCCTATACGTCAACACCACGACCAAGAAATTCACCCAGGAGTTTCGCGTCGCTTCGCACGAGAACAAGACCTTCCAATGGTTGGCTGGCGCATTCTTGAGCAACGAAAAGACCAGCGAGATCGTCGATCTCTTTGACAACGCAAATCCGGACGGTACCTTTTTCGGGCTCTCGCCCTTCACGAGTTTCTTACCCAGCACCTACCGCGAATACGCGGCTTATGCGGACGGCACGATCTTCTTCACCAAGCAATTGGAACTGGGATTGGGAGTGCGGTACAGCCGGCAAAAGCAGGCCTACGAAGAAACCGTGAGCGGTTTGCTGGCGACCGGCTCGGCTGCGGTCTTGACGCCGCCCGTGGCGACCTCGGATCAGAGCGTGATGACATACCTGATCAATCCTAAGTTTCACGTCACCGACGATGTGATGGTGTACGCCCGCGCGGCCAGCGGTTTCCGTCCGGGCGGCCCCAATTTCGTGCTGTCGCCCGGCCTCGGCAATCCCACCTACAATCCCGACCGGCTGTGGAGCTATGAACTCGGTGAAAAAGCGGCCTTCCTCGACAAGCGCGCGACGCTGAACTTCGATATCTACGACATTTTGTGGAAGGATATTCAGGTCACGGTCAATGTAGGCGGCGTCAACCAGTTGGAGAATGCCGGCACGGCACGAGTCACCGGCGCCGAAATGGCTTTCGACTATCGCGTCATTTCAGCACTGACGCTCGGCGGTTCGGCCGCGTACACCAATGCGCGCCTCTCCTCCATTCCGGCAGTGATCGATGTGACTACGCTCGGTGTTCGGCTGCCGTTATCGCCGCGCTTCAACTTCGCGCTGATCGGCACCTATGACGTCGACTTGCCCAGCGGTTACTCAGGCTCTGTCAATGTCACCGACCGCTGGATCGGCGAGCGCAATGCAGGGTTCGGCACGGCGATCAGTCAGCAGTACACCTTGGCCTCTTACAACATCACGGACTTGAACTTCTCGGTCCGTTCGCCTTACCACTTGGAATACGGTCTGTTCGTGCGCAATGTGTTCGACAAGGCAGGTGAGGTCTCCGCAAACATAATACCCCTTCAGTACAACCACGACGCACCGGTCCAGGTGTTTCTGGCGCAACCTCGAACGGTGGGCCTGTCGATCAATTACAAATACAATTGATCCCATGGAGTTTTGCAGCGTCGAGACTACGGGAGGCCGAGTCCAAGGACTGATCAGTTCGGGGATCCGGCAGTTCAAAGGCGTCCCCTACGGCGCGTCGACGGCCGGGCCGAACCGCTTTCAGCGGCCAAAACCTGCGAAGCCCTGGACGGGCGTGCGCGATTGCCTCGGGTACGCCGCGGTCTCGCCGCAGGTCCCTTACGATGTCGGTCACGAGTATGCGCGGCTGATCCAGTTTGATTTGAATGTCGCCCTGGGCGGAATGGGCGAGGACTGCCTGCATCTCAATATCTGGACGCCCGGGACCGGCCGCCAAAACAAGCGCGCTGTGCTGTTTTGCATTCACGGCGGCGGCTTCGCGATCTGCTCGGGCAATCACCCGATGTATGACGGCACCCGGCTCGCGCAATGGGGCGATGTCGTCGTCGTGACGGTGACGCACCGCTTGTCGAGCTTTGGGTATTTGAATCTCGCGGACCTTGACCCCTCGGGCCTCTGGGCGGATGCGAGCTCCGCGGGCATGTTGGATCTCGTGGCTGCCCTCGAATGGGTGCGCGAGAACATCGAGAACTTTGGCGGAGATCCTGACTGCGTCACGATATTTGGACAGTCCGGCGGCGGCTGGAAGGCGAGCACACTGCTGGCGATGCCGGCGGCACGAGGTTTATTTCACCGGGCCGCGATTCAGAGCGGATCACTCGTGTCGCAGCTGCCCAGGGAGGCAGCGGCGCAGGTTTCGCAGGCTTTCATCGGACGGCTTGGCTTGACGCCGGCGACTCTCGATCGAATCAAAGACTTGCCGTGGACGCAGATTTTGGCGGCGCAGACAGACATTGGCGCGCATGCGTTCGCGCCCGTCGTCGACGGCACACACATTCCCGCACATCCTTTGGAAACGCCGGTCGCGTCGTTGTCCGACCACGTGCCGCTGATCATTTCCACCACGTTGGACGACGCCGGCCTGTTCTTCGATCGATTCGCCATGACTGAACAGGACCTCACCGATGCCTTGTCGGCGAGCTATGGCGCGAAATCGGCGTTGCTGGAAAAGACCTACCGTGAGCACTTCCCGACCAAGTCGCCCTATCTCTTGCACGCGCAAATGATTACCGATGCCGGATTTCGCCGATTCGCCCATGCTCAGGCCGAGGCCAAGGCAGCGCGTCGGCGCGCCGCCGTTTACACCTATCTATGGGAATGGAATTGCCCGGCGTTCGACGGAAAGTTCGGCGCCGCGCATGCCATGGATGTCGCCGCGTCGATGCACAACGAGCGCGATGCCATTTTAGGGAGCGGCTCAGCCGAAGCGCGCCGCATGTGCGACGGCCTGGCGTCGGCATTTCTGGCCTTCGCCAAGACCGGTGATCCGAACAACTCGAAGATTCCTCAGTGGCCGCGCTTCGATGCATTGCAACGTTCGACGCTGGTGTACGACCGCAACACGCGGATCGAGCGCGATCCTCATGGAGCACTGCGCAAGTTGTGGTTGGACATGCCGCCGGCTGTCAGCGTTTTAGGCTAGAGCCGTGCGCGACCTTCACGTATGACGACGGATCTGCGCGGCAAATCGGTGTTGATCACCGGTGCAGACCGCGGCATCGGTAAAAGCATAGCCCTCGCCTTCGCAAAGGCTGGCGCCCGCATTGCGGCGCATGGACTGGTCGAGCGAGACGAGGCATTACGGCTGATTGCGGAATTGCTGGCCGCCGGAAGCTCCGATGGGCATTACTTTGGCGGCGATTTGCGCGACGTCGGCCAAATCGACGCCTTGATGGCACAGGTATTCGCGTGGGGGCGTCTCGATATCCTCGTGAACAACGCCGGTATTCAGCACATCGCGCCGATCGCGGATGTCGCCACCGAGGTGTGGAACGATATTCTCGCGGTCAATCTGTCGGCGGCGTTTCACACCATGCGGCACGCCTTGCCGCGGATGGCCGAAGCCAACTACGGGCGTGTGATCAACATCGCCTCGGTGCATGGTCTAGTGGCCTCCGTCAGGAAGGCGCCGTATGTCTCGGCCAAGTTCGGACTCGTCGGCCTGTCGAAGGTCGCGGCCCTCGAATATGCGGGCACCGGCAGCGCAGAGAGCGGCGGCGTTACCGTCAATTGCATCTGTCCCGGCTGGGTGGACACCGCACTCGTAGCGCCCCAGATTGCCGAACGTCGTGAAGAGTTGGGCGTGTCCAGCGAAGCAGCAATCGACGCGATGCTGGCTGAAAAGCAGCCCTCGCACCGGCTCTCTTCCCCTGCGGAAATTGGACGCTTGGCGGTCTGGCTTTGCGCTCCCGACGCGCACAACATCACGGGCACCGCCATTCCGATCGACGGCGGCTGGACGGCGCAGTAGCTTCAGGCGAGCCACTCGGGCTTGCTCGAACCGCGCGGGACCAGCACGGTTCGGAAGGTGCCCGGAGTCCGGGATAATACTACCTGGTCGGTCATGCCCTGGTAGGTGCCCAACGGAGTTTCGGCGGTGAAGAGATCAGGAGCGACGTACCTGTGCTCGTCCGTAGAGCCGGCGGTTTCCTGCGCATAGGTCTTGTCGAATATGCCCAGCGAAAGCAGCCACAACACGGTTCTGGTCAGGGATACGACGACCCGATAGCTTCCTCCTTCGGTGGCACGCCGCCGCAGGGCCTCAAGAACACCGACGGTGCCGAGCCAACCCACCACGTTGTCGCAAATCGGGATGATGGGCGGCGACTTGGGCTGAGTTGGTGTCCCCTCGATGGAAAACACGCCTGACACGGCCGCACCGATCTCATCGAAGCCAACCCGGTTCGACCAAGGACCTTGTTCGCCGTGGAGGACCACCTTGGCGTGAATCAATCCCGGCTTTTTTTGGCTGAGTTCTTCGGCGGTGAGGCCATATCTCTCTAGATAACCGGGGCGCCGATTCGAGAAGAACACGTCGGCATTCTTCAGGAGCCGATCGAACGCGGCGCGATCCTCTTTGGAGCCATCCAGCAGCGTGGAGCGCATCCCGACCTGCACATCCCAGGCAAAGGCCTCGATGTCCGTATCATTGGGCCTCCAGATGTTGAGGACGTCGGCGCCGTAGTAGGCGAGGTCTCGGCCGATGGCCGCTCCGGCAATCACATGCCCCAATCCGAGCGCGCGAATGCCCTCCAATGGGCTCTTTGCGCCGCGCTTCAGCGGTACCGGCTCGCTCTCTCCGATTTTCTCCACGGTGATCAGCGGCATCCTGGAGAGCACCTCGGTGTATTGCGGCTCGTTGCGAAACTCCTCGTTGGTACGCACCATTCCGAAGACAAGCCCGGCCTCTGCCGCGGCCGCTTCCAACTCTGCCGCGCGCCACTGCAGAATGGCATTACCAACGGCTTCGGAGCTGTTGCTGCACCTCAGGAAATTGAGCGCGCGCGCCTGCAACCCGGGGTAGATGTTGAGAACAACCACGTGACGCCCATCGCGTGTTTTCCGGAAGAGCGGCAACTCGAAGAACGGGTTGTCTCGAGGCAGCAGCAGGGGACTACGGCCGTTGATCGTTTCCCATTTGCCTTCGAAGAAACCACTGAAACGCCGGAGCGCTTTGCGGACGTCGACATGAATGTCCTGTCCTTCGCCGGTTTGCGATTTCCAGAGCGCCGCCAATGCGATGCTCCTGGCAGCCAGGCCGACCGCGGCCATGGCGCCAAACTTGAAGCTGCTCGGCACGATCGGATCCTGTCCATAGAACGTAAGTTTGCCGCCGCTATCCGCCGCTGTCAGTCCGACATCCGCCAGCAGCTGATTCACGGCACCGTGGAAGTCGAACTCGGGCGAGGTTGCGGGAATCCGCAGCCTGGTCTCGAGCAGGTCGGTCAACGACTTTGCCTGGCTGTCAGGGAGTGGCACGGTGGCAGGACTCATTCACGTTCTCCGAAAGGCGTATTTGGCTGGTAGTTACACAGGTCTGATCGCGCCTCAGGTCGCGGGCAATTCGACGTAGGCAATCCCCGTCAGGTTGCCCTCCGCAAAGAGCAAGGTTTTCTGGCCCGACCCGTCGAGGTTGGCGCTGTAGACCGAGCCGCCGAAATCGGTGATGAACATGCGGCCGTGTTTCGGATCCAGAGCCAGGCCGATCCCTTCCATCAAGTTTGAAAAGACGATCTCGGGCTGCGGACGCCCGCCCCGCGGCGCATCCAGAGGTGCGCGATTCACCGTGTTGCCGCGCGGCGGGTCACCTCGGTCGGTCCAGTAGAGCATCCGGCTCCCGAGATCCAAGTCGAGGTCGATCGGCTCGGGCAGCCTGTCGTAGAGCAGTTCGATGTCCTTGCGGTTCGTCGGCGCTTGCCCCTTCGGAATGTCGATGTTCGTGCATAGGATGCGGCCCTCGCCCGCGTTGTCGCCCCCCTTCTGGGTCCAGTAAAGCTTGCCGGCATCCGCATCGACGGCGATGCCCACGCACCACTTGTTCGGATTCGCACCGGGACGAGGGTCGCCCTGGCTCGTATCGACCAGCGTTTCGATCTTCGAGCCGTCGAGATTGGCACGCATCACGCGCATGCCTTCGCGGTCGCACCAATAGAGCTTGCCGTTGGGCTTGTCGATCTGCAGCTGCTTCGCGGTGAAGGTGTCACCCGGCGCAATGATGGTCGTCATGTTCCGGCCGTCGAGATCGGAGCGGAAGATGGACCCGTCATTAGCCTTGGGGTTGCCCATGTTGGTCCAGTAGAGGTGCCCGGCCGCGACATCGACCGCCAGCCCGTCCGGCAGCTTTCTGCCCTCGATCACCAGCGTCTTGAGGTCCGAGCCGTCGGGATTGGCGGAGAGGACTCGCCCCCCTCCGAGGTCGAGAAAGAAAATTCGCGCCACGACGCCGTTGCCCTTGTTTCGCGAAAGCGATAGCTTCGAAGTAGTGCTCATATCCTCGATCTCCTCGGGTGGTTGCCGCCGTTCATGCGTTCGCCGCCGAGCGCAGCTTCAGCAGCCCGATCAGAACTGCGTTCTCCTCGCGCGCAAGCTGCTCGACCGAACGTCCTCCGGCCTCCTTCAGCACGGCATCGACCACGGTCTGCTTCAATTGCGGCGTGATCTCGGGCGTGCCGAGCGCCTTCATCATTCCCACGAGCGGATCCATCAGATGTTCCATGAAATGCTGGATACCGCCCTCCCCGCCGCCGACGTGCCACTGGAGACTGGGACCCATCACGCCCCAACGAATACCGGGGCCGTAGCTCACGGCAACGTCCGCGTCCGCCACGCTGAGGACTCCTTGCTGCACGAGGTAGAGCACTTCCTTGTAGAGCGCCGCCTGGAAGCGGTTGGCCACGTGGCCCGGAAGCGCCTTGTACAGACGCACCGGCTTCTTGCCGATACCCGCGTAGAACGCCATGGCGCGCTCGATCGTGGCTTCCGAGGTCTTGGCTCCGCCCACAACCTCCACCAGGGGAACGACATGCGGCGGATTGAACGGGTGACCGATCACACAGCGCTCCGGTCGTTTGCAACCAGACTGAATCACATCCATCGTGATACCGGAGGAACTCGATGCGATGACCGCATCCGGCGGCGTTGCATCGTCCATCTGCGCGAACAACTTGATCTTGAAATCGGGCCGCTCCGGTGCGTTCTCCTGCACCCAATCGGCTTCAGCGAGCGCGCGGCTCATATCCGGGCTGAACGTCAGGCGATCACGCGAGGCACCCGGAGAAAGGCCGACCTGCGTCAGCAATGGCCACGCATCATCGACATACTTGCGCAGGTTCGCTTCCGCCTGCGGTCCGGGATCAGTCGCAACCACATCGATTCCGCGAGCGAGATAGTACGCGGCCCAACTTGCGCCGATCACCCCGGTGCCGACGATCGCGATTCGACGGACAGGTTGATTCAAAGACATTGGACACCTCCCCTTCGGTTACGCTACGCCGATATCCTCTCCAATGAAACACGGGGCCGACATCCCCTCTATGGGGGGACGGCGGCCCAATCACTTCGAACGATTCTCCAGCGCCGCGGATCCGCATTTTCGATCACAATAGATCAAGCGCATACAAGCGCCCCCTTATTGATAAGTGCTAACGTAATAGCGAACTCGTATCCATGGGAAGCTAATGCGCGCATTCGGGACTTTCGCCTTCATCGGGCTTGCAATCCTACTGATCGTTGGACTCTTGAGCCTGGTTAAAGACTTATTGTCGAGAAGCGTCTTTGCGGCTCCTTCGTCGCCGAATGAAGAACACGGGGTGGAGACTGCGGAAGACGCAAGGCTATCCGGTCCGGCCAACATCGTGGACGTGAGGCCGCTTTGCGGCGAACGAGCTGCCGGCGTCAATCAGAGTTTCAAATCCTAAAAACGAATCCTCCGCCAAAACGGGCCCTCGAGGGATGGACGCAGGGAGGGCTTTGCGGGTACGTCTCACTATCGCAGAAATCAGTCGGCGTTCGGAACTCGGGGGCCCGTCTCCCGGAGCATCGATCCCACCGCCAGTGCCGCAATCAGAACACCGATCCAGAAAAGACCGGCGTGCCTGAAATGCGAGGCCGCGTCGATGGTCTGTGCACCCAGTGTTTTGCCGAAGCGCCCGGCGAAAATCGGCCCGATCGCCGCGGTGACGCCGAAGGTCAAGAAATTGATCGCACCGGTTGCGCTCCCCTTGACTTCGTCGGGATTCACCTCTTTGATGATGGTGTACGGGATCATGGCGGCGCCGGAAGCCACACCGAGGATGAACAGCGTGAGCCAAGTGGGAAGGAGTGTCGGAGCGTAAATCAGTTGCACGAAGCCGATCAGCATGATCGCCGCACCGCCCAGATAGACGGGCTTGCGGCGACCCAGCCGGTCTGCAAGCCAGCCGAGAAGCGGGCAGCCGAACACCCATCCGAGCGGCACCATCGAAATGGCGAAGACGGCATCAGAAAAGGAAAACAATTTATCGGTCTCGAAAAAGCGCACACCCCAGACCATGTCCCCTACCGTGGTTGGAACAAACAGCAACCCGGCTGCAAGGCCGCAAAGATAGGACTGCGGATTCGAGAAGACGATTTTGTACGTGGCCAGGATTCCGCCACTCGCTTTTCCCTGCGGTATGCGGGGAGTTTCCTTTGGCGTGATCCACCACAAACCTACCGCCACTAAGAGCACGACGACCCCCATGCGGCTCCAGTATTGTGGGATTGACAGCCCATCGGCGATCCAGCGGCCGACTACGAGCTGACCAGCCGTGCCGCCGAGCATGCCCACGCACTGCGTGACGCCGATGGCGGTTGCCAGACGCCGCGCGGGCAAGCCGTGGGAGGCCAGATACACCGCCCCCGTGAACGCAAAGGCGGAGCCTGCACCTTGCAGCAACCGTCCGAGGTATCCAGCCCCTTCTTGTGGGGCCATGAATAAGAGACACCCAACCCCTAAGATTGCCATCCCCGTCGAGACCACGTATTTAGCCCCCAACCGGTCGAGCAACACCCCCGCGACAAGACTCGCGGTCGAGTAGGTGTAGTAGTACGTCCCGAGGATGTCGCTGACCCCGAGCGTCGAGACACCGAATGTCTTGGCCAATTGCGGAATCATCACCGCCGGGGAGGAACGGACGGCGTATTCGAGAAAATAGAATGCCAGAGAGAACACCCAGGCGACGATGAAAGCGTGCGACACGTCACTCTGGGATCGCGGCAGATCAGTGGTT
>Ga0307470_10000356_pt1 | contig 25247 bp, 20 predicted proteins | sample atmos_gasesAM3C__FD_204565 | JGI IMG/M metagenome (GOLD analysis project Ga0307470, IMG submission 204565) | Hardwood forest soil microbial communities from Morgan-Monroe State Forest, Indiana, United States - atmos_gasesAM3C_05 | ecosystem: Environmental > Terrestrial > Soil > Temperate forest... | reverse complement strand
TTCGTCTGCCACGCGCGTTACCGCGGTGGTCAAGCAACCTACCCGGAAGCTCATAACGGAGACGGGCGGCTCCATGACTTCCCTATTTGGTCTTGCTCCGCAGGGGGTTTGCCGTGCCGTCCACGCTCACGCGGGACGCGGTGCGCTCTTACCGCACCGTTTCACCCTTACCTCCTCCTCGAAGCCTTGCGGCGACGAGGCGATCGGCGGTCTATTCTCTGTTGCACTTTCCGTCGCGTTGCCGCGCCTGGCCGTTAGCCAGCCTGCTGCCCGTGAGAGTTCGGACTTTCCTCGACGCCTCACGGCGCCGCGATCCTCCGGTCCACTCCACACGGGAGGCGTAACACGGAAGAGGCCTTGTCATTCCGCGCACCGGACCGTGGCAGCGTAAAACCATTCGACCACAGAGACACAGAGGATACGAAGGCTCTCTGCGCTCTCTCTGTGTCTCCGTGGTGATCGCTTTCCAAACGCGTGGCAGAGCGCCGGCGAATCACGGAATTGACAGACGTTAAATTGTTGCTGTTTCAGTCGCTTACAATCAATGTCGGCGCGCCGACATCAAAATACGTTCCGGTTTTTTGGGTCTGAGAACCAGGCCATCCACTCATCGCCGGCAACGCTCTGCTCTTCCTGCGGGAGGCTCTCCAACTCGGCGATGAACCCGCCGGGATCGACGATCTCCACCTCCCGCCTCCGGATGCGCGAGGACAGGGCGCGATCGGCGGTGACGACTTTCCAACCGTTGCCAGCGGACACCCTCTTCGCGATCAACTCGTCGGCGGAGCGTGGCCCGCTGAAGATGACGCTCACGCTGCCGAGGTGACGGCCGAAATGCTCGGGCTCCCCGCCGTCGAAGTAGCAGGCCACCTTCGTTCGCTTCGCTCGGGCGAAGTTCGCCAGCGCCCGGACGAGCTGGCGCTTGGAATCGGCGGTCTCGCGCGACGCGCCCGCGCGGCCGAGCAGGTTGTTCCCGTCGATGACCCAGCTCATGCCCGGGCGCCGCGCATGCGCCTGTAGACGACGACAGCCATCATCCCGAGCGCGAACATCATCACGATCACCAGCCACGGGAGGAAGATGGCGATCACGGCGTTGATGAACGCGAAGACATCTTCGAGGAGCGAGAGCACGGGATTGCCGATGCCGGCCGTCCCCAGCGTGCTGGCCCCGCGCACCGTGGCCTTCGTCACGTGCGCTCCCAGCGCCGCCCCTCCGGCGATGACGGATGCCAGGATCACCGCGCCGTGCGGGATCTTGTCCGACACGGCCGCCCAGGCCACCAGCGCTCCCGCGGCCGGGCGGATCAGCGTGTGGATGAGATCCCAGACGTGATCCACGGTGGGGACTTTGTCGGCCGCGAACTCGATCAGGTAGAGGACGCCGACCACGATCAGCACGGGCGTCGACGAAAAGAAACGCGCCAGCTCATCGTGAAAGATCGCCGGCTGCCAGCGTGCCACCACGCCGAAGACCAGCAGCGTGGCGTAGGCATTGATGCCGGCGCCGAGGCCCAGTCCAGCCGACGTGAGGAGCGATGCGATCATCAGCGCGGGATCTTGACCACCACGGGCGTTGCGCCCAGACCGGCGGGGATCTGCTTCGATGCCCCATTCGCTTCAGCGCTGGTGCCGAAGCGCCCCCAGAAGACGCGATAGCACGGGCGGCCGTGGTAGCTGGTCGAGACGAACCAGACCTTGTCTCCCCCCTCGCCGAGCGCGCGCCTGACCGACGTCGTCTCGCAAACGAGCTCGATCTGGACGGTGTAGCTGCCTCCCGTCTGTGCCGCGAAGTCCCGGGCCATGCCGTCGTACTTCGTGCGAACGGCGTCGGAGCCCGGTGTGGCAGCGGGTTGCGGCGTGTTGCTGATCGTCGCCCCGGACGTGGTGCGATCGAGGCGCGGGGCAACCGTCGCTGTGGCGGGTGGTGGGGGCACCGCGGCACGGGTAGTCGTCGCGGCTGTGGTTGTCGCTGGGCGTGTGGTCGTGGCCGCGCGCGTGGTCGTGGCTGTGTCAACGCGCGGCGCCACGCTCGCCGTGGGCGGTGGGACGACGCTCGCAGTGGCTATCGGCGATGAGGGCTTGCTTGTCGTCGTTGTCGTGATTGCCGTCGTGGCCGTGGGCGTCGCCGGTTCAGGCGGCGGGAGGCCGGTCTTCTGGAATCGTGGCGCCTTGTGCGGCGCAGTGACGACGACTGGCTGCGGTGTCTTGCGATCCTGCCACCACCCCCAGGCCAGGTAGGCACCAAAGGCAACGACGAGCACGACGAGTACGGCCAGGAGAAAACCGAGGCGGCTCTTTGGTTTTTCAGGCTTCATCGGAGTCCTATCAATCGATGTCGGGACCTTCTCACTTCCGTGGACCGGCACCGCCGCGCGGCGCGCCGCCTCGATCTGCGCCTCATCGAAGCCCCACTGCGGTTCGGCGGCGGGGGTAATCGGCGGCGGCGCCAGCTCAGGCGCCAGCTCAGTAGACGAGAACGTGTCATCCTCGGCTGGCTCATCCCAAACCGAATGGGAGGGCTTCGGAGCGGGAGTCGGCTCCGGAGGCGTCCAGGGCGGCTGGCTCTTCATCACGGGCATCTCCATCGTCGCTTCCGCCGCGGGCGCCCAGTGATCGACCGGAGCGGACGCTACCGCCGGCGCGACATCGTCCAGCGTGAAGTCAGGATTCTCGACAGCCCACTCGTCCTTCGCTGTCGAAGGCGCGTATACCTCATGTTCTGCTGGAGGTTTGCCCAGGCGCGTTACCAGCCGTAGAAGCCGCAGTGCTTCGAGCAGTTTGTAGACATTGAACACGTCTTTGCCCGATTTGGCAGCGACCTCGGCCGCGCTATTGCTGCCGTCGATCTGCGCGGCGATCTGCTCCGCGTCTTCGTTCAGCCCGAGGCGGCGGAAGGAGTCGTCGAAGTTCGCGGCCTTCTCGAAAACGGCGTTGCCGCTCTCCATCGCCTTTTCGGACTTCGACCGATCGGTGTCCGTGACCACCAGCTCGACGATGATTTGCGCCAGCGGAAAGAGCGTCCCCTCCTCCCGCTTCGGCAGGTAGTCGGCGACGATGGTGTACGAACCGGTCTTCCAGCCAATGATGGAGCGGAGGACGCCGATGACCTGGACGCGGCGGGCCCACGTCAGCTCCTTCCGGGTGATGAAGCCGAGGCCGAGAAGAGCATCGCCGAGCGTCTCGCTCTCCTTCCGTTTCGCCAGCGCCTGCTTGACGTGCTCGCGCGTCACCTTGTTCGCGCGCAGGAGGATCTCGTCGACGGCGTCGGTGCGGTCGTTCGTCGATGCGGAGAGGACGTCGCCGCTCTTGAAGTAGACGATCTTGATGATGCCGTCGCTCTCGAAACGGATCGCTCCGGTGAACGTCTCCCCACCGAGCTCGACGAGCCGCTGAATCAGATCGATCTCGCCGATTTCGCCTTCAAAGCTCATTGTTCCCCCCGCCCTGTCTCTTAGGACCGCGCGGCATTATCGCATGCACGTTTTGGGTGTGGGGGGTGGGGAGTGGTGGGTGGAGAGTTTGCGTCGTTCTGCGATAAGCGCCTTCGACGCCGCAAACGTAGGTCGGACTCTCAGTCCGACCGGAGCTTGCGCAGTAGGTGGTTCGTCACGGCCGGCAGGATTGGAATCATCCGCGCGGAGCGTCAGACGCAAGAAACAAACGATCGCGCAAGCTCTGGTCGGACTGAGAGTCCGACCTACGTGCAACGCTACCCGTGCAACCCGTCATACAGCGCCTTCCCAACCTTCCGCCCCAGCACATTCATCAGATCCTGCGCGGAGGCCTGCCTGACGCCGGAGACGCTGCCGAATCGCTCGATGAGCAGGCGCCGGCGCTTGTCGCCGATGCCGGGCATGTCGTCGAGGGCGCTGTGGAGGGTGCGCTTCGAGCGGCGGCGGCGGTGGGAGGAGACGGAGAATCGATGGGTCTCGTCGCGCACCATCTGCAGGAGTTGCAGCGCAGGATCGCGGCGCTCGAGGCGGAACGGCTCTTCGCGGCCGGGAACGTAGATCTCTTCTTCCCGCTTGGCCAGGCCGGCGATGGGGATCTCCTCGATACCGAGCTTGTTGAGCGCCGCCAGCGCGGCGTTGAGCTGGCCGCGGCCGCCGTCGATCAGGATCAGGTCCGGGAGGCTTTTGTCCTCCTCGATCAGGCGCCGGTAGCGCCGGTCGACCGCCTCGGCCATGGAGCGAAAGTCGTCCGCCCCCTCCACCGTCTTGATGTTGAAGATCCGGTACTGCTTCTTGTCGAACTTGCCGCGGTCCAGGACCACCATCCCCGCCACCGAGTCGGTCCCCTGAATGTTCGAGATGTCGAACGACTCGATGCGGCCGATCTCTCTGTCGACGCCCAGAATCTGCCCAAGTTTCTGTGCAGCGATCTGCAGGCGGTCCTGCGTCGATTTGCGGAAGCGCGACTCGTGCGACAGCCGGGCGTTCCGGTTCGCCAGCTCCACGCGGTCGACTCCCCTGCCGCGCTGCGGCACGCGCAGCGACACCTTGTGGCCGGCCTGTTCCGTCAGCCAGGCGGTCAGCAGGTCGCACTCCTCCACTTCGAACGGGATGAGCACCTCCCGCGGGATGAAGAGATTGTCCTGGTAGTACCGCTGCAGCACCTCGCCGAGGAAGTATGTCGGCTGGTAGATGCCGATCTTCTCCCAGAACAGCTCCCGCCGGTCGACCACGTTCCCGTCGCGGATGACGAAGAGCTGGACGGCCACATCGCTCCCATCCTCGTGCAGGCCCCAGACATCGGCATCCTCATCCTCCGCCGAGGCCACCTGCTGCTCGGCCTGCACCCGCTCCACGGTACGGACGAGATCGCGGTAGTACGTGGCCATCTCGTAGTTCTCCGCCTCGGCGGCGCTATACATCCGATGCGTCAGGCGATCCTGAAGCTCTCGGGTCTTCCCGCCGAGGAAGAGCACCACGTCGTCCACCATGTCGCGATACAGTTCCGGCGTGGTCAGCCCGACCACGCACGGCCCCAGACACTGGTGCATGTCGTAGTAGAGGCACGGCCGCGGGAGAGCGTTCTTCCCGGCGACGATGTCCAGATCGCAACTGCGCAGCTTGAACTGGTCGGCGACCAGCTTGAGCAGCCTTCGGGCCGTGCCGGCGAAGAACGGGCCGTAGAAGAGATCGCCCTTCTTCCGGTCGAGCCGGCGGGTGAAGACCACCCGCGGATAGTCCTCGGACATCGTGACCTTGATGTAGGGGTAGCTCTTGTCGTCCCGGAGCAGGATGTTGTACCGGGGCTGGTTCGTCTTGATGAGGTTGTTCTCGAGGAGGATGGCTTCCAGCTCGTTGTTCGTGGTGACGAAGTCGATGGTCTCGATCTCGTTGATCAGCGACATGGTCTTGCTGTCGCGCGCGCCGCGTCCGACGAGATACGAGCCGACCCGGCTCTTCAGGTTCCGCGCCTTCCCGACGTAGATGACCTCCCCCTCGGCGTTCTTGTGCATGTAGACGCCCGGGCGGTCGGGCAGCTCTTTGAGCCGGGCTTTGAGGCGTTCGAAGCGGTCGGACATGAGGCGTAAATGGAACAAGTTACGCCCGCTGCGTCATCCCGGTCAGCACGATGACTGGTCAACGTATTGACCGGTCATCGGTTGGTGTTCGCGTGACGGACGGCGTCGAGACCGCCGGTCCCGAGACGCGGCAGCACGTCGTGCGCCCCCCGCAACGCGCCATCCTCGCCTCGCAATACGACACCTCCCGCGCCGCAAATCGACCACTCCCGGTCACACTGCGACACTCCCGCGCCGCAATGCGACCACCCTCGCGCCGCCATGCGACACCCCCGCGCCGCAACGCGACCACCCTCGCGCCGCCATGCGACACCCCCGCGCCGCAACGCGACCACCCTCGCGCCGCAACGCGACCACTCCCGCGCCGCCATGCGACACCCCCGTGCCGCAACGCGACCACTCCCGCGCCGCCATGCGACACCCCCGCGCCGCAACGCGACCACCCCCCCGCCGCAACGCGACCACCCTCGCGCCGCCATGCGACACCCCCGCGCCGCAACGCGACCGATCCCGTGCCGCAACGCGACCACTCCCGCGCCGTCTGCGACACCCCTGTGCCGCAACGCGACCATCCTCGCGTCGGAACGCTACGTCCCCGGGTCGCAGCGCTCCACACTCGCGTAGCAACGTCGCACCTCGGTGACAGCTTGCGAGCCTTTCGGTGTCGCCGCAAACCTTGCAGTTCAGCGCGCGAACGCCTCCCTCAATCCGAAGAGTGCGTGAGGAACTCCCCTGCCGCCGTTCGAAACTCGTCCGTCCATTCATGTCCACCGTCGTAGACGCAGGTACTGACCGTCGTGACGCTCGAGAGAAACTTCAAGTCTTTCTCGAGCTTTTCTGCCGTGTACCACTCCTCGCGAGTCCCGCGGCCGATGAGCACAGGCGGGATCCGCTGCTGCGCTTCGAGCAGCTCCGGCGGCGCGTCGCCGCCGAGGGCGATCACGCCGCTGGCCGCTGATCCCGCCGCGGCGCGATAGGCCATGGCCACACCCTGCGAGAACCCGAGGAAGACGAGGTGACGCGGCTGTGGAAACTGGGCTACGACCGACCGGACGTAGGCGCGGTTGTCCTCGATGGCCAGCTCCCGATCCAGGCTGGTCATCCACGACGCCACGATCGCCCCGGTCCGATTCAGATAGAACGGGTGGAGCGCCTGCACCGCCACAGCCGTCCATCGCTCGATCCCCGGGATCTTCTGCAGCTCGCCCATGTGCATTTCGGCCGTCTCCCCGTAGCCATGAAAGCCGACCAGGAGCCGTTCCGGCGGGCCCTGGCGGACGAGGTATCGGCCGTGGGTGGTGGTGGGGATGGTGCGGGTGGCGAGGTCGGTCATGGTTCCATCGTAGCGTACGCCCATGCCGCTACAATGCGCCCGCGTGTCGCGCCTTACCCTGGTCGTTCCCTGCTACAACGAAGAGCGCCGCCTCGATGTCGAGGCCTTCCGCCGTGTTTCGGCCGAGGGACACGACATCGACTTCCTATTCGTCAACGACGGCAGCGGCGACGGGACGCTGCACGTGCTCGAGTCGCTGCGTGACTCCGACCCCAAGCGCTTCGCCGTGCTCAACCTCGAGCGCAACAGTGGGAAGGCCGAGGCCGTCCGCCGCGGCTTCGTCGCCGCCATGGAGCAACCGGCCGACTACATCGGTTTTTGGGATGCCGATCTGGCCACTCCCCTCTCCGAGCTGCCAGCCTTTCTGGAGATCCTGGAGTCGCGTCCCGCGATCCAGATGGTGATGGGCGCCCGCGTCCGCCTTCTCGGCCGCGAGATCAGCCGCCGCCCTGCCCGGCACTATGTCGGCCGCGTCGGCGCCACGCTCATTTCATCGACCCTCGGCCTGGCCGTCTACGACACGCAGTGCGGCGCCAAGGTCTTCCGATCGACCGATACGCTCCGCGATGTCTTCGTCAGACCGTTCCTCTCGCGCTGGATCTTCGATGTCGAGATCATCGCCCGCTACATCGAACGCCTCGGCCGCGATGCAGCCGCCGCGGCGATCTGCGAGTTGCCCGTCACCCGCTGGCACGACGTGACCGGTTCCAAGGTCAAGTCGCACGACTTTCTGCGCGCGCTGCACGATCTGTGGAAGATCAAGCGGGCGTATCGGACATGAGAGCGCAGCGATCGGAGCGCTGGCGTCCTTGCCGGCTGGCTCGGCGGCGTCCCGCCGCTGACCCGGCAAGACTCCAAACATTTGCTGGTAACCTCGGCGGCGAGACCGTTGGCCCGCGCGCGGCGGCGAGGACGCCGCCGAGCCAGCCGCCGGGACGGCAGCGCTCCGTTGTCATCTACTCTACAATCCACTATCAATGACCACCATCGCGCCCGTCTGCGACGACCGCAGCCTCTCGCAACTCGCCCTCGGCCTGACCGGTTCCGAGATCCTGAAGATATCCGGTGAGATCCGCACGCTCGCCGAGGCGGGCAGGGACATCTGCAACCTCACCGTCGGCGACTTCTCGCCGAAAGAGTTTCGGATCCCGCACGTGCTCCAGGATCTGATCGCCGAGGCCTTCGCCGCCGGTGAGACCAACTACCCTCCGTCCGACGGGACGAAAGAGCTGCGACAAGCCGTCATCCGCTTTTACGATGACGTCCTAGGCCTGAAGTATCCGCTCGAGTCGACGCTCATCGCCGGCGGCGCCCGGCCCATCATCTTCGCCGCGTACGCCGCGGTCGTCGATCCGGGCGACAAGGTCGTCTACACGATCCCGTCATGGAACAACAACCACTACGTGTACCTCACGCGCGGCGTGCCGGTCGAGATCACCGTCGGGCCGGAGACGAACTTCCTTCCCACTGCTGACCTGCTGCGGCCGCACATCCGGGACGCGCGCCTCATCTGCATCTGCACACCTCTCAATCCGACCGGCACGGTCATGGCCCGGGAGGAAGTCGAGCGCATCGCCCACCTCGTCGTCGACGAGAACGAGCGCCGCGCCGCCACCGGCGAACGCGCGCTGATGTTGATGTGGGATCAGGTCTACTGGATGCTGACCTTCGGCGACTCGCGCCACTACAGCCCACCGCAGCTCGTCCCCGAGGCCATGGAGTACACGATCTTCGTGGACGGCATCTCCAAGGCATTCGCCGCAACAGGGCTTCGCGTGGGATGGACGGTGGCGCCGCCGGCAGTCACGGCGAAAATGCGCGACATCCTCGGCCACCTCGGAGCGTGGGCTCCGCGGCCGGAGCAGATCGCCGTGGCGAAGTTCCTCGGCATGCGCAGCGCCATCGACGAGTTCCACGAGACCATGATCCGCGCGCTGCAGATCCGTCTCGATCTCCTCTACGACCGCATCGACGCCATGGGCCGCGACGGCCTGCCCGTCCGCGCCATCGCACCGCAAGGGGCGATCTACCTCTCCGTCCAATTCGACCTCGTCGGCCGAGGTGGAATCGCCACGAACGAACAGATCCGCCGGCTGCTGCTCGACGAGGCCGGCTTCGCCGTCGTTCCGTTCCAGGCATTCGGCCTGCCCCAGGAAACGGGCTGGTTCCGGCTCAGCGTCGGCGCCGTCTCGCCCGGTCAGATCGAAGCCGGCCTGGCGCGCGTGCGCAACGTACTGGCCAGGTTCGCGTAGACTCTCTCATTCAGTAAGTAAGGAGGCTTCACATGTCACCTCTCCGGCGGCTACTCCCCCTCATCTTCCTCGTTACGGTCCCGCTCGCTGCGCAGACTACCGGCTCGATCGGTGGCTTGGTGACCACTGCGGGAACTGCGCTTCCAGGAGTCACCGTCGAGGGAACCAGTTCGTCCCTACAAGGCACGCGTACCGAGGTCACCGACGCTGACGGCCGCTATCACCTTCCCCTCCTCGCGCCGGGTAGTTACACCATCAAGTTCACGCTCTCCGGCTTCGCGCCGGTGACGCGAACGGCAGTAGTCGCGTTAGGAAGGGAGACAACAGTCAATGCAGCGCTCGCTCCGAAACTCGAAGTCACTACTTACATTGTTGCAAGTGACCCGCTGATTGACTCGTCGTCGAACACGCTCGGCACGAACCTCAATGCCACGCAGATCGAGACGTTGCCAACGCAACGGGTCTATTCGTCGCTCGCGCAGGTCACGCCCGGGGTCTCCACGGACGCCATTCAGCCGGACGACAAGCAGACGCCGACGATCACGGTCTACGGCTCCTCGGGCGCGGAGAACGCGTTCTACATCGACGGCGTCAACACCACAAACATGGAATATGGCTTTCAAGGCAAGGAGCTGAACTTCGAGTTCATCGAGGCGCTGGAAGTGAAGACCGGCGGGTACGAGGCCGAGTACGGCCGCGCCACCGGCGGCATCATCAACGTCATCACCAAGTCGGGCAGCAACGAGCTTCACGGCGATGTCTTTGGCTATGACAACAGCGACTCGCTTCAGACCAGCTCGAAAACGGTTGTAGGAAGCACGCCGTCCGGGTTCACGAAAAAGGACTACGGCGCCGATATCGGCGGCTACGTCGTCAAGGACAAGCTATGGTTCTTCGGAGCCTACGATCAGGTCCGCAATACACAGGTCAACATCCTCTCCGACGGACCCAACGCTGGCAGTTCCGTGACGTCGCCGAGCCATCGGGGCCTCGGCTCGGCCAAGGTGACCTTCAGCCTTGCGCCGAACTACACGTTTACGGGTACGTTCCTGCAGGATCCCCGGGTCGATACCGGCGCGATCAATGACGCCAACCACTCGCTGATCGGCGACCCGTCCACCTACCTCGGGCGGCAGGATCTCGGCGGCCGAGACTACGCGCTCCGCTACGACGGAATCGTCGGCTCGAAGTGGCTCTTCTCCGCGCAGGGCGCAAGCCACAAGGAGAACAACTCCGTCGGCCCAGCCACGTCCGCGGGTGACGCCATCGAGTACATCGACTCCCGCAACAACTTCTTCCAGACCGGCGGCTTCGGCCTCATTCAGCAGAAGTCCTTCGACCGCAAGTTCTACGGCGGCTCCGCGACCAACTACCTCGGCGCGCACCAGATCAAAGGCGGGATCGAGATCGAGGACCAGACTGCCGACGTCATCAAACGGATGTCAGGAGGACAACAGGTCGATATCTTCGCCAATCCCAACAACGCGTCGAAGCCGATTTACAGCCACTTCTACTGGACCACGCCCACAGCCACTGTTGCCAACGCCCCCATCTCGGCGTTGAACGCGTCGCCCGAGCACAAGAACACGACCCTCTATCTGCAGGATCGCTGGACACTGAAGAACCTGACGCTCAACGGCGGCATCCGCTGGGATCGCCAGCGCATCATCGACGCCGCCGGCGTCACCCAGATCGATCTCAAGAAGGATTACGCCCCTCGGCTCGGATTCGTGTGGGATCCGAGCGGCGCCAATCACGCCAAGGTTTTCGGCTCATACGGACGCTATTACGAAGAGATTCCGATGGATCTGGTCATCCGTTCGTTCTCCTACGAGCGGCAGCCGCGCATCATCAATTACAGCCCGACCAGCGTCGTGCCCGATCCGAACGCGGAGACGGACGCCGGCACGACGTCAGCCATCCTCGGCGGCTTCACCGAGCCGGCCGATCCCAATCTGAAGAACCAGTATCTGTCGGAGTACATCATCGGAGGCGAGCGCGAGGTGATGCCGAACGTTTCGGTCGGCGTCAAAGGGATCTATCGCAGCTACGGCCGTGTGATCGAAGACTTCCTCTGCATGTCGGACGGTACCTACTGCATCGGCAATCCCGGCGAAGGCATCATGAAGCAGATCTTCACGCTCGACTACTCGCACCAGATCGATGCGCCGAAGCCGAAGCGGACGTACAAGGGAATCCAGCTCGACGCCACCAAGGCCTTCAGCAACAACTGGCAGGCCACGGCGTCGTACGTCTACTCGCGCCTGGAAGGAAACTACGACGGCGAATACGCGCCGTTCACGAATGTCGGCGCCGATCCGAACATCTCCGCGGCCTACGACTACTACGACTTCTTCACCAACGGCCGCGACCTGACGAAGATCACGAATACGGGCGCTCTGTCGAACGACCGCCGCCACCAGCTCAAGGCCTCGGGCATTTACAACACGCCCTGGAAGCTCTCGGTCGGCGTTTCCGCCTACTGGCGCAGCGGCGCTCCTCTCACCAGCTACGGCTTCTCCGACGCCTATCGCCGCTACGAGTTCTTCCTGACCACCCGCGGCGCCCTGGGCCGCACGCCGAGCAACTACGACGCCGACATCCACCTCGGCTACCCCGTAGCCCTCGGCGCCTCCCACTTCAACCTGCTGCTCGATGTCTTCAACATCCTCAACACCCAGCGCGCCGTCCTCCTCGACGAGCGCTACGGCTTCCAGGAAAGCGACAACGCCCTGCCCACCTCGCCCAACCCGAACTACCTCAAGCCGATCGTGCGCACACCGGCGACCTCGGCACGGGTCGGGGTAAGGTGGACATTTTGAGGGATTTTCGAAGGCGATTTCACGACGGAGCACAGATCACGGAGATCGTCTCTGTGTCTCCGTGGTGAAATGGTTCTCGTTCGTCAACGCCGCATGAAGACCACCACCGCCCGCGCCGAACCATCCCGAAACGTCCGCACCGGCGCATAGCCATTTGCACGCAGCGTGTCGAGACGCGCAGGAACATCGAGATCCGTCTCGTACAGCGCCACCGCATCGGCGCGCACGTCGCCGAGACCCTCCGGCGGCGTGCCGACGTCCGACATCGCCATCGTGTCGCCGAGGTAGAGCTTGTCGCCGAACGCCCAGAGCTGCGATGCCGCGACGGAGTGGATCGAGCGATTCGAGGCCATCCACTGCGCCGCCATCACAGCCGGCTGCGACTTCCGCGCGAAGTAGCGAAGCCCGTACAGATCCCACAGCGCCGCGACCGCCACGAGCGCCATCGCCAGACGGCGATTGCGCATCGCTGCAAAGCCGATCGCCGCGGCCACGCAGAGAAACGGGATCAGCACCTGCAGGTAGCGCAGCTCCTTGTGCCTGACCGCCGAGAAGGCGATGAGCGGGATGACGATGAACCAGATGGCCCTGCTGCGGCGCGCGTACCAGAGCAGCGGAAGCAACGCCGGCGAACACCACCGCACGACATTCGCGAGGTACCACCACGGCGCCTGGTACTTCACGCGCGACGCAAAGTCAGGCGTGACCAGCGTAAGGTGCGCGAACTTGATCGCGCTCGCGAAGGGGGTTCCCCAGGTCAGCCAGTCGTACGCGCCGATCGTGAGGAGGATGGAGACAAAGCAGCCGGCGAGCAACGTCCCCGTCATCTTGAACCGCACAGACAAAAGTGTCTGTGCCACATTGACCTCGGGTTTTGTGGCACAGACACTCTTGTCTGTGCGGCTCAGTAGGACAGCGATCACCAACGGCGCCAGAAACACGATCTCGCTGAACCGATCGGCGAACGCGAGCCCCACCAGCGCACCCGCCGCGAACGGCCGTCGCTCCACGATCAGCGCCGCCCCGACGACGCACGCCGCCGCCAGCGTGCGCGGATAGACCGTTCCGCCGAAGCCGAGGGGGATCCAGTGCATGGCGAAGAGCAGCGCGGCCACGAGCGCGGCGCGCTCGTCATCGCACCAGCGGAGGGCCAGTCGATAGACCAGCCAGATCGTCAGCGCCGACAGCGCGATGAAGGGCAGCGACGCCACGAAGATCGTCGCGCGAGTCGAGGCCCCGTGCGCCAGCCACACCACCGGCGCGACCATGACGTCGGGCACGAAGAGGTTGCGGATGTCCCACGGCGCGTACGCCAGTCCCCGCGCGCGGCGAAACGCTTCCGACAACACCTCGACATCGTCGCCGGTCAGAAACCCGAAGTAGCGATACGCCAGCCAGAGCTGCGCCGCGGCAACCGCGGCGATGATCACCGCCAGCGGTTTACGCATCACCGATGATCGCCAGGAACTCGTCCTCCGTCAGCACCGGGACGCCGAGCGACTGGGCCTTGTCCAGCTTCGACCCGGCCGACTCGCCGGCGACCAGATACGAAGTCTTCGCGGACACCGATCCGGACGCCTTGCCCCCTTCACGCTCGATGAGTTTGTGGATCTCATCGCGGGAGTAGCGGGCCAGCGTCCCGGTGACGACGAGCGTCTTGCCGGCCAGCCGGTCGCCGCGCACCGCGGCGACGTGCCGCGGCGTCACGCCGAGGCGCTGCATCTTCGCCATCCGCTCGCGGTTCGCCGGAACCGAGAAGTAGAACGTGATCGACTCGGCCACCTTCGGCCCGATCTCCTCCACCCCCACCAGCTCCTCGGACGTGGCATTCATCAACGCATCGATGGAGCCGAAGCGTCCGGCCAGCAGCTTGGCCGCCCGCTCGCCGACCATGCGGATGCCGATGGCGAAGATGACGCGCGACAGCTCCGCCGTCTTCGACTTCTCGATCCCCTCGATCAGCTTGCGCGCCGACAGCTCCCCCTTCCCCGGCAGCTTGGCCACGTCATCTTCCCGCAGCTCGTACAGCGAGGCGTAGTCGGTGATGAGCCCCGCGTCGAGCAGCAGGGTGATGGTCTGGTATCCCAGCCCTTCGATGTCCATGGCCTTGCGCGCGCCGAAGTGGAAGAGCGACTCGCGCACGATGGCCGGGCATCCCTGATTGATGCAGCGGATGGCCACCTCACCCTCGAAACGATGCAGCGGCTGGCCGCAAACCGGGCAGTGCGTTGGCAGCTCCACCGGCTTCGTCCCCTCGGGGCGTTTATCGATCAGGACGTCGACGACTTTCGGGATGATGTCGCCGCCCTTCTCGACGACGATGCGATCGCCGACGCGCACGTCCTTGCGTGCCACCTCGTCGAAGTTGTGCAGCGTGGCGTTGATGACCGTCGTCCCGCCGATATGAACCGGATCGAACTCGGCCGCGGGCGTCACCGTGCCGGTACGCCCGACGGACAGATTGATGGCCCGCACCACCGTCTCCGCCGCTTCGGGCGGGTACTTGAAGGCGATGGCCCATCGCGGCGCTTTTGATGTGGAACCCAACTCCTGCTGCTGCGCGCGCCGGTTGACCTTGATGACGATGCCGTCGATGTCGAACGGAAGCTGGTGACGCTCTTCGCGCTGGGCATCGATGAACCTCTCGACCGCGGCGATGCCCGGGAACACATCGCGCTTCGGATTGAGCGGAAAACCGAGCGAGGCCAGCAAGTCGTAGGCCTGCGATTGCGATGCAATCCGGAGATCGCCGGCGGCGACGAGGTGGTAGACGAAGGCGCTGAGCCGCCGCTGTGCCACGAGCTTGGGATCCTTCTGCCGCAACGAGCCCGCCGCGGAGTTCCGCGGGTTGGCCAGCACCGGCTGTCCGGCCTCTTCGAGCTGGTCGTTGAGGATCTTGAAGTCGCCGGCTGAGATGTAGATTTCACCGCGCACTTCGACGCGCTTGAGCTTCGTATCGATCTTCAGCGGAAGCGAGCGAACGGTGCGGACGTTCACGGTCACATCGTCGCCGCGAACGCCGTCGCCGCGCGTGGCGGCGCGGGCCAGGGCGCCGTCTTCGTACAGCAGATCGATCGACACTCCGTCGATCTTCAGCTCGGCCTCGTACTCCACCTCCTCCACGCCCAGCCCTTTCTTCACCCGCGCATCCCACTCGTGCAGCTCTTCGAGCGTGTAGGCGTTCTCGATCGACAGCATCGGCGGCTCGTGGATCACGGTGGCGAAGTCCCCCGTCATCGGCGCGCCGCCGACGCGCTGGGACGGCGAGTTCGGATCGGCGCATTCGGGATGCGCGGCCTCGAGCTCCTGCAAGCGCTTCAGGCGTTGGTCGAACTCGAAGTCGCTGATCTCCGGCGCAGCCTCGAGGTAATAGAGCCGGTTGTGCCGCTCCAGATCCGCGCGCAGGGTCTCGATCTCTTTCTTTGGCGTCATTGCGGCCTGGAACGATATCGCGAGCGGTCGACAGTTTTCTCGACGAATCCCATCGCAGCAAGGCGTCCGTCGACCTCGGTCAGGAAGTTCCGCCGACCCTTGATCAGATTCAGGTTCAGCGCCACGAAGCGCATTCCTCGGGGGGTGTCGTAGTAGACGATCATGCGGTCGCCTCCGATCATCTGTTCCGTGCCGCGAATCTCGTTCCATTGCAGCGTTCGGGACCGGAACTGGTGCAGCGGACGAAGGGTCAGGGTCTCCTCACCGATCTCGGCGATGGGCCTGCGGGTACCGAGCCAGACCTTCAGGCCTCCGATCCAGAGCGTGGCGATGTAGGCCCACACGGCGCGTTCGCCGATCCAGCCGTAACGTGCGGCGGGATTTGCAAGAAGTGCGACCACGATGGCAACAGTTACACCGCCCGCAACAAGAACGATCGACGCGCCGGCGCGCCTCACCCACGGCCGGAACGGGTAACTCTCACGAGAATCTGTCATTGCCTGACACTGTTTGATGCCGTAGTCTCATCAGACCACTAAGCTTGAGGCCGGTACGCGTTTCGCATGACGACCGTTTGAGAGAGCGACCACTGAGTGGCTATGTCGGACAAGATCGACGGGAGCGGCCGCAGGATTCTGGTTATCGACGACGATCTTGCGATCCGCGTCCTGCTGCAGGCCGTGCTCAAACGGATGCACTTCGACGTCGAGCTGGCGGAGGACGGGGCCGTCGGATTGGACAAGGTGCGGCATGACGCTTCGTACGATCTGATTCTCCTCGATCTGATGATGCCACGCGTCAACGGCTACGAGTTCATCGAGCAGATCGGCAAGGATTACCCGAACCAGCGGCCGCACATCATCGTCTTCACCGCCGCTGGCAAGCGTGGCGTGGAGAAGATCCCGGCCAACTCCATCTGCAACTCCATCCTCAAGCCGTTCGATCTCGAGAGGTTCATCGACATGATCGCCGAATGCCTCAAGGGTCCGCACGACGCTCAACGAGTCCCGCCGTCTCCGGGCTGAGCGAGCTTCCACTCGATCTGACGGATGATGCCGAGGAGGATGGTGGCCTCGCGGCCGTCGAGATTGGCGCGTGCGGAGATGGCGCGCAGGTCGTCGTAGACGCGGAACGGGTTGTCGCCGTGCAGGAAGCCGATCTCGACGAGCAGCGACTGCACGCGCTCGTGCAGCCGCTCGATCCTCGCCGCCGGCGCCAGCTCACGATCCGCCGGCGCACGCGAGGTGGTGGAAAGCTCGTAGCAGAAGACACCGGCCGACTGCGCGAGGTTCATCGTAGGGAACAGCAGATCGGTGGGGATGACGGCCGTGCGCTGGCACTGCACCACCTCTTCCCACGTCAGGCCGCTGTCCTCGCGTCCGAAGACGAGGGCCAGCGTTTGCGAGTCGTCCAGCGAGCCGAAGAGTTGCGCCACCTCGACCGGATTCAAATCCACCGGCGTCGTCCGCTCGCGGGATGACGTCGTAGCGACCGTCACGTGCGTATCGGCCAGCGCATGGTGCAGTGTCGGCACGAAATGGGCTCGCTCCACGACATCCTCCGCCCCGCTCGCCCACCAGCCCGCCAGCGGATGCAGATTCGGATGGTGGCCCACGATCCAGAGATCGCGGAACCCAAAGTTCTTCATCACCCGCGCCACCGCACCGACGTTTCCCGCTTCGCGCGGTTCGACGAGGACAATGCGTAGCCGGGGGTCGGGAGTCGGTGGTCGGGGGTCGGAGAACGGGACGGAGCTCATTCGCCGGCTTCCGTCCGCGCCATCGTCCGCAGCGCGGACATCATGCGATCCACATCGCCGCGCTCCGTCCTCGGGTTGATCATCGTCACGCGCAGCACACGGCGCCCTTTGAGCAGCGTCGACGTGATCCACGCCTGGCCGGAGCGGATGAGCCTCTCGCGAATCGCGGCGTTCGTCTCGTCGTCGCTCCTGTGCCGGAAGCAGAAGATGTTGAACTCCGGGACGTGCATCGGCTCGAAATCGTCCGAGGCCACTACAGTCTTGTACAGGTACTCCGTCAGGTTCGCCACGTGCTCCATCGCCTCGACAAACGGACGCGTACCGGACATTTGCAGCGTCAGCCAGAGCTTGATGGCGTCGGCGCGTTTGGAGCACTGAATGGTCACCTCGCCGATGTTGTCGCCGGCGCGCTCGGCGTTGAAGAGATAAGGCGCATCGGCTTCGAATGCGCGGCGCAGCCAGTTGCCGTCGCGCACCAGAAGAACGCCGAGCGAGAGCGACATCCAGAGCATCTTGTGCGGATCCCAGGCCAGCGAGTCGGCCAGATCGAGACCGTCGACGAGAATACGCAGGCGCTCGCTCAGGATCACCGAAGCGCCGTGCGCGGCATCGACATGGAGCCAAGTGTCGTACTGGTCGCGCAGAGCTGCGATTGCGCGTAGGTCATCGAACGCGCCGGTGGCTGTCGATCCCGAGGTGGCCACGATGGCCATGACGTCGCTTGTCTCCCGCAGCGCCGCTTCGAGCGCGATAAGATCGAGACGGTGACGGACATCGGTCGGGACCTTGATCACATCGTCTGACGCGATGCCCATGATCGCCGCGGCCCGGGCGATCGAGTAGTGCGCATCGGCGGAGCAGAGAATGATGGGGCGCGCGGGACGTAGGTCGGACTCTCCAGTCCGACCGGTCGGACTAAGAGTCCGATCTACGTGCTTCGCCATCCATCGGGCTCGGGCTGCCAGCAACCCAGTCAAATTCGCCGCCGACCCTCCCGAAACCGCTGTGCCGAGGGATGTAGACGGATAGCCGACACGATCGGCCAGCCAACGGACTACTTCCTGCTCGATCACCGTCCCGATCGGGCTCATCTCCCACACCGCCGTTGACTGATTCAGCGTCGAGATCACCAGATCGGCGATCACCGCGCTCGGAAACGGCGGACAGACCTGATGCCCCATGTACGCCGGATGATGGAGCTGGATGGCGTTCTCCATCAGCATGCGGATGAGCGCCATCCCCTCCGCACCCCCGCGGTCGTCGATCCTGATGCGCCCTCGCAGCTCATCCGAGTTCTGCCAGTCGACGACGCGCCGTCCAGCGATGTTCTGGACATGGTCGAAGAGAGCATCGACGGCATCGTGCGCCAGCGCGCGCATCTTGGAGTCGAAGAGCATGGCGGCGGATTGTATTCGCGGTAGCGAGGTCGCGCGGTTACGCGGTCTCGCGGGCGGGTTACTGAGTTACTGAGCAGCAAGGTTGCAAGTTCACTCCACCTCCAACTTCGGCCATTACAACCCAGCAACTTAGCAACCTAGCAACCGCGAGACCCCGTAACCGCGAGACCTCGCGACCGCACCCGCGACCCCGAATACAATCCCACCATGCGCACCACACTCGCCCTCCTCTTCACCTTTGCGTCGACAATCGCCTCCGCCCAATCCGTCATCGTCATCAAAGCGGGCTCGCTCATCGACGGACGTTCGGACGCACCGAAAGCGAATCAGATCATCGTCATCCGCGAAAATCGGATCGAGAGCGTCGGAAGCGGCACGGCCATCCCGGCGGGGGCGTACGTCATCGACCTCACCGGCATGACGGTCATGCCGGGTTTGATCGACTCGCACACGCACCTCTTTTTACAGGGAGAAGAACCATCCGAGGGGGGATATGACGTACAACTGCTCAAGTACGGGCTCGCCTATCGCGCGGCGCGGGCCACCGTATCGGCGCGCCGTGCGCTGGAGCAGGGATTCACCACCATCCGCGATGTCGAGACCGAGGGAGCCGGTTACGGCGACCTCGGCATCAAGCAGGCCATCAACGAAGGGCGAATCCCCGGACCGCGCATCTTCGCCGCCACCCGCGCCATCTCCACCACCGGCGGCTACGACCTCGAGGGATACGCGCCTGAGATCACCGTTCCGAAGGGCGCCCAGATCGTCGACGGTCCGGTCGAAGCGCGCAAAGCGGCGCGCGAACAGCTCGATCATGGCGCCGACTGGCTCAAGGTCTACATGACTCATCGCTCATGGGTCGACAAACAGGGCAATCTCGTCTCGCAGCCGACGCTCACCGTCGACGAGCTGCGCGCCATCGTCGATGAAGCCCACGGCTGGAAGCGCAAGGTAGCCTGCCACGCCTACAACGGCGAAGGTCTTCGTCGCGCATTGGACGGCGGCTGCGATTCCATCGAACACGGCCTCGAGCTCGACGACGCCAACATCGCCCAGATGCTCAAGCAGGGAACGTGGTACGTGCCGACGCTGTCGGTCTACTACTCCCACAACGCCCCGATCGACACGCCCGCCGGACGCCGCGACGCCAAACGCGTCTCACTGCACGAGGTCTCGTTCCGCAAGGCACTCAAAGCAGGAGTGAAGATCGTCTTCGGCACCGACGTCGGCGGCTTCTCCTGGACCGAACCGATCGCGCAGGAGTTCGACCGCATGGTGTCGTTCGGCATGACGCCGATGGATGCCATCCGCTCCGCCACCTCCCACGCCGCCGAGATGCTCGACGCCACCGGCGACCTCGGCGTGATCGCCCCCGGCGCCTACGCCGACATCATCGCCACCGACACCGATCCCCTGCACGATATCCACACGCTCCACGACGTGTCATTCGTGATGAAGGACGGGAGGGTGGTGCGGGAGCGGAAGGCGAGGGCAATGGCGGCGCAGTGATGACATTGAGGCTCTGACGCTGACGACTTCGCAAGCTGCGCCATCCAACGCTTGACTCCCGGCATCTGCTGAGGGAGACTCTCGTTTGGTGGAAGGATTGGGGGATGGGGATTCCCCGGTCGGCAAAGGGCCTCGGAGGACGCTCCGAGGCCCTTTGTTTTCAGCGAGCATGTCACCGAGCAGTGCTGCATCTCGATCTTCAGGCTGCATAGATCACCCGATACGACGCGAGAATCGATTGCCGGCGCCACGGGTTTCTGATGGCCGCTTTCTCCACGATGTCGACCCTTCTTCCGAAAAGATGCTCCAGCTCATCCTTCATATCGACCACGTCGAAGAGACTCCAGCGCGTTGGGTCTTCGAAAGTCAAGAGAACGTCGACATCGCTGTCGGCTCGGAACTCATCGGTGAGAACGGAGCCGAAAAGCGCAAATTCTTTGATTTGCCATTTCTGGCAGAAGCGAATGATGGCCTCCTCATCGACCGGAATCGCTGTCCTCATGCTGGTCATGGCAGATCCTTCATCCTTTCCTATTTTATCGTTTGTTCGCCGGGATTCTCTTCCCCTGGCGTCGGCGCGGGACTCCGGCGCAGTAAGCACCACATCCATGATGCCCCTCTTCCGCTATCCTTCCCCACCATGACACCGCCACCCCACTCCGACGCTCTCGTCTTCTTCGGCGCCACCGGAGACCTCGCCTACAAGATGATCTTCCCGGCCCTGCAGGACCTCATCAAGCGAGGCCATCTCGACGTTCCCGTGATCGGCGTGGCCAAGGCCGGGTGGACGCTCGATCAGTTGCGCGAGCGCGCCCGCGCCAGCCTGACCGAGCACGGAGGCGGCGTCGATGCTGCCGCCTTCGCGAAACTCCTCTCGTTGCTGCAGTACATCGACGGCGACTATCGCGAGGACGCGACGTTCGACCGATTGCGCCAGGCTCTCGGCAGCGCCGAGCATCCCGTGCACTATCTGGCTATCCCGTCGAGCATGTTCGCCGTGGTGGCCGGCCAGCTCGGCCGCTCCGGATGCGCCAAAGGCGCACGCGTCGTCATCGAGAAGCCGTTCGGGCGCGACCTCGCCTCGGCACAGAAACTCAACGCCGACCTGCTGGCCGTGTTCGACGAGGCGGCCATTTTCCGCGTCGACCATTACCTCGGCAAGGAGCCGGTGCAGAACCTGCTCTACTTCCGCTTCGCCAACTCCTTCCTCGAGCCGCTCTGGAACCGCAACTTCGTCCGCGGCGTGCAGATCACCATGGCCGAGAACTTCGGCGTGCAGGGACGCGGCGCCATGTACGAGGAGACCGGCGCCATCCGCGATGTCGTGCAGAACCACATGCTCCAGGTCGTGGCCAGCCTGGCCATGGAAGCGCCGCAGAGCGGCAGCCCCGAACAGATCCGCGATGCCCGGGCCCGCGTCCTCGAGGCCATCGAGCCGATCGATCCGGCCAACGTCGTGCTCGGCCAGTTCCGCGGCTATCACGACGAGAAGGGCGTTACTCCCACGTCGAAGACGGAGACCTTCGCCGCACTGCGGCTCAACATCGCCAGTTGGCGATGGGCAGGCGTGCCGTTTTACATCCGCGCCGGCAAGTCCCTCCCTGTCACCTGCACCGAGGTGCTGGTCGAGCTGGAGGCGCCCCCGCTGGCCATCTTCCACGCCGATCGCCTCGCGCCCGGCGGCGCGAACTACGTCCGCTTCCGCCTCGGCCCCGACGTCGCCATCGCCATGGGCGTTCGCTCCAAGGTACCGGGCGAAGAGATGGCCGGACAGAATGTCGAGCTCCTCGCCGTCAGCAACGTCGTAGGACAGATGGGTCCCTACGAGCGCCTCCTCGGCGACGCCATGAAAGGCGACGCCACCCTCTTCGCGCGCGAGGACATGGTGGAAGCCGAATGGCGCGTCGTCGACCCGCTCATCAACCACGGCCTTCCCGTCCACGAGTACGAACCAGGTACCTGGGGCCCCGCCGAGGCGCAGAGTGTGATCGCCGGCGGATCGTGGCATGACCCAGCTGATGGCGATGTGGGGAAGTCGGCGTCACCGGCGTGACGTGGGTCCTTGTCCTACTGCGCCGAGATGATCGTCACCTGCTGCGTGTCGTTGTTCGTGAGGCTCAGCATTCCCCAGATCGGAGGCGCCAACTGCGGGGAGGCGATCGGAATCACCTGCAGGCTGGTCGGATTCCCGCTCGCCAGCGTCAACAGCGTCGTGACATCCATCGATCCGAACCACATCGTCGTTCCGGGGATCTTCGACAGGGGTAGCGCTCCATCCTGGGCTGGAGTCGAATCGCCGAACACTAACAAAGGAGAATTGCCGAAGGTCCATACCCGGAGCATGACCCGATACCGGCTGTCGACGGGGACGTTGAGGAATCGAAGCTCCGCGCGGAAGTCGTGCTCGCGAACGACCGGCACCTCGGTTCCCGCCGTCTGCGCCTGCCGCGAGGTATCGCGGATGCGCGAGGCAAGGTAGAGCGACCCGGTCGTGCCCCGCATCGCGTAGAGCACGTGACCCCAGGGATTGGAATCGTTCGTCAACTGCTTCGTATCGAGCTGAATCGAATTCGAGCAGCCGGCACAGGGAAGGGCGTCGCGAAAAAATGCCGCCGGACTGTCCGCATTCATGAAGTTCTCGGTGGTCCACTGCGATCCGAATGCGCCCGGACCCTGGAACGACAAAGGGTAGACGATCGGCTCGAACACCGCCGGATCGGCGACGGAGGGATCGTAGTAAATCAGCGCAGCGGTTGCGGTCAATGTCCCCGCGGTCGAGTTCACGACGACGTCATACACGCCGGGAGCGTGCGGCGGAGCGGTGGCGATGAGCAGCCCGTCGACGTCGGAGCTCGCCGGCACCGTCACGCCCCCGATTGTCAGCGTAGCGCCCGCGAGGAAAAAGGGGTTGTTGGTCACGATCCCGCCGCCGGACAGCGACACGGCATAGGGACTGATCTTCAGCGTCTCCGCGTCGCGGACGAAGAGCTGCGTCCGCGCCAGTTCCGTCGCGCTGTCGCCGTAGTCCGCCAACAGACTGACCGTGTAGCTGCCCGCGGGGAGTACATCCAGATGAAAGGTCCGGGTGTACGGCGACACCAACTGGATGCAGAGGATGCCGAGGGGCGGCCGGGCGTCCAGACGGAGCTGGATCGTCGATCCGTTGACTGTAACGCCCTTCACAAAAGGGACGCAGCCGTTCGGCCAGCTACCGGTGACGATCGCATCGACCGAGTGATGTGCCGTGACGCCCGGCGGATCGAACCGGATGGTTTCCGCCGAGGCGATCGATGCCAGGAGAAGAAGGGAGACGGCGAGGATTCGTACGCGGGAGGTCATTACGTCCCCATTATTCACCCGCCTAATCCGTCGACTCGATCCTGTAGTTCGGCGCTTCCTTCGTGATCACCACATCATGCGCATGCGACTCGCGCAGCCCCGCCGCGGTAATCCGGACGAACTGCGCCTTCGTGCGCAAATCTTCGATCGTGCGCGAGCCCGTCAACCCCATACCGGAGCGGAGGCCGCCGACGAGTTGCGGGATCATGGCGCTGAGCGATCCCTTGTACGGCACTTTCCCCTCGATCCCCTCGGGGACAAGTTTCGACACTTCGTCGGCGTCTTCCTGGAAGTAGCGATCCTTCGAGCCGGCCTGCATCGCGCCGATCGATCCCATACCGCGGTAGGCCTTGAACGTGCGCCCCTGGTAGAGAATCGTCTCGCCCGGCGCCTCATCAGTGCCGGCGAAAAGCGATCCGATCATCACGCAATGCGCGCCCGCGGCGATGGCCTTGGTGATGTCGCCCGAGAACTTGATGCCGCCGTCGCTGATGAGCGGGATGCCGAACTTCTCCGCCGCCCGCGCGCACTCGATCACCGCACTGATCTGCGGCACGCCCGCGCCGGCGACCACGCGCGTGGTACAGATCGAGCCCGGGCCGATGCCGACCTTGATGGCGTCGACGCCGAGGGCGATCAGATCGCTGGCGCCCTCGTACGTGGCCACATTGCCGGCGATGAGAGGCGTGTCGGGGAAAAGCTTCTTGAACTGCCGGATCACTTCCATGACCCCGTTCGAATGCGCGTGCGCCGAATCGATCACCACCACATCCGCCTTGGCGTCGATCAGCGCGCGGGCGCGGTCGAGCCCTTCTTTGCCGACGCCGATGGCGGCGCCGACGCGCAGCCGTCCGAGCGAGTCTTTGGCCGCGTTCGGATAGCGCAACTTCTTCTGGATGTCCTTGACCGTGATGAGGCCCTTGAGGTCGCCGTTGGAGTCGACGACGAGCAGCTTCTCGATGCGGTGGCGATGAAGGACTTCGCGCGCCGCTTCGAGCGTGGTCCCGACCGGAACCGTGACCAGTCCGTCCTTCGTCATCCGCTCGGCGATGGGCAGATCGAAGCGTGATTCGAAGCGGAGGTCGCGATTGGTCAGAATGCCGACCAGCTTGCCGTTGGCGTCGGTGACGGGGACGCCGGAGATCTTGTATTTGGCCATCACCTCGAGCGCCTCGGTGATGGTCTGCCACGGCCGCATGGTCACGGGGTCGACGATCATCCCCGCTTCCGACCGCTTCACCTTGTCGACTTCTTCCGCCTGCACGTCGATGGGCATGTTCTTGTGGATGATGCCGAGGCCGCCCTGCTGGGCCATGGCGATGGCCAGCCGCGCCTCGGTCACGGTATCCATCGCCGAGGAGATGATGGGGATGTTCAGACGGATGTCGCGGGTGAGCTGCGTGCCCACATCGACAAAGTTCGGATGAATGTCGGACTTGGCCGGGCGCAGGAGAACATCGTCAAACGTTAACCCGACTTCGATGCCCTCGGCGAAGCGATCAGACGGCAGCGGTTCGCGCCGCTCAATCTCGCGAAGATCGATGCGACCGATGATGGGAATGTCTGAGAGTACACGTTCGTCGCTCATGTGTGCTCCTTTGAGTGAGTATAGAACAGAGCGTCAGCGGATTGTTATTGCGCGCTGCTGCGCTTCGCGCCGGAGCGCTGCCGTCTCGGCGGCTGGCTCGGCGGCGTCCCGCCGCCGCGGGCGCCGAGACGGCGCCCGGCCAGCCGGCGAGGACGCCAACGCTCCGATCGCGAAGCGCAGCATTCACCACCCCACGTGCAGCCGTTCCCGACTCGGCTTGTGCATCCGCAGGAGCTCTTCCTGTTCCTGCTGCTGTACCGAGCGCAGCAATCCCTCCACGCTCG
>Ga0307470_10000355_pt1 | contig 25284 bp, 19 predicted proteins | sample atmos_gasesAM3C__FD_204565 | JGI IMG/M metagenome (GOLD analysis project Ga0307470, IMG submission 204565) | Hardwood forest soil microbial communities from Morgan-Monroe State Forest, Indiana, United States - atmos_gasesAM3C_05 | ecosystem: Environmental > Terrestrial > Soil > Temperate forest... | reverse complement strand
CAATTCGAGCAGTCTGTCAGACCCGACGGTCCCGCCACCCAATCCGTTCCATGTCGATCTTCCGCCCCTCGCTCGCGGCCTTCACGTCCTCACCTGGGCCTTCCTTCCGGCGGCCAAATCGTGGCAGGCCGTCGCGGAGGTCTCGGTCGCCGGCCAGCTCAAGCTCCGGGAGACGAGCAGCGACCAGGGGCCGCTCCCGATCGTCGACAGCTTCCTCATCCTGGAGGTCGTGTGATGCGCGCCGCGGCATGCTTCTTCCTACTTTTCCTGTGCTTCGCGCATCCTCCCCTTGCCGGCGCGGACAAGAGCTGCGCCGATCTCAAGGCCGGAATCCAAACCGGATTCCAGGCGGTGAAAGACGCCACGCTCAATCCGATTCTAGATGACAAAACCATCCCTTCCGATCGCCAGGTTGTGGCGCCGAGCGCGTCGAGCTCGGGCACGACGCTCGTCGATCACGCCTCCTTTCCCACCCTTCTAGGCGCCGCCCTTGATCAAGGGTTGATCACCTCGGGTGATCACATGGCGACGCTGAGCCTCAACCTTTTCGCCTTCGAAAGCCTGTACGACTCGACCTACCTCACCAGCCAGACAAAGTACGAGATGCATGAGACTGCAAGGAAGTTTGGCGGCGCGCTGACGCTCGGCGGCAAGGGAGAGGGGTTCGACGGCAAGGGCAACAAGCTCGACCAACCGGCGCAGGCTTCGGAGCTCGGTGACATTGTGGACCTAGAGCTTCGCTACAGGTTCTGGGGAAGCACAGATCGGCGCGACCCGAAGAACTACAATGAGATATTCGATGCCGTGGGCCCGGCCTTCCGCGATGTCGCCGGCCTTTCCGCTGCCTTTTTCAACAAGAATGCGAAGGAAATCTCTGCGGTTTCGAAGCTCAACGGCGGCTGCCCCTCGCCGGCCGACGTAAAGGCCTTCCTGAGCGCTCATGCCGACGAAATCTCAAAGGTTGGAGCCGCGATGGGCGACACAAAGGAGGCGCTCGACGAAGCCGGCGCGCGGATCGACAAGCACTGGGTCTGGAGCTTCGTCGTCGGCGGCACAGAGCGCAAGCAGCCGTTTGGGACCAACTCGTACCGTGCGGGATTGCACGTTGACCTCGGCAAGACCGCCGGCCACCAGAACACCCTGAACCTCGACTACTCCCGGCATCAGGCCTTTCCGAACGGCCAGCGGCCGACGGTCGCCAAGCTCGCGTTTGAGCACAGCTATCTCTGGAAGAAGGGCAGCCGCTTTGCGCCGGATGGCATCGACATCTCGAGCTCCTTCTCCGCCGAGAACGACCGGGACGTTGCGGACGCCAAACACCCGAGCAACGTCAAGGCGAACGTCAAGCTCGAGTACCCGATTTCGAAAACGGCGAAGATCCCGATCTCGATCTCCTGGGCGAACCACCGCGACCTGCTGACCGGCGAGAAGAGCATCCGTGGGCACATCGGCTTCACCTTCGACTTCTCGAAGCTGACAACGCCGGTCAACGACACGAAGTAGAGGTACCTAGGGCCAACGCAAGCTGCCGGGCTCTCCACCCCGGCAGCTCCGCCGTCTCTTGCCCGCCTCGCGCCGCGGCACCACCAAGGCCGGCTACAATCCGCGGATGCTCCGCCAACCGCGCCTCCTGGCCCTCGCCCTCGCCGCGCTCGCCGTGGCAGCGGCGGTCACCGTGGCCGACGCCTACGGCCTCCTCCACCTGACGGCGCCGGCGCTGGTCGCGGCCCGCTGGACGGCGCTCGCCGGGCTCGTCGCCTACGCCGCCGTCCGCCGCTCGCTCACCACCTGGATCCTCGTCGCCATGGTGCTCGGCGCCGAGCTGGGGCACGACGCGCCGGCGGCCGCTGTCAGCCTGCGCGTCCTCTCGCTCGTCTTCCTGCGCATGATCAAGACGATCATCGCGCCGCTCCTCTTCGCGACGCTGGTGGTGGGGATCGCCGGCCACGCGGATCTCAAGAAGGTCGGGCGGATGGGGGTCAAGGCCCTCGTCTACTTCGAGATCGTCACCACGCTCGCCCTCTTCATCGGGCTCGCGGCGATCAACCTGTCGAAGGCCGGGGTCGGCGTCAAGCTCCCCCCCGCCGCCCACGTCGAGGAGACGGCGCCGGTCAAGCAGACCGCCGCGGACATCATCCTCCACGTCTTCCCGGAGAACCTCGCCAAGTCGGTCGTCGAGGGGCAGGTCCTCCAGATCGTCGTCTTCTCGATCCTTTTCGCCATCGCCCTCGCCATGCTGCCCGAGGCGCGGCGGCGGCCGATGCTCGCCTTCTGCGAGAGCCTCTCGGAGACGATGTTCCAGTTCACCAACCTGGTGATGCTCTTCGCCCCGGTGGGGGTGGGGGCGGCGATCGCCTACACCGTGGGGCACATGGGGCTGGGCGTCCTGGTCAACCTCTTCCAGCTCCTGGCGACCCTCTATCTCGCGCTCATCGCCTTCCTGCTCCTGGTGCTGCTGCCGGTCGCCCTCCTCTTCCGGGTGCCGGTCCGCCGCTTCGTCCGCGCCATCGCCGAGCCGGTGTCGATCGCCTTCGCCACCACCAGCTCCGAGGCCGCCCTGCCGCGCGCCATGGAGGCGATGGAGGGGATGGGCGTGCCGCGGCAGATCGTCGCCTTCGTCATCCCCACCGGCTACAGCTTCAACCTCGACGGCACGACGCTCTACCTCTCGCTGGCCGCGGTCTTCGTCGCCCAGGCGGCGGGGATCCCGCTCAACCTAGGCCAGCAGCTCCTCCTCTGCTTCACCCTCATGCTCACCAGCAAGGGCGTCGCCGGCGTGCCGCGCGCCTCGCTCGTCATCCTCCTCGGCACCGCCACCTCCTTCCACTTGCCCATCGAGCCCATCTTCCTCATCCTGGGGATCGACGAGCTGATGGACATGGCCCGCACCTCGGTCAACGTCATCGGCAACTGCCTGGCGACCGCGGTCATCGCGCGCTGGGAGGGAGAGCTGGGGACGGAGGCGGAGGGGCCGCTGCCGGCGATCGAGGCGGCCGTCGCCGAGTAGAGAGGCCACGCCGCTCCATTGCGGCGCCGCCCGAAATTCCACGGCGAAATCGGCGATCGGACCGCAAACGGCGCGCGCCGGCGCTGGAATTTACGATTTTAGCGTTGCGAGTGGAATTCCGCCGTGGAATCGCGCCGTATGCCGCAAACGGTGGGATTTCACTGTGAAATCGCTGCGTTTGTGAAGAACGGCCGACGCGTGCCAGGAGACTGCTGCGCTTCCCGGGAGATCGCGGCCCTGCCGGGAAATTTCAGGATTTTCCCGGAAAATTCTGAAATTTCCCGGAAGATCGCATCGCTTCCGGCAAGCCTGCGGCCCGTCCTGGAAGCCGCAGGTTGTACCGGGAAGGTCCCGCCGCTTCCGGGAAGATGGCCTCTCTGCGATGACGACGTTCGCGAACAGCGTCATCCAACAGCGGCTCAACGGATTCGAGCGGAACAGCAACGGTGAGGCGTCCCTTGCGGACGAGGCGAACCGCCAGCGGAGCGGGCTCGATCAGAATTCTTCCGTCGTCGACCGATATCGACAGCGGAGTGTCGGGCACCAGCCCGGCGCCTTCCCGGATGGCCTTGGGAAGGACCAGTCGGCCGGCGTGATCCATGGTAGTGACCGTGCCAATTTTCATGGGCAACTATTGCACCAGCCTTGGGAGAGATCTCGAGCGCTAGCTCGCCAGAGGAAACAGCGGCTCGGCGGTCTCCCCCAGCAGCCGGCGGGCGAGGTACCTCCCCGTCGCGAAGCCGAGCGACATGCCGTGGCCGTTGAAGCCGGCGGCGTAGAGGGCGGCCGGGATTCCGGGCACCTCGCCGATCCGCGGTAAGCCGTCGTCGGTGAAGGCCATGGTCCCCGCCCAACGCTGGCGCACCGGGCGGCCGGCGAAGCGTGGGAAGGCGTCGGCCAAGAAGCGCTCGAGCGCCCCCTGGACGGTCGCCGTCGGCGTCTCGGCGGTCCCCACCTCGACGTCGCGGGCCGCCCAGCGGCAGCCGCCGAGGACGACGGTGCCGTCGCCGAGCTGGCGCACGTACTCGTAGCCCTCGTTGATGTACCAGACCCCCGGCAGGTCGCGCGCGCCGGGCGCGGTCGCCAGCATCTGGCCGCGCATCGGGCGGACCGCCGAGGCGAGGTGCGGCAGGAGCGCCCCGGCGTAGGCGTTCACGGCGAGGACCACGCGCCCGGCGAGGATCGCCCCGGCCTCCCCCGCCAGCCGCACCCGGTCCCCCGCCGGCGCCAGCTCGCGCACCGCGAAGCCGGTGCGGACCTGGGCGCCGGAGAGCCGCGCGAGGCCGCGGCAGAGGCGCACCGGCTGGAGGCCGCCGTCGCGCGGCTGGAAGATGGCGCCGCCCAGGCGGTCGCTGCCGCTCGCCCGCCGCACCTCGGCCGCCTCGCGCCACTCGAGATCGAAGCCGAGCGCCGCCAGCCGCTCGGCGCTGGCGCGGAGCCCCTCCTCCTGCCGGGCGTCGCCGGCGACGGCCGCGATCCAGCTCCCCTCGGGACGGAAGTCGCAGTCGATGCGGCCGGCGTCGAGGAGCTCGCTCCGCAGGAGCTCGCGGTTCTCGGCGGACACCTCCCACAGGCGCCGCGCCGCGCCCTCGCCGATCGCCCCGGCGAGCTCGGCGTAGGGCTCGGGCGTCCCGGTCATCAGGAAGCCGGCGTTCCGCCCCGAGGCGCGGCAGGCGAGGCCGCCGGCCTCGAGCACGGCGACGCGCTTGCCCGCCCGCCCCAGCCAGTACGCCGTCGAGAGGCCGACGATGCCGCCCCCCACCACCGCCACCTCGACCTCCTCGGGCGGCACGCTCGCGAGCCACAGGGAGGGCTGGACGTCGACCGGCATCGATCGAATGCTCCTTAAGGCCCGGGTGCGCTCAACCGACGAGGACGCTGCCGCCGTTGACGTTCAAGATCTCGCCGGTGATGTGGCGGGCGAGCGGCGAGGCGAGGAAGACGACCGGGCCGGCGATGTCCTCGGGCGTCGCCACCCGCCCGAGGGGGATCGTGGCGGCGATCCGCCGGCCGGCGTCGCCGGCGAGGGCGTCGGCGGTCATGTCGGTGTCGACCCAGCCCGGCGCCACCGAGTTGACGCGGACCTTGGGCGCCAGCTCCGACGCCCACGACTTGGTCGCCGAGATCATCGCCCCCTTGCTCGCCGCGTAGGCACTGTAGAAGGGCTCGCCGCGCTGGCCGGCGGTCGAGGAGACGTTGACGATCGAGCCGTCGGCCGAGCGCTCGAGGAAGGACACCGCCTCGCGGGAGCAGAGGAAGGGGCCGACGACGTTGACCGAGAGCGTCGCCTCGAGGCGCTCCTCGTCGAGGCGCACCAGGGGGTCGTGGACCCAGACGCCGGCGTTGTTGACCAGGCAGTCGAGGCCGCCCCACTCGGCGACCATCTCGAACATCTTGGCGATCTCGCTGCGGCGCGTCACGTCGCAGTGGACCGTGGCGTGCGGCCTCCCCGAGAGGCTCTTGAGCTCGGCCAAGACCGCCGCCGCCCGCGCCCGGCTGGCGAGGTACTGGACGAGGACCGTGGCGCCGGCCTTGGCGAACAGGCGGCAGCAGGCGGCGCCGATGCCGCGGCTGCCGCCGGTGACCAGCACGCGGCGCCCGGAGAGGTCGATCATCGCCGGTCAGACAGACGGATCAGGCCGCGCGCTCGACGACCATCGCGATGCCCTGGCCGCCGCCGATGCAGGCCGAGGCGACGCCGCGCCCGCCGCCGCGGCGCGCGAGCTCTTTGAGGAGCGTCAGCACCAGGCGGGTGCCGGTGGCGCCCAGGGGGTGGCCCAAGGCGATGGCGCCGCCGTTGACGTTGAGCTTCTCGACGTCGAGGTCGAGCTCCTTGACGACGGCGAGGATCTGCCCCGCGAAGGCCTCGTTGATCTCGAAGAGGTCGACGTCCCCGAGCGTCATCCCCGCCCGCTCGAGGGCCTTGCGGATGGCCGGCGCCGGGCCGATCCCCATGCGCGAGGGGTCGACCCCGACGACCGCCCAGGAGACGATGCGGCCGAGCGGCTTCCAGCCCCGCTCGGCGGCCCGCGCGGCGGTCGACAGGATCATCATCGCCGCGCCGTCGACGATGCCGGAGGCGTTGCCGGCGGTGACGAAGCCGTCCTTGTCGAAGGCGGGGGGGAGGCCCGCCAGGTCCTCCATGGTGCTCTCCGGCCGCAGGTGGTCGTCGCGCTCGACGAGCTGGGCGCGCTTGCCCTTGCCGACCGGCACCGCCACCACCTCGGCGGAGAGCCGGCAGGCCCCCCAGGCCTCCGCGGCGCGGCGCTGCGACAGCAGGGCGAAGCGGTCCTGCTCCTCGCGGGTGATGCCGTAGTCGCGGGCCAGGTTGTTGCTCGTCTGCGCCATGTAGCAGCCGCAGTAGGAGTCCAGGAGCGCCACCATCAGCAGGTCCTGGAGCTGGCCCTGGCCGAGCTTGAAGCCGCGGCGGGCGCCCCAGATGACGTGCGGCGACTGCGACATGTTCTCCATGCCGCCGACCAGGCAGGTCGTCGCCTCGCCGGTGAGGATCGCCTGCGCGCCGGAGACGACCGCCTGCACCCCCGAGCCGCAGAGCCGGTTGACGGTGAGCGCCGGCACCTCCTGCGGCACCCCCGCCTTCAGCGCCACGTGGCGGGCGCCGTAGATGGCGTCAGGGGAGGTCTGCAGGGCGTTGCCGACGAACGCCTGGTCGATCTCCGCCGGCGCGATGCCGGTGCGCTCGAAGAGGGCGCGCGCGGCGTGGGCGCCCAAGTCGATCGCCGAGATCTCGGCGAAGGAGCCGTTGTATTCCGCCATCGGGGTGCGGACCCCGTCGACGAGCACCAGGTCTTGAACGTTCATCGCAAGCTCTCTCCTAGAGGTCAGAACACGCAACGCGAGCCACCCGCGATCCTATACGAGGCCGGCCGGGGTCCTGGCCGGGTCCTACCCAACGACGAGCGCGTGGAAGCGGCGGCGCCACCCGTTGACGTCCGCCTCCCGGCGCGTCCGGTGGGCCAGGAGGACGGCGATCGTCCGCCGGTCCGGATCGACGAAGAGGCTCCCCCCGGCGTACCCCATCTGGCCGAAGCTCCGCGGCCCGAGGGGCGCCGCGGCGATGGACTCCGCCGTGCGCCGCTGCCAGCCCACCGCGTGGGCGGCGCCCGCTTCGGGCTCCCCGAGCGCGCGCGCCACCGCCTCCGGCTGCAACAGCCGTCCCGGCGCGAGCCATTCCCGTCCCAGGCACCAGAGGTCTTCGGCCCGACCGAAGAGGCCGGCGTGGCCGGCGAGCGGACAGCCGAGCCGGCGCAGGAACCGCGCGTTGCCGTCCTGGACGACGCCGGGGGGCGGCGCCTCGAGCGGGGCGATCGCGAGGCCGAGGGCCGCCGCCAGCTCGACGTCCTTCGCGCTGTCGAGGAGGCTCTCGGCGACGTCCGGCCGGTCGCCGGGCGACGGCGCCACGGCGGCGAGGCCGAGCGGCGCCAGCACCTGCGACTGCACCAGCCGCGCGAGAGTGGCGCCCAGGCGGCGCTCGGCGGCGAAGCCCCAGAGGACGTAGCCCAAGTCGCTGTAGGTGTCGGGCGGTGCCCCGAGGAGGTCGCCGCTGAGGAGCAGGGCGAGGATCTCCTCGCGCGTCCGGCAGCGGGCGTAGAGGGGCGTCCAGGCGGCGAGCCCGGAGCGATGGGCAAGGAGGTCGGCGAGCGGGTGGGCGGCGAGGACGGGGGCCGCGCCGGGGAAGATCTGGCCGAGGGGCGTCGCCAGCGGCAGGCGCCCGGCGGCGTCGAGGACGAGGGCCAGGGTGGCGACGAACGGCTTGGTCAGCGAGGCGAAGTCGAGGCGGGTGGCGGGCGAGGCCGGGACGGCGGGACGGCGGGCGAGACCGGCGGCGGCCGTCCGCTCGATCCGCTCGCCGGTGCCGGCGAGGGCGACGGCCGCGGAGGCGTCGCCGGAGGCGACCAGCTCAGCGAGGAAATGCTGGAGCGCGGGCTCCGGCGCCGCCCCAGAGGTCAACGGAGAAGTCAACGGTAGTTGTCCGGGCTGCCGGTCTGGAAGACGACGACCCGCTCGCCGGGCTTGAAGGCGCCGGTGGCGGCGAGGTCCTCGACCGCGGCGAAGGCAGCCGCCCCTTCCGGGCCGGTGCGCAGGCCGGTCCGTGCCGCGCGGGCAGCGATCCCGGGCAGCCGCCACTCCTCGATCGCGAGCGCCCTGCCGTCCGACTCGCGGAGGGCCCGGAGCACCAGGAAGTCGCCGATCGCCCGCGGCACGCGGAGGCCCCAGACGCGGGTGTCGGGCCGCTCCCAGGGCTCGGCCCGCTCGAGGCCGCGCTCGAAGGCGCGGACGATGGGCGCGCAGCCGGTCATCTGGACGGCGACGAAGCGCGGCCGCTTGGCGCCGAGCAGGCCGAGCCGCCGGAGCTCGTCGAACGCCTTGTGCATGCCGACGATCCCGGTGCCGCCGCCGAGCGGGTAGACGATCCAGTCCGGCAGCTCCCAGCCGAATTGCTCCGCGAGCTCGAGCCCCATCGTCTTCTTCCCCTCGGCGCGGTAGGGCTCCTTGAGGGTCGAGAGGTTCCAGAAGCCTTCGCGGTCCGGCGCCGTGGGAGCGTCGAGGAGCTTCGCCGCCTCGACCAGCGTGCCCGGCCCGAGGAGCACCTCGGCGCCGTGCTCGCGGCAGCGCGCCGGGATGGTCTCCGGCGTGTCCGCCGGCATGGCGATGCGGGCGGGGAGGCCGGCGGCGGCGGCGTAGGCGGCGAGCGCCAGGGCGGCGTTGCCGGCGCTCGCGAGCTGGACCCCGGGCGCCCCCAGCTCGCGGGCGCGGTTGACGGCGAGCGAGAGGCCGCGCGCCTTGAACGAGCCGGTGGGGTTGGTCGACTCGTCCTTCGCCCACAGGAGGACGCCGGGGGGCGCCAGGGCATCCAGGCGGACGAGCGGCGTCGCCCCCTCGCCGAGGTCGACCCGCGCGGCGAAGCGCGCCAGCGGCAGGAGCTCCGCGTAGCGCCAGAGCGTCCACGGCCGGCCGGGAAGGCTCCGGCGGAGCCGCGCGCCGCGGGCGGGATCGAGCTCGTACTCGACCAGCCACGGCGCCCCCGCCGGCGACAGGAACGCCGGCTCATCGAGCGGCGCGGTGACGCCGGTCCGCGAGCAGACGAGCCCGCGAGCCCACCGCTCGGGGACCGAAATCGCTCCGTCATCCATCGTCTCGACGCCTGGGCTCGCCGTCACGCCGACCTCTCTTTCCCGCCTGCGGCGGTCTCCCCCGATCGATCCTGATCCGCGGGCCGGCGCATTATCGCAGAGCGCCGCTCGGAGCAGGGCGACCCGCGAGCGCGGCGAGGTACCCCTCCCGATACCGCGCCGCGACCGCCTCCCAGGTGAGCTCGGCCTCGACCCGTCGTCGCCCGCGCTCGCCCATCTCCCGCGCGCGCTCGGGAGCCGCCAGCAGCTCCCCCATCGCGCGAGCCAGCTCCTCGACATCCCCTTCGGGCACCAGTCGGCCCGTGACCCCATCGACGACCGCCAGCGGGATCCCCGACACCCTCGTCGCGACCACCGGGAGGCCCGTCGCCATCGCCTCCAGGATGACGTTCGGCAGCCCGTCCACGTTGCCCTTGCGGTCGTGGACCGCGGGGAGGACGAAGAGGTCCGCGGCGCGGTAGAGGTCGGGGAGGTCGCCGTGGAGCACCGGCCCCGGCAGGTGCACCCGGCCGGGCCAGCGCGCCGCCGCGCGCGCGAGCCCGGCGAGCAGATCCCCGCCGCCGGCGAGCACGACGTGGGCCTCGGGGTGCGCCGCGAGGATCGCCGGCAGCGCCGCGAAGAGCACTTGGAACCCCTTCTTCGTCGCCATCCGGCCGACGCCCAGGACGAGCGGGGCGGCGGCCGGAATGCCCAGCCGCTCCCGCCACAGCCCGCGAACGGCCGCGCCGGGCGAGAACCGCGCCGCGTCGACGCCGTAGGGGATGACGCGCGCGCGCTCCGCCGGGAAGCCCAAGGCGGCGATCCGCGCGACCAGCTCCGGCGAGCAGCCGGTCACGAGGTCGGCGTGGGCGAGGGCGCGGCGGGCGAACGGCCGCAGCGCCGGCCTCTCGGCGAGGAAGACGTCGCTGCCGTGGAGCCCGATGGCGAAGCGGGCGCCCCCCGCGCGCGGCAGCGACGGCACGGCGATCCCGTTGGGAACGATCCAGTGGGCGTGGACCAGGTCGTAGCGCCGGCGGCGGAGGGCGGCGGCGACGGCGCGGCGGGCGCCCGCCAGATAGAGCGGCGCCGCGAGCGCCGCCCCGGCGCGGGGCCGCTCGTCGGCGGCGAGCGAGCGGCCGTAGCCCAGGAGCTCGAGCGGCTCGGGAGCGTAGCGGAAGGGGACGACCTCGAGCCCCTCGGGCTCCGCCGCGAGCGCCAGGCCGGCGGCGTGGGGCACCAGCACCGTCACCCGGTCGCCGCCGCGGACGAGGGCGAGCGCGAGGTCGCGGATGAAGGGGCCGGCGCCGTCGCCCGCGGAGCGCGGATAGGTCTGGGTGAGGAAGAGGAGCTCGAGGGGAGCGGTCACCGGCGCCGGCGCGCTCGCGGAGCGGTCACTCCGAACGCTCCTTGATCGAGTAGCTGTCGCGGCGGCGGAAGTTCTTGAAGGTGATCATCTCGCCGATCAGGCCGGTGGTGAGCACCTGGATGCCGAGCAGCATCAGCAGCACCCCGAGCAGCAGCAGCGGCCGGTTCGAGAGGTGGGCGCCGCGCGCCCAGAGGATCGCGAGATAGAGGTTGATGGCGAAGCCGGCGGAGAGGAAGGCGAGGCCGGCGGTGCCGAAGAGGTGGAGCGGCCGCCGCGTGTAGCGGGTGATGAAGAGCACGGTGATGAGGTCGAGCAGGCCCTTGTAGAGGCGATCCCAGCCGTACTTGCTCACCCCGTGGAGCCGCGGGTGGTGCTCGACCTCGATCTCCCCCACCGCGAAGCCGCGCCGGCTGGCGAGCACCGGGATGTAGCGGTGGAGCTCGCCGTAGACCGCGATCTCCCCCAGCACCTCGCGCCGGTAGGCCTTGAAGCCGCAGTTGAAGTCGTGGAGGTCGACCTGGGCGAGCCGCCGCGTCACCCAGTTGAAGAGCAGCGAGGGGAGGCGCTTGCCGGCGGGGTCGCGCCGCTGCCGCTTCCACCCCGAGACGAGGTCGAGACCGCCGCGCTCCAGCGTGTCGAGGAAGCGCGGGATCTCCTCGGGGTCGTCCTGCAGGTCGCCGTCCATGGTGACGAGGATGGCGCCGCGCGACTGGTCGAAGCCGGCGGAGAGGGCGGCGGCCTTGCCGAAGTTGCGGCGCAGGCGCACCAGCCGCACCCGCGGGTCGCGCGCGCGGGCGGCCCGCACCCGCTCGGCGGTGCCGTCGCGCGAGCCGTCGTCGACGAAGACGATCTCGAAGCTCCGCCCCAGGCGGTCGAGCACCGCAGCCACCCGCAACGCCAGCTCCTCGACCGTCGCCGCCTCGTCGAGCACCGGCACCAGGACGCTCACCTCCACCTGCGGGGGCGCGGCGGGGGCCGCCGCGGCCGCTTCCGCGGGCAGACCGATCACGAGCGGCGGAGTGCTCATCGGGGCCGGATTCTAACAGCCCGAGCGGGCCCTCTAGACCGTCACCCGCGTGCCGTCCAGCTTGGTGAAGGTGTAGCCGTGGAAGGGCTCGCTGTAGCCGGCGCGCTGGTCGCGCAGGATGCCGATGGCGACCGCCTCGCCGAGCTTCATGGCGTTGACGGCGTCGGTCCGCCAGTGGACGCCGGCGTGGTTGCGCCCCTGGGCGACGTTCGAGGCGAGCTTGTTGAGCTCGCCGCCGACGGTGAGCGCCGGGCCGCTGTACTCGTCGAGCGCGAGGCCGTCGGAGGCCACCACCCGCGGGCGGGGGATGGTGAAGCGCTCGTCGAAGAGCGCCTTGAGGACGGTGACGCAGGCGCCGGCGACCGTCGCGTGGCCCGAGCCGTACGACGGGTGGGTCGGGCTCCCCTCGGGGAAGGCCATGGGCAGGAGGTAGCTGCCGTGCTTCGCGTGGACCTGGGCGACGGCGGCCGCGCCGAGCGCCTCCGCGTGGAGGGTGCCCGCGGCGTAGCGGCCGTAGGTCTTCTGCACGTGGAGGACGCCGCCGAACGCCTCCGGCCGCAGGCGGCGGTGGACGAACCACTTCTGGTACCACTGGGCCTTGAGCGCGCGGCTCGCCACCTCGCAGAGGAGCGTCTTGATGCCCGGCGCGCCGAAGGTGCCGAAACCGATCTGCGTGGGGTTGCCGTGGTACGGGTTGCCCGGGTTGAGCGGGCAGCCGATGCCGCCGCCGGTCGCCGCGTCCGTCGCGTCGGGCGGCTCGAGGAGGATGAGGCAGGCGTTGAAATAGGCCTGGAAGAGGACGTCGAAGTGCACCCAGGAGGCGAGGTCGCGGCCGTTGCGCAGGTAGCGCCGCACCGGGTCCCAGGCGATGGCGCCGTCGCTCGGGCCGCCGTTCTGCACCGCGAGCCAGGCCGGAAAGCCGGTCATGTGGTCGTCGCCGGGGAGCGAGACCCTGCCCTGGCGGACGACGTACTCGACGCCGAAGGGCGTCGGCAGGATCATGAACTGCGAGAGGTAGGGGCCGACCGTGCAGCCCGGAAAGGTGTCGCGGAAGAGGGTCTGGGGGGTGACGCGGCCGGCGCTCTTGGGGCCGCGGAAGTCGGAGAGGGCGGAGAGCTCGGCGGCGGCCGCCGCGGCGCCCGCATCGCCGTCATAGTCGTCGAAGCTCACGTCGCGCAGGAGCGCCATCCAGTAGAGCTCGGCCGCCTCGCCGGCCTCCTCGGCGCTCGCCAGGGCCGGCGCCGCCGCCTCGACGAGCTGGTGCGAATCCGCGCCCTCGAGGTCGAAGGCGAGGCCGGCCTGCGGGTTGGTCAGCTTCGCCGCGCCGCCCATCACGATGGCGTCGAAGTCGCTCGTCCGCCGTGTGGCGAGCGCGCGGAGGAGCGAGGCGTAGGCGGCCGGGTCGACCTCGCCGAAGCTGTTGTGCGGCAGCGCCTTCGAGTAGCTGCCCAGGCGGTTCGCATAGCGCCCCTCGTCGCCGTTGTCGGGATGCGCCGGCACCGTCTGGAGGCGGCCGAAGTCGGCGGCGCCCTTGCGGAACTGCCAGCAGGCGTTGCGGCGCGCCAGGCCGCCCCCGAGGCTCGCGTTGCCGCTCGCGGCGGGCTCCGCCACCTCCTCGGCGCCCGCGGCCCGCGGCTCGATGGCGAGCCCGCCCGTCGCCAGCGCCGCCGCGGCGCCCAGGCCGCCCAGGAAGCGCCGGCGGGAAACCCCACGCGCCTCGGTCTCTCTCTCGTCGGCCGTCCGGTCGCGATCCGTGCTCATCAACCGCTCCTCTCCGAGACGATGGGATTCGATTCGACTGTCAACCGCATGCTACAGGGAGGAGAGGGGGGAAGGAAGCCTGAGGGGGGGCGGACGCGGAGACGGCCGGGCGCGATGCCCGGCCGTCTCGATGGGACGCGGTGAGGCGGCGTGCTCAGAAGCCGCCGTGGCCGCGGCGCTGGTCGGGCTGGCCGGAGCCCTGCGGGGGACGGCCGTGCTGGCGCTGCTGGGCGACCTGCTGGCGCTGCGCCGGAGGCCGCTGCTGAGCGCGGGCCGGCTGGGCCGGCGGCCGGTTCTGCCGCCGCGCCTGCTGTTGCGGCGGCTGCTGGCGCTCGCGGCGGCGCTCTGCGTTCGCCTGCGCCCGCTGCTGACCGCGTTGCGCGGCGGCCTGCGCACGGGAGCGCTCATTGCTGCGCTGCGCCTGGTTCCGCGTGGCGATCTGCTGACGCTGCTGCTGCGCCCGTATCCGCTGGTTGTTGCGCTGCTGCTGGGCGCGGGCCGCGATCTGCTGGCGCTGCTCGCGGGCGCGCACCCGCTGGTTGCCGCGCTGCTCCTGGGCCCTGGCGGCGATCTGTTGCCGCTGCTGCTGGGCCCTCACCCGCTGGTTGCCGCGCTGCGCCTGAGCCCGCGCGGCGATCTGCTGGCGCTGGGCGCGAACCTGCCGCCCCGCGGCCTGCTGCTGGTTCGCCCGCGTCTCGAAGCGCCGCCCCTGAAGGGCCGTGGTCTGCGCCTCGATCCCCCGGCGTACCTGCTGGCGGACGGCGGCGTTGCCGCGGCGGCTCTCGGCGGCGATCCGCTCGGCCGTCCGGACGTTGCCCGCCGCCATCACCGCCGGCCGGAAGATGCCCAGCCGGCCGCCCTGGATCCGCGGCCGCGAGTCGAAGGTGCGCAGGTCGGCGACCTGGTAGCGCGGCACCCGCCGGCCGGCGAAGCGCTCGACCTGGTCGATCGGGAGCCCCTGGTTGAAGACGCGGTCGTTGACCACCGAATAGCGGGTGATGTTGCGCGTGCGGCCGATGATCGTCACGTTCTCCTGCGCCGGCAGGCAGTAGCTCGCCACGTCCGCGACCAGGAAGCGGCGCTCGGGCACGAAGACGAAGGCCGCGGGAGCGAGGTCGACGCCGATCTGGACCGACCCGACGCCATAGCTCGCGTCGAAGCCCACGGTCGGCGGCAGCGGCGCCCAGCCGACGTAGTTGTCACCTTCCTGCCAGTCGACCCACGCCGGCCCCCACTGGGTTCCGGGCACCCAGATCCAGCCGTAGTCGGGGTCGTAGGCCCAGCGGCCGTAGTGGTAGGTCGCCCAGCCGAAGCGCTCGGACGACACCCAGGTCCAGCCGTAGTCGGTGTAGACCCAGTGACCGCGGGTGTAGGGCCGCCAGCCGGCGCTCAGGCCGCGGGGCACGAACACCTCGCCGTAGGCCGGCGCGTCCACCCAGCGGCCATAGGGAGCGAGGCTGTTGTGGAAGAAGCCGAGGTCCACCGAGGTGTGGCCCGAGGGGCCGATGTGGACGCCGGCGGCGAACGAGTCTTGGGCTCTCGCCGCCCCCGCTCCGAGAGTGAGCAGGCCGACCGCGAGGAGCGTCGAGATTGCGATCCGTCGTGGGTTCATGGTCGTCTCCTTTCATCCAGCAGGCGGTCGAGCCGCCCGCCGAACGTTCCCGAGGAGCCTGTGGGAGTTTGCCTTCTGCGGCTCCCTCGGGCTGCCCTGATACAAGGCAAGGAGCGTGCCACCGTGCTCCTCGTCCGGATGACAGCGCGGATGGCGCCGCTGCCGGAAAAACGTCCTCTTGGGAGGACATATCCAATCCCCGCAAGACGGAATGCTGGAACGTCGGATCGAGTTGAAGGCTCCTGAACGAGGGGAGGTCGACGATGACCGCGAGGCGAGGCGAGGACGGTGGAGCGATCGAGGTCCTGGAGAACGCGGATCCCACGATGGCCGCCGCGCCCGTCCTCCCCACGGCGGCGCTGGCGGAGCGCTACCGCGCGGTGCGCGCCGCCACCGACTGGCTCACCGATCCCCTCTCCCCCGAGGACGCGACCGTTCAGGCGATGCCGGACGCCAGCCCCGCCAAGTGGCACCTGGCGCACACGAGCTGGTTCTTCGAGACCTTCGTGCTGGAGCGGGCCGTCGCGGGCTTCCGGCCCTTTCATGCCGATTTCCGCGTCCTCTTCAACTCCTACTACAACTCCCTCGGCGCCCAGCACCCGCGCGCCCAGCGGGGCCTCGTCACCCGCCCCGGTCTCTCCGAGGTCCGTGCCTACCGCGCCCACGTCGACCGCGAGATGACGGCTCTCCTCGACCGCGGGCTGGCGCCGGAGCTGGCACCCCTGGTCGAGGTCGGCCTCCAGCACGAGCAGCAGCACCAGGAGCTGATCCTCACCGATCTCAAATACCTGCTGGCGCAAAATCCCCTGCACCCGGTCTATCGCGAGCGCCCGGCCCGTGCCGGAGCGGGCTCCGCGCCGGCGCAGGGCTGGCGCCGCTTCGCGGGGGGCATCCAGTCGATCGGCCATGCCGGCCCCGGCTTCTCGTTCGACAACGAGGGGCCGCGCCACCGCGTCTACCTCGAGCCCTTCGAGCTCGCGTCGCGCCCGGTGACCAACGCCGAGTACCTGGAGTTCCTCGCCGACGGCGGCTACCGGCGCCCCGAGCTGTGGCTCTCCGACGGCTGGGCGGAGGTCCGCGCGAGCGGCCTCGCGGCGCCGCTCTACTGGGAGGAGGACGGCTCCGGCTGGCGCACCTTCACCCTGGCGGGCGAGGGCGCGGTCGACCCGGCCGAGCCGGTCTGCCACGTGAGCTTCTACGAGGCCGACGCCTACGCCCGCTGGGCCGGCGCCCGCCTCCCCACCGAGGCGGAGTGGGAGGTCGCCGCGGCAGAGGCGCCAGTCGTCGGGAACTTCGTCGAGAGCGGCCGCCTCCACCCCGCTCCCGCGCCGGCCCACGCCGCGGGGCACGACGCGGGGATGACCCAGCTCTACGGCGACGTCTGGGAGTGGACCGCGAGCCCCTACGTCGCCTACCCCGGCTACCGACCGCCGGCGGGGGCGCTCGGCGAGTACAACGGCAAGTTCATGTGCAACCAGCTCGTCCTGCGCGGCGGCTCCTGCGCGACGCCGGCCTCGCACGTCCGCGCCACCTACCGCAACTTCTTCCCCCCCGGCGCCCGCTGGCAGTGGAGCGGTCTGCGCCTGGCGCGGGACGCGCGCTGACGGCCCGCCTCAACCCCCGCGTCGCCGAAGAGCGGCTCGAGCTTGGTCCGCTGCGGGCGGCCGCCTTCGAGCCCGGCCACACACACCCTTCCAGGCGGCCGTCCTCGGGACCAAGCTCGAGCCACTACCCGGCGACGGGAGCGGCGGGGACCAGCTCCGCGAGCGGCGGATCCCCCGCGTAGAGCACCCGCTCGAGGAAGAGGCCGGAGGGGGGCGCCGTCCACTCCGCCGGCAGGCCGGCGCCGCGCGGCGCCCGGCCGGCGAGGAGGGCGGCGAAGTCGCGCGGCTCGAGCCGGCCGCTCCCCACCCGCACCAGCGCCCCGGTCACCCGCCGCACCATCTTCCAGAGGAAGTGCGAGGCGGTCAGGCGCAGCAGGACGAGGGCGCCCGCCGTCGCCACCTCGGCCGCCTCGACCACCACCAGGGTGCTCGGCTGCTCGCCGGGGCGCTCGCAGAACAGCCGGAAGTCGTGGCGGCCGGGGAGGAGCGCCGCCGCCGCGCTCATCCTCCCCACGTCGAGCGGGTCCTTCACCCACCAGACGAAGCGCTTGGCGAGCGCGGTGCGCCGGCGCGACACCTGATAGAGGTAGGCGCGGGAGACGGCGTCGTGCCGGGCGTGGAAATTCGCCGCGGCGGGCGCCACGGCGAGCAGGTGGATGTCGGGCGGCAGCCGGTCGTTGACGGCGCGGCGGAACGGCTCGGGCTCGACCGCGCGGGCGAGCCGCAGATGCGCCACCTGGGCGAGCGCATGCACCCCGGCATCCGTCCGCCCCGACCCGACGAGGTCCTTGACCTCGCCGGCAACGTCCACGATCGCCCGCTTGAGCTCCCCGGCCACCGAGCGCGCGTTCTGCTGCTCCTGCCAGCCACGGTAGCGGGTGCCCTCGTACTCGAGCGTCAGGCGGTAGGTGGGCACGGGAAGGGAAAAAAGACCTTCTCGAAGAACCGCGCGTCGTCTTCGCCTTTGGCGAAGAGGAAGAAGCGCCTATACGCCATGCCCGACGCTCAGCAGGTTCTGTACGTATAGCTCGTCGACGCCCAGCTCGTTCTCCAGGAAGATCTTGAGCTCGTCGTTCTCGGCCGGGCGGGAGATGCGCGAGAAGCCGTTCCGATCGCGCTGGACCAGCAGGAGGTCGGCGAGGGCGGCGTGCTTGACCAGCTCCGGATTGTGGGTCGTCGTGACGACCTGCCGCGTCCTTGCCGCATCCGCCATCATGGCGACCACGCGCGAGATCAGATGAGGATGGATGCTCCGCTCCGGTTCCTCGATGACCGTGACGTCGGCGCGATCGAAGTAGAGGGCGAGAAGGAGCGCCGCGATGTGGATGGTGCCGCTCGACAGGAAGGCGGCGGGGAGGTAGTCCTCGCCGGAGTACGTCTCGCGCAGAAGGAAGAGCAGCGACTTGTCCGCCAGGTTCTCCACGCGCAGATCCTCGACGAAGGGCAAGAGGTCGCGCAGGAGGCGCGAAAACTGAGCGGCCCGCTCGGGATCGCTCAGGATGCTCTTCAGCACGATCGCCAGGTTCCCGCCGTCGGGGTCGAGCTCCGCGCGGCCTGTGAGCGGCGTCGCCTTCTTTGGTAACCGCGGGTCGACATCGAACCAAGAAATGTTTGGAAGGATCGGACCGTTGCTCCTACCGAGCAAGCTTTCGTCGGTGGACAGATCCCGTTTCAAATCGGTGAATACGAGATCGTGTTGCTCGAAGGTGCTCACGAATTCCAGCTCTCGAGAAGGCTGTACGGTGCGCCGAATCTCACGCCCCACACGCGAGGTCAAGAACTTACACCGCCTCTTGTGCTCAACCTTCAGTGGCGGGTCCAGTTGCACCAGATCACAGAGCTGTGCAACGTCCTCGCGGATAACTGTGAAGTTCTGTCCCGAGCTCCCAGCCAGAAGGTCCAGGGAGTAGATGGTCTCGCGGGCGTTCGCGAGCCAGGTACCGCCGCCATCCTTCTTTATACCCGCCCAAACCGGCACCTCCATGGCCGGGACCTGAGAGGTAACCTGCACCGAGATCGGCCGCGTCGAGCCGATTTTCAAATTCGCCAGGTAGCCAATCCCACCCTGCAGTGAAATCGCGTTCTCCAAGCCGCTCTCGGCCAGATCGCGCACGAAGCGGAAGATCTCCAGGAAGTTCGACTTCCCGGCCGCATTGGCGCCGACCACGACGTTGAGCGGGCGCAACTCGAGGTCGAGCTCGTCGAAGCTCTTGAAGTTCGAGACCTTGAGCCTGGTGATTCCCATGGATTGCCCGCCTCTAACCGCGGTCGTCGACCTCCGAATACGGGGCGAGAGGCCGCTTGCTCCATCCGTTCGCACCCCTAGTATAGCGGCGCCCGCCCGGCGCCGTGGATGGCGCAAGCTCCGGAGGAGCCAACACTTGTCCACACCCAGGTCCAACCTCGGCCAGGCGCCGCGCAGCCCGCGGCGGCGGCGGCGCGCGCGGGCGCTGCCGCAGGATGGGCCCGGCTGCGGCTGGATGGCGACGCTGCCGCCGCCGCCGCCCGCCCGCCGGCTCGCGGGCGAGGTGCGGGCGGACTGCGCCGTCCTCGGCGCTGGGTTCACCGGCCTCGCCGTGGCGCGGCGGCTGGCGACGGCGGCGCCGGAGCTCACGGTCGCCCTGGTCGACGCCCAGCGCGCCGGCGACGGCGCCTCCGGCCGCAGCTCGGGGTTCCTCGTCGCGCTCGCCCACTTCATCGCCCGCATGGAATTCGCCGCGTCGCAAAAGTACGTGGCGCTCTCGCGCGCCGGGATCGGCGCCCTCCGCGCGCTGGTCGCCGAGCGCGGGATCGACTGCGCCTGGGACGAGCGCGGCTGGATCCACGCCGCGGCCGGCGAGGCGGCGGCCGGCGAGCTGCCCAGGCTGCGCGCCTGGCTCGACCGCCTGGGCGAGCCCTACGAGCCGCTCGACGCGCGCGCCCTCGCGGCGATCACCGGCAGCGGGTTCTACCGCACCGGGCTGCGCCTGCCGGGGAGCGTCCTCGTGCAGCCCGCCGCGCTCGCCCGCGGCCTCGCCGCGGCGCTGCCGGACAACGTGACGCTCTACGAGGAGTCGCCGATCCGCGGCCTCGTGCGGCTGCCGGGCGCCGGCTGGCGGCTGGAGGCGCCGCACGGCAGCATCGTCGCCGGACGCCTGTTCGTCGCCGCCAACGGCTACGCCCCGGCCTTAGGGATCCTCGCCGACCGCGTCCTCCCCCTCCTCACCTTCGGCGCCCTCACCCGGCGGCTCACCGACGGCGAGCAGCGCCGGCTGTGGGGGGAGCGCGAGTGGGGGCTCCTCGCCGAGGACGCCATGGGCTCGAGCGTCCGCCGCACCCGCGATCAGCGCATCCTGATCCGCAACACCGTGCGCTACGATCCGGCCTTCGCGGTGCCGCCGAGCGCCCTCGCGGGAGCGCGCGCCAACCACGCGAGGGCCTTCCTCGCCCGCTTCCCCGGCCTCGCCGGGGTCGACGTCGAGCACACCTGGAGCGGGGTGATGGGCACCTCGCCCAACCGCGGCCACAGCTTCGGGGAGATCGAGCGCGACCTCTTCGCCGCCGCCGGCTACACCGGCGCCGGCATCGCCATGGGGACGACGGCGGGGACGCTCTTGGCGGAGCTCGCCCTCGGCATCGGCTCGCCGGGCCTCGACGACATGCTCGCCCTCCCCGCCCCCGCCCGGCTGCCCCCTCGCCCCTTCCTGGATTGGGGCGCGCGCTGGAAGGTGGCGCGGATGAACGCCGCCGCGGGACCGGCGCTGTAGACGGCCGCCGCGCTCAGCCCGGCGTCTTCGCGCCGAGCGCGGCGAGCTCCACCAGGCCCTTCTGACGGTAGCCCACGCCGCGGTAGAAGAACTGCGTCTCGATCTGCTTGGGCTCGAACCACTTCTTGATGTACTCGACGACGTCGGCCGAGTCGAAGCGGCGGCAGGAGTAGACGTCGATGCTGATGAAGCGGTTGTTCGCCGAAGTGTGGATCTGGATGCCGCTCTCGATGATCGGGATCCAGCCGCTGAAACCGGGCCTGCCGGGGAACGCCGTCTCGCAGGTCTTGAAGACGTAGGGCTGGGTCTGCTTGGTCATCCCGAGGTGGAGGGTGATCTTGTCGAGGAACTCGTAGCCGCGGTCGAGGTCGCAGCAGACCTCCTCGTCGCAGCCGAAGCAGTCGAGGACGAGCTGGAAGCCCCAGGGGCCTGGGCAGGGGACGGGGGTCGGTTCGCCGGGCATGAGAGGGTCTCCGATCGAGCGTTCTCCCAACTGGTGTACCGAGAGAGGCCGAGCGTGACAGCTCGACAGAGCATCGATCGGGGGCTCAGCCTGGTCCGCTGCGGGCGGCCGCCTTCGTCCCCCCTCCCCCTCACACCCTTCCAGGCGGCCGTCCTCGGGACCAGGCCGAGCCACGACCGACGGTCAGGGGCGGCGGGGCGGCGTGGACCTCGCGCGCGGCGCGGTTGCCGGACTCGAGGGCGCCCTCCATGGTGCGGGCGAGCGCCGAGGTGTGCTCGCCCGCGAAGTGGATGCGGCCCTCGGCCCTGGCGAGCTCGGGCATCCACTCGGTGAGCTGCCCCGGCTTCCACCAGGCGAAGCCGCCCCCGGCCCAGGGATCGGCGGCCCAGTTGACCGAGACGCCGCCCTCCGCGACGTCGCGGAAGCCGGGATGGAGCTTGTCCAGGTTCTCGACGGCGAGGGCGAGCTGCGCCTCCTGGTCGAGGGCGCCGATCCGCGTCGCCCCGGCCCCCCGGATATGGCCTTCGAGGATACCCCGCGGCCCCTGGTCCGCGGTGCGGGCGAGCGGGTGCTCGGTCACCAGCTCGATGGGCAGGTCGGTGGGGGAGATGCCGGAGAGGCCGGCCTCGGCCCAGATCCGCCGCCGCGCCTGGACGAAGATGCGGGTCACCGGGGTGTACTCGAGCTCGGCGAGGATCCGGCGCTTGGCGGCCGGCAGCTCGGGGCTCCAGTCGATCTTGCGCAGCACCGGGCAGGGCGCGGTGCAGATCAGGCGGTCCGCCTCGAGGGTCCGCTCGCCGCCCGCCTGCCGGCAGACGACGCGGACCCGCGCCGTCTCCTGGAAGACCTTGGTGACCGGCGACCCGTAGCAGACGCGGTCGCGCAGAGCCCTGGCGAAGGCCTGCGGCAGGCGGTCGAACCCGCCGGCGATGAAGCGGACCGGCTGATCCTTGTGGAAGAGGGCGAAGTCCGAGACCATGCGGTTCAACGCCGAGCCGGTGGACCAGCCGTAGCCGACCCCCAGGCAGTAGGAGAGGAGAGCGATCGCCTCGTGCGAGGCCCCCTGGGAGAGCAGGAGCTGCTCGACGGTCATCCGGTCGAAGCGCTGCAGGCGGTCGAGCCGCCAGCCCGGCGCGGTGGGGTCGCCGACCTCCTGGATGATGGCCCCGTACTTGTCCAGCATGCCGGAGAGGCCGAGGCGGCGCTCCTCGGGCGTGAGGTCGAACGGCCAGTCGGGCGGCACGCCGGCCTTGACGACGAAGCGCTTGCCGCGCAGGTGGCAGGCCGTCGCCTGGGCGTCCGGCCGCGGCGGCGCGAGCGGCAGGTCGAAGACCTTGACGTAGTGCATGAGGAGCCGGTAGGAGTCGCTGCAGTCGACCGCCCCGGCATCGGCGTAGAGCCCGTCGCTCCACGGGCTGCGCAGGGTGTAGACGCGGCCGCCCGGGCGGAGCCGGGCCTCGAGCACGGTGACGTCGTGCCCCCGCTCGGCGAGCTCCCAGGCGGCGGCGAGGCCGGCGAGGCCGGCGCCGAGCACGATCACCCGCTGCGGGTGGGCGGTCCGCTCCGGCGGCGGGGGATCGGCGGCGAAGGCCAGGCCGGGGAGGGCCGCGACGGCGGGCGCGAGCGCGACGCCCTGCAGGAACCGGCGGCGGGTCAGATCGGCCATGCGCTGGTCTCCCGGGCTCATTTCGCCTCCGATCGAATCGCCGGCACGGCCTCCGAGCGGATCTCGGAGAAGAAGGCGTCGGGGACGCCGCTGCGGCCGTCGGTCCAGACGGCGAAGGTGCGGTCGCGGCCGGGGAAGATCCCCAGGTAGTTGCCGAAGTTCGCCTCCAGGAACCCCCCCATGTCGTAGGTCTCCGAGGTGACGCGGACCGGCCAGCCGAAGTGGGCGCCGCCGTCGGTCGACTGCACCCAGTAGAGATCGACGAGCGAGCTGTTGCGGCCGGCGCGGAAGAGCCCGGTGGGGAGGAGCGCCACGCAGGCGGTGTCGGAGGCATGGGCGGCGGGGCGCTCGGTGGCTTCCCGTTCCTGGCTCTCCAGGTAGACGACGTCCACCTTGCCGCCCGGCTCGACCGCCACGGTCGGCCACAGCCGCTTGATGCCGGTCGCGGGCACCGCCGGGGCGAGCGGCACCGGGGCGCTCCAGGTCGACCCCTGGTCGTCCGACCAGACCAGGTAGACCTGCGAGGAGACCACCTGCTGCTCGGTGGGGAAGGAGGCGACCTCGCGCATCACGGCGGGGTAGGTGAGGTACAGCCGGCCGCGGTGGGGGCCGTCGGCGGCGAGCGCGATGCGCGGGAAGTCGTTGATGTTGTCCTTGCTGTAGCCGACCGGCGGATCCTCGCCGAGGGAGTAGGACCAGGCGACGTCCTTGGGGGCGCTCCAGGTGCGGCCGCGGTCGAGCGAGCGAGCGAAGCGGAAGCTGATGGTGTGCGCGGTGGGGAAGAGGGTGGCGACCGGTCCCGGTGTGTAGTCGTAGACCCAGGGGCCGAACTGCCACACCGCGTAGACGTCGCCGTGGTCGCCGACCGCCAGGCTGGGGGCGATCTGGGTGGTGCCCGTCGCGCCGCAGCGCGGGTCGCTGGGGTCGGGGGTGACCAGGGTGTCGTCTTTCCCCACCACCACCGGCGGCTCCCAGGTCACCCCGGCGTCGGGGCTGTGGAGGACCTCGATCTGCCCGGTGCCGCGGCCGGGGATGCCGCACCGGCTCTGCAGGTTGCTGAGCGCCGCGTAGACGTCGCCGCTCCCCCCCTTGGCCGCCGCCACGCTCGAGCTGCGCCAGTAGTCGCCCAGCCGCGCCGGCGAGATCAGCCGCCCGTGGCGCCAGGCGAAGGCGCCGTTCTCGAACCGCCCGCTGTAGAAGGTGATGCCGATGAGCGTGGCGTCGGTCGTGCTGCGCGCCCGGCTGACGAGGAAGAAGGTGCGGTCGTCCTCGCCGCCGCGGTCGAGCCACGGGTGGCCGGCGGCGAAGGCGCCGTCGGCCACGGGGGGCGAGCCGGCGTCGGTCCAGGTGCGCCCGCCGTCGGTCGAGACGCCGAAGGCGGTGAGGCCCGGGGGATCGCGCGGCGGGCAGGGGTCGCCGAAGGGGAGAGGCAGGCCGCAGAAGCCCTGGATGGTCTCCCAGGCGGCCACCACCTGGCGGCCCTCGGGGTCGGCCGCGACCGCCGCCGCCGCCCGGCCGAGCTCGCCGCGGGGCATCGGCGCCTGGGGTGCGTTCATCGCGACGTTGGGGCTGACGCGGACGCCTCCGGGCGGGGCGGGCGCGGCGAGCGGTCCGGCGAGCAGGGGGCCGCAGACGACCCCCAGACACAGCGCCGCCATCGTCGGTGAGGTCACTCGTTTCGCTCTCCTGGGGGCTCGATCCGTCACGCCTTGGTGCGCGGGCTGCACTCCAACAACGAATGCTCGACAGTATAGTGGCGGCGACAGCCGAAAAGGGGACCTCTCGTTGAGCAGGAGTATTCTAAATAGTGCCAATCACTAAAGTTCCGCGCCTCCGGCGGAGGGTACGATGAGCGAGCCGGAGGACCTCGCAGGGCAGGGCGAGGAGATCGCCGTCGTCGGCATGGTGGGCCGCTTTCCCGGCGCCTCCGACATCGATGCACTGTGGCGCAACCTGCGCGACGGCGTCGAGTCGATCTCCTTCTTCGGCGATGGCGAGCTGCTCGCCGCGGGGGTGCCGCCCGCCCTCCTCGCCAACCCGCGCTACGTGCGGGCGCGCGGGGTCCTCGACGGCGCCGACCTCTTCGACGCGCCGTTCTTCGGCCTGAGCCCGCGCGAGGCGGCGATCACCGATCCCCAGCACCGCGTCTTCCTCGAGTGCGCCTGGGAGGCCCTCGAGGACGCCGGCGTCGACCCCGAGACCTACGCGGGGCGGATCGGCGTCTACGCCGGCTCGATCGTCAGCACCTACCTGCTCTTCAACCTCTACGCCCAGGCCGCCGCCCAGGACGAGGCGAGCTGGCAGGTGATGCTCGCCAACGACAAGGACGCTCTCGCGACCCGCGTCTCCTACAAGCTCGGCCTGCGCGGGCCGAGCGTCTCGGTGCAGACCGCCTGCTCGACCTCGCTGGTCGCCGTCCACCTGGCGCGGCAGAGCCTGCTCGACTACGAGTGCGACGTGGCCTTGGCCGGCGGCGTCTCCATCCGCAGCCCGCAGAGCGTCGGCTACCTCTACCAGGAGGCGGGCATCCACTCGCCCGACGGCCACTGCCGCGCCTTCGACGCCCGCGCGCGGGGGACCGTCTTCGGCGGCGGCGCCGGGATCGTGGTGTTGAAGCGGCTCGCCGACGCCTTGGCCGACGGCGACACCGTGCGCGCCGTCCTCAAGGGCTCGGCGATCAACAACGACGGCAGCGACAAGGTCGGCTATACCGCCCCCGGCGTCGAGGGGCAGGCGCAGGTGGTGGCGCGGGCGCTGGAGCTCGCCGGGGTCGACCCCGCGACGGTGCAGTACGTCGAGGCCCACGGCACCGCCACCCCGCTCGGCGACCCGATCGAGATCGCCGCTCTCACCCGCGCCTTCCGGGCCGGCGCCGGCCGCGCCGACCGCGCCCTCTGC
>Ga0307470_10000354_pt1 | contig 25296 bp, 29 predicted proteins | sample atmos_gasesAM3C__FD_204565 | JGI IMG/M metagenome (GOLD analysis project Ga0307470, IMG submission 204565) | Hardwood forest soil microbial communities from Morgan-Monroe State Forest, Indiana, United States - atmos_gasesAM3C_05 | ecosystem: Environmental > Terrestrial > Soil > Temperate forest... | reverse complement strand
CTTTCGTCCTCAACCGCCTCTCGGCCGAGCAGGACCGCACCGGCGACCCGCGCCTCGCGCGGCGGATGCAGCTCATCGCCGCCCCCGGCCTGGCGCTCTACTGCCTGCTCGCGACGCTCGCCTCCGTCGACTGGCTGATGTCGCTCCAGCCGCACTGGTTCTCGACCATCTACGGCATCTACTTCATCGGCGGCCACGGCCTCGCCGCCCTCGCCTTCATGATCGTCGTCGCCCTCTTCCTCGCCCGCCGCGAGCCGATGGAGCGCGTGCTCACCCCCCACTACTTCCACGACTACGGCAAGCTGATGCTCGCCTTCGTCATGCTGTGGGCCTACTTCTCCTTCTCGCAGTTCCTCATCATCTGGGCCGGCAACGAGCCGGAGGAGATCGTCTGGTACGTGCGGCGCACCCGCCACGGCTGGGGCTGGATCGCCCTCGCCCTGGTGGTCTTCCACTTCGCCCTGCCCTTCGCGCTCCTCCTCTCGCGCGGCCTCAAACGCAACGCCCGCACCCTGGGCGCCGTCGCCCTCCTGATGCTCGCGATGCGCTGGATCGACCTCTTCTGGCAGGTCGAGCCGGCCTTCCACGCCGGCACCTTCGCGATCTCCTGGCAGCACCCGGCGGCGCTCCTGGCCGTCGGCGGCCTGTGGCTCGCCGCCTTCGTCCGCGAGCTCAGGAAGCGGCCCCTGCTGCCCATCCACGACCCCTACCTGGCGGAGGCGATCGCTCATGAAGGGCACTGACGACCCGCGCGCCGAGACGGCCCGGGCCGCGGCCCACGCGCCGGACGGGGGCAGCGAGGTCTACGATCGCGACCTCGACGTCCGCGGCATCCTGTGGAGCGCGGTCTGGCTCGCCGGCGGGGTCGTCGTCGTCTGCGTCCTGATGTGGTGGCTCTTCCTCGGCCTGCGCCGGCTCGAGAACCGGGCGGACCCGCCGCCGCCGCCCCTCGCCGAGGAGCGCGCGCCGCAGCCCCCGCCGCCCGGGCCGCGCCTCCAGGCCTCGCCCGATCAGGACATGATCCAGCTCCGCGCCGGCGAGGACCGCACCCTCAACCAGCCGGCGTGGATCGACCGCGGCCAGGGCACGGTGCGGCTGCCGATCGACCTCGCCATGGACGTCCTCGCGCGGCGCGCTGCGCAGACCCCGCGGAGGACGACCCCTTGAAGCGCGCCGCGCCCTTCGCTCTCGCTGCTCTACTGCTGGCAGCGGCTCCGGCCGTTCCGGTGGCCGCGCAGCCGGAGTTTCCCTCGCCGGCGGCCGGCGGCCGCGCGGCGGCGAGGACGACCGACCTGCCGACGCCGCTCAGGAACGTCGGCTACGACCAGAAGCTCGGCGCCCAGGTGCCCCTCGACCTGCCGTTCCGCGACGACGGCGGCCGGCCGGTGCGGCTGGGGGACTACTTCGGCCGCCGCCCGGTGGTCTTCGCCCTCGCCTACTTCAGTTGCCCCATGCTCTGCACGGTGGTGATGAGCGACATGGCGGCGGCGCTCAAGGTCCTCCCCTTCCGCGCCGGCAGCGACTACGACGTCGTCGTCGTCTCCTTCGACCCCCACGACACGCCGGGCCTCGCCCGGGCCAAGAAGCAGGAGATGGTCGAGCGCTCCGGCCACCCTGGGACCGCCGGCGGCTGGCACTTCCTGACCGGCGACCCGGCGGCGATCGGCGCCCTCACGCGGGCGGTCGGCTTCCGCTACTACTGGGATCAGGAGACCCGCAACTTCGCCCACACGGCGGGGATCCTGGTGCTCACCCCCAAGGGTAGGATCGCGCGCTACTTCTTCGGGCTCGAGTACCCGCCGCGCGACCTGCGGCTCGCCCTCGTCGAGGCGTCGGGGGAGACGATCGGCACGCCGGTCGACCAGCTCCTCCTCTACTGCTTCCACTACGACCCGGTGATCGGCAGGTACAGCGCGACGACGCTCAACATCGTGCGCGCCGGCGGCGCCCTGACGGTCGTCGGCCTGGCGCTCGCGGTGGGGCTCCTGAAGCGGCGGGAGCAGCCGGCGGCGGGGAGGGCCTGATCGCCATGCGCCAGGACCTGCCGCTCTTCCCCGCCGCCGCCTCGACCGGCGCCCACCAGGTGGACGCCATCACCTACGTCTGGCTGGTGGTCGCCGCCTTCTTCAGCCTGCTGATCGCCGGCCTCATCCTCTACTTCATGACCCGCTACCGCCGGCGGACGCCCGACGGCGTCGGCGCCGCGACCGGGAGCCCGCTGCTCCTCGAGGTCGCCTGGTCGGCGATCCCCCTCGCCATCACCCTCGTCATGTTCGCCTGGGGGGCGCGCGTCTTCTTCTACATCTACCGGCCGCCGTCGAACGCCGTCGAGTACTTCGCCGTCGGCAAGCAGTGGATGTGGAAGTTCCAGCACCCCGAGGGCAACCGCGAGATCGACGAGCTGCACGTCCCGGTAGGCCAGCCGGTCAAGATGATCATGACCTCCGAGGACGTCATCCACAGCTTCTACGTCCCCGCCTTCCGCATGAAGCAGGACGTGCTCCCCGGCCGCTACACGACGACCTGGTTCCAGGCCGACCGGCCCGGCACCTACCACCTCTTCTGCGCCGAGTACTGCGGCACCGAGCACTCGCGGATGATCGGCAGCATCGTGGTGATGGAGCCCACCGACTACCAGGCCTGGCTCTCCGGGGCCGCGCCCGGCCAGTCGATCGTCGCCTCCGGCGCCCAGCTCTTCGAGTCGCTCGCCTGCAACACCTGCCACCGCCCGGGGCCGGGGATGGCGGCGCGCGGGCCGCGCCTCGAGGGGCTCTTCGGCCACCAGGTGGTGCTCGCCGACGGCCGCTCGCTGGTCGCCAACGAGGACTACCTGCGCGAGTCGATCGTCGCCCCGGCGGCCAAGGTGGTCGCCGGCTACCAGCCGATCATGCCCACCTTCCAGGGGCAGGTGACCGAGGAGCAGCTCGTGGAGCTCATCGCCTACGTCAAGTCGCTCTCCGCGACGCCGGGCGACGGCACCCCGGTCTCCGCCGAGGCGAGCCGCGCCGGCGCCGCCGCGACAGGTCCCGCGATAGCCCCCGGCGCCACGGCCCCGACGTCCCGAGCTCCGGCGACGCCGACCGCCGCCAATCCGGCGCCCCCGGGTCGCTGAAGATCCGCCGAGAGACACGCCATGAGCGCAAACCCGAACGCGACCACACCCGATACGGCGCGGACCTCCGTCACCGCCCCCGCCACCTCCGACCTCGCCCTGCCGCGCGAGAACTACCTGAACGCCCAGTACGGCCTGCGCTCGTGGCTGCTCACCAGGGACCACAAGCGGATCGCCATCCTCTACCTCATCTCGGTGACGGCGTTCTTCTTCCTCGGCGGCTTCTTCGCCCTGCTCATCCGCCTCGAGCTGCTGACGCCGGAGGGGGACCTCGTCGGCCCCGACACCTACAACCGGCTGTTCACCATGCACGGCATCGTCATGGTGTTCTTCTTCCTCATCCCGTCGATCCCGGCGACGCTCGGCAACTTCCTCCTGCCGCTCATGATCGGCGCCAAGGACCTGGCGTTCCCCAAGGTCAACCTGGGGAGCTGGTACGTCTACAACCTGGGCGCCCTCTTCACCCTGTGGTCGATCCTCCACGGCGGCGTCGACACCGGCTGGACCTTCTACACGCCGTTCTCGACCACTTACTCGAACACCTACGTCATCACCGCCGCCCTGGGGATCTTCGTCGCCGGCTTCTCGTCGATCATGACCGGCCTCAATTTCATCGTCACCGTGCACCGCATGCGGGCCCCCGGCCTCACCTGGTTCCGGCTGCCGCTCTTCGTCTGGTCGATGTACGCCACCAGCCTGATCATGATCCTGGGCACGCCGGTCATCGCCATCACGCTCCTCCTGGTGGCGGCCGAGCGGACCCTCCACCTGGGGATCTTCGACCCCGCCCTGGGCGGCGACCCGATCCTCTTCCAGCACCTCTTCTGGTTCTACTCGCACCCGGCGGTCTACATCATGGTGCTGCCGGGGATGGGGGTGGTGAGCGAGCTGGTGGCGGCCTTCTCGCGGCGGCGGATCGTCGGCTACCGGGTGGTCGCCTTCGCCAGCGTGGCGATCGCCATCTTGGGCTTCCTGGTCTGGGGCCACCACATGTTCGTCACCGGCCAGTCGCTCTACACGGCGACCATCTTCTCGGTGCTCTCGATGCTCGTCGCCATCCCCTCGGCGGTCAAGGTCTTCAACTGGACGGCGACGCTCTACGGCGGCGCGATCTCGCTCGAGACGCCGATGCTCTATGCCCTGGGCTTCATCGGCCTCTTCACCATCGGCGGCCTGACCGGCACCATGGTCGCGACGCTCGGCTTCGACGTCCACGTCCACGACACCTACTTCATCGTCGCCCACTTCCACTACATCATGGTCGGCGGCACGATCATGGCGTACATGGGGGGCATGCACTACTGGTGGCCGAAGATCTCCGGGCGCCTCTACCCGAGCTTTCTCTCGAAGCTCTCGGCGCTCATCATCTTCGTCGGCTTCAACCTGACCTTCTTCCCGCAGTTCATCCTGGGCTACCTCGGCATGCCGCGCCGCTACTGGTCCTACCCGCCGGAGTTCCAGGTGTTGAACGTCCTGTCGACCGCCGGCGCCTCGATCCTGGGGATCGGCTACATCCTGCCGCTCTGCTACTTCGCCTGGTCGATGCGCTACGGCAAGGCCGCCGGCGACAACCCCTGGGGCGCCGTGGGGCTCGAGTGGACGACGGCGTCGCCGCCGCCCACCCACAACTTCGACGTGACGCCGATCGTCACCCATGAGGCCTACGACTACGGCCAGGCGCCGGTCCTCGGCGAGGAGGCCCGCGTTGTCTAGCACGCACTCGGCGCTGCAGCACCACTTCGACACCCTCGACCAGCAGCGCGAGGCGTCGACCTTCGGGATGTGGTGCTTCCTGGTGACCGAGATCATGTTCTTCGGCGGCCTCTTCACCGCCTACGTCGTCTACCGCCTGCGCTACCAGGCGGCCTTCGAGGCGGCCTCCAACTCGCTCCTCACCTGGGCGGGGGCGGTCAACACCGCGGTCTTGATCTGCAGCAGCCTGACGATGGCGCTCGCCATCCGCTCGGCGCAGCTCGACCGCCGGAAGGCGATCGTCTGGTTCCTGCTCGTGACGATGCTCCTCGGCGCCACCTTCCTCGGCATCAAGGCCTTCGAGTACACGACCGAGTTCCGCGAGCACCACTACCCCGGCCCGAGCTTCCACTTCGACGCGCCGCCGGCCGACCCCAACCCCCACCACGCCGAGATGTTCTTCGCCATCTACTTCTGCATGACCGGCCTCCACGCCGCCCACATGCTCATCGGCCTGGGTCTCCTCTCCTCGCTCCTCGCGCCGGCATGGAAAGGCCGCTACACTCCCGAGTGGCACAACCCGCTCGAGTGCATCGGCCTCTACTGGCACTTCGTCGACATCGTCTGGATCTTCCTCCTCCCCCTCCTCTACCTCTTCGGCGCCCACGGCACGAAGTGAGCGAGGCTCCCCATGCCTGAGCACGTCTCCTCTTTCAAGAGCTACGTCGGCACCTGGGCCGCCCTCATGGCGCTGACCGGGGTGACCGTGTGGGTCGGCTACCAGGACCTCGGCATCGCCAACGACGTCGTGGCCCTCGCCATCGCGGTCGCCAAGGCCCTCCTCGTCATCCTCCTCTTCATGCACGTCAAGGAGAGCAGCCGGCTGACCAAGCTGACCGTCGCCGCCGGCTTCTTCTGGCTGGCGATCCTGATCGGCATCACCCTCACCGACTACCTCTCGCGGCCGGCGGTCGACAAGCTGCGGGCAGTGCCCGCAGCGGTCGTGCCGGCCTCGAGCCGCCTCGAGCAGCCCAACGGGGAGAGCGCCCGGCCGAACCCCGTTCTCCCGCACCGATAGCCGGGATCGCCCAGCCGATGCGGCGACGGCCTCATCGCCTCACCCTCGCGTTGGTGGCCCTCGCGCTCGCCGGAGCGGCCTGCAACAGACGGCCGGCGGACCCTCGCCTGCGGCCACCCGTGGCGGCCGGCCCGCTGCAGGCCAAGAGCATCACCTTCGAGCTCGCGGTCTACTACCTGCCGGCGCCGGCCAGCGATCCGCGGCCGCGGCTCGATGCCCTTCTCTCGCGCGACACCCCGGAGCTCCGCCCCGTGGCTCGGCTGCCCGCGACCGAGAAGGGCAGGTTCGTGTCCGCGCGGCTCGAGCGCGACGTCCAGCGCTCCTACCGCCCGCCCGACGCCGCGGGGCTGCGCCACTGCGGGCACGGCCTGACCGCCGAGCAGGCCGCCGACCTGCCGGCGTCCAGGGAGGCGCTGGTGATGGACTTCCGGATCACCGGCGAGCCTCCCTGGAAGGGCTTGCGGTCCGCGTGCGCGGTGGCAGGGCGGCTCGCGCGCGAGACGGACGGGCTGGTCTGGGACAACGAGACGAGGCAGGCCTTTTCCCCCGACGCCTGGGACCGCGAGCGGGTGACCTCCTGGACCGAGGAGATCCCCAAGGTCGCCGACCACACCGTCATCCACCTCTACAGGATGAACCAGCGGGGCGACTCGACGCGAGCCGTCACCCTGGGAATGGTCAAGCTCGGGCTCCCCGACGTCGCCGTCGAGGGCTTCGCCACGTCGCGGTCTCGGTCCGTCGGGAACCTCGTCAACTCGCTCGATCAAGCGCTCGCCGAGGGAACGCCGGTCGGGCGCAAAGGGGAGATCACCCTGCGGCTGCGGGACCTGCGGAACACCGCGGCCCGCAAGGCGCAGATCGACACCTTGAAGGCCGGCGCGAAGGGGGAGGCGCTGCTGCGCCTCCGCGAGGGACTCAAGGAGCCCGGCGACCCGGACAACCGGCTGATCGCGGTCTCTTTCGAGCGCTACCCCGGACCCGACCTCTCGGCGCGGGCGGATAGGCTCTTCTCCTCCCTCTTCGGCTCCGAGGAATCCATCGTGACAGGCGATCACGACGAGGAGCTGCTGGCGGCGCGCCGCGCGGCGCGCGGCAGGCTGCCGGCCCTGCACCGGGCGCTCGCGGCCGGCCTGGCTCCCGGAGAGTACATCCTCATCAAGGCTCCCTTCGCGGCTCCGGACGGCGGAGACGAATGGATGTGGGTCGAGATCGCCGCCTGGAGCCACGGCGCGATTACCGGGACCCTCCGCAACGACCCCGTCGTCGTCAAGGATCTCCAGGCGGGACAGACGGTCACCGTCGACGAGGACAAGGTCTTCGACTACATCAGGCACCGGCCGGACGGCACGGAGGAGGGCAACGCGACGGGAGCGATCCTCGACAAGCAGGAGGCCCGCCGCCGGGCAGGAGACGGTATCCACAATTGACGGTCTCGTCTAGCAGCTGCTATAAACAGCGGTCATGGAGACCGCGGATCGCGGGCGCTGGCGCCGCCGGCTGGGGCTCTCGCGCGGAGTGGCGGCGCTCGCCGCCGGCCTCTTCGTCTACGGCTTCGGCGAGGAGCTCTGGTTCCGCTACCTCCCCGCCTACCTGCGCGCCCTGGGCGCCTCGGCCCTGCTGATCGGCGCCTTCGGCACTCTCAAGGACCTGCTGGACGCGGCCTACGCCTATCCGGGCGGCGTGCTCACCGACCGCCTGGGCAGCCGCCGCGCCCTCCTCCTCTTCGCGGCCCTCACCACCGCCGGCTTCGCCCTCTACCTCGCCCTGCCGTCGGTCGCCGTCCTCTTCGCCGGGCTCTTCCTGGTGATGGCCTGGCAGTCGCTCGGCCTGCCGGCGACCTTCTCGCTCATCCGCGAGGAGCTCGCGGGCGGCGGACGGCTGATGGGCTTCACGGTGCAGTCGGTGGTCAAGCGGCTGCCGATCGTGCTCGCGCCGCCGCTCGGTGGCTACCTGATCCAGCGCTACGGGATCGCCCGCGGCATGCGGATCGGCTTCGCGAGCTCGGTCGCCCTCTCGCTCCTCATGCTCGGCGGGCTCGCCCTCGCCTTCCGCGGCCGCCCGCCGGCCGACACGGATCCGCCGGCCGCCGCAACGCCGCCAGCGGCCGCGAGCGGGCGCCGGGTGCGCCTCCACCCCGTCCTCCGGCGCCTGCTCGCCGCCGACGTCCTCGTCCGCCTCTGCGAGGGCCTGCCCGACGTCTTCCTCGTCGTCTGGGCGCTCGAGGTGGTGCGCATCACGCCGGCGCGCTTCGGCATCCTCACCGCGATCCTCATGGCGACGGCGATCCTCTCCTACTTCCCCGCCGCCTTCCTGGCCGAGCGGGCGGAGAAGAAGCCCTTCGTCGTCCTCACTTACGCTTTCTTCACCCTCTTCCCCCTGGCCGTCGTCCTCTCCCACTCGTTCGCGGCGCTCGCCGTGGCCTTCGCGGTCGGCGGGCTGCGGGAGATCGGCGAGCCGGCGCGGAAGGCCTTGATCGCCGACCTCGCGGCGGGCGCCGACCCCGGCCGCTCGGTCGGGCTCTACTACTCGATCCGCGGCTTCGCCGTCGCCGGCGCCGCGGCGGTCGGCGGCGCTCTCTGGACGATCCGCCCCTCCCTCACCTTCCTCGCCGCCACGGCGCTCGGCGCCGCGGGCACGCTGTGGGCCGCGCTCGCGCTGCCGGGCGGCGCGCGCGCGTCTTCCCCGGAGACCGGGCCATGAAATGGATCACCCGCAAGCGCATCCACGTCAACCGCACGGCGACCGCCTGGCTGGTGCGGCGCTTCCTCGATCCGGCGGCGGAGATCCTCTTCGTCGAGCCCGAGCAGGTCGCCCCGTGGGCCCGCCACCACGAGGCGGTCTCCTTCGACGCGCCGGGCGCCCGCTATCCCCACCAGGACCGGCAGGGCCGCTGCTCGTTCGAACAGCTCGTCGACGAGCGGCTGGCCGGCGACCCGGCGCTCGTCCGCCTGGCGCGGATCGTCCACGGCGCCGACTTCCCCGAGGAGATGGCGATCGCCCGCGAGTCGGCGGGGCTGTGGGCGATCAGCCAGGGCTTCACCCTGGTCTCCCAGGACGACCACGAGATCGTCGAGCGCGCCGCCTTCCTCTACGACTCGCTCTACGCCCACCTGCGGCGCGCGGTGGACGACGAAGCGGGACGATGACCGCGCGGCGCTGGCTCCTGCTGATCCACCAGCTCCCGCCGCGGCCGCTCTACCTGCGCGCCCGCATCCGCCAGCGGCTGGCGCGGGCGGGGGCGGTGGCGCTCAAGAACTCGGTCTACGTGCTGCCGGCGGGCGACGAGCGCCGGGCGGCCCTCGAGGGGATCGCGGACGAGGCGGTGGCGGGGGGCGGCGAGGCGTTCCTCTGCGCCGCCGAGTTCTTCGGCCGGCCGAGCGATGCCGAGGTCACCGAGCGCTTCCAGGCCGAGCGCGCCGCGGACTACCGCGCCCTCGCGGCCGAGCTCGGCGAGCTCGCCCGGCAGGCGCGGCGGCCGGCCCGGCCGCGGCCGGACGAGCTCGCGGCGCGGCTCAAGCGGGCGCGCCGGCGGTGGGCGGAGATCGCGGCGATCGACTTCTTCAACGCCCCCGGCGGCGGCGAGGTGGATCCCCTCGTCGCCGGCCTCGAGAGCCGGCTCGCCTCTGGTCCCGCGGCATCCGCGAGCCGGGACGGCGAATGGACCGGCCGCACCTGGGTGACGAGGAGGGGCGTGCACGTCGACCGCATCGCCTCCGCCTGGCTGATCCGCCGCTTCGTCGACCCCGCGGCCCGCTTCCGCTTCATCGCCGGCGGCGAGGTGGAGACAGCCGGCAAGGCGGGGAGCCTCACCTTCGACATGCCGGGGGGCGACTTCACCCACGAGGGCGACCGCTGCACCTTCGAGACGCTCCTCGCCCGCTTCCGCCCGCGCGACCGGGGGCTCGCCGAGATCGCCGAGATCGTCCACGCGATCGACCTCAAGGACGACAAGTTCGCGCGGCCCGACGCCGCCGGCGTCGAGCGCCTGCTCGTCGGCATCCTCCTCTCCCACCCCGACGACCGCGACCGCCTGGACCGCGGCTTCGCGCTCTTCGACGACCTCTACGAATCGTTCCGCAAGCGCGGCCGCCAACGCTTGCCCCGCTCCCTGCAAGGAGACAACCCATGAAGAGCAACATCGCATCCGTGGGCCTGATCGTTCTGACGACCACCCTGAGCGCCGCGGCCGCACCGCCCGCCGCTCCCCCCGCTGCTCCCCCGGTCACCGGGCCCTGGTCCGGCGTCGACGCCATTCTCGGCGCGAGCGGCCGCGACCTGCCGGGCGGCGTCCACCGCTTCGGCTGGCCGCGCCGCGACCTCGCGGTCACGGTGGGCGACGTTCCGGTCGCTCCCGCCCTCGCCCTCGGCTCGTGGGCCGGCTTTCTGGCGACCGGCGGCGAGGCGATGGCGATGGGCGATCTCGTGCTGCGCGAGAGCGAGGTGGCGCCGGTCCTCCGCGCGCTCCAGGCGGCGGGGATCGACGTCGGCGCCATCCACAACCACCTCCTCGCCGAGTCGCCGCGCGTCGTCTACGTGCACTTCGCCGCGCACGGCGACCGCGCGGCGATCGCCCGCGGGCTCCGCGATGCGCTCGGCAAGACCGCGACGCCGCTCGGACCCGCGTCGCCGGCCGCCGGCCCCGGGGCAGAGGGCGCCGCGGCGCTGCAGCGGTTCGAGCAGGCGCTCGGGCGCTCCGGATCCTTCGCCGGCGCGGTGCTCCAGGTCGGCGTGCCGCGCGCCGAGCCCGTCGTCGAGCACGGCGTCGAGCTGCCGCCGGGGATGGGGACGGCGACCGCGATCAACGCCGAGGCCGCCGGCGGCGGCCGGGTCGCCGCGACCGGCGACTTCGTGCTCACCGCCGGCGAGGTGAACCCGGTCGTCCGCGAGCTCCTGGCGCACGGCATCGAGCCGACGGCGCTCCACTCGCACATGCTCGCGGAGTCGCCGCGCCTCCTCTTCCTGCACTTCTGGGGAGTCGGCGGCGCGGAGGAGATCGGCGGCGGGCTCAAGGCGGCCCTGGCGCGCGTCCACACCCGGTGAGGCGGCCCGCGTCGACGCTCCCGGCGGCCATCGTGTAGGCTCGCACCGCATGCGCGCCAACGAGACGCTCCTCGACCTCCTCCTGGAGGCCCAGCTCCTCGACCGCATCCCGCGCAGCGGCTACGTCCTGCGCGGCGTCGCCGAGCCGGAGAGCGTCACCGAGCACAGTTGGCACGTGCTCTTCCTCGTCTGGGCGCTGGGGCCGCGGGTGCCCGGAGTCGACCTCGGGCGCGCCGTCGAGATCGCCCTCGTCCACGATCTCGCCGAGCTGCGGATCGGCGACCTGCCACGGACGGCGGCGCGCTACTTCCCCGCCGGGGCGAAGCGGGAGGCCGAGGCGGCGGCGATGGCCGACGTGCTGGCGCCGCTCCCGGAGCGCGCCCGCGAGCTCTACGCCGACTACCAGGAGGGGACCTCGGCCGAGGCCCGCCTGGTCAAGGCCTGCGACAAGCTCCAGCTCATGCTCAAGGTGGCCGTCTACGAGCGCTGGGGAACCGGCGCCCTCGCCGAATTCTGGGACAACCCCGAGAACTTCCCCGACCTCGGCATCGAGCCCGTCGCCGAGCTGTTCGACGAGCTGCGCCAGCGGCGCGGGGCCACCTCTCCCAAGCCATAGAGCACCGATCGCCTCCGGCACCGGGTGATAGCGTGCCGGGCGGCATGGTACCCGACGCGAGCCCATCCTCCGCCGCGCCGCCCGTCGGCGTCCTCCTGGTCGGCGACGATCCGCTCGCCCGGAGCGGTCTCGCCGCCCTCCTCGCCGGGGAGCCCGGGCTCGCCGTGGTCGGCGAGGCGGCGCCGGGCGAGATGGCCACCGAGGACGCCATGGCGCTCTCGCCGCGGGTCGCGCTCTGGGACCTCGGCCTCTCTCCCTCGAGCGCGCTCGAGCGGCTCCCGGGCGCCGCCGACGCCGGGCCTCCGATCGTCGCCCTTCTGGCCGACGAAGAGCTCGCCGCAGACGCCTACGCGGCGGGTGCCCGCGGCCTCCTCTTCCGCGACGCCGGGCCGTCCCGCCTCGCCGCCGCCCTCCGCGCGGTCGCCCAGGGGCTCGTCGTCCTGGACGGCGCCCTCGCCGGCCTCCTCTCGCCGGCGGCCGCGGACGACGACCGCCCCGACTCCGCGGAGGACGACGAGCCGGCCGAGCCGCTCACCCCGCGCGAGCAGGAAGTCCTCCACCTCCTGGCCGAAGGTCTCTCCAACAAGCAGATCGGCGCCCGCCTCGGAGTCAGCGAGCACACCGCCAAGTTCCACGTTGCCGCCATTCTGGGCAAGCTCGGCGCCGAAGGGAGAACCGACGCCGTCGTCCGCGCCGCCCGCGCCGGCCTGATCCTCCTCTAGACGTTTCAACGGAGACGCCCTCTCTTCGTTGATAGCGCCCAAATAATCACCTGGCACCTTAACGGAGAAGAATTCCCCTCGACGTTCATCTCTCTGCATCTTCTGCCTCTCCCCATGAAACGCCTGGCACCTCGCGCAAAGAGCCTGGCACTTACGTGACCTGGCCGATCGGCCAGGCAGGAGCCTGCCGGATCGGCGGATGTGCGCTCCGGAGAGGGGGACGTACTCTGCCGTCCATGAGCGACAAGACAACCATCCACGAGCTTTCGAACGGGTTCGCCGCAGCGGTGGAAGCGGCGGGCGCGAGCGTCGTACGGGTCGAGGCCCGCCACCGCCGGGCCTCCTCCGGCATCGTCTGGTCCGCCGACGGGGTGATCGCGACCGCCGACCACAAGGTCGAGCGCGAGGAGGACATCCGCGTCGGCCTCGCCGGCGGCCGCGAGGTCCCCGCCACCCTCGTCGGCCGCGATCCGCGGACCGACGTCGCCGTCCTCCGCGCCGAGGCGACCGGCCTCGCCGCGCCCACCTGGGCGGCGGACGCCGACCTCAAGGTCGGCCACCTCGCCTTCGCCCTCTCGCGGCCGGGCAAGGACGTCCGCGCCTCGCTCGGCATCGTCTGCGCCTTGGGCGAGGGGTGGCGCACCCACGCCGGCGGCCGCATCGACCGCTGGATCGAGACCGACGTCGTCCACCAGCCCGGCTTCACCGGCGGCCTGCTCATCGACGCCGCCGGCCGCGGCCTAGGGATGGACGATGCCGGGTTGCGACGCGGCCGCGGCCTCGCCCTCCCGGCCTCGACGCTGCGCCGCGTCGTCGAGGCGATCCTCGCCCACGGCGGCGTGCGCCGCGGCTATCTCGGCATCGCCGTCCAGCCGGTGCGGCTGCCGGAGTCGGCCGCTGCGGCCCACGGCGCGACCGGGCTGATCGTCGTCGCCGTCCAGCCGGGCGGCCCCGCCGAGCAGGCCGGGCTGCTTCTCGGCGACGTGATCGTCGCCCTGGACGGCAGGCCGGCGGCCGACCCCGGCGCCCTCCAGGAGATCCTCGACGAGGACCGCGTGGGCAAGGAGATCGCGCTCTCCGTCCTCCGCGGCGGCGAGGCACGCGAGGTCCGGGCGACGGTCGGCGCCCGCTGAGCCGAGAGAGGACTCGCTCGCCGCTTACTTCTCCGGCTCTTCCAGCCGGATCCCGCGGCGGGCGAGGACCTTCTTCAGGCGGCCGTAGAGGCTGACGCCCAAGAGCGCCTGGCTCGCCTGGGTGACGTCGCGGAGGACCACCCGCAGATCCTCCGGGCCGCTCCAGTGCTTCCTCGCGTAGGGCTCGAGCTCGCCGCCGAAGACCTGCGAGAGGACCGCCACCCCGAGCACCAGGTCGTCCATGTAGCCGACCGGCCCCAGGATCGCCTCCGGCAGCAGGTCGAAGGGGAGGACGAAGTAGGCGAGGGCGCCGCCGATCATGGCCCGCGCGCCTCGCGGCACGCTCTTGTCGAGGGTCAGCCGGACCATGAGGATGAAGACGTCGGGCACCAGGAGCAGCATCTTGACCGCGTCGCCCGGCAGCTTCCCCGCCTTGTGCTCGACGCCCGAGACGACGCTCGCGCGCAGCCGGTCGTAGAAGGAGAGCAGGCCGGTCGACGGCAGATCGGTGCCCGCCACCAGGGCGCGCTCGGACTCGCGCTCCGCTGCCTCCAGGTCGAACGAGCCGTCGAGCGACGCCAGATCCTCGGCGACCGCCGACGACAGCTCGTCGGCGCGACCGCCCTTGCCCTCGTCCCGCCTCTCCATCGCCAGCCCTCCGCTCCTGCATCGCGCCGCGCCATGCGGCCGCCATCATGATACGCCAGAGCTTCAGAGCATGTAGGCGAGAGCGAGGCCGATCTGCGCGGCCATCAGCATCAGGTACATGTGGCGCCAGGAGGGGTGGTTCTCGGTCGCGGTGAGCGACGCCGGATCGCGGCGCAGGAGATAGACCGTGTAGATCCCCCAGACGACGAGGAGCGCGCCGAGGGCGCAGAGCAGCACCGGGTTGCCGGTGAGGATCCGGTGGCGCGGGTCCTGCGGATCGGGGAGGAGGGCGCCGAGCGGCAGCAGCAGCCAGGGGACGACGAAGAAGGGGCTGATGATGCGGATGGTCTTCTCCACCCCGTAGAGGATCGGCAGCGTCCGGCAGCCGCCGGCGCGGTCGCCCTCGATGTCGGCGAAGTCCTTGGTCGAGGAGGCGCCGATGAGGAAGAGGCCGATGATGCCGCCCAGGAACCAGGGCTCGGTGTAGCCCACCCGCGCCACCATCGCCCACCCCGCCACCTTGAGCAGCACGCCGCGCGGGATGGCGATGGTCAAGTTGGCGAGCATGCCGCGGACCTTGGTGCGGCCGAGCTCGGGCGCCGAGTAGATGAAGGTGAAGAGCAGGCCGGCGAGGTAGATGAAGAAGCACTGGTGGGCGGCGAGCGGCGCCGAGAGCTTCGCGTGGAAGGTGGCGTAGGGATAGGGCACCACCAGCCAGGTGGGGACGAGGGCGATGGCGTAGAAGATCCAGCTGAACCGCCAGGCGTCGGCGATCGCGAGCGCGCCGGTGACGAGCGGGCGGTCCGGCTTGTTGAGGCGGTCGATCTCGAGGTCGTAGATCTGGTTGATGGCGTTCGAGGCGGCGTTCATGAAGCTCGCGCAGAGCGAGCCCAGCGCCACCGTCGCGACGACCGCCCAGGTGACCCCGGCCGCCGGGTTCGGGTTGTGCACCGAGCCGAAGGCGCAGATCGCCCCGGAGACGATCCCGAGGAGCGGCGGCAGCAGGGTGAATGGCCGCGCGAGCTTGCTGTAGAGGGGGATCCGCATGCGCTGGCGTCAGCCGACGAGGGGCGCGAGCGCCGCGGCAGAGAGCGCGCCGACCAGCGTGTTGAGGAAGTTGAGCGCCTCGTTGTCGAGCAGGCCGCGCGACTCGAGCGCCGCGCCGGCGAGGCTCTCGGAGATGGTGCCGACGAAGGCGGCGACGGCGATGGCGGCGGCGCCCCACCACGGGTAGAGGCCGACCGCGGCGCCGAGCGCGCCGATCGCGAGCGAGGCGAGGACGCCGGCGAGCGTCCCCTCGAGCGACACCGCGCCCTCGGTGCCGCGCGGCCCCGGCCTGAGCGTGGTGAGGAGAAAGGGGCGGCGCCCGAGGAGCGGGCCGATCTCCGACGAGCAGGTGTCGGCGGCGGCGGTCGCGAAGGCGGCGGCGAAGGCGAGCGCGAAGAGGCGCGGGTAGGGGGTGGCGGCGGCGAAGAGGGCGCAGGCGGCGGCGACCCCGGAGTTGGCGAGGGCGTGGCGCGCGCCCCGCCGCCCGCCCTTCTCCTGGGCGAGGCGCGCCGCGGCCTTGCGCCGGTAGCCGGCCTTGGTCGCGGCGCTCCCGAGGACGAAGAAGCCGAGGAGGAGGAGGTACCCCCGCCAGCCGAGCAGGCCGTAGATCGCAGTCCCCAGGAGGAACCCGGCGGCGACCCCGGAGAGATCGACCGTCCTTGCGAGGTAGGCGGCGGCGGCGAGCGCCGCGTTGATCGCCGCCCCGATCAGCAGCCGCCGCGCCAGGCCGCCCTCGACGAGCGCCTCCCACCGCCCCTGGGTCAGCGCCAACCCGAGCAGGAAGAGGCCGGAGACGAGCGGCACGCCGAGGTTGTCGTCGAGCCCGTTGGGGAGCGACTCGAGGGCGGCAGCGAAGAGGGCCGCCGCGGCGGCGATGGCCAGTGCGAACCCGAGCTCGTAGCGCCCCGGCGCCGTCCAGCGCAGCAGGAAGGCACAGGCGAGCGCGCCGCAGACGACGTAGGCCGCGCTCCCCGCCCAGCTCTTCCGCGGGTTCCAGGGCAGCTTGGCGCGGCCGAGCGTCATGCCGGCGATCGAGGCCATGCCGTCGCCGAAGGCGAGGATCCCCCAGGCCCCGGCGGCGATCTCGAGGCGGCGGTAGAAGACGAGGATGAGGAGCAGCACGGCGAGCGGGTAGAAGACGATGCCCGCCGCGCCGCCGGCGGCGACCTCGTGCTCGCGCCACATCCGCTTGCCGCCTATCCGCGGCAGCAGCAGCAGATTGAAGGCGAGGGCGGCGGCGGCGAGGACGAGCGACCAGAGAGGCCCCAGGAAGCGCAGCGCGAGGGCGATCAGCCCCACCGACATGTGGGTGGCCTTGCGCAGCAGCTCGCCCGAGGAGATGCCGCGCGCCGGTGCGACGATGGGCTCGGCCGGCGGCTCGCTTAGCGGCTCGGTCGGTGACTCGCTCACTGGGGCCACCGCCCGCTCTCCTGGAGCCAGGCGACGGTCTCGGCGAGCCCCTGGCCGAGCGGCCGCGGCGCATAGCCCAGCTCGGCCGCGGCCCTGGCCGAGCTGTAGGCCCAGTCGTGGCGGTAGACCTCGACCAAGTCGGGGGTGAGCGAGGGCGTGCCGCCGGTCATCCGCGCCCAGGCCTTCTGGACGGCGCCGAGCGTCTTGGCGAGACCGTCCGGCAGCCGGCGGGTGGGGACCGGCACGCCGATGAGCTTCTCGACCAGGGCGTAGAAGTCGCCCAGGGCGACGTTCTCGCCGCCGAGCACGAAGCGGCCGCCGGGCGCGCCGCCCTCGAGGGCCCGGCGGATGCCGTCCGCCACGTCGTCGACGTGGACGTAGCACCAGCGCCGCTCGGGCTTGCCGAGGAGGGCCGGCAGGCGCCGGTGGACAAGGTCGAGCAGATGGCGGACGACGAGGTTCCCCTCGGTCATCTCGCCCGGCCCGTAGATCACGCCGGGATAGACGACCGAGACCGGCGCCCCCTCGGCGATCGCCCGCCGCGCCCGCCGGTCGGCGAGCGTCTTCGTCCGCTCGTAGTCGTTGATCCAGACCCGGTCAGCCGGCTCCGCCGACTCGTCGAGCACGCCGCCCGGGCCGCGCTCGGAGGGGCCGAGGGCGATGAAGGACGACACGTAGAGGAAGCGCGAGACGCCGGCCTCCTCCGCGGCGGCGAGGGCGTTCTCGAGCCCCCCGACGTTGACGCGGTCGAACTGCTCGGCCGGGGCCAGGATCTTGACCAGCGCCGCGGCATGGAGTAGCGCGTCGCAGCCGGAGGCGGCCTTGGCGAGGCTCGCGCGGTCGGTGACGTCGCCGGGAGCGAAATCGACGCCCGCCGGGAAGCCCGCCCGCGAGGCGCCGGGCCGCACGAGGAGGACGAGCTGGTGGCTCCGCCCGAGCGCGGCGACGGTGCGCCGGCCGAGAAAGCCGGTGCCGCCGGTGACGAGGATCCTCATGGTCGGGAGCGGAATATATCAGGCGGAGAGGGTGACGCTCCCTGGCTGGAGCCCTGTATATCGCGTGCCCGGCGATCAGCGCGCCGGGCGGGCGTCCAGCTTGGCCAACAGCCGCTTGGGGGCGACCATGCGGTAGGCCTCGACGACGAGGTCGGCGACCTGGTCCCAATCGACCGGCACGTCCACCCAGACGCCGAGCCAGCCGCGGTGACCGACGTAGGGCGGCACGAAGAAGCGCTCCGGATCCTCGGCGACCAGCGTCTCCTGGGCGCCGTCCGGCGCCGCGCACCAGAACGCCACCCGGTCGTCGTGGTGATGGTCCGAGTAGCTCACGAACACCTTCTTGTCGCGCACGAACCACGTCGGCTCGCCATGGCTCACCCGCTCGGTCGCCTCGGGCAGAGCCAGGCAGAGGCGCCGGAGTTTCGGCAACGGATCGTTAGCAGAGTCGGGCATCGTCTTCAGCTCACCAAGGTTCGTAGCAATCATGGTCGCACTGCGCCGCGACGACGCCGCGCTGGAGATCGATGAGGACGAGGGCGGGAAGGAGGTGAGGCATGGGAGCGGTCACTGCCAGGCGTCGGTTCGTATGTGGTTGAAGTTGACCGCTGCACACCCGAGCCGCGTGGCCGCAACGTAGAGAGGTAGATCATCGGTGAGCAGCGGCAAGCCCGCGGCGCAAAGATCCAACAGGCCCGAGTCCGTCAGCCCGAGCCGGGTGAAGTGAGGACCCTTTGCGATGCGGGCGCTCTCGGTGTAACGCTCGTCGAGCGTCTGGCAGATCTGCCCGAGCAGGAAGGTGATCTGAGCTTTGATGGGATCGCCGATCTGCCGAGCTAGATTGCTGACCTCCGTCAGGACACCCGGCGTTGTGACCAACGTTCGCTTGGAGTCGAGTATCGCCCGGAGTAGGAGAAAGTCTTCGATCGTATAGCTCTGTGTCCTCTTGTGCTTGCCTATCAAGGCTTCCTGTGCCAAACCGACCAGATAGAGGACGAGAAGGTTGGAATCCAAGAGGATAGCGCGAGACCGGCGAAGCGCTTCCATCATTCCTCGCGAATTTCCATACCGAGAACTGTGCCCGTCTCAGCATCTATCTTGACGACTTTATAATTCCTCTCTGGAAAGGGATCCGTTGTCGTTGTTCCTGGCACCACATCGTACATTGACCTCCTAACCCTCGGTACGTTCCAGGGTCGAGAGAAGCCGAGCGTTACCAGCCAGATGCCATCGTCTAAAGTCACTTCTTCCAGACCCAAGTTGTAGATCTTCTCATCGGCATAAAGGTCGCGTACGTAGTCCATGGCAGCTCTAACTGCCTGCTTCACGGCTATCTGGGGCTTGCTCTGTTCCGAGATCATCTCCGCCTCCTGGCTTCGCCTGCTCAACCTACGTTCGCGCGCAGCAAACCTCGCGCGATGACCAAATATTGTATCTCCGTCGTCCCCTCGTAGATCCGCAGCGCCCGCACCGACCGGTAGAGCCGCTCGACCGGGTTCTCCGCCAGCACCCCCCGCCCGCCCAGGATCTGGATCGCCGAGTCGATCACCCGCTGGGCGGTCTCGGTGGCGAAGGCTTTCGCCATGGCGCTCTCGACGGTGCCGCGCGGGGCTCCGTGGTCGAGCTCCCAGGCGGCGCGGTAGGTGAGGAGCCTGGCGGCGGTCAAGTCGGTGGCGGCGATGGCGAGCTTCTCCTGGATGAGCTGGTGCTCGGCGAGCGGCTTGCCGAACTGGCGGCGGGTCCTCGCATGGGCGAGCGCCTCGGCGAGCGCCCGCGCCGCCATGCCGCAGGCGGCGGCGGCGACGGTGGGGCGGAGGCGGTCTAAGGTGCGCATGCCGACCTTGAAGCCTTCTCCTTCTTCACCCAGCCGGTTGCCCAGCGGCACGCGGCAGCCTTCGAAGGCGATCTCGCCCAGCGGGTGGGGCGCGGAGAGGACCTGGGCGCCGGCGAAGCGGAGGCCCGGCGTGCCGGCGGGGACGAGGAAGCAGGAGATGCCGCGGTTGCCGGCGGCGGGCTCGGTCGCGGCGAAGACCGCGTAGAGGTCGGCGATGCCGGCGTTCGAGATGAAGCTCTTCCGGCCGTCGAGGACGTAGGCGTCCCCCTCCCGCCGCGCCCTCGTCGCCAGGCTCGAGACGTCGGAGCCCGCCTCCGGCTCGGTCATCGCGAAGGCGGCCATGGCGCGGCCGGCGGCGATCTCGGGGAGCCAGCGCTCGCGGAGGGCGTCGCTCCCGGCGAGGGCAATCGGCATGCCGCCCAGAGCTTGGAGGGCGAAGACGGCGTCGGCCAAGGGTGAGGCGGCGGCGAGGGCCTCGCGGACGAGGCAGCAGGCGCGGAGATCCGGCGCCCCGGCGACGCCGCCCCAGGCGGCCGGGACGGCGTGGCGGAAGAGGCCGGCGTCGCCCGCCAGGCCGAGGATCTCGCGCGCCTGGACGCGCGCCGCGGCGTCGTCCGGCGGATCGGGGAGGGTCGCGATCCGCTCCGCCGCGAAGCGGCAGGCCTCCTCGGCGATCGCCCGGTGGCGGTCGTCCAGGAAGGCACGGATCGGCGCCAGGTCGGGCGTCGTGGCCGGTGCGCTCATCAGCGTTCATCCTATGTCGCCAGCGAGGCTACGACGCGAGACCGTCCGGCGCGGCCGACGGAGGTCTCGCCGGGCCTTCCGCGGCCGCCGTCCGACGTCCGCCGTCACCGGAAGCGCGGCGGGCGCTTCGCCCGGAAGGCCTCGTAGGCTTCGCGGAAGTTGGGGTCGAGCATGCAGGCGGCCTGGATCTCGACCTCGGCGGCGAAGGCCGACTCGACGTCGAGCGCCGCCTCGCGGAGGACGAGCTTCTTCGTCACCTCGAGCCCGAAGGACGGCCCGCGCGCCAGGCGCTCCGCCCAGCCCCGCGCCTCGGCGCCGAGCCGGTCGGCCGGCACCACGCGGTTGTAGAGGCCGATCCGGTGCGCCTCCTGGGCGTCGACGAAGTCGCCGGTCATCAGGAGCTCCATGGCGCGGCCCATCCCCACCAGGCGCGGCAGCAGCCACGAGGCACCCATGTCGGCGCCGGAGAGGCCGACCTTAGTGAAGAGGAAGGCGATCTTCGCGCCCTCGGCGGCGATGCGGACGTCGCACGCCGCGGCGATCACCGCGCCGGCCCCGGCGACGAGGCCGTTCAGCGCCCCGACGATGGGCCGCCGGCAGCGCAGCATCGAGAGGATGAGGGCGCCGGTCTTGCGCGTGAAGTCGAGCAGGCCAACGTAGTCGCGCGCGAAGAGGGCGCCGATGATGTCCTCGACATCGCCGCCCGAGGAGAAGGCGCGGCCGCTCCCGGTGAGCAGGATCGCGCGCACGCCGGGCTCGACGTCGAGCGCGCGGAAAGTCGCCTCGAGCTCCTCGTAGACCTCGAAGGTGAGAGCGTTCAGGCGCTCCGGCCGGTCGAGGGTGACCGTGGCGACGCCGGTCGCGGCGTCGTGCTCGTAGCGGAAGCTGCGCGGCTCGATCGGCATGGCGGGCTACACCGAACTCCGCCCTGGTTTGGGTAGGGGCGGAGCTTGCCTCCGCCCTGGTCCGGAGCGCGTAGCCGGATCTGTGGACTCCCACGGTTGCGGGCGGAGGCAAGCTCCGCCCCAACCCAACAGAAGGTCTGCTTTCATGGCGCCACCGTCTCCAACACCGGTTCTGCTCTCATCTCACGGCACCACCGCCGTCCCCTCGATCTCGACGAGCGCGCCGGGTTCCAGCAGCCCCGCGACCTCGACCAGGGCCATCGCCGGGTAGCGGCGGCCCATGACCCGGCGATAGGCCTCGCCCACCGCCGCGAGGTCGCCCAGGTACTGCTGGCGGTCGGTCACGTAGACGGTCAGGCGCATCACGTGCTCGGGGCCGCCGCCGGCGGCGCGGACGACGGCGACGACGTTGTCGAGCGCGCGGCCGAACTGGCCGGCGAAATCGGCCGCCACCAGGCGGCGCTCGCCGTCCCAGGCGATCTGGCCGGAAATGCAGAGGAGCCGGCCGCCGGCGGGGGCGAGCATGCCGTGCGAGAAGCCGCGCGGCGCCCCCAACGCCTCGGGGTTGATCGCGACCGGCGCGCCCGAGCTTTCACTCATGCCAACCCGCTCACGACAGCAGGCTCCCGCCGTCGATCACCAGCGCCTGGCCGTTGACGCCCTTGGCGAGCGGGTGGCAGAGGCTGACCACCAGATAGGCGACCTCCTCCGGCTCCAGCAGGCGCTTCTGGGGCGAGGTGGCGAGGATGGCGCCCTCCGCCTTCTCGCGCGACAGACCCGTCTTCTCCATGATCCGCGCGATCGACTCCTCGGTCATCTCGGTGTCGACGTAGCCGGGGCAAACGGCGTTGATCGTCACCCCGCTCGGCGCCAGCTCGGCGGCGACCGAGCGGGTGAAGCCGAGGACCGCGTGCTTCGAGGCGGCGTAGGTCGCGATGTAGGCGGCGCCGGCGCGCCCGGCGATCGAGGCGACGTTGACGACCCGCCCCCAGCCGCTCTCGACCATCCCCGGCACGAACGCCTGGGTGCAGAGGAGGGTGCCGGTCGCGTTGACCGCGAAGGTCCGGTTCCAGGACTCGAGGGTGATCGACTTGAGCGGCGCCGAGGGGGCGACGCCGGCATTGTTGACCAGGATGTCGACGGCCCCCAGCCGCTCGGCCGCGGATCGCGCCAGCGCGGCGACCGAGCCGGGGTCCGTCACGTCGCAGACCGCGGGGTAGGCGCGGTGCCCGGCCGCCGCGAGCTCGGCCGCCACCGCCTCGACCTCGGCGCCGGTACGCGCCGCGACCATCACCGCGGCCCCCTCCGCCGCCAGCGCCCGCGCCACCGCCGCCCCGATCCCCCGCCCGCCCCCCGTCACCACCGCCGACCGCCCTTCCAGGATCACGGCGCGACCTTAGAGCGGGGGGAAAGTGGTGTCAAGGTTGAGAGGAGAGCGCCGCCACCACCGCCTCCTCCAGGATCTCCCCCAGCGTCTCGATCGTCGCCTCACCCTCGGCGCGGGTCGCCTCCGCGGGGGCGCCGAAGTAGGCTTCGGGGCCGCCGGCCTCGGCGAAGGTGGTGTGGCCGTCGCGGATGGCGCGGGAGAGGGAGGCAGGGTTGGCGGGGAGGGCGCGGCGGAGAGCGTCGCGGACGAGGTCGGGGCGGGCGGCGAGGACGATCGAGCCCTCGAAGCGGCCGGCGTGGCAAGCGCCGGAGCGGAACTCTTCGGTGAGGCGGAGGGCCCAGGGTCTCCGGGTCAGGTCGGGGAAGGCGACGGCCGGCCGGCCCTCGGCGCGGAGCTCCTCCTCCGCGGCGCGGAGCGAGGCGAGGTGCGCCGGGTCGAGGTGGGCGTTGGCGATCGCGAGGAGGGGGATCCCCGTCGCCGCCAAGGCGCGGCCGATCCCGGCGACCATCGCCGTCACCGCTTCCGGCGGCAGCGAGAGCGTGCCGGGAAAGGCGGCGGCGAAGGGCGCCGCGGTGTAGGGAAACGTGGGCAAGAGGAGGGGGGTCCAGCCGCGCCGCGCCAGGCGCCGCGCCGCCGCCGCCGCCATCGCCTCGGCGATGATCCCGTCGGTCGCGAGAGGCAGGTGCGGCCCGTGCGCCTCGACCGCGCCGACCGGCAGCAGGGCCACGGCGCGGGCACGGTCGAGCGCCTCCGCCTCGCGCCAGGTCAGCTCGGCGAAGCGGCGGACCGGGACGGCGCCGGGATCCGTCATCGCGTCAGAACTGGACGTGGTTGACGTAGAAGACCGACACGTCGGCGCTCTTCGCCACCAGGTCGGCCGCCATCTGGGGCGTCAGCACGAACTGTCCGGCGCGCTGCTTGGTCGGCGTGCTCAGCAGGAGCTCGAGAGCCCCCACCCGCGGGTGGGTCTCGCGGATCCGCAGCAGGGCGTTGGCCGCGACGGTGAGCGAGCGGAACACCCCCGCCTCGGAGTTGGCGACCACCTCGACCAGCGGCCGGTCGGGCTCGCTCCCCTGGTAGATCTCGATCTCCTCGATCCCCTGGCCGCGGAAGAACTGCTGCAGCTCGGCGGCGGCGTCGAGCTGGGCGAAGGGCTTGATCGGCAGGGTCGAGAGGTCGAGGTAGCCGGCCTTGGTCTTGAGCAGCGAGCCGGCCGCCTCGCGCTTCGGCTCGCGGCGCGAGGCCGGCAGCTCGCGCTCCTGCGTCTTGCGGCTCTCGATCAGGTCGGCGAGCGTCCGTTCCTTGGGCGGCGCGGGCGCCGCCCCGTTGGCCTTCGCCTCGCCGCCCTCGATCACCACCGCCGTGCCGTAGTCGTCGCGGTTCTGCTGCTCGGTCCTGGCGACGTCGATCTGGGCGGCGTCGAGGAAGGTCTGGGTGCCGTTGGGCAGGGTGATGATGGCGCGCTTGCCCGAGAGCCTGTACTTCTCCTTGGCGACGACCTTCGAGCCGTCTTTGAGGTAGACCGCGTAGCCGAGGAGCGGCCCGGCGAGGAGCGCTCCGACGAGGGCGAGCACGGCGGGCGCGAGCGCGCGGGAGGACGGGGAGAGCATCGACGGCAAGAGCGGGCGGCGACGACGGGTTCGCGACATCAGGGATCCCTCCGGTCGGACGCGAGCACGAGATTTCGCTCTGCTATGATACCCGAGCGTCGGTCCACGGATGGACGGTGGACTCGCCGGAGCCCAGCCCATGCTGATCGTGATGGAGATGAACGCCACGCCGGAGCAGGTGGAAGGGGTGGTGCAGAGGATCGAGGAGAAGGGGCTCAAAGCTCATCCGATCCCCGGCGCGCAGCGCACGGCGATCGGCATCACCGGCAACCTGGGCGTGCTCGACCGCGGCATCTTCGAGAGCCTGCCCGGCGTCATCCAGGTGATCCGCGTCAGCCACCCCTTCAAGCTGGTGTCCCACGAGTTCAAGCCGACGCAGACCGTCGTGCGGGTGGGCGGGGTGGAGATCGGCGGCCGCGGCCTGGTGGTGATGGCGGGGCCGTGCGCGGTCGAGAGCTACGAGCAGACTCTCCGCATCGCGCGGGCGGTCAAGGCGGCGGGCGGACACATCCTGCGCGGCGGCGCCTACAAGCCGCGCACCAGCCCCTACAGCTTCCAGGGCCTCGGCGTCGAGGGCCTCGAGATCCTCGCCCGCGTGCGCGAGGAGGTCGGCATGCCGGTGGTCAGCGAGGCGACCGACATCGACGTCCTCGACGCCGTCGCCGAGCACTCCGACATCGTCCAGATCGGCGCCCGCAACATGCAGAACTACACCCTGCTGCGCCGCGCCGGCCGCTGCGGGCGGCCGGTGCTCTTGAAGCGCGGCATGACCGCGACGGTGACCGAGCTGCTGCTCTCGGCCGAGTACATCCTGGACCAGGGCAACCCCGACGTCATCCTCTGCGAGCGCGGCATCCGCACCTTCGCCGACCACACCCGGAACACCCTCGACATCGCCGCCGTCCCCGAGGTCAAGCGGATCAGCCACCTGCCGATCATCGTCGACCCCAGCCACGCGAGCGGCAAGCGCAACCAGATCCTGCCGCTGTCGCGGGCGGCGGTGGCGGTGGGCGCCGACGGCGTCATGGTCGAGGTCCACGACCAGCCGGAGAAGGCGCTCTCCGACGCCAACCAGGCGATCGTGCCGGACGAGTTCGAGACCCTGATGGAGGAGGTCCGCCTCCTCGCCTCGGTGCTCGAGCGCAACGTCCCCACCTACGCCGCCGCCGTCTGACCCCGCCTTGCGCGCGCGTCCCTCCGGCCTGCTGCTGCTCGAGGACGGCACCGTCTTCGAGGGCGAGGCCGTCTCGCCGGGCACCCGCTTCGGCGAGGTGGTCTTCAACACCTCGATGACCGGCTACCAGGAGGTGCTGACCGACCCCT
>Ga0307470_10000353_pt1 | contig 25423 bp, 22 predicted proteins | sample atmos_gasesAM3C__FD_204565 | JGI IMG/M metagenome (GOLD analysis project Ga0307470, IMG submission 204565) | Hardwood forest soil microbial communities from Morgan-Monroe State Forest, Indiana, United States - atmos_gasesAM3C_05 | ecosystem: Environmental > Terrestrial > Soil > Temperate forest... | reverse complement strand
CTGCGCGCCCACGAGTACTGGCGGATGAAGCGCCTCGCCGTCGACCTGGTGATCGTCAACGAGCGGGGGAGCTCCTACAGCGACGACCTCCAGGACTCGCTCGCCGGTCTGCTCGAGGCGCGGCGGCGGGCGATCGGCGAGGAGGCGATGAAGACCGCCGGCGGCGTCTTCCTCCTGCGCCGCGACCAGCTTCCGCCCGAGAGCCTCGATCTCCTGCGCACCGCGGCGCGCGCCGTCTTGAACTCGCGCCAGGGGACGCTCGCCGAGCAGATCGTCCGCCACCTCCTGGCGCCGCCGGTGCGCCCGCCGCGGCCGGCCGCGCCCTCCGCTCCCGGCGCCGACCTGCCGCCGCCGCACTTCGACCTCGAGTTCTGGAACGGTCTCGGCGGCTTCGCCGACGGCGGGCGCGAGTACGTGGTGGTGTTGGGGGACGGCCAGTGGACCCCGGCGCCGTGGGTGAACGTCATCGCCAACCCCAGCTTCGGCTTCCTGGTCTCGGAGTCGGGCTCGGGCTACACCTGGGCCGGCAACAGCCGCGAGAACCAGCTCACCCCGTGGTCGAACGATCCGGTGTCCGATCCGCCGGGCGAGGCGATCCTGTTGCGGGATGAAGAGAGCGGCGAGGTCTGGGGACCGACGGCGCTCCCGGTGCGCGACGCCTGGCCCTACGTGGTGCGCCACGGTCAGGGCTACAGCCGCTTCGAGCACGAGAGCCGCGGCATCGCGCTCGACCTCCTCCAGCTGGTGCCGCTCGAGGACCCGGTCAAGATCTCGCGCCTCCAGCTCGAGAACCGCTCCGGCCGGCCGCGGACGCTCTCGGTGACGGTGTACGCCGAGTGGGTCCTCGGCAGCTCCCGCAGCGCCGCGGCCCCCTTCATCCTCACCGCCCGCGACGGGGAGACCGGCGCGCTCTTCGCCGAGAACCCGTGGAACGAGGAGTTCGCCGGGCGCGTCGCCTTCGCCGACCTCGGTGGCCGCCAGACCTCCTGGACCGCCGACCGCGGCGAGTTCCTCGGCCGCAACGGCGGCATCGACGCCCCGGCGGCGCTCGCCCTCGGCACAGGCGCCGCGGACGGCGGTGGGCTGGCGGGCCACGCCGGCGCCGGCCTCGACCCCTGCGCGGCGCTGCGGGCGACCATCCGTCTGGCGCCCGGCGAGCGCCAGGAGGTCCGCTTCCTCCTCGGCCAGGGCGCCGACGCCGGCGCCGCCCGCGGGCTCGTCGCGCGCTACCGCGGCGAGGACCTCGAGGCGCTCCTCGCCGCCGTCAGCCGGGCTTGGGACGATGTCCTGGGGGCGCTCCAGGTCAAGACGCCCGACCGCTCGTTCGACCTGATGGTCAACCGCTGGCTCCTCTACCAGGCGTTCTCCTGCCGCATCCTGGCGCGCACCGCGTTCTATCAGGCCGGCGGCGCCTACGGCTTTCGCGACCAGATCCAGGACACCATGGCGCTCGGCGTGGCCCGGCGCGAGGTCTTACGCGAGCAGATCCTCCGCGCCGCCGCCCGCCAGTTCCCCGCGGGGGACGTCCAGCACTGGTGGCATCCGCCGTCGGGCAAGGGGGTGCGCACCCGCATGTCCGACGACCGGGTCTGGCTCCCTTACGCGGTCCACCACTACCTGGAGATCACCGGCGACGCCGCCGTCCTCGACGTCGAGGTCCCCTTCATCGAGGGCGCGCCGCTCGCACCGGGGGAGCTCGAGGCCTACTTCGAGCCCAAGGTGTCGAGCGAGCGGGCGACCCTCTTCGAGCACTGCGCGCGGGCCCTCGACTGCAGCCTCGCGGCCGGCCGGCACGGGCTGCCGCTCATCGGCACCGGCGACTGGAACGACGGCATGAACCGCGTCGGGGCAGGAGGGCAGGGAGAGAGCGTCTGGCTCGCCTGGTTCCTCCATGCCAACCTCTGGGAGTTCGCCCGTTACGCCGAGGCGCGCGGCGAGCGCGAGCGCGCGGCGCGCTGGCGGGCGCGGGTCCAGGAGCTCAAGGCGGCGGTCGAGATGGCGGCCTGGGACGGCGACTGGTACCGCCGCGCCTTCTACGACGACGGCACGCCGCTCGGCTCGGCGGCCGACGCCGAGTGCCGGATCGACTCGATCGCGCAGTCCTGGGCGGTGATCTCCGGGGCGGCGAGCCCGGAGCGGGCGCGGCGGGCGATGGCGGCGGTCGAGGAGTACCTGGTGCGCCGCGGCGACGGCCTGGTCGTCCTCTTCACTCCGCCCTTCGACCGCACGCCGCGCGATCCCGGCTACGTCAAGGGCTATCTGCCCGGCACGCGCGAGAACGGCGGCCAGTACACCCATGCGGCGCTCTGGTCGCTGATCGCCTACGCCTGTCTGGGCGACGGCGACAAGGCGGGCGAGCTGTTCGCGATCTTGAACCCGATCAACCACGCGAGCACCCGCGCCGGCGTCTACCGCTACAAGGTCGAGCCCTACGTGATCGCCGCCGACGTCTACGCCGAGCAGCCGCACGTCGGCCGCGGCGGCTGGAGCTGGTACACCGGCTCGGCGGGCTGGATGTACCGCGCCGGGGTCGAATGGCTCCTGGGCTTCCGCCTGCGCGGCGCCGAGCTCCACCTCGACCCGGTGGTTCCCCGCTCCTGGCCCGGCTTCGAGATCGCCTTCCGCTACCACTCGGCGCGCTACCGCCTGACGGTCGAGAACCCGCGCGGCGTCTCGCGCGGCATCGGCCGGATCGCGCTCGACGGCCAGGGGATCGGGCAGGGGGTCATCCCCCTCGCCGACGACGGCAAGGAGCACCGGATCGAGGTCGTGCTGGGGTGAGCCCGGCGCGGGCTTCAGCCCGCGCCGGGGATGGCGGGCGGCCTAGAACCTCGCCTCGAGGCTCAGGCGGAAGGCGCGGGCGGACTGGCGGTAGACCTGGCCGTCGCCGAACTCGCTCAGGGCGACCGGGTCGCGGCGGTCGTTCAGGTTGAAGCCGTCGAGGCGCAGGGTGTGTCTGCCGAACCGGTACCCTACCCCCGCCGACCAGGTGGTGAACGACGGCGCCGGCACCGCGTTCTCCTCGTCGACGAAGCGGTCGCCGTTGTAGTTGACCGTCGCCCAGGCGAACATCCCCGTGGGCGGCGCCCAGGTGAGGCCGGCCGCCGCCAGGTGGCGGGCCGAGAAGGGGAGACGGTTGCCCGCGACCGAGACCGGGCCTTCGTCTCCGGGGATCGCGAAGTCCTGGAACTTGGCGTCGTGGAAGCTGTAGGCGAGCTGCCAGCGCAGAGCCGGCGTCAAACGGATCGAGGCCTCGGCCTCGCCGCCCCGGAAGCGCTCGCGGCCGGCGTTGACGAGGCCCGGCAGCCCGTTGACGAGCTGCGGGATGACGAGGTTCGCGAAGTCCATCTGGAAGAGCGAGACGTCGTAGGTGACGCGGCTCCCGGCGACCCCCTTGGCCCCCACCTCCCAGCTCTGCGACGTCTCGGGGCGGAGGATGCTGCCGCTCGCGTCCGGCCCGAAGTCGAGCGCCGCCGGCTTGAAGGTGTCGCGGTAGTCGGCGTAGAGCCAGAGCGCCTCGTCGCCGCGCTGGCAGGCGAGCCAGGAGACGCCGAGGGCGCCGCTGCCGCGGGTCACCGTGCGGCGGTCGGCGGTGACGTCCGGCTCGGCGCCCACCTCGCCCTGCCGGGTGTCCTGGCTCTCGGAGGTGTGGTTCAGGCGGCCGCCCACCTGCAGGCGCCAGCGCGGCGCCGGCGTCCACTCGGCCTGGGCGTAGAGGCCGGAGAAGTTGCGGGTGTCCTCGAGGCGCAGGTCGCCCGCCGGCGGCAGGTCGGAGAGCGACGGCGGGTGCGAGCCGTCCAGGTTGACGAAGTAGTCGAAGTCCCCGGAATGGTCGTCGGCCCTGCCGTAGAGGTGGTCGAGGCCGGCGATCAGCCGCAGGCCGGCGCCGAGCGTCCAGGCGACGTGGCTGTCGAAGTAGAGATCGTCGAGCGCCAGGTCCTGGCGGAAGCCGTTGGCGTTGACGTCGGTGGCCGTGACGTCGGTCAGGAAGCCGCGCGCGCTGGTGCGGTCGGTGTGGGTCAGGGCGAGCGTCGTCGACCAGGCGCCGTTACCCGCCAGCGCGCCAAGGTTGCGGTCGTAGCCGCCGGCGACCTGGAAGCGCTTCTCGTCGATCTTCGCGCCGCGGAAGTTCTGGTTGCTGTCGAGGGGGACGAGCGGCGAGAGAGCGCCGTCGACGACCGGCACCGGGCTCAGCGGCTTCTGGCCGACGAGCGCGCCGTCGAGGTCGAGGTGGAAGGTGCCGCCCGCCGCCTGCCCGCGGCCGCGGTAGAGGAGGTGGCCGCGCGAGACGTCGCTGCGGTCGGTCTTCAGGCCCTGTTTGCCGCCGTCGACGGTCAGCGACTGCTGCCAGGAACCGGCGCCGGGGAGCGGCGCCGCGACCGCGGCCTCGCCGCTGCCGTAGCTCCCGCCGGAGAGGCGCGCCGTGCCGCCCGCCGCGCCGGCGGCGCGGTGGATGACGTGGATGACGCCGACGAACGCGGTGGCGCCGTACATCACCGGCGCCGAGCCGCGGAGGATCTCGATGCGGTCGACGCCGGTCAGGTCGAGGGTGGAGAGGGCGGGGTTGAAGGCGCCGCCCCAGGGCACCCCGTCGACCACCAAGAGGAAGGCGTCGAACTCGCGCAGGCCCCAGAGCTCGGGGATCGGGCTCGCGGGGCCGGCGTCGCCGCCGGGCGCCACGGCGACGCCCGAGGCGAGCGCGAGCGCGCTCGCGAGGTCGGTCGCGCCGCGCGCCGCGAGCTCGTCGCCGGAGACGATGGTGATCGCGGCGGGCACCGGCTCGACGTCCTCGGGGACGCGGGTCGCGGTGACCTCGATGCGCTCGGCGACCGTGGGCACGCCGGGCTGAGGCCCCTGGCCGGGCTGGCCGGGGGTGATCTGGGCGGCGAGCGCCGGAGCGACGAATGCAGCGAGCAGCAGGACCGGCAGGCGTCGGCCGCCAGGAAAAGAGAGACGGGTCATCGCAGGCTCCTCTCGAAAGCGGTGAGCAACGGACGGATGCGGCGCGGCGAGCGTTCTCGCGGCCGCGGCGGCGCAGTAGCTCGGGCGATTTGCCGGGGGGAGCTGCGGTCTATTCGTTCCGGCGATGGACGAGGAGGAGGATGTCGAGGGGAGGGGGCGCGGCGGCGCCGGGGCGGCGCTCGATCCGTCCGGGCGCGAGCGGATCGAGGGAGCGCGCCGCCGCCGGCGGCGCCGGCTCGGCGTCCGGAGCCGTCTCGGGAGCCAGGGCGTCGATCGATCGCGAAGATTCCGGAGGATCGCAGACGCCCTCGGCGCCGGGAGGCGGCAGCGTCTCGACCTCGTGGGCCCCGGCGCCGCGGCGGGAGCCCTCGATCCAGCGGCTGACGCCGGGCGCGCCCGGCCGCGCCGGCTCGCCGCCACGGAGGGTCCGCGCCACCGGCGCGGAGGCCAGCGCCCAGGCGCCCGCCCCCCCTGCCGGCAGGGCGATCGCGAAGCGCTCGCGCAGCTCGCAGGCCGTCTCCCGCCGCTCGTCGCCGAAGCGGAGGAGGATGCGGGCGTCGCCGGTCGGCAGGTCGGGGACGCGGAAACTGGCGCGGCGCAGGTCGCGGTCGAGGTGCGGGGTGAGACGGATGGCGTAGTGGGCGCCGCCGTCGAGCGAGAGGAACGCCTCCCACTCCTCGACGTGGCGTGCCCACGCCATGCCCGGGCCAGGCGCCCATTCGAGCGTCGCCGTCTCCCCGGCGACCAGCGTCTCGCCGGGGCGCGGTGCGACCAGCGTGGCGGAGGCCGTCGTCGCCGGCGACGGAGCGGCCGCGGCGAGCGGCGCGGCGCCCGCCAGCCAGGCGGCGGCGATCAGGGCCCTCCTGCGGTTCATCGGCCCGTACGATAACCGGCTCGCGAGCCGGCGGCAACTCAACGGGGGGGAGGGGGGATGGGCGCCGCCGTCGCGGCACGGGCGTCCGCAGCCGGTTTCGCCGCGGCGGCGGCCCTGGCGGCGGCCTCCGCTTTCTCGCGCGCCTCCTCGAAACGGTAGACCTCGTCCAGGTGCTCGAAGAAGGACATCTTGCCGCGGGCGAAGAGCGGCGCCCCCGGCGCGCGCCAGAGCACCGGCCGCAGGTAGGTCGCGACCTGGAACGAGACGAGGAGGAAGAGGAAGAACCACAGCGCCACGACGCGCCGGCCCGTACGCTGGGCGAGCGAGCGGCCGAGGAAGCGCACGCCGAAGCCGGCCGCGACGATCCAGGCGATCACCTGCAGCCAGACGGCCGACGACAGCGAGCGGCTGGAGACCGAGAAGAGCCAGGCGATGGGGAGGAGCGCCACGAGCAGCAGGGCGAGGGTGCCGGCGAAGCCGGCGACCAGGTAGACGAAGAGGCGGCGGGGGAGCGCGGCGCCGGCGAGCGCGGTCAGGATGTAGAGGCTGGGCAGGCAGAGGGCCAGGCTCAGGGCGATCACCAGCGGTGCCTTGAGGGCGGCGACCGCGATCTGCGCCCCGCCCTGGAACAGGCCGGCGACGGCGCCGTAGAGGGCGGCGCAGACGAGCGCTCCGAGGGCGAGCCAGCGCGCGGTGGACAGCGAGCCTCCCGCGGCGCCCCGTTCCACGAGCTGCTGCGGCGCCTTGAGCAGCTCGTCGAAGGCGCCGAGCGCTCCAGCGCTCGGCCGCACGGCGCGCGCGGCCGCGGCGCGGGCGGCGGCGTCCAGAGACTCGAGGTCGGCTCGTGCGGGGGGCAGTGGCGCGATGTCCTGGGGGGCGTCCGGGTCGGTCGGCATGGGCTCTCTCTCCGTGGTTCCGGGCGGCCGGTCAGCGGCGCGACCAGAGGTAGGGGACGATCTCGGTAAAGATGAACTCGTAGACGTTGCCGTGCAGCGCGTCGCGGCGGACGAAGGCCACCGGGTAGTAGACGCTGCCGACGAACGGGCGGAGCGCCCACGCCACCTCGCCGCCGACCAGGGCGAAGGCGAGAACCCAGGCGGCGAAGACCGCGCGCAGGTTGGCGGCGCCCGGGCGCATGCGCTGGAGACCGCGCCAGAGGACGGCGCAGCCGACCAGCCCGCAGGCGCCGACGAGCCCGGTATGGAGCAGGTAGAGGAGGTTGTGGGCGAGGCGCGCCGCGGTCGACGGCTCCGGCAGGCTGACCGTGAAGAGCCAGGCCACCGGGGCCAGCGAGGCGAGGAGCAGGCTCGCCGAAGCGAGAGCGAGAGACGTCAGGTTCGCCACCTGGCCGAAGCGGAGACCGAGACCCAGCAGGACGGCGACGACGTAGGAGAGCAGCATGGTCAGCGCCGAGGTGAGGAGGAGCACCAGCGGCAGCTTGACGGCGACGTAGAGCGTCAGCACCGTGCCGTGCCACATCCCCAGCACCAGACCGTAGACCGCCGCGCCCGCCGCCATGACCATGCTGGCGCCCGCCCAGTGGGAGAGGAGCCGCCGCCCTTGGGCGAGATCGTCCGCCAGCTCGTCGCGGCGGGCGAGGATCAGGCTCCAGTGGCTGGCGGTGCCGGTCACGATCGGTCTCGGGGAGCGGGTCGCTACCGATTGTACGGCGCCGCGGCGCGGCGCGTTGGGCCGCGCGCCGCGCCGTGCTATCGTAATAGAAGCTAAATTGAGCGGGAGAAGACCGCCCGGGAGGCGACATGCCAACCATCTCTCTGGAATCCCTGAGTGTCCGTGTCCGCCGGCGTCGTGAACGAGAGTACCTCCCCTTAAGCAAGCTGGCCCCGGGCGACCTGTTCGAGATTCTGCACGCGCTTTTTGTCGATCTTGGCCGGGGTTCTCTCAATTCTGCCGAGAGGACGTTGCTTCGCGTCGCGCATCTCCAAGCGAACCCCAAGGAGCGATGGCTCGAAGGCTTCCTTGAGGTGGGTGAGTACGGCTTCGAGAGCCAGCTCGTCGACAAAGACGATGCAGCACTTCGCTACCTCAGAAGAGTGAACGATGTCGAGATGCTGCCCTTCTTCTTCCTTTTATATTTGCCCCGTAGACCCCGAAAGGGAATCCTCGTGCTACAGCGGTTCGGCAGCCTGGGCGTTAAGACAGCGCTGGAAGCGGAGTTCGCTCGCTGCTTCAAGGACACCGACCATGTGCTGGAGATCCATCCCTTGATTCCTGAGCGGGTGGTCAAGAGATGGACCGACGCCAGACAGGTCAAGAAGGTACGTCTGGTCGGCTTCGAGATTCCCACCGATATCGCGCAGGCTTTCCAACTCGGCGATCGCGAGGAAGTTGAATCGGAACTGGTTCTCGTTGCAAAGCAGGGCCATACGCTGTCGCTACCATCCTCGGTGAAGAAGCTTCTAGGCGGGAAGAGACCTCGAGGCGGGTTCGTAGAAGTACAGGAATCCCTCTCGACCGAAAGCGTGAAGGTGGAGATTCAGGTTGGCGGCGAGACCCGAACGATCGACGTTTCCGACCCTGGCAAGATGGCCGCTTACGACAACGTTACAGGCGCCGTGGTGATCGACGGGAGCACCGGTCACCCGACTCCCGATAGCATCCGCACGGAAGCGTGGAAGCTTCTGAGGATCGTCCGCCGGGAGGTCCAAGATCTCAAGGAGCCGACCACGCCCAGGCCCGCTGCCTCGGTGTCCAGGACGAGATCTCAGGAGGCAGGCTCGGTGGATCTCGACCGGGACGGTGCCTCGGAGACGCTGCGGAAGTCAGGTTGAACATGGGTGGAAGGTTCAATCCGAGCGTCATCTTCGTCGATCATCTTGAGACCCTCCGGGACTTCGACACCAAGCGCTACAACCGTGTGGCCTTGGCCATCTTCTTCGGCCTGCCACTGCTCGTCGGAGCGGCGTTGGCCGGGGCGGGAATCGTGCTCACCGAAGGCATGGTTGGCATCCTCACGACTTCGATGTCGATCTTTGCAGGGTTGTTGTTCAACTTGCTGATGATCGTCTACGATATCATCCGGAAAGCAGGGGAAACCGACACACGCCGTCAAACCGGTGAAACGGAGGATGGCGAGAGCGCGAAGCTGCGGAATCAGTACCTCCGTGAGATCTTCGCTAACATCTCCTTCGGCGTCCTGGCTTCGGTTTTCGTGGTGATACTTCTCCTGCTGTGGCTTGTGGTTCCGGGCAGGTTTCCACAAATCGTGAGGGTCGTATTGTCCGCTGTGGTGTATTACAGCACAGGGATCTTCTTGCTGACTTTCTTCATGGTTCTTCGTCGCGTCCACATTCTGCTCAGCAGGGAGTTCACCACCGCGGCGAGTCCGTGAGCCGCGGCAGTCAGAGCGGGGCCGGTACCCCTACGCTTCCGGCAGCAGCCCCTCGAACCTCTGCTTGTTGACCGCTTTCATGTAGGCGTCGCGGGCGGTCACGCGGCCCGATTCGACGACGGCCATCAGGGCGTCGTCCATCAACTGCATGCCGATGCCGCGGCCGCTCTGGATGATCGAGGTGATCATCGGGGTGTTGCCCTCGCGGATGACGTTGGGGAGGCCGGGGGTCTTCAGGAGGAGCTCGGCGACCGCGCAGCGCCCCTGGCCGTCGGCGGTGCGCAGCAGGAGCTGCGAGACGACGGCGGCGAGCGACTCGGCGAGCATCGTCCGTACCTGCGCCTGCTGGTCGGCGGGGAAGGCGTCGATCAGGCGGTCGATGGTGTTGGCGGCGCCGTTGGTATGGAGGGTGCCGAAGACGAGCGCCCCCATCTCGGCGGCGGTGATGGCGAGCGAGATGGTCTCCAGGTCGCGCATCTCGCCCACCAGGATCACGTCCGCGTCCTGGCGGATGGCGGCGCGCAGCGCCGTCCCGAACGACTCGGTGTCGGTCCCCACCTCGCGCTGCGAGAAGATCGACCTGCGGTTCTGGTGCACGAACTCGACCGGGTCCTCGATCGTCACCACGTGCTTGGCGTAGGTGCGGTTGATGCGGTCGATGATCGAGGCGAGCGTCGTCGACTTGCCCGAGCCGGTGGGGCCGGTGACCAGCACCAGCCCCTGCTGCAGGTGGGCGAGATCCTCGATGGCGCGCGGCAGGGCGAGCGCCTCGAGCGGCACGATCGTCTCGGGGATCAGCCGGAAGGCCGCGGCGGCGCCGTTCTCCTGGGTGAGGTAGTTGCAGCGGAAGCGGGCGAGACCGGAGAGGCCGTAGGCGAAGTCGAGGTCGCCGCTCTTCCGGTACTCCCGCCACTGTTCCTCGGAGACGACCTCGCGGAGCAGCTCGAGCAGCCCCTCGTGCTCGAGCTGCGCCCGGCCCTCGAGCGCGTGCAGCTCGCCGTGCAGGCGGATGCGCGGCGCCAGGCCGGCCGCCAGGTGGAGGTCGGAGCCGCCGCGCTCCTTGAGGAGCAGGAGCAGCTCGTGGAGACGGGCCATGGCGGATTGTCCTCGCTCTACGCCGCGGCGGCCCCGGAAGGTGGCGGAGCGGCCGGCGCGCCGCCGAGGCGGGCCGGATCCTCGCAGTGCTTCAACGCCTCCTCGCGGGTGACGACGCCGGACTTGACCAGCTCGGCGAGCGAGGCGTCGAGCAGGCACATGCCGTGCGAGCCGCCCACCTGCAGCACCGACTTGATCTGGAAGGTCTTGTTGTCGCGGATGAGGTTCCCCACCGCCCGGTTGGCGACCAGGATCTCGAGCGCGGCCACCCGCCCCTGGCCGTCGGCGCGCGGCAGCAGGCGCTGCGAGATGACCGCCCGCAGGGACTCCGCGACCATCGTCCGGATCTGGTCCTGCTGGTTCGGCGGGAAGACGCCGAGGATGCGGTTGATGGTGCGGATGGCATTGTTGGTATGGAGGGTCGCCAGCACCAGGTGTCCGGTCTCGGCCGCCGTCAAGGCGAGCGAGATGGTCTCCAGATCGCGCAGCTCGCCGATCGCGATGACGTCGGGATCCTCGCGCAGGGCGGCGCGCAGGGCGCGGGCGAAGGAGCCGGTGTGGCGCCCGACCTGGCGCTGGTTGACCAGGCAGCGCTTCGACGGATGGAGCACCTCGATCGGGTCCTCGATGGTGACGATGTGGTCGCGCCGCTCCTCGTTGACGATGTTGAGCATCGCCGCCATCGTCGAGGACTTGCCGCAGCCCGCCGGCCCGGTCACCAGCACCAGCCCCTGGTGGAAGTTGGCGAAGCGGGCGAGCGAGAGCGGCAGGCCGAGGTCCGAGAGGGTGGGCGGGCGCGCCGGGATGGCGCGGAAGACGGCGTCCACCCCGCGCTGCTGGCGGTAGACGTTGGAGCGGAAGCGGCCGACCCCGGCGACGGTGTAGGCGAGGTCGACCTGGCCGTGCCCGTCGAGCGCCGCCTGCTGCTCGGCGGTGAGGATCTCGCGGATGGCGCTCTCGGCGGTCGCGGCGTCGAGCGCCGCCGACTCGGTGGCCACCAGCCGCCCGTTGCGCCGCACCTGGATCGGCGCGCCGCTGTGGACGTGGACGTCGCTCGCCCCCTGGCGGACGGCATAGGCGAGGATGCGGTCCAGGCGGGCGGCCGGGGCGGCCTCGTCGCCGGCGAGCGGCGGCGCGGGAGGGGCGGACGGCGGGATCGCCGGCAGCTCGGCGACGGTCAACGGGGGCATCGCCTGAGCGGCCGGAGCGAGCGGCGGCGCCACGGCGGGGACCGGGGCGGGCGGGGCGGTGGCGGCCTGGCGTTTGGCGAGGACCTCGCGCTGGGCGACGAGGAGCTGCTCGAACCGCCGTGGGGTCAACAGGCCGCTCTCGACCAGGATCTCGCCGAGCTTGCGCTGGCCGCCCTCGCGGCTCTGCTGGCGGGTGGCGTCGGCGAGCTGCTCCTGCGAGATGAGCTTGTAGTGCAGGGCGAGCCGCCCGATGAGGACGTCCTCGAGGCTTTCGGGCATCTTTCGACGAAGGCTAATCGAGGAGCCGGAGGCGGGTCAATCGGGCGGTCGGAGGTCGGGCGGAGGCGGATAGACCGCGCCCGCGCGCCCTTCCGCCAGGAACGTGATCGCACGCTCGAGCGTGCCGAAGCACGGCACACCGGCTCGTCGCAGCGTCGGCAGGTCGACGAGACGCGTCAGGGGAAGCTGGTCGAGCGTCGGCTTGTAGCTGCGATTGGGCTCGAAGTGGTTGGTCAGCCATTCCTTGATGCCGCGCCGGCTCTCCCACGGGCCATCCCACTGCGTCCCGAGGCGAAGCCCGGGTCTGGCTGCCGCGCCGGTTCCCAGCGGTTTCCCCGCCATCTGGCCCAGGCAGGGGAGGAAGAGAACCTCGTATTCCGGATGGAAGAGGACGATCGCGGCTGGAAAGGGGAGTCGTAGATCCGCGAGCCAGCGCGCCATGGCCGGAGCGCGCTCCGCCGGGCAGTGATCGTCTTCATCACGGAGGATGAGCAACGCTTCGGCATTCCCCTCGGCGCGGACGCGGCTCGCTCCGCGTTGGACTCCTGTCTGCTGGTGCAGATTGAGCCAACGCCTTGCCGGCGCCCAGGCTATGGGGGATGTGAGAGGAGCAGTCAGGCGATGGATCAGATTGTCGACCGCCCCCAGCTCGCCATGACCTTCGACCAGGAGGTAACCTTTTCCCAACCGCTACCCCGCCGCGACCAACGGAAGCTCCGGTTGAAGACCCTCGGTGCGGAGAACCTCGCCCAGGGTCAGCAACCCGCCACGTACAACGTCGCGCTGCGCCGTCGACATCGGCGCCACGGTCGTACCCTCCTGGACTCGAACCACCACGCGGACGTCATCCGCTTCCATGAGGTCCAAGAGCTCAGGGCTGTGGGTCGTCACCAGAACCTGGCTACGGCGGCTCGCTTGCTGCAGAAAGTCGTAGAGCAGAGGGATCGCGCCCGGGTGAACGGTGAGCTCCGGTTCCTCGATCCCGATCACCGGGACGGGAGGCTCCTGGAGCAGTGCCGTCACGATGCCCGCGACGCGCAGGGTGCCATCGGATTCCTGGGCCGCATCGAACCATTTCGGTTTCCGGTTGGGCGAGGTGTGGCGAAACTGCACGACAAGGTAGCTGGCCGCCTGCGAGACTTTGATGTCCTCGGTGTCTCCGGTGAGCTTCATCAACGCGCTGACCAGCTCAGGTTTCCACGACCCTTTGGGCTGGTCCTTGAGGATCGAGGACCAGTTCGAGCCGTGACGGTCCATCGGCTTGACCGGGCTGTACTTTTGCGGAGCGCGCAGCGTATCGGGAAAGATCGAGTAGACCGCGATCTGTTGCAGCGCGTAGACCAAGGGCTGAAACCGCATGTCTCCGCCGATGATCGGCAGGGCGAGGCTTTTCTCGTCCAGCGGCGGCTTCAGCCCCGGAGGTCCTCCTACCCAGTTCCCGTTTTCGATCCGGAATCGGAATTCCTCTTTGCCGTTGCGGACCCATGCCTCCTCGAGCTTGACCTTGTACTCCTCGGCACTGTCCCCTCGGAGCTCGAAGGAATAGGCTGCTGGCAGGCCCCCGTCGAGGATCAGGTCCAGATGGATGGCGCTGTTGAACGGGTGGCCGCCGCTCCACCGGCGCACGGCGTCGATTCCATTTCGGTGTGTGATGGCACCGGAGAGTCCCATGTGCATCGCATCGGAGACGAACCGCAGGGCGTCGACTACGTTGCTCTTTCCTGCTCCGTTGGGTCCCACGAGAGCGGTGAAGGGGCCGAAGTGCACGTCCACCTTCTCACCCAGGCTCCGGTAGTTGGAGACGGTCAACCGCTGGATCATTCCGACGTTCTATCATGGGCCGCCCGGAGATGGGCCGGCCGGCCCGCCCGGGCTATACTCCCCGTACCCCGTGACCATCCGCGATTACGAGCCCCGCGACTTCGAGCGCCTGTTCGAGATCGACCGCGTCGCGTTCGCCGCCGACCTCGCCTACTCGCGCGCCGAGCTCAGGTCCTACGTGCGGTCGCCGCGCTGCCGCACGCTGGTCGCTGAGGAGGAGGGGGAGATCGTGGGGTTCGCCATCGGCTGCCGGGAGCGCGGGGGCTATGGGCACGTGGTGACGCTGGACGTCCCGCCGCCGCGCCAGCGCCAGGGGGTCGGCAGCCGCCTGCTCCAGGCGGTCGAGGCGCGGCTCGCCGCCGGCGGCTCGCGGGCGGTCGTCCTCGAGACCCCGGCGGACGAGGACGGGGCGCGCCGGTTCTACGAGAAGCACGGCTACGGGGTCGCCGAGCGGGTCGCCGGCTACTACCAGGGGGGGCGCGACGCCTGGGTGATGGTCAAGCGGCCCGCCGGCGCCGGGGGAGGCTCGGCATGAAGGCCTTTCCCATCGTCTGGGTGCGGGCGGCCCTGCAGACGGCGCTCGCCTCCCATCCCGTCTTCGCGGCGGGCGACCGCGAGCGGCTGGCGCGCCTCGAGCCGCTGTTCGAGGAGCTGCGCCTGGCGCCGCGGGCCGTCGTCTTCCACAAGGGCGATCCTGGCGACGCCCTCTACGTGATCGGGAGCGGCGGCGTCTCCATCCTCCACGACGTGGTGGGCGAGCCGATCGAACGGGTGCGCGACCTCGCGGCCGGCGATCTCTTCGGCGAGATGGAGGTGCTCGAGCGCAGCCGCCGCACGTTCTCCGCGCGCGCCGCGCAGCCCACGGTCGTCTTCCGCATCGCCGCCGAGCCCTTCCTCGAGTTCCTCGCCGCCAACCGGCCGGTCGAGATGGCGCTGCGCGCCCTCACCATCCAGCGCCGCACCTCGCGCCTCCACGCCGTGCTCGCTCCCGCCACCCGCCGCGAGCCGCGGATCCGGGTGGACCTGGCGGTCTGGCTGGCGCTCCTCGACGGCCGCTCCCACCGCGCCCATCTGGAGGACCTCTCGCCCGGCGGCGCCTGCCTCTCCGGCGTCCCCGACACCTGGCTGGAGGGTGTCCCCGTCGTCTTCACCCTGGGGACCGCCGGCCGCCCCGATCTGCTGCCCGTCCGCGCCCGCGTCTGCTGGCGCCGCGGCGATGTCGCCGGGCTCGCATTCGGCGACTCCGGCGCCGACCGGCGGCGGGTCGAGCAGGCGCTGGTGGAGCTGCTCGCGGCGCCGAGGTAGCGGTCTGATCGACCTCTTCGCCCCCTGGATGCCCCGCGGCCTCGTCGGGGCGGGGGTCGGCCTCGCCCGACGGTCGGCGGCGTGGATGGAATCCCGCGCGTCCGGCGGGGAGGGGGGGCTCGCGTGGGCCGAGCGCGCCAACCAGCTCGCCGCCTTCGGGCTCTTCCAGCGGGGGGCTCGCCGGAGCGCGGACGGCCGGCCGCTCGGCCGGCAGGTGGCGGCGGCGCGGGCGGCGGCGCCGGAGGGTGCGCCGTGGCTCGTCGAGGGGCTGGGCTTCGCGCACGCCGAGGCGGCGCTCCGCGCCGGCGAGGCGCGCGGGCTGCTCTCCGCGGAGCGCGCCGGCGACCTCGCCGCCGACTGCCTGATCGCGCTCCACGCCGGCGTGGGGCTGGCGCTCGCCCGCCACGTCCTGGCGCAGGCCGCGCCCGGTGCCGCCGGCCTCGACCGCGCCGTCCGGCGCTTCGCCGGCCTCTGCGGCGACAACGCCCGCCCCGGCTTCGCGCCGGCGGTCTTCGAGAGCCTCGGCCTGGTGGCCAGACTCCTCCACCCGCGGGTGCTGGCGCCGCTCGATCGCCGGCTCGCCGGCGAGCCCGAGCGCCTCGCCTGCCTGTGGCACGGTGCCGGCCGCGGGCTCTACTTCCTCCCTCGCCGCAGGCATCCGCCGCTCGCGGAGCGGCTAGGGGACGTCGTCGAGCGCGAGGCGCCGCCCGGCCTCGCCCGCGCCAACCTGCTCGCCGGCCTGGCCTGGGCGTTGACGCTGGTCAACCTCGGCCGGCCGCCGGTGATGGCGGCCCTCCTGCGCCTGCAGGCGAGGCGGCTCGCCGCGGAGCCCGGCCTCGCCGGGGCCTTCGCCGGCGGCGTTTCGTCCGCCGTCGCCGCCTGGAGCGACATGGCGCGCGACGACCTGCGGCTGCCGGCGTTCCTCGGCTACCGGCCCGGCGACCGCGAGGTGGCCGATCTCTGGGAGGTCTGGATCGCGGCACCCTGTCGCGCCGCGCTCGCGGAGACCTACCCGGACCTCGTGCGGCGGGAGCGCCTCGGCGACCTGTTCTTTTTCGCCGGGACGCGAACGCCGTCCGCGGGCCAGATCCGGTAGCGGACGGGCAGCGGATGGTAGCCGACGCCGGCGGGTTGGCGGATCCCTCCGGCTTGGGTACTGTAGGACCGCGAGGTGACCTCGGGGACTTCGGTGCCGATAGAGACGCCAGCCGCGGCGGGCCGGGCGGAGGGGAGGGATCGCCGCTCCTCCCGCCTCCGGCGCAGCCTCGTCGGGCTGCTGGTCGCCGCCGCCGTCGCCGGCGGGCTCTGGCTGGCCGCCGAGCGTATCGACAGCTGCGGCCAGGCGTTCTTCGAGCGCGGCAAGGCGCTCGTCGCGAGCCTCGATCAGCTCGCCCGCGCCCTCGAGCGGCGCGACCTCACGGCCGTGGCTGCGCGCTACGGCGAGCGCTATCGCGGCGCCCCCCTCGGTCTGACGCGGCGCGAGCTGATCGCCGAGCGCGACGGGCGGCGCTGGCTCCGCCTGGGCGCTCGCGGTCAGGATCTGGGCGGGGCTCCAGCCGGGCGCGCGGCGGCGCTCGCCGAGTGGCAGGCCTACCTGGCGGAATTCGACCGCATCGAGGAGGTCGCGCTCCACGTCGACCGGCTGGAGAGCTGGGACCGGCCCGACGGAGCGGTGGCGCGCGTCCGCTTCGAGCTCATCGGCCGCCCGCGCGGCGCCGCGGAATCGGGGGTCGACCGCGGCCTCCTCCGCGTGCGCTTCGTCCCCTCGGCCGGCGGCTGGACGATCGCCGGCGCGGCGCTCCTCGAGGGCGAGCGGGTGATCGCCGACCGGCCGCAGCTCGTCGACGTGGCGCACCGGGCGGGGATCGATTTCCTCAACCGCACCTACCCCGGCTTCCTCGACCGCCCGCTCGCCTTCGGCATGATCCGCTACGGCCCGGCCGGGATCACCGCCGCGGACTTCGACAACGACGGCTTCTACGATCTCTTCATCCCCGACGGGGTGGCGTCGCGCCTCTTGCGCAACCGCGGCGACGGCACCTTCGAGGACGTGACCGCCGCGGCGGGCCTGGCGGGCCTCGACGGCGTCTCGGTCGCCCTCTTCGCCGACTACGACAACGACGGCTGGAAGGACCTCTTCGTGAGCCGCACCTTCCGCCCCAACCAGCTCTTCCACAGCAACGGCCGGGGCCGCGACGGGCGCGTCACCTTCACCGACGTCACCGCGCGCTCCGGCCTGGGCGCCGACTGCTGCACCACCGTGGCCTCCTGGGGGGACTACGACAACGACGGCCGGCTCGACCTCTACGTGGGGCGCTACGTCGATCCCCGCAAGGCGATCCCCACCACCTTCTACGCGCGGAACGGCGAGCCCAACCAGCTCTACCACAACAACGGCGACGGCACCTTCACCAACGTCACCGCGCGCGCCGGGGTGGGCGATCCGGGCCTCTGCCTGGGGACGGCCTGGGGAGACTACGACGACGACGGCTGGCCGGACCTCTACGTCGCCAACGACTTCGGCCGGAAGACGCTCTACCACAACGACCGCGACGGCACCTTCTCCGACGTCACCGTCAAGACCGGCACCCTCGCCTACGGCGCCGGCATGAGCGCCTCCTGGGGCGACTACGACAACGACGGCCGGCTCGACCTCTACGTCGCCCAGATCCGCTCTGACTTCGCCTGGTTCGCCGAGCGGCCCACGGTCGCGCGCTATATGTTGAACTCCTGGCGGCAGGGGGTGTGGACGAGCGACCTGCCGCTCTACCTCGAGATCTTCCGCCAGTCCGGCTTCGACTTCGTGGGCGTCTTCCAGCAGATGGCCGCCGGCAACACGCTGCTCAGGAACCGCGGCGACGGCACCTTCGAGGACGTGAGTGCCAAGGCGAAGGCGAGCCCGCCCGGCTGGTTCTGGGGGTCGGCGTTCGCCGACTTCGACAACGACGGCTGGCAGGACATCTACTCGGCGAACGGCTGGGTCTACAACGACCGCGGGACGGAGCTCGAGCTCGGCTTCCTCGACAACGTCGTCACCCGCCAGCGGGAGTACAAGACCGGCGCCTTCTTCGACCCCCGGAGGTTCGGCCGCAGCTCGTGGCACGGCTGGGAGCGCAACCGCCACCTGCGCAACAACGGCGACGGCACCTTCCTGGAGATCGGCCGCGCGGCGGGGAGCGACCTGCTGCTCAACAGCCGCGGCGTCGCCGTGGCCGACTTCTGGAACCGCGGCGTCCTCGACATCGCCGTCGCCGCCTCGACCGACCGCCACGCCCTGCTGCGCAACGAGATCGCCGTCGCCGACGGCGAGCACAACTGGCTGGAGGTCGAGCTGGTCGGCACGCGCTCGAACCGCGACGCCGTGGGCGCGCGGGTCGCCGTCACCGCCGGCGGCCGGCGCCAGATCCGCGAGGTGGCGCTGGGCGACGGCTACGGCTCGCAGAGCACGCTGCGCCTCCATTTCGGGCTGGGAGCCGCGGCCACGGTCGACGACCTGACCGTGCGCTGGCCGCGCTCCGGCCTCGTCCAGCGCTTCCGCGGCATCGCCGCCGGCCGCATCGTCGAGGTGACGGAGGGCCGGGACCGGCTGGTCGAGAAGCACTACGGGCGCGGCGGGAGCTGACCCGGCCCAGCGTGGTCGGCTCGGGCCAGCTCGGGGAACCGGCGCAAGGCGGCGACGAAGGCGCGCAGGTCTGCCGGCCCTTCGGACGCCGAGCGCCAGACCCGCGCCATGTCGAGCTTCTCGTAGGTGTGGGCGATCACGTTGCGGAAACCCACCGCGAGCCCGAGGCGGCGTGCGAGCTCGGGGTCCAGCCGCCCTGCCTCCGCAAGCCGGCGAAAGGCGTCCGCGTAGCCCGTCGGCGTCCCCAGGTGGAGCCGCAGGCAGGCCGCCAGCGCGAGGTCGATGGCGATCTGCGTCCCCTGCCAGAGATGGAGGATGACGGTATCCGAAGCGCTGGTCGCCGGACGCAGCTCCGCCGGATCTCGTGGCAGGTGCTCGGCGACCCGCTCGAGGTGGCGCTCGATCGCCGCAGCCTTTTCAGCCAGCAGCTCGCGATCCAGGCCGCTCATGGTGCGACCCGTTCCAGAACGCCTTCGTAGCCGGCGCGCAGAATGGGCTCCGCGTCACACCAGAAGGATACGGCCGCGAACCAGAAGCGCTCGAACTCGACCGGCGTCGCCTCGTAGAGCGGCTTGCCCTCCGCCGCTGCGCGGTAGCGGAGCAGGCCGTTGGCGCGCTCGAGATCGACCAGGTCGACCCGCTCGGTGTTGAGCCGGGCGATGAGAGCGGCGAGCAATCCGTCGGGATCGAAGCCGGGGCCGCCCAGGTAGCCGAAGTCCCAGTCGGAAGCCGTCGAGGCATCGCCGCGGGCACGCGAGCCGAAGAGCAGCAGGAGGCGCAGACCCGGCGTCGCCGCCGCCAAGCCGCCGAGGTCGCCCGGCGCGGGAGGCGAGGGAGGAGGGAAGGGATCGACCATGCAGAGAGCCTAGCAGAGGCCGCCTCGCCGCACCGCCGTGGCGCCGGCGGGAGCTCGCGACGAAGCCCGACTCTCCGGCTTCCGTCTGGTGTAGGGTGTGGCGATGCGCGCTGCCGTCCTCTTGAACCCCGGCGCCGGGGCCGTCGCCTCCCGCGACCTCACGCCGGAGGCGATCACGGCGGCCGTCGCCGGGGTGGGGGGCGAGGCGAAGGTCGAGCTCCCCCCGGCCGGGCAGATGGCGGAGCGCGCGCGCGCCGCCGCGCGGACTTTCGACGCCGTCGTCGCCGCCGGGGGCGACGGCACGGTCCGCTGTGTCGCCGCGGCCCTCGCCGGCAGCGGCACGCCGCTCGGGGTCCTTCCGCTCGGGACGTTGAACCACTTCGCCAAGGACCTCGGCATCCCCACCGATCTCGACGGCGCGGCACGCGTCGTCGGCGCGGGCGTCGTGCGCCCCCTCGACCTGGGCGAGGTCAACGGCGAGATGTTCGTCAACAACGCCGTCCTCGGTTTCTACCCGCTGGTCGTCGAGGCGCGCGACCGCGAGCGGAAGCGCACCGGCCGCGGCAAGTGGCTGGCCGCCGCCTGGGCGCTCGCCAAGGTGCTGCCGCGGGTGCCCGCGCTCCGTTTCCGGGTGACGGTCGAGGGCGAGCGCGTGAGCCGGAAGACGCGCCTCGTCTTCATCGGCAACAACGAGTACGAGATGAACGTCTTCACCGCCGGCGCCCGCAACCGCCTGGACAGCGGCGATCTCTACCTCTACGTCGCCGACTGCCCGGACCTCCCGAGCCTCCTCGGCCTCGCCCTCTACGCCCTGGTGCGCGACGCGCGGCGCTCGCCGCGTTTCGAGTCGTGGACGGCGCCGGAGCTCACCGTCGAGTGCTCGCGGCGGCGCCTCCACGTCGTGCTCGACGGCGAGGTCTTCCACCTGGCGCCGCCCCTCGTCTTCCGCAACCGCTCGCGCGTCCTCCGGGTCATCGTGCCCGGCGAGACGGCGGCGCGCGATGAGGTATCCTCAACGACGAGCAGCAACGAAAGGAGATCGGCATGAGAAGGCCTCTCTGTTTCGGCACCCTCGGTCTGGTCGCGCTCGCCCTCTCGATCCCCGCCGCGACGGCCCCTCTAGCCGGCGCCCTCGACGGCAAGGCGTTCGCCGCCACGGTGGGCGAGGCCGGCAAGCCGAGCGGCGAGAAGGACGAGCTGATCTTCAAGGACGGGAAGTTCCGCTCGACCGCCTGCGACCGCTACGGCTTCCGCGTCGCCCCCTACACGACGACGACCGGCCCGACCGGCTCGACGGCCTTCGACGCGACCACCGTGAGCCCCAAGGAAGGGAAGATCCACTGGCAGGGGCAGGTCCGGGGCGACGCGGTCGCCGGCACCTACGTCTGGACGAAGTTGGGGCAGAAGGACATCCACTACTGGTTCAAGGGGACGGCGAGGAAGCTCGGCTAGGCCCGGGGCGCCGGGTGTGCCGCACCAACAGAGAGATGAAGAGCTCGCCTGAGGTGCCGTGATGGCTCAGCGCGCCAAGCTATTCAAGAGTGGAGGGAGCCAGGCGGTTCGTCTGCCGAAGGATTTCCGCTTCGAAGGGGAGGAGATTCTCGTCTTCCGGCAAGGGGATCGCGTGATCCTGGAACCCCTGAAGAGGTCGTGGAACCGGGAGTTCCTCGAGCTCGCGGGGTCGGCGCCGAACTTTCCCTATCCTGAAGAGCCGCCGCCTGGCGAGCCCGGGTCGCCGGGCTGAAGATCGAGAACTGGCGGCAGGCCGGCTAGACCGCCGCGCGCTCGCCGCGCCAGGCGGCGTAGAGCCAGACGAGGCCGCCGATGGCGATGGCGACGGGGATGATTAAGAAAGCCTGGCCGAGCGAGCTCGCGTCGGAGAGGACGCCGATGAGGGGCGGCGAGGGGACGTCGCCCAGCAGGTGGATGGCGAGGATCGAGAGGGCGACCGCGGTCGCCCGCTCCCCCGGCGCGACGGCGTTGACGATCGCCGAGTTGACCGGCCCGGTCGACAGGAAGAGGAGCAGCTCGGCGACGACGATCGCCGTCATGTAGAGCGGCCGCGACGGCAGCACGAAGGCGGCGAGAGCGACCGGCGCCGCCAGCAGCGTCGCGGCCCCCGAGACCCACAGGTAGCTCTGCCGCCAGCGCCGCAGCAGGCGGTCGCCCAGCCAGCCGCCGAAGAAGGTGCCGACGAGGCCGGTGGCGACGACGATCGCCCCGAACTCGACCGTCGCCCTGCCGCGCGGCAGCCCGCGCACCCGCTCGAGGAACGCCGGCGTCCAGAACGCGAGGGCGCCGAGGCCGAAGGTGTAGGCGGCGTAGCCGAGGACGGTCAGCCGGAAGGGCCGGTTGCGCAGCAGGCCGCCGTAGGCGGCGCGGACCGCACGCGGCGCGGCGTGGGCCGCGACCGCCAGGCCGTCCTGGCCGCCGCGCGGTGGATCGGCGAGCCGCGCCGTCGCCCAGGCGAGCAGCAGACCGGGGGCGCCGGCGACGAAGAACGCCGCCCGCCAGCCGAAGTGCTGGTCGATGAGGCCGCCCAGGACGTAGCCGGCGGCCGAGCCGACGGGGATCGCCGCGTAGAAGATCGCGAAGACCCGGCCCCGCCGGGCCGGCGGGAACGAGTCGGCGAGGAGGGCCGGCGCGATGGTGCCGTAGGCCGCCTCGCCGACGCCGACGGACGAGCGCGCGGCGAAGAGCGTCGCGAAGCGTCCGGCGAGGCCGCCCAGCGCCGTGGCGACGCTCCAGATCGCCACCCCGCCGGCGATCAGGCGCGGCCGCGCGCCGCGGTCTCCCAGCGTCCCGAAGATCGGCGAGGCGAGCATGTAGACGAGGATGAAGCCGGTGGCGAGCGCCCCGAGCTCGGCGTCGGAGAGGTGGAGCTCCGAGCGCTTGAGGCTCTCGACCAGGGCCGAGACGACGTAGCGGTCGAGGTAGTTGAAGAAGTTGGTGAGGGTGAGGACGACGAGCGCCAGGCGGGCGCCCGAGTCGAGGCCCGGATCGAGATCGGCCTGGCGGTTCATGGCGGCACGGATCTCGCGAGGTGACCGCTGCCGCCGGGCTACGGGCGAGGGTAGCGCGACGTGGCGCCGCGCGCCGTCTCCGCGGTGCCGCGCTGCGCCGTCGGCGCCTCGAGCGGTGGGGCCGCGTAGAGCGCCGTGGCGCGGTGCGGGCAGGAGAGGCAGTCCTCGTCGATCCGTACCTCGCCCCAGGTGAGGTAGCCGGGGCGGTCGACGACGGCGAGCGCCGCCCTCCTGGTCGGAGCGCCGCAGCGCGGGCAGGCGGCGTCGCGGACGACCAGCGGGCCGAAGCGCCGCCGCATCACGACGCCGCAGCCGAGACAGGCCCACGGCTCGCGCCGCCCGCGCTCTCTTCCCTCGCTGCCCGGAGGGGCCGCGGTGCCGGAAGCGGGCGGGTCAGCGGGTGCGCCGGCGGGCTCGAGGCGGACGAGCTTCTGCCGGCAGCGCGGGCAGGCGGGGGGGCGCAGGCCGAGCCAGGCGAGGCCGGCGGCGAGGAAGACGGCGGCGGCGAGCCCCACGGCGAGCCCGCTCTCCGGCGGGGGGACCGGCCGGCGCGGCAGGGGCCGCGCCCGCGGCGGCGGCGGCAGGTAGACGGTGAAGGGGGCGGAGCCGTCGGAGGCGCCCGCGGGGGCTTCGGTGCCGGCGGGCGGCGCGGCTGGCGTCGCCGCCCGCGCCGGCGGCGCGAGGGCCGGCAGCCCGAGAGCGGCCCCGAGAGCGATGAGGAAGAGAGGCGCGAGCGCCAGCCGCCGGCTCATCGCCCGGCGCCCGCTGCGGTGCGGCCGGGCAGCTCCTTCAAGATGCGCTCGGCGAGGGCGTCGTAGTTGCCGCCGAAGTGGTGCGAGCCGGAGAAGCCGATCGAGCGCCCCAGCGCGGGGTCGAGACCCGGGCAGATCGAGCCGCTCTCCTGCTCGCCGTAGAGGCAGAGCAGGCGCGGCTTGCCGCCGAGCTTGCGGATCTCGGGCATCACCGGCCGGTCGGTCGAAGAGCCGCTGCCCAGCCACTGGGCGACGTGGAACTCGAAGCTCGCCGTCTTCTCGGGGCCCAAGAGGACCACGAGGTCGAGGCGGTCGAGGAGCGCCGGGGGCAGGCGGTCGACCATGAAGGGCAGCACGTCGGCCCCCATCGAGTAGCCCACGACGAGCGCCCGCTGCTTGCCCCAGGCGTCGAGGTAGTGCTCGAGGATGCGCGCGAGGTCTCTCCCGGTCTCGTCGGGGGAGCGCCCGCGCCAGAAGTAGGAGAGCGAGTTCAGGCCGACCACCGGGATGCCGCGGGCGGCGAGCGCGGCGCCCACCTCGCGATCGATCCCCGCCCAGCCGCCGTCGCCGGAGACGATGACCGCCAGCCGGTCGCCGCCCGCCGCGCCGCCCTTCGCCGGCACCTCGACGAGCGGCAGGCCGGCGACCGACGGCGGGGCGGGGCTCGCGCCGGCGCTCGGACGCCTTGGCGCCACGGCCGCCGCCGCGGCCTTCTCGGGCGCCCGCGTCAGCTTCTGGAAGACCTCCTTGAACTGCGGCATCCAGCGCGCCTGGACGGAGAAGCCGTGGCCGACCTTGGGGAGGACGACGACCTCGCCGTTCCTGACCTTCTGGACGTAGCTCTCGGTCGCCGCCGGCAGGCAGGTCTCGTCGATCGTCCCCTGGAGGGCGACCCACGGGCTCTCGAGCTTGTCGGAGGGGAGGAAGCTCACCCCCTTGCCCTTCGGTCCGGGTCCGAAGGCGAGGCCCTGCCCGGCGCAGAACGGCTTCGTCGTCGGCAGGTCGGGGCAGAAGCCGAGGCTGATGGCGCCGCGGAAGGTGCTGGGCGGCGCCTGCACCAGGGTGGCGTAGACGAGCGTCGCCCCCGAGGAGTAGCCGACGAGGACCGGCGGCACGTAGTCGGGCATCCCGAGCTTCTTCTGCACGACCTGCGAGAGCGCCTCGAAGTCGACCGCGGCGCTGGTGCAGGAGAGCTTGGCGGCGTCCGCCGCATGGAGGTAGTGGGTGATGTCGATGCCGACGACCAGGGCGTCGAGCCCGGCCAGGGCCTTGGCCATGTCGACGACGCCGAGGTTCCAGCCGCCGTCGCCGGAGACGAAGAGGACGACGTGCGCGGGGTGCGGGCTCTCCTGATAGATCCAGACGGTGCCGAAGCGGCCGAAGGAGAGGGTCGACGAGGCGCCGGCGGCCTTGGCGTCGACGGGCTTCGCGGCGGCCGGCTTCGCCGGCCTCGCCGCGGTCGCCGCGGTGGCGACCAGCGCTCCCGCCGAGATCAGCAGGACGGCCGCGAAGCGGCGTGTTTCCCGAGTCATACGAGCGGCTCCTCCCCGTCGCGTAACCTATCATCCGGAGCCTCCATTCCCGCCCGAACGACCGCCATCTCCCCCTGCTGCCAGCCCTTGCGAAGGGGTTGGTCACAGGATGGGGGCGGAGAGCACCTAGGGAAGTAGCTGCGGCTGCCGCCGCCTACCGGGGAGGAGATCGCCTGCATGGGAAGAGAGCCCGAGCACCGCCAGTTCACCCGCATCATCCACGGCGGCCTGACCCCCGATCCCGGCACCGGCGCCATCCTGACGCCCATCTTCCAATCGACCACCTTCGCCCAGGCCGCCGTCGGCAAGGACAAGGGCTTCACCTACAGCCGCACGGGCAACCCGACGGTCGCCGCCCTCGAGCGCAACCTGGGGGCGATCGAGGGCACGCTGCCCGCCGCCTGCTTCGCGACCGGCATGGCGGCGATCACCGTGCTCTTCCTGGCGACCCTCAAGGCGGGCGATCACGTCCTGGTGTCGGACGTGGTCTACGGCGGCACCGTCCGGCTCCTGCGCCAGGTGCTCGCCGACCTGGGCGTCCGCGCGAGCTTCGCCGACACCTCGGACCTCGCCCGCCTGGCGGCGGCGCTCACTGCCGAGACCCGCCTGGTCCTCGTCGAGTCGCCCGCCAACCCGACGCTCAAGCTCACCGACCTCGCCGGCGCCGCCCGCGTGACCCACGACGCCGGCGCGCTCCTGGCGGTCGACAACACCCTCCTGCCGCTCGTCCAGGAGCCCTTCGCGCTCGGCGCCGACGTCG
>Ga0307470_10000352_pt1 | contig 25476 bp, 42 predicted proteins | sample atmos_gasesAM3C__FD_204565 | JGI IMG/M metagenome (GOLD analysis project Ga0307470, IMG submission 204565) | Hardwood forest soil microbial communities from Morgan-Monroe State Forest, Indiana, United States - atmos_gasesAM3C_05 | ecosystem: Environmental > Terrestrial > Soil > Temperate forest... | reverse complement strand
CCCCAGATCGACCGCCAGTTGTAATAGGCGAAGCTGTACCTCTCGTACCCCTTGACAAGAAGGTTATCAGTGACGAAGTCCACCTGCATGTCCGTCTCGAACTTGATCCGGGTCATGTAGGAGAGGCCGTCGATGTTGGTCAGCAGGAACCAGAAGAAGGGCGAGGTCAGGAAGTCGAGGACGATATAGCCCTCGGGCAGGCCGCCGGCCGTCGACTGGATCGCGTTGACGTCGTTGTCGTTGGTGCCCGGGCGCAGCTCCGTCTTGGTTAGGCGGATGGCGGTGGGCTCTAGTTCCGGCGGCACGACCAGCTTGCGACCGCGGGCGAAGACCTTCAGGGCGGCTTGGTCGCGGAAGTTGCGGCGGATGGAGATCATGCCGTTGAGCAGCGTCGCCTCGTTGAGATCGACATTGGTCGTCGGCGCGTTGGCAACCGTGCCGCCGTCGATCGGGTGCGCGGTATTGCAGAGCGAGACGCCATCGCCGCCGACGAACGGATTGAAGGTCTGGGCGGTGTTGAAGACGTTCGCGCCGTATATTTCCTTGGCCTGCTGGAACGACTCGATCAGGCCCAGGTTCGACGGGTGGAACTGCGTCTTGTAGAGGTTGTCGTCGATGGCCTTGCGGGTGATCGCATAGCCGAGGGCGATCTCGTTGTGCTCCTGATTGTAGATGTACCGCTCGCCGGCGTTGTTGTCGAAGGCGGTCTGGCCGCCCTCGGTCTTCAGCTGCGGCAGGCCGAGGTACCGCATCTCGGCGGTGCGCTCTAGCGCCATCTTGGAGTCGTGCTTGGTGAAGACCTTGTCGTACTGAGACGGGATCTGCTCGTACTTGCCCTCGACCCCGCGGAGGCCGGGGAGGAGGAGGTCTTTGATCGCGGAGAGATTGACAGCCATTGATCCTTCTCCCGCTTACGGTCCAGTGGGTCCGGTCGGACCGGTCGGTCCGCCAGCGCCAGTCGGGCCAGTCGGGCCAGCGCCCGTGGGTCCGGTGGGTCCAGTCGGGCCAGTGCCGCTCGGGCCGGTCGGGCCGACACCGCCGGTCGGCGGCCTCGTCTCGACGTTGTTGAACCGCACGATGACGTAGTTGTAGGCGCCCGCCGCGGTGCCGGGCGCGCCCGGCGGGTCTAGGTCGAGACCCACCAGCGTGAACGGCAGCGTCGCGGTGGTCGCGGCGGACGCGCCGACGATGTAGGCGCCCGACCGGCCATTGTCGGTGTTGCCGGTGCCGTAGGCGAACTGCAGGTTCTTGCCGATTGAGGCCGCCGTGAGGCCGGTCGCATCGACCTGGGCGAGGAACTGGGCGTTCGGGTCGTTGACGTAGTAGGCCTCGACCGTCTGGGACGAGGCGACGTCGGAGCCGGGCCACCAGTTCGACCACACCGTCCGCTTCTGCGAGACGGAGAGGTACTTGCACCCGATGAAGATGCCGGCGATGGCCGTGGTGCCGGGACCGGGGCCCGTGGTCACGCCCGCGAGCGAGCCGTCGCTCAAGCGGAATACCGGGTCGCCGTAGAAGATGTTGGCGGTGTTGTAGTTGATGAAGCCGACGACCTGCTCGTAGGTCGGAACCGAGCCCGTGCCCCGGTATTGGCTGAAGCCGAACGGCGCGTTGGTGTTCGACATGGTCCTCGCCTAGGGAGGAAGCCATCGCCGAGCACCGGGCCAGCTAGACTTGGAAAGTCATCGCCCCCACACCGAGCGGGGGATTCGCGTCAAACTACGGATGCTGCGCCGTTCGTGTCAATGGTGAAGTTGAAAGGCGGAAGCCGCCGCCATTTCGAGCGACGGCCCCGCGCCAGTGCCTCCGCCACCCGGTCATAGGGGCCGGGACCACCCAGATCACTCTGGGATCGGAATGGGCTCGTAGGCCTTGCTGATCTTCACGTTCGGGCGCCCTTGGGCGTCGACGCGGGCGAACTGGCCATCGGGCGCGAGACCGAGCTGCGCCTCCTTGTCGCGGACTTGGCGGCGCGCGGCGCGCTCCAGGGACGCGCGGATCTGCTGGGTGATCTCCATCGGCCGCTCCATCAGGCGCATGCCCTTCCGGTCGATGGTCTTGCCGCGGTAGCCCTCGGGCATGTAACTCGGGTGGCGCGAGGCCGGGACCGGCTCCCAGCCGCTGCGGGCCCTGGCCGTCTCCTTGGCCGGGTCCTCGGCGCCATAGACGGTCATCACCTTCCACTCGTAGGACCAGCCGTCGGGGATGTCGGACGGGTTGATGTAGAAGTCGTCGCCCCCCTCGAACACCTCGTCGAGCTCGTCGCCCAGATGGCCGCGCAGTTCGGCGGCGCGCGCGGCGGCGCGGGCGCGCGAGTCGTCCCGCCCGTCTTTCGGCCGCATAGGCGGCCGGTCGTTGGCTTCGGTCATGTCAGTTCAACCGTCCTTCCTTCTGGAGCGCGAGCTTGTTCTTCGCGTACTCCTCTGGCGTCTGGCCCATCATGCTGGCGATCTCGATCTCGTCGGCGGTCAGGCGCATGGTGCGCTGCGGCGACCCGCCGCCATTCCCGCCCCGACTGACCGGTGCCGCTGCGGGGGCGGCTTGCCGTCCACCGGTCGCCTGAGCGCCTCCAGACAGGGCCTCCTCGTCGTCATCGACCCTGGCGTTACCGCGCCCGTTACCGCCTCGGCCAGAGATGCCGAGCGCGTTCTCGACGAAGTCGAAGTAGTCGTCGGTGTCGACGCGGATGCCACGCGAGATGGCGACGTTGTGCGCGCCCAGCATGCCCTGCAGCAGGTTCTGGTCGCGCCCGTATTCAGGGTGCTGGCGCAACCATTGCGCCGACCGGGGCGAACCGCCGGCCTCGATCTGCCGCGCGAGTTCCTCGGCGGGGTCGAGTTGCAACTGCGGTCTCGGCTTCGGCGCCTGCTTCAGCGCCTCGAGGCCGTTGGTCAGCTGCAGCATGCGCGAGGCGTTGGAGGCGATCTCCTCCTGCGCGTCGGCGGCGGCGGCGAAGTCCTGGGCGCCCATCGCCTCGGCGTACCGGGCCTTGGCGATCGCCTGGTTCTGCTTCACCGTCTCGATGGCTTGGCTGACCAGCTGCTGGTTGGTGTCCAGCACCTCGGTCTGCGCCCTGGCTGCGGCCTCGGCCTGGGCGTTGGCGCGCTGCTCCGCTGCGGCCCGCGCCGCCTGCTCGGTGGCCAGCTGCCCCTTTAGCGTTTCCATCGCCTCTTCGGGCGAGACGACCTTCGCCTCGGCCTTCGGCTCCTTCGCCGGAGCCGCGTCGGCGGCGGGCGCGGGGTCGTCGTCGGGGATCTTGACTTCGATGTCGTCGTTCTTGGCCATCGTCCTCACCAGATGTCGTCGGGGTTCTCGATCCGACCCCGGATGTGAATGTCGTCCAGCATGCGGCACAGGTTCTCGCGGTTGGCGTTGACCGTGACGCCCCAGCCGTCGGAGACGCGGAAGTAGACCCAGTCGTCGACGCCGAGGTCTTGCGGCCACTGCCAGACGCCGGTCGGGTCGTCGAACGCCTTCGGGCCGCACTTCAGGATCAGGCCGACCTTGCCCTGGTAGCGGTCTTCCTCCCGCGTCGCGTCGGTGAGGATGATCTTTCCCTTGGTCTGCTCGGGGCGCATGTAGATCGCCACCAGCACCTGATTGTGGCAGACCTCGATGGCCGAGACGTCGCCGATCTTGCGCTTGAGCGCGATGCGGGGGTCCACGTCGTGCAGCATGGCCGCGGCGGGCATCAGTTCTTCTCCTCCCACTCGTCGACCATCTTCAGCACCTGGGTCGCCATCAGGCGCGCATCCTCGTGGCTGTAGATGACCGCGGCCTCATGGCCGTTGCCGTCATCGATCGAGATGCGCAGCGCCGCGACCGGCAGCTTGTTCAGCGAGCTCCACTGATCGGCCTTGAGGACCACGTTGGTGATCCGCATGGTCGACTGCGCCTCGCGCGGCTTGTTCCCTCGCGAGGCGCCGATGATCGGCAAATCGCTCATCGCTGGTTCAGGATCTTCTGAACGTCTTCGAACAATTCGACCACCTTGGTAAGGGCGCGCAGGTACCCGACTCGCTCCCGGTATGCGGCAAAGTCTGCTATTCCGCCGCCCGTTGCAAGTAGGTCAAGCGCGTGCTGTCGCTCGGCCTCGATCAGCTTGCCCAGTTCGATCTCGAACTGGTTGTTGTAGGTGAGGGCCATCAGCGCGCGATCGTCGACCGAAGCTTGGCGAGTTCCTTGCGTCGGAACTTGGCGGTGCTCATCCAGACGAAACACGCCGTATCCGATCCGCGCCGACCCTGCGGGCAAACATCGGCGCACGAGCAGTCGCATCGGACCATGATCATGCCGTTGCGCTCAGACGGCGTGTAGCTCGCCGGCGGTTCGTAGACGACGATCTTCACTCAGTAGCTGCCGGGTTCGCGCCGCTTGGCCTCGGCACCATAGGCGCGGGTCTTCTCCAGCCGCCCCTCGGCCGAACCGGCACCAGCGTGGAACGCCCGACCGCCGCGCTTGCGGGGCATCATGGGCGAGCCGCCGCCCGGGCCCATGCCTCCGCCAACCGGATATGGCATCGGCATTGGCATCGGCGTCGCGCCTGGCGTCGCGGAACCACCACCCATCGGCACCGGCACGCCGCCGGGTGGTCGTGGGGGCGGCATCGGCGGACCGCCCATCGGCGGCGCGGCCTGGGGCGCGCTGTGCGGGGCGACGATGACGTTGACGTTCACCTTGCCCTTGCCGGCGCGTCCACCCCGCTTGTACTCGGCTCGACCGCCCTCTTTGTGGTGCATGTGCTTGAGCGTCTCGGCGAGGTGCGCCAGCTTGGCCAGCTTCGGGTTCTTGGAGTGCTCGGCCTTGGCGAGTTTCGCCGCGGGGATCTTCTTGCCCTCGGGGACGTGCAGTTCGCGGTGCAGCGCGCCCGGATGCTTGACCGCCCCCGCGATCCACTTCTCGCCGCCGCCATCCTTGCGGGCCAAGCGATCACCGGTCGGGCGCGTGCCCTCGTATTCGCCGTCGCTGACCGAGCCGCCCTTATTCATCCGCCCGCCCATGCACTTGGCGCAGCGACACCCCTTGGCGTGCAGCTCATGGGCGATCAGCTTCTTGTCCTCGGCCTCATCGGCGTGCTCGGCCTTCCCGCCGCGCTTCAGGCCAAGCACGCCCTGGCCGCCGGGCCGGTAGTTGAAGTTCATCCGCCCCTGGCCGCCCATGCCCTGGCTGAGTGCGCCAGAGAGCGGGCCGCCCATGTCCTTATGGGCGCGGCCACCGCGCTTGAAGCCGCCGACGTGCTTCTCGCCGGCCCGCTCCTCGTTGGCCTCCTTGAGGTCGCGGTTGACGATCGCGTCGGCGAAGGCGCGCCCGCCGCTCTTGCGCGCCTTGCGGCCCGCGTGGCGGTGGGCTTCGCCGTGAACCTTGCCGCCATCCTTGAACTGGCGCGGCGAAACGGGCCGCATGCCGGTCTTGGCCGTGGTCCCGAGCATCTCTGGCGGCTCCCACGACGAGGCGTCGACCTTCGCGTGCGGGGCGCCGTTGGCGAGGCGGTGCGCCTTCTCCTTCATCGCCTCGCGGGCGCGCCTAGAGGTCTCAGACATGGGCTTTTCCCTTCTTGGGCGCCGGCTTGAGGGCCTTTTTGAGGACCATCTCATCCACTTCGACGTAGTCGCAGCCCCGGAACCGCTCCCACGGGTGCGGCGGGACCGAATCGACCGTCACGATGAAGTGCCGGCGCGGTTGCGGCGGCTTGTCCATGAAGTCCGGGGCGCGGATGACGGCCGATTCAGGCATCGACGTCGTCTCGCACCGGCTTATTGAGCCCCGGCCGCAGTTTCGTGTCGGCGTAGGGGTCGTCTTCGGGCTGTAGCAGGATGTCGAGCGCCTTGGCTAGCTCGCTACGCGCCAGAAGGATGGCTGGAGCGCCTCTCAGTGCGGTCGCAGCACGCTCAACGTGCGCCAGCGCCTTCGTGGCCTTCTCTTCCAGGGTCATGGGGCCTCCCGAACGGGGGTCATCATGCGCGTTTCGGGCGCGTCATGGCAAGGGCGCGGTTGAGCAGGTTACGCGACCTCCTCGAATAGGTTCGCTTCCGTGGGTGAACGCCGGATTTCTCCCAGGTTGGCCAGCGCCTGCTTAAAGTAGCTGCGCTTGAGTTCGAAGCCGACGCCGCGACGCCCGGCGCTCACGGCGCCGTAGACCTCAGACCCGACACCCATGAACGGCGTCAGCACCGTTTCGCCCGGGTTACTCCAAAGCTGCAGGCAGCGGTCGATGACGTCGAGTTGGAGCGGATGGACATGCTTTTCATCGTCATCGTCGCGCGACGCCTTGAACGGCAGCACGCGGCTCAACCGAATGTCGTCCCAGAACGCCGAGGCGTACTGCCGCCAAATCCAGTGGCTAAAGCGGTTCTCGATTTGGTTTCCCTCATAACCACGATACTTCAGCAGCTCAGCCGGCGGCTGGCGTTCGCCAGCGTAGTCTAACAGGCCGATGGGGTGGGTGATCGGAATGGGATTGTCGCCGGCCTTCCTGAACACCAGCAGATAGTCGGCCGAAGCCACCGAGCAGCGCGAACTATCGTCAACGATGGTCTTGTGCGCCAAGTTCTTCGCCATCGTCCGGTTGCGGACGGCCAGCGGTTCTTTCCAGATCGCGTAGCGCGCGATGTAGCGGAAGCCCTCGCGCTCATGCAGTCGGATGATGTCGCCAGGGAAGTCGACTAGATAGTCGGTTCCAGAATTGCCAGACGGCACGTCCATGCAATGAACGGCGGTCATGCGGCCGGGAAGGGTGACGCGGGCGACCTCACGGACCACGAAGGCGTAATGCTCGAAAAACTGGTCATAGTTCAGACAATTCGATAGGTCGCGCTCGCTCGAGGAGTAGTGATAGAGACCGCCGAATGGCGGGCTGTAGATCGACAGATGCACGCAAGCCGGGGGAAGTTCGGCCATACCCTCGATGCAGTCGCCGCAATAGACGGCGTACTCGCTGGTGATCTTCTGGTCGATTACAGCCACGAGGGAACCTTCTCTTTCTCTGCGTATAGCGCCCCGCGATCAATTCGGAGGGCCTCATTCATGTGCGCGACCAGTTGGGCGAACATCTTGTCCGCCGCAAGCGCCTTGCGTTGCATGTTGGCAAGCACGGATTTCTCGCCCTCTGAAGTGACGATATCGACCGTAACCGGATGGCGCTGGCCGAACCGCCAGCACCTGCGGACGCTCTGGTAATATTGCTCGAACGAATGGCTGGGAAAGGTCACGACATGGGCGCAGTGCTGGAAGTTCAGACCCCAGGCGCCGATCTTCGGCTTGGTGACCAATACCCGCACCTCTCCGCGGGAGAACGCGAGGAACTTCTCCTCCTTGGCCTCATCGCTGTCCGTCCCGCTGATTTGCACCGCGTCGGAGATATCAGCGGCTAGCCGGTCACCCTCGTCATTCAGGTGGCACCACACCAGCGCCGGCGCCTCGGTATCCGAGACCAGCGAAGCTGCCTTGTCGCAACGCTCGCCGATAGAGCGGCGTCGTTCATCTCGCTGTTCCTTAAGCCCGATGGCCGGTAGCGCAAACAGCATCCCTTCTGGCAGGCTTTCGACGTGGACGAGATGGCTGCGTTCAATCAGCGGCGGCAAAATGAACTTCTCGTCACAGAAGCCAAGATCGGACGGGCGACGCATCGCGCGCGCCCAGGAGGCGACCCAGCGCCAGAAGTCGCGCTCGGCATGGCCTTTGAAGCGCCATTTGGCTCCGTCATCGAGTTGCGCGAAATTCGAGCCGCGGTGCCGATAGACGGTCGGCTTGATCGTGTTCTGGTCGTTCTTGAAGAAGCGCGTCAGCATGTCGGTGTAGCCGAGTTCGCCCAGCGCCTCGCTCGACGTGCCGAGTTCTATGTAGTCGTTCGGCGCGGCCGTGGCGGTGTCGAGCAGTCGATATTCGACGCGCCGCATGAACTCTGTGATCTGAGCTTTGCGAGCACCATCGAAGGATTTCAGGATTGAACTTTCGTCGCAGACGACGCCCGCGAAATCGTCGGGATCGAAGTGGTGAAGGCGCTCGTAATTTGTGATGTTGATGCCTGGGTAGACTTGGCCGCTGGTTCGCGCCGCCTCGATCCCGAACTTTTCCGCCTCGTTCAGCGCCTGATAACCGACCGCAAGCGGTGTCAGGACCAGCACGGGCCTGTTGGTGTGGCGCACGACATTCTCGGCCCAAACCAGCAGCATAGGCGTTTTGCCGAGGCCGCAATCCGCGAAGAGGGCGCTGCGGCCCTTACGGACCGACCATTCGACTAGCGCGCGTTGGAAATCGAACAGGAAATCTGGCAAGAAGATAGGTTCGAAACCGCGAGCGGAGCCAAATTGGGCTTTCGCCGCGAGAAACGTCTCATAGCTGTCCATATGCCCTCGCCAATTCGGAACGGCAACAAGACAAGCGCCAGCGTTCGCTGTCAAGCTAATTGTGGCGCTTAGTTAGGCGCGTGTAAGCGCCAGGGCGCGGTCAACGATGTCCCGACCATTAGCGCGGCGACCAGTATGACCGTGTTTGAGCCAGTGCCTGAAGGCGTCCAGCGACATCGTCTCCAGACTTCCCAGACGTTGCGCGCCTTTGCCGTCGCTGAAGGCGGCGCAATAGGCATCTCGCGCTTGCCGTTCGGTCTCGAAGCCGAGCATCACCTTGTGTTCGTCGAACCTGCGCGTCGGATGGTGCAGCTGGTTGACCACGAACACGAGTTTCGACTGAGGGTTCGGCCCGACATAGGCGTCCACATGATCGCCGTCCGCGCCCAGAGTGCGCTTGATGTAGCCGTAGTCGGCTGGCAGCGTCGCTTCCCACGGTCGCCCGTTGGCATCCCGGCCTCGGCGGATAGACCCCTTCTTGTTCTCGATTGAGATGGGCAGGCCCTGGAAGCTGATGTGCTCCTTGGCGTAGTTGCCGCTGCGCTTCTGGGCTTCGCTGGGGTTGTGATTGACGACGCCGCCTTCGCTCCTTGCGGTCATCAGCGCGGCGCGGATCGCCTTGGAGGTCACGGCAGGACCGGCGCGCCATTTAGGGCGCAGCAGGCGTCGGGGAACACCCGGCAGTCGCCCTTGCCGCAGTATAGCGAGCGACCGCGCGAATCTGGCTTATGGGCGGGTTCGGCGTAGGGGCAGCGGTGGCAACCGAAGCCCTTGCCGTTCTTGGCGACGCCATAGACGGCGACATCCGGGCTCATGTAGCGGGTCTCCATCTCCGGGTCGCCGGCGCATAGGTTCTCCCACTGGCCGCAGCTGCCCGCGGCGCGGTCGATGGTCACCTTGACCAGCAGGCACTTGGTCCCGTCGGCCTGGTTGCAGCGCCCGCAGTTGTAGTCGCCGCGCTCGTCGTAGGTGCGCCCGACGCCCGTGTAGGGGTCGGCGTACTTGAAGTGGTTGGCGAGGAAGTCCCGGTGGTGGTTCTCGACCAGTTCCCGCTTCGGGCCATCGTCGTTGGGCTGCAGGAATAAGCCGCCCTTATGCGGCGGCGTCTTGACTAGGCGCACCGCGCCGCCTTCGCCCAGGTTCCTTGCCGTCAGCAGCGCGTCGCGGATCGTGGCGTTGGTCATCCTTGGTAGCCCTCCTCTAGCCACACCGCTTCCCACGGGGCGCTGGGATCGCTCTTGTCGGAGGTATAGAGGAAGTAGGCGACGGGGTACCCATGTTGGAACCGCCAACGCTCGCGGCCTACATCGATCAGTTCGTAACCCTTGTAGCCGGCGTCGACCCTCTGCGCGCCTTCGGGCGGGGGCGGACAATCGCGCAGCCGTTCGCAGGGACGGGACCATTTGACTCCGCCGAAGAGCGACCGCCTGAAGACAGTTTTGCTCACGGCGCCACCCCGATCTTTTTCTCGATCGGCTTCACCTCGGAGGCGCCGACCGCCGCGTCCTGCGGCTCGCGCATGATCTCGCGCGCCATGTCGAGCAGGGCGATCTTCTCCTTCGACTGCCGGTCAAGCGCCTCGTCCTGATGGTTGGCCGCCATCTCGCGCGCCTTCAGGTGGGTCTCCAGGCGGTTGGTCTGCGCGTCGATCAGGCGCGCGTCGGCGGTCTGGGCCGCGGCGGGATCAGGCTGCTGGGGCGCGGCGGCGCCTAGGCCCTGCCGCGCGAAGCCGCCCTGTGCCGCCTTGGCCTGGACCTCGGCGACCTTCGCGTGCGCCACCGCCGTGTCCGCGTCCGCCTTCTGCTTCTCGACCTCCATATTGGCGATGATTTCCTGCATCTCAGGTGGAGGCTGCTGCATCGCGGTCGGTGGCACGAAGAACTGCTCGGGGTTCGACCAGCCGATAGTCTGTAGCGCGACGGTGTCTATGGCGATCGGGTCGTACATCGACGGGTTCGACGCTTGCAGCTGCTTCAGCGCGTAGACCTTCATCACCCGCTGCGCGTGGCTGGCGGTGTTGGGGTCGGCCTGCGGGACGAGGTCGCAGTTGTCGAGCGCGGCCAGGAACGACTGCTCGTCCCACTGCGTCGGCGAGGCGCATCCGCGCTGCCAGAATGTCTCCGGGTTCTCGCGGAAGCACTCCACCAAGAGCCGGAACTCCTCGGCCTGAGCTGCGTGCAGGCGCTTGTGGACCGAGTTCTCGATCTTGGTCGCCTGGTCGATCATCGCCAGCGTCGTGCCCACCGGCGCGTCGGGGCGCCCCTCGCCAACCTGCAGCTCGCTCACCCCGCCGATCCGCTGGCCATCCTGCTTTAGCGCCTGCACTAGCGCCATCAGCGCTGGCATCTGCTGGGTGTTGTAGGGTAGCGGCATCACCGCATCGCCGATCGGTCCGCCGTTTGTGTCGACCTGCTGGCCGCCGCCCGGCGGCACCCGGAAGATGGTGGTGTTCTGCCGCGAGCCCTGCTTGGCGACGAGGAAGCCGGGGAAGTTGGCGAACATGCCGTTGTCGAGCATCTCCCGCTCGGCGGCGGTGAGCGCGTTGGCCATGTTGCCCAGGATGTGCATCAGGCCGATGTCGTAGAAGCCGAGGCCCGGCACATAGGTGTACTTGACGAACGTTACCCGCGGCTCGGGCAGTTCCTCGGTCGACTTGTTGTAGTTGCGGCAGACGGAGAGGATCTGCTTTGACGAGACATCGATCGTTACCCGGTAGGGCACCTCGAGGCCTGAGGCCTTGCCCTTCCACCTGTGCTCGAACCCCTTGATGTCGAGCTCGCAGTAGCACTCGTAGATTTCCCGGTCGCGATCCTCCGGTCGCGCGCTCTCGGGCCGCACGCCCTGCTGCGCCGCCTTCTCCCGCTGCGCCTCGTCCAGTTCGGGCGACATCGGGTCGGGCAGGTCCACGTCCCGGTAGACGCCAAGGATCTGCAGGCGCTTCACCGTCGAGGGCCGCATCATCACCCGGTGCGTGACCCGCTTGGCGTTCTTCAGGTCGGTCGCGGCCTGGTTGACGATCAGGTCTTCGGCGTCGACGCTCTCGCTCACCGGACGGTTGCGCAGCGGGCACTTGTAGACCTTCTTGAACGAGGTCCCCCCGAAGCCCAGCATCAGCAGCATGCGGTCGGTGTCGGGATAGTACTCAGTCGCCACCGCCGTGAGGTAGTGGTTCATGTCGGTCTGCAGGGCGCCCGCGGTCGCGTCCTCCTGCGGCGTCGTGCCGTTGGTCGCGTCGTCGCGCACCTTCACCGGCCCGTCGGTCGGCAGCAGCTCGCTGCGGGCGTTGGCTTGGAAGCGCAGCACCGCCTCGAGCAGCAGCGAGTCGCGGACCTTGCTCATGCCCTCGACCGGCGCGCCGTCGCTAGCGCCCTGGACGCCGGGCACCTCCAGCTTCAGCCCGAGCAGCTGGATGCCGGTCTTGCGCGCCTCCACCCACTCGCGGCGCGACTCTTTATCGTCGTCGATGCCGCGGATCAGTTCCTCGGCGATGCGGCCGAGTTCGAGTTGGTCGACCTTGTCGCAGAGGTTGTCGAACCATGCGCCTGTCGACGCGGGGCGCTGCGGGTCGGAGATTGGCCGTCCATCCAGCGAGATGGTCACCGACCCGTCGGGATGGTCGACCCGGAGGATCGCGCCCTTGTCGTCGAACTCCGGCGCGTCGGCGCCGTCGCCCTCGGCGACCTCAACGATGATGCCGTCCGGGTCTGGCGCTGGCGTCGGCGGCGCCTGCGGGCCAAGGCGTAGGTTGGGTGGGGCGAGGCCAGCCATCGCCTACCGGTAGCGCGCGCGCCGGAAACCAAACGGCGGTGGGCGCCGCTCTAGTTTCTCGCCTCGATGATTGTAGAGGCCTGACCATTTAGGCGTCGGCTCGTCCACGACCAGCACGGGACGTATCGGATCGTCCCACCAGTAATCGTCGTCGCCCTTGGTCATGCTTCGCCCCCGAGCGCGGCGCGGATCAACGCCGCCAGTTCACGCGCGTCATCCGGTGGAATCTCCCACCAAAACCCGTTCGCCGCGTCATGGTCGAGTTCACCGAGCACGAGCTGCAGGCGCTCGGCCACACTCTCGCCTGGCCACGCGCACATCGCTGCGTGAGGATGTGGTCTAGAAACCAAGACCACACCATCCCCGGCGTCGTACTGAAACGCCTCGCCCTCGGTCTTCAGGGGCAGGCGTAAACCCTCAGTGCCGCGTTCCGGCGCCATCCTGCTGCATCTCCGCGACGAACCTGTCGATGCCCTCTTGCGCGGCCAAGGTGTCAGATTTCGCAGCGATTGAATAGACGCGCCTCTGATCGTGCGGTGGCTGGCCCCAGACCGTCACCCGCCACATGCCCCGCGTCTGGCCCTCGAACACCGGGTCGACGACGGCGCTCGCGAGGACGCGGTCAGGTCTCACGGCAGCTCCAGATCGGCCAGTTCCACCCGCGCCGGGTGGTAGCCGCGGATGACGAAGAGATGCATCAGCGCCGAGGGATGTTCAACCCGGCGGTGGATAAGCGGCCAAGGTTCGAAGTCGCGCGCACTCCACGTCGAGATGTGCGCCTCGCCCACGTGGCCGTACCAGTCGTCCTGAATGAACCCCTCCGGCGTGACGATGATGATGTAGCCGGACCGGTAGATCAGGAAGTTCAGGAGGTCGATCGCCGCGCTCTTGCGCATGTGCTCGATGACGTCGCCCATGATGACGAGGTCGTAGCGCTCACGCGGCTTGTCGATAAGGGTGATGGCATCGGCCATGATCAGGCGCTCGTAGTGCTCGGCGAGGCTGAACTGATCGATGTAGGCCGCGTCCGGCTCGACGCCGATGCGGATCGCCGCGCGGTCGAAAGCCATCTGCCCGTACTTCCCAGCCCCGCAGCCGATATCGAGCAGCACGGGCGGCCGAAGCTGCTCGAGGATCGACCGCACCGTCGCGTCGAAGGCGTCGCAGGAGTGGGGCATCAGGGGTTCATCGGGATGATGGTCGGCTTCTGGACGCACTCGCCGCCATAGAGCAGTTGGCCGCCGCGCTCCGCGCACCGATGGGCCAGGAGGCCTCGGGCCACGATCACCAGAACGACGAGTAGCACCGCGCCGGCGATCACCCACCTCGGCAAGCCCATCCGCCAGTCGTCTCTCATGCAGGGTACAACGGCGCCGGCGGCCTCGCGTACCGCTTCGCATCCTCGATCTCGGCAAGGCGCTCGGGCGCCCGCACCAGCAGCCCCATGTCGCGCAGCTTTCGCAGGCCCTGCGACACGGTATCGACGAGGTCATCGTTTTTTCCGTGCGGAAACACCCCGACCTGGGTGATCACCATGTCCGCCCATGTCCGGTCGGGCGCGTGGATCATGCCCTCGGCAAAGAGGTGCTGGACTGAGTAGAGCCGCGAGAGCTTGTCCATCGAGCGCGGGTTCAGAAGCTGCACGCCGAAGCTTTCGTTGCTGAACAGGCGGCGGATCTCCTGCGCCACCGAGTGACCTGCGGCCTTGTCCTCGATCACCAGCAGGTCGACCTTCAGCTTCTGGCATGTCGTGCCGGCCTTCATCACCAGTTCGTGCAGCGCGAGCCGCTCCTGCCAGGCGGTCATCAGCATCACCTTCGGCGCGGGGTCCATGAAGTGCCGCCCACCATCGATCGGCCGACCATCCGCGTCGAGGATCCGGTTCGGTCGCGCCACCGGATCAGACGTGAACACGCCCCACACCGTCAGGGCCGAGTAGTCGTTCTCGGTCTTTTCGGTGTAGGCGGTGTCGAGGCTCGCCAGGATGTAGTCCATCGGCGGGAACGCCTTGTCTGCCCAGCCCTGCCACCAGTCGCGCTTGATCACGCCGCCGCCCTTCGGCTCCGGGCGCTGCTCGAGCTGCCCGGCGGACGCGAATGGGCCCAGTTGCCGCTCCAACGCCCCGACCTCGTCCTCGCCGAACCGCGCCGGCCACAGGAGCTCGCCGGGCTCGGCCCGCGGGTCGTTCCAGCCGATGCGGGTCTCGAACGCCCGGTCGGGCTCGTAGTGCATCGGCAGGCAGTTGCCGCTGACTGAGACGCGACCTTTCCGGCGAACGACGACGGCCGACGACGGCACTGACACGCAGTAGACCATGCCATCGTAGGGTTGCCGTGTCGTGTGGTGCGGGGCGATTCGTGACCCGATCTTGTGTTCGCGCCCCGGCGCTTTGCTGGCCCGGATGTAGACTTGGTAGATGGTGGATGGCGGTCGCGTGTAGCCGTTGAAGACATCGCCGCCGCGCTGGTGCTTGATTGTGAGGCTGGCGGCCCATCCCGCTTTGACCGCGCACTCCTGCAGGTCATCGGCCATCTGCGCCGAGCCTGTGCCGATGGTGATCTTGCGGGGGTTCCCGACGGCGAAGTGTCCGTCGCCGCGCGCGTAAGCGAGCAAGAATGCCTGGAGGTAAGCCGGCGCCAATTCCTTCAACTCTGGCGGGGCATGCTTCTCGAGCGACTTGCCCAACAGCGCGAGCGCGGTCGCGAGCGGTCGGCTCATGATTTCCCAGACCAGCATGCCTTCCCGGTGGCGCCTCTTGCCGACGTGGAAGGGGATCGACGCCATCACGCGGTCGATGTCGCCAACATGAGTTCCGTCCGTCTTCTGAACGATGCGCGTCGTGCGCCTTTTGGCGTTCGCGCACCCTTCCGACAGATACCAGCCCATGAACTCAGCGAACGCCATCGGCTCCCACAACTGCTCGCCGAACCATATCTGATCGCGCGTCGCGGCCGATCCCCATCGAACCGTCTGGGGGAGATAGAAGACGCCCGGCAGAGCACTCGCTGGACGCACTCGCCACTTCTGATAGTCGCTGACGTATATGTCGTTTTGGTCGCCATAGATCATCCGGTGATCCGGCGTGACCATCAGGTCGGCGGTCTCGGAATGATAGGCGATCATCTCGCCCTGGTATGGTTCGCGGATGACCGCCGACGGCAATTCCCACTGCGCTTCCAGCGTCTCGGGATTCACGCCTAGAACCCACTCATGGTCTTTGAGTTCAGGGAAATGCACCCACCCGCGCTTGGTGAGGATTTCGGTCTCGCGGTCGTAGCACAGGTGCGTCCACTCTCCTCTGTCTTGCTCAAGAATATGACCTGTCAAATCATCCTCTGCAAGCCGCTGTTGAATGATAACGAACGCCCCAGTCTTAGGATCATTTAGACGAGTTGCAATAGTTTGATCCCACCAGTCAATAGTGTAGGCGACTGTGGCTTCGCTAAACGCCTCATTCGCAGCATTGGGATCGTCAATTATTATGATAGACCCACCCTCACCTGTCGCAGTACCACTAATCGACGTTATAAGTCTCTCGCCGCCCTTGTCGTTGCTGAACCGGTGCTTGGTGTTCTGGTCGGCGTTCAGCCGGAACCGGTCGCCCCAGAAGCGCCGGTACCAGGCCGACTCGATCAGGCGCCGGCACTTGACGCTATCGCGCATCGACAGCTTCTCGGCGTAGCTGGCGTGGAGGAACTGCACCCCTGGCCCGCTGGTCGCCGTCCGCTCCTCCTGCGCCCAGACCCAGGCCGGGAATGCCACCGAGGTGATGGAGCTCTTGCCCATCCGCGGGGGGATGTTGATGATCAGCCTACGGATGTCTCCGTCGGCCACCGCCTGCAGATGCTCGGCCACCGCCTCGATCGGCCACCCATCGACCCACGGGCTGGGGTCGATGTGCTTCCATGCCGCGCGCAGGAAGAGGTACAGGCTGTCCTCGTACTCCATGCGGTCGAGGTCGCGGCGCAGCTCGTCGCGGTTCACGACGGCCGGGATGCCAGCGGTCTTCAGGTCGAGGGTGCGGAGGGTCATCGTTAGCCCTTCACCACCGCCTCGGCTCCTTGTCGATCAGGTAGGCGATGTAGACCAGCATCGCGATGACGATCAGGTGGAACATCAGCGGCACGCCTCCACCACCCAGGCGGTCGGGGCCGCCTTGCGCTCGTCGTACCGCTCCGACGCCGCCCTCGCCGCGTTCAGGCGCTTGCACTGGCGGCACGCAAGTTTCGGCTCGCCAGACGCCAGCCACCCGACCCGGATGCTGTTCTCTGGCGTTCGGAAGTGGCCGCAGCCGAAGATCATGGGCGCGGCTCCTCGGCGAGGAGGGCTTCGATGGTCCGCTTGAAGCCCGGCATCTCCATGTCGTCCATGTAGAACTGGCTGGGCGGCAGGTCGCGAAGTTCCTCCAGCACGGCGCGGACGATCGGCTCATAGTCCTTCAGCGTCGGCTTAAGGTCGACATTGACTTGTTCCGGCGTCGCGCCCAGCGTTCGGGTCGCGATGCCGTGGAAGGTATCGTAGAGCGCCTCGACCAGCCTATCGATCTCGCTCACAGCCACACCGCCAGGACCAGCACGCCCACCCAGAGCGCCGCGAACAGCGCCTCGGTGCTGACGAGCGCGCAGACGAGCCGGTTGAGCAGTGGCGCCCAGCGCAGGGTGGTGAGGGTCACGCTGGCGGCTCCTGCTCAACCCAGCACTGGCAGCGCATAAGCTTCGGCCCCTGTTCCCGGCCACAACGGTCGCAGTAGTAGTCGCTAAGGCTCTCAAAGATCGTCGCTCGCTGCTCGTCCGTGCAAAACCGCAAACCATCCGCAATCCACGCGGCGATCTCCTCAGGCGTCCACGTAACGATCTTCTCGCTCATAGCCTAACCGCCTTCCCCCGCCACGCCGCCGGCCCGACCCCGCGCAGCCGCCGCTCGATGCGCCGGCCCGACGAGAACCCCCGCACCGTCTCGAGGTAGCAGATGAGGCCGCCCGCGGCGCAGGCGGCGGCGAGGAGGGCGACGATCATCCCAGCCTCGCAATGGCTTCGTCGAAGCGGGCGATGACTTCGACCTTGGTGCGGCCGGGGGCGTCGTTCCAGGCCCAGACAGCACCGAGCCAGTCGAACCCCAGTAGCTGCGCGGCATGCTCAAACGCCGGTAAGCCGTGGCGGCCAGGCATGTCGCAGAGGCTGATGCAAAGCGCGTTCATGGCGCAGTGCGAGGACTCATTCTCCCGGTAACTCGCTAGCCCGCTTTCCGCCGATCCTCCCTGCGCCCATCCCGCGGCCACAATGTCCCGCGCCCGCTGCAGGACCAGCTTGTCCTTGCTCGGCGCATTGACTTCGGCATCGAACGGCATCTCAGTCTCCCACCGCGTCCATGTAGAGCTCGACGAGGGCGTCCACCTCTGCCCGCTTGGCCGCGTCCTGGGCCCTGAGCGCGATCACTTTGCGCAGGATCTTGGTGTCGAAACCCTCGCCCTTGGCCTCGGCGAACACCTCCTTGAGGTCGGCCGCGATGCCAGCCTTGTCCTCATTCAGGTTCTCGATCCGCGCCACCAGCGCCTTCAGCTTGGTCCGCGCGTCGCCGCCGAACAGGGTCGGGATGCGCTCGGCGGCCTGCACCATCGCCTCGACCATCGCCTCGACGGTCTTGCCGCCGGCGGTGATCTTCACCTTGGTCCCGTCGGCCTTGGCCTTGAGGATCTTCTCGCCGAGTTCCTCGACGGCTTGCTCGCTCAGATCGGTCATGCTTGCTCCAGTGGTCAGTTCTTCGCTCCGAACATCGCCTCAAACAGCCAGCCCAGGCCGGCGCGCGAGAGCTTGTGTGGTGTCGCCATGCTGGCGATCTCGGCCTTCAGTCCGCGCGCGTCCACCTCGGCGTTGTAGGCGTTTACCGCCTTGCGCAGCGCGTTGCCAGCAGGCCGCTTGGCGCGCGGGTGGACATGGCGCGGATGCGTCAGCCCCGCCTGCCCGGCCACGCGGTGGTAGGCGTTGATGGGCGCCTTGTCGGGATCGGCGCGGAGGCTGCTCATGCCCTGTCCCTGTCCTTCGGCCCGTGGTTTCCGAGCTCGTACTCGAGCGGCTTGAGCGGCGCGCCGCCGGCGGCTAGCCCACGCGGGCGGCTCGAGTCTAGGTGCTCCTGGGCGAGCTGCGCCAGGCCGGCGGCCATACTGCGTGCGCCCAGATGCTTGCGCAGCGCCTCGAACAGCGGGCGCTGGTCGGCGCGGAAGGTGAGGACGAGGCGGGTCATGCGGCCACAGACCAAGCGATCTTGCCCGTCGCGAGGTAGTGGTCGAGAACGGCGACGGCCTCGCGTGGCGTCTTCTGGGTGTAGCCCCCGCTTACGAACAGGGGCCCGCCATCACCAGGAAGACCCAGCGAGGCGGCCATTCGCCGCTGCCACGCCTCGTGAGCTTCCCGGTCAGCCTCCACGAGGAACCGGGGCGGTTTGTCATTCATCAGGACGCCCTGCCATCCGCAGATGCAGGCGATCGTCCCGCAGGGGGCTTCGCGGCCCCACTCGCGATAGTCGAACTGTTCAGGGCGCAGTCCGGCCAGATAGTCCCGCAGACGCATCACCCGATATCGCGCGGTGACCTCGGCGGGTGGTTCGCTGTCAAACGGCATGGCTCACTCCGATTCGCTTCCGGCCAAGCTGACACAGGGCATGCACCCGCTGTCAAGTGTCGTCGTCGACCACGGCGTACTGGCCTTCGACCGGCGCCGCCAGCGCCAGCGCCTCGGCCTCGTCGGCCAGGTCGAGCACCTGGCGCAGCACCTCGCGCTGCTCGGGCGACAGCCGGCGCGGGTTGATTGTGGTGACCTGCACCGGGCCGCCTCCGGGCCCAGACAGCTCGAGCCGGTGCCGATCGCTGAACCGCCGCGGGTTCAGGTGGGCCGCGCGCCACTTGTAGGTGTCGATCTTCACCCGCGCCGCTGTCGCTTCCTCCGGCTGGACGCTATAGGCCTCGTCGAGGATCAGGCTATCCATGAAGTCCGCCTGGGACGCCAGCGCCGCTTGGTACTGCTGGAGAAACTCAGGGTACTGCATAATCCAGCCCTCGACCGTGGATCCGCTCGGACCGCCCGCCTTGCGAATATCCTCATACGACGCGCCGATCGAGATCGCCTGCACCACCCACTCGACCAGCATCGTCGAGTACCTGTGCCCCTTCCCGTCGGGCCGCTCGACCGGGCACGGACTTAGGTTCTTCCACGGCGCGGTGCGTCTGGCTTCCGCCTTGAGCTCGCGCCACGCAACCGCGCCTGGCGTCAACTCCTTCGGCTCTTCCGGCTCGACTGGCGGCTCCTCCCCGCGGCGGAGCTGCTCCACCCGCTCTGCGGCCAGCGCCTCAATTTCACGCCACGCCTCCCGGCTGATAGCCTCTGGAACGACCTTGTCCGTCATGCGCTCTCCTCGCGGAATCGACAGCACCAGCATGCCACAAACCGGCGCCCCAGGAAAATGACGGCAGTGACGGGACCTGACGCGTTCCGAGCATGAAACGGCTTATCGCGCCTGTGCGCCCGCGTATGCGCGCGAATCTCAGAATGCCGTCATCTGCCGTCACTCCCGTCATTTTTTCCCTCGTTTTCTACCAAAAACCCTCGTTTTCTGCCATTGTCCGGTATAACGTGGTATAAGGACCGTTTTGACTGTCATTGGTATCGCGTGGTATAACTTTATACCCGACTTATACCACTATTTTGTAAGGACTACCCTGACATGACACCCAATATGCAGCGCTTCAGCTTGATGCTAACCCCTGAAGAGATCGACCAACTGAAGGCCGCGCGCCAGCGACTGGGCATGCGCTCTATGGCCGAGGTGGTGCGCTCGTTGATCGCGCAGGAGGCGGCGGAAGCCGAGTTCGCCGCGGCGCGCGTGGTTACGCGCAACAACCCACCTCCGACGCAGCTCCCGCCCACCCGCTTCCGCCAGAACGACACCGATTGGTGATCGTCCGTGTGCGGGCGCTGCTATTTGTCCGGGTACGGCATCCAGGCGCGTCCGATCCACTCGGCGAGCGCGAAGGGTATCTTGGCGATCTTGGCGCTGGCGGCCTTGCGGGCCTTCGACCCGGAGCCGTGGTTACGCGGCCCTTGCGCGCCGGCCCTGTAGCCGTGAAACCAACTTCCGCCGAGCTTGCGGCCCTGGACGGGCGGCATGAGCGCGGGAACGTCACCCCACAGGTAGTAGGCGCCGCAATTCCAGCGCGGTTGGCCCACCCACCTGACGGCGCCGCGCACGTTCTCCACGACCATCGGTATTGGTCGGCGGGCCGCTTCGCTTGCTTCACGCTGGATGCGAAAGCAGGCGTCGAATAGCTCCGTGCTCGGCACAATCGCCTTGGACGCCTTGAACGGCATCGCGCTGAACGAGAACTGCTGGTAGGGCGGGGAGGCGACGATTAGGTAGGCTGTCTTGAATTGCGATCCGTGCAGGGTCAGAACATCCTGCACGACGAGCTGCGCCGGGTAGCGATCGGCGCCATAGACGTGCTGCTCGATGTCGAAGCCGATCACGTCGAAGCCGGCGGCCAGCAGCCCTTCCGTCCATCCGCCAAGCCCGCAGTAGAGGTCGATAGCGAGGGGCCTAGTCCCCATCGCCCCGCCTTGGCTTCAGCCGCACATAGTGGAACCACCGACCCTCCGCCGTCTTCTTGAACCGGAACCCGTGCTTCTCCATCGCCGGCTTGAAGGTCTTGGAGGTGCCGGCGTCCTCGCCGTTGGCGCGGCAGTAGGACGACCACGAGGCGAAGAGGGCGGACGAGAGGTCGGCAAGGTGCCAGTTCTTGAAGTCGACCTCGCAGTCCTGCTCGAGCCACTGGGCGAGGGTGTTCTGCTCGTCGAAGTACTCGCTGGTGGCCTCGGTGACCACGGGCGGGCGGACGAGGCCGCGCTCCTGCCAGTCCAGGCACCCGTCGATCGCCCATCGGAGGATGGCCGGCCACTCGTCGACCAACTTCTCCTCGAGGTGGCGATCAGGCCTCTCGGGCCGGATCAGGAAGGGGATGATGTTGAACCGTCGGCGCATGGCGTCGTCGACGCTGGTCAGGGTCGGCTTGTGGTTGCCGACGATGATCAAGGTGAACTGCGGCTTGTAGGTGAAGAAGTTCTCCCGCATGAACCTGGCCGTGATCGGGTCGCCACCGGTCACCTGGGCCACCCGCTGCTGGTCCCACTTCTTGCCCTCGCTGGTCTCCGAGGCGGTGACGAGCCGGGCGCCGCGCAGCATGGCGAGGTCGGCCGGGATCTGGCCCGAGCGCGAGGAGGCGGTGAAGGTGTCCATCGCCGCGGTTGTGGCGTAGTCGCCGAGGACGTGGGCGAGCGTGTTCAGGAAGACGCTCTTGCCGTTGCCGCCCGGGCCGTAGACGAAGAAGAGCGCGTGCTCGTGGGTTAGGCCGGTCAGCGCGTAGCCGGCGATCTGCTGCAGGAACTCGACGAGCTCCGGCTCGCCGCCGCACGCTTGGTCGAGGAAGTTCTCCCACAGCGGGGCAGAGGCGTAGGTGGCGCCGGGCGGGATGGCAGTGCTCTTGGTGATGTTGTCGCCAGGCTCTGCCGGTCGCAGGCGCCCGGTCTTCAGGTCCACCGTGCCCGCAGGCGTCCCCAGCAGCCACGGGTCAGGATCCCAGTGCTCCGAGGTGCGGGCGAAGACGGGATCGCTCTTGGCGAAGCGCTCCACGCCCAGCGGAAAGGAGGTCTTGTGGACCTCGACCACGCCGGTCTTGGGGTAGCGGCGCTGCATGGCGACCGCCATCTCGCGGGCGTAGTGGAACGCGAGCGGCGTCTTGACCGTGCGCCAGATCGAGCCGTCGTACTGCCGCCAGACGCCCTCGTCGTGGCAGAACGCGAGCTGCCCCGCGAACCGCTCGGCGAACTGGATGGCGCAGCGGTGCTGGGTGAGGAGTTCATAGTCGCCAGGCGGCTCGTTGCCGGCGGGCGGGAAGGGCACGACGTTGTCGTCGTCGGCCACGCTCATCCTGGCCGCGCCGTCTTCTTCAGCGCCTCAAGTTCGCAGATGTCAGCGAGCCACCCGGCCTGCTGGCACGTCCACGCCAGCGTCACGCCGAGGATCCAGTCCTCCCGCGTCGTGCCCGCGAACCGCTGCCGCAGCTCGTTGGCAAGCGCGATGCCGACTGGAGCGTCGTCGCTGGTGAGGTAGTCGGCGATCTCGGTGGCTCTCACGACGACTTGCCCTGCTCACGCGAGGTCGGCCATCGTCGCGATCTTCGCTGCAGTCGACGGCGGCGGAAGGTTGTCCTCATCGATGACGGGCGCCGATAAGAGTCGGCGGAACTTCGGTATGTCCTCATCGTCTGGCTTGTCACGCAAGAGGCGCTCAAGGATGTGAAAGGCCGCTTCCAGAACCCCTTCCTCAGGGAACTCGCCTATCTCAACGTAGATCGTCGCGCTCATCTCCCCGCCATCCGCTGCTCATGCCGCCGCACCCCGTGCATGACGGTCGCGTGGTTGCGTCCGCCGAGCCGATAGCCGATGCGGGGAAAACTGAGGCCGGTCTGGCGCAGCGCCCACATCGCGTGCTGGCGCGCGACGACGAGGCGTGGCCGGCGATCATTCGCGATCAGGTGATGCGGTTCGAACCCGTGCCGCTCGGCCACCGCGGCGATGATCTCGCTCCAGTGGTGCTTTCGCGCACCGCTGGGGACAAACCCCAACGGGTGGTTGGAGTACTGCATAGCTTCATCTATATCTAGGCTCATGCGTTCGCGCCCCCGAGCGCGCTACGTTCAGGCGGCGGCCGAGGCATTTGCCCACCTCGGCCCCGCTAATTATTCAACCCGAAAGCGTCACAGTTTCACCGCAAGACGCCAGCGTCAACGGCGTTCGGCTAACCAATCACAGATTGAACGAAGGCGGTGATTTCACCCGGTTTCATCGAGCCTGCCGCGATATTGCGCAGGCCCTCGAGGAGCTGCGCGCCCAGCTCGTCGTTGATCGGCCGGCGCCCGTAGAGTTCGCGGAACAGCGCCGCCTTCGACGGCCAGTGGGCGAAGAGCGCGCCAGTCGAGTAGCCGGACGAGCGGGCGATCATGCGGACGGTCACATGCTCGTACTGGAGCAGCGTGAAGAGATTCCGCGCCGCAGCGAGGATGGCCTGGCGCGAGGCGTCCTTGGCTTCGGCGCGGGTCATACCGTGGCTCGCAGGGCTTCAAGCTCTTCCCTGGCGACGCGCAGCTCGGCGATCAGTAGCGGCACAGCTTTGACCGCTAAAGCCGACAGTGCCAACGGATAGCCGATGTCGTTGAAAAGCGGCATGAGCGGCGCATAGCGCAAAATCTCACCCTCTAGTTTGTCAAGATCAAGCATGTTGCGCCGCCAGCTTCTTGATCGTCGCCACCACCTCGCGCTTGATGGCGAGCGCCAGGGCCGGGTTGGCATCGTGCGCCTTCTGCCGCTCCTCCTTGGACTTCGGCGTCTCCCAGTCGGTGTGGATCTTCGCCGCGTCGTCGGGGCCAGCCGCCGCGAGGCGCTCGCGCCACGCCGCAGCCCACTGCTCGACATCGGTGAGCGCGTTGGCTTCAGGCTTGACCTCGACCTCGGCGGGCGCATCGACGACCTCGATGTCGACCGCGCCGGTCGCCGCCTCCAGGCGCAGGTGCTCGGCGGGGCGGGGGACCTCCACGGCGGCGCCGTAGTCCAGCACCTCCTCGCGCACCATGATGCCGCGGAGCATGTCGGAGCAACCGTCGCGGATGGCGAAGGCGCGGGCTCGCATCTTCAGCATGCGCTTCGGGTACTGCGTCCAGGGACCAGCCTTGCCCCAGAGGCCAGCCTGCTTGGCGTCGGCGACCGAGAACTCGCCGGGGATCACTTCGTCCGTGTCCGGGCGCGTCACCTCGCAGCGGGCCGTGAGAGCGTCCCCCTCGCCTTCGCTCCACTCCTTGACCTTGACGCCGCGGGCTCTGACGACCGCCAGCAGGCCGTCGCCCCAGAGGGTCGGGCGCCCGTTGATGATCGCGAACGACTGCAGCGCCTGGAACGGCGGCAGGCCGACCTCGGCGCCGCCCATGATGGCCACCATCACCTTGTTGGCGTCCTTCATGTCCCGCGGGACCATGTCGGATTGCGTGCGCGCCTGGGCGAGGCGCCACGCCTCCTCCAGTGATCTGGGGACAAGGGCGGCAACGGGCGCGCCGGCCCTCACGACGGCTTGGGTCTTCTCAGGCTGCGGTTGCGTAGCCATTGGCTTCCATTTCCTTTCTCGCCCAGAAGGGCGTCACGATCGATTGCGGCTCGCCGTACCCTGGCCACTCGCCAGCATCGCGGCAGCGGGCGAGAAGATCCAGCAGGCGCCGCACTTCCCGCCGCCCGTACATCACCTGATCGGCCTCGTAGCGGTAGACGGCGACGGCGAAGGGCGGTTCCTTCTCTTGCACGACATGCCAGCAGGTCGGGCGCAGCTCGCCCGTCGCCGCAGCCACCACGTCGAGCGCGAGCGCGACCTGCATGTGGTAGCCGTAGTTGAACGCGGCGGCGCCGAAGGCCTCGGGCCCCGCATCGGTGGCGGTCTTGTAGTCGACCAGCCCACGGCCAGGATCGCCCGGCACGAAGTCAGGCCGCGACAGCATCCAGATGCCGGTCGCCTCGTCCTTGGCCGCGAAGGTCAGTTCGGGCAGGCCGTTGCGGAAGAGGGCGAGCGCGTCGGGGTGCTTGCGCAGGGCGTCGGCCATGCGCTGCAGCGGCAGGAGCTCGGCCGCCTTGAGCGGGATCAGGCCGGAATCGACAGTCGCGTCCCGCCACTCCCGCGCTTCCTTGGTGCGGTAGTCGTCGTAGGGCGAAACGGCGCAGATGGTCCTGAACCGCTCGGGCTCGAGGGCGAGGACGTGCGCGACCTTGCCGAGCCGCAAGGCTGTGGTGTCTTCCGCGGCCTCGCAGTCCGGGTTCCAGGGCGAGTAGGCGTAGAAGTGGGCGGGCGTCTTGGCGGCGCGCTTCAGGCCGGACGATGAGACGCTGGGGCCGATGCAGAGGGCGCCGGAATGGTAGTGCGCGATGTCGACGCCGGCCCAGGCGCCAGGGACGGCGATCGGGCGTCCGTCGTATCGGAAAGCTTTCATAGTCCAACCATCAGGCTAGGGGGTTTCGGGATGACCTTCACTCGCGGTCGCCACAGGTGAAGGCAGTACGGGTGGCGGTTGATGTGCTCACTGGCCGGTACATGAAGCTGCATCGCCGTCTCGTCGGCCTTGAAGAACGCGCGCTTCACGAACTCCATTTCGTCCCAAGTCGGGCAACGGGTTTTGGTGCTGACCGAAACATGGTCCCACCCATCACCTGAGCTAGCGATGATTCGCAGCGTCTCCGTGCCGTCAGGGGTCGGCGTCTCAAAGACGCCTGCTGTGTCGTCGCCC
>Ga0307470_10000351_pt1 | contig 25669 bp, 21 predicted proteins | sample atmos_gasesAM3C__FD_204565 | JGI IMG/M metagenome (GOLD analysis project Ga0307470, IMG submission 204565) | Hardwood forest soil microbial communities from Morgan-Monroe State Forest, Indiana, United States - atmos_gasesAM3C_05 | ecosystem: Environmental > Terrestrial > Soil > Temperate forest... | reverse complement strand
GGTTGGCTCGGGCGGCGTACGGTTCCCTGGACAAGGCTCCGCCGTTTCCCTCTCCGCCGACGGCAAGACGGCCATCGTGGGAGGACCCGCGGACAACAACTCCGTCGGGGCAGTGTGGATCTTCGCTGTGAACGATAGTGGGGTTCCACGGCGGCGGGCGATCAAGCACTGAGTTTTGATTCTCAAATCCAACCACAGAGACACAGAGGACACGGAGGTTCTCCGTACCCTCCGCGTCTCTGTGGTTGAATTCGCTCCATGACCGACCTTCTCGACCTTGCCCGTGATCGGGCTAACGCCTTTCTCGAAGAACTCCCCGATCGCCATGTCGGGCCTCGCGCGACGCGCGATGAGCTCGTCGCGGCACTCAAGGTTCCGTTGACTGACGATGGTGAAGATCCGGCGGCGGTGATCGAGGCGCTCGTGCAGGGCGCGGATCGCGGGCTCATCGCCGTTGCCGGGCCGCGTTACTTCGGGTTCGTCATCGGCGGGAGCCTTCCGGTGGCGTTGGCGGCGGACTGGTTGACGAGCGCGTGGGATCAGAACGCGGGGATCTATGTCACGTCGCCGGCAGCGTCGGTCGTCGAAGACATCGCGCGGGAGTGGCTGCTCGAGCTGTTTGACCTGCCGCGCACGGCCAGCGTCGGGTTCGTGACCGGCGGGCAGATGGCGAACTTCACGGCGCTGGCGGCGGCGCGGCACGGCGTTCTGCGGAAGGTCGGGTGGAACGTGGAGGAGAACGGGCTGGCCGCCGCGCCGCCGGTTCATCTCGTCGTCAGCGCGGCCGCGCACATCACCATCCATTCATCGATGCGCATGCTCGGCTTCGGTACGCGTGCGCTGCGCAAAGTCGACGCCGACGAGCAGGGGAGGATGCGCGCCGATTCGCTCCGGGAGATGCTGCGCACGCTCGTTGGGCCGGTCATCGTCTGCGCGCAGGCAGGCAATGTGAACAGCGGCGCGGTCGATCCGCTGCGCGCGCTGGCGGAGATCGCCCACGAGCGCGGTGCCTGGCTTCACGTCGACGGCGCCTTCGGTCTGTGGGGCCGGGCCACGGCATCGAAGCGGGCGCTGCTCGATGGCTGCGAGCTGGCCGATTCGTGGGCCAACGACGCGCACAAGTGGCTCAATGTTCCGTATGACAGCGGCATCGTCATCGTGCGCGACTCGGCGTCGCACCGCGCCTCGATGACGGTGACGGCCGAGTATCTCGAACAGACCACCGGCGTCGAGCGCGACAACTTCGAATGGGCTCCGGAGTTCTCCCGTCGCGCCCGCGGGTTTCCCATCTACGCGGCCATCCGCGCGCTCGGCCGCCGAGGGATTGCCGCGCTGGTCGACGGCTGCTGCGATCGCGCACGGCAATTTGCCGAGATTCTCGGCAGGGACGCGCGCGTGGCCATTCTCAACGACGTCGTCCTCAATCAGGTCCTGGTCCGCTTCGGGGACAGCGACGAGTTGACGCGGGACGTCATCACGCGCGTCCAGCGCGAAGGGACCTGCTGGCTGGCCGGTACCACCTGGCAGGGCAAGGCGGCCATGCGCATCTCGGTCTCCAACTGGTCGACGACGGCGGAGGATGTGGAGAAGTCGTCGGACGCGATCCTGCGCTCGATCAACGGATGATGCGAATCGCGGCGGTCGTCCTCGGTATCCTCGTCCTCGCTCCGGCGTCGAGCCATCAAACGATCAATCAGACGATCGCTGCCGCGGCGGTGTCGCAGGTCGGTGTGACGACCATCTACGATCCGTCGTACGTGTCGCTGCGCTATCCGGGCGGCGACCTTCCACGCGAACGCGGCGTCTGCGCCGACGTGGTCATCCGCGCCTTCCGGAGCATTGGTATCGATCTGCAGCGGGAAGTCCACGAAGACATGCGCGGCAACTTCAACGTCTACCCGCGCAATTGGGGACTGCGCGCTCCCGACGCCAACATCGATCACCGCCGCGTCCCGAACCTGATGACCTTCTTCGCGCGCCGAGGCAAGAAGGTCGATGGCGCGTTCGAGACAGGCGATGTCGTGGCCTGGCGACTATCCGGCGGCTACTTTCACATCGGCATCGTGGCCGAGGAGCTCGTGCCGGGAACGACGCGGCACTACATGGTTCACAACATCGGACAGGGAGCGCGGAAAGAGGATGTGCTGAACGCGTTCGCGATCATTGGGCATTACCGGTGGTGAGGGAGGTGAGTTGCTGAGTTGCTGGGTTGCTGGGTTGCTGAGTTGCTGGGTCTCGGGGTTGCGGGGTCTCGGAGCGGATACCGCGAGAACGGTGAGTAAGGTGCTGAGTTGCTAGTCCGCATTTCTCACACGGTGAGTGGGATTGCCGGCACGCTGATGGTGGCGAAACTGGGACGATGTGGAGTTGTGCGAGCGGTTCGTTCTCGGCAGTTCCTCCAATCGAGCGTCCTTCTCCCCCAGCGCTTTTCGGCTGGGGGAGAAGGTGCCCCTTCGTCGCTATCGCTCCTCAGGGCAGGCTTCGGCGGATGAGGGGGCGGTGCTCGCGCTAATGGTGAGTATTTTCATGAGTTTCACGGGTTAATGGTTCACTGTTTGGCAAGCGCCCAAGGCCCCCTCATCCGCCTCCGGCACCTTCTCCCCCACGCTGAAAAACGCGTGGGGGAGAAGACGCTCGACAAACACCCGCGAGACCGCGCAACCCCGAGACCCCGAGACCTCGCGACCCAGTAACCCAGCAACTCAGTAACCTTCTACTGGCGAGACGCGCTCTACGTCCCTACTCCGCGTCCTTCATCACCTTGGCCACGCGGGCGAGCAGGACGCTGTTCTTGACCGGCTTGCGGATGAAATCGGCGGCGCCGACTTCGAAGGCGCGCACTTCCACATCGTCGCCGGGGAGGCCGGAGATGAACATGGCCGGGACGGTCACTCCGTTTTCGTGCATGGCCTGGAGCAGGGAGTGGCCGTCGATGTAGGGGAGGTCGACGTCAATGACCAGGAGGTCGACCTTTTCGCGTCCCACCATCATCAGGGCCTCGGCACCGTCCTTGGCCAGGACGACGGAGTAGCCGGCGGATTTGAGGACGGCGTTCATCAGCTCGCGACTGAGCACGTTGTCTTCGACGACGAGCACGGTCTTTCGCCCTTCCGCCCTCTTAGCCTCTTCGCCGCGCTGGGCACGGATCTGGAGGATTTCGCGCTGCAGCGTCTTCGTCTCGGCATCCGGCTCGATGCGCAGCTCGCGCTTGAGCACCTTCGCGCAGGCCTCGTATTGCTGCAAGGCCTCGACGACGTCGCCGCTCTCGAGGTAGAGCCGCATCAGCGCCCGGTGGATCGGCTCCTGAAGAATGTCCAGGCGCAGCGATCTCTGCGCTGTGCCGATGGCCTCGTCGAGGGCGCCGCGTCTCTCCTGCAGCTCGATGAGCTGCGCATGCGCGCGAAGGGCGAGCCGGTGCAGCCGGTCGCGCTCACCGGTGACGAATTGGTCGAAGCGTTCTTCGTTGATTGCGAAGCCGTCCAGGAAATCACCTCGATAGAGCTCGAGGGCCTGCTTGAGCGCTTCCTCGGTTCCTGCAGCGATGAGCGATTCGAACTCGGGCACGTCGCACGCCACCGAGGCGTCGAGGGAGAGCAGGTCGCCGTCCTCGATCAGCAGCTTCTGCTTCGGGGCGATCTGCGACAACTCCTTGCGGATGGTGGACAACGTCTGCCGAAGGCTCTGCCGCGCCTGGTCGGGTCCGGTGCTCGACCAGAGCAGGCCGGCCAGCTTTTCGCGCGAGACGTGCTGCGCCGGTTTCATCGCCAGGTAAGCCAGCAGAGCCTGCGATTTCCTGGCGCCGACGGTCGCAAGCGCGCCGTCGCCCGAACGGATCAACAGATCACCCAGCAACTCAAGTCGCATCGAAGTCATGATTGTGTCTGGCGATTATCTCAGTATGGAGACCTCGATGCGCCGACTTTCCCAAAGCGTCACAGAATGTAGTGTCGGCAGGGTCGCTAGGAGGGTTGACGAAGATGGTGGCCGAGCCTTGGGCAACCAACGCTGCCGGCCGTGCCGGCTATTTCAACGTAAAGATGGTTGCGCCGCCACGCGAAACGACGTTGGAGGCGAATCGATCGAGTGTCTCGGCGAGGATACGCTTTGCCTCGGGAGTGAGCGCCGTCTCGCGCTCAGCGATCTTCTGCGGGACCGCCGTCGTCGGAGCCACCGGCGCGACCACGGCGACATGGGTGATGCCATCGTGTTTCAGCCGTGCATACAAGGCATCGGGTGTGGGCGTTTCGAGGTAGAGGGATACGCGCGGCCCGTCGAAGTTGCCGCCCCCTCGTACGCGATGCTCGAACCAGAAGGTCTCGTTGAGGCCGATGACCAGAGCGCGGGCATCAACGGGGAGGAGGGCGTCAATCGTCTGCGCCGTGGCGAAGGAGGAGCGCTGCTTCGTCAGAAAGTCCTGGTCCCACGATGTGCCCGCAAGCAGCGAGAACGCGCCGCCGCGATCGACGAAGAAGGCGATGAGGAAAAGCTGCACGATGATCGCCAGGGCAAGCAGCACTCGCAGGAGACGCGTCGGACGCAGCGATCGCGCGGCGGGGATGGCCAGAAACGGCAGGAGGATTCGCGATGACGGAGCGAGCAGGAACAGCAGCACGGCCACGATGACCAGAATCCACGCCAGCGCCCCCGCGGACAGCGCGCACATGGCGATGAGCGACGCCCCAAGGCCTTCATCGAGGAAATGCCCGTCGAAGACGTATTCGGAGAGGAATGGCGCGCGATACCCGGCCACATGCGGCGCCGCCGCGGACAGGAACGGCGCGATCGGATTCGCGGTGAGGACGAGATTGCGGATGAAGAAGATGGAGCCGATGGCGAGGGCGATGAGGAGGGGAAGGAAACGTAGGCCGGACTCTCCAGTCTGGCCGGGCGGGTGGTCGGACTGAGAGTCCGACCTACGTTTGAACCAGGCCGCGGCGAGCGCCACAACCGCGAACGGAATGAACGTGTACTTCGTCAGCAGACCAGCGGCAATCGCAAACCAGATCGTGGTGATGTCGCCTGCATCGAGCGCGAGAACGAGCAGGGCGCAGATGCCTATGAGCGGCCAGTCGACGAGAGACCAGCCGGCGATTACTGCCAAGGCAGGCGTCGTGACGATCGCTGCGACCGCCAGGCTGTTGCCGCGGGAAAGGCGAAAGAGCATCGCCGTCGTTGTCAGTGCCGCGCCGAGGTGAAGGAAATGCGAGGCGATGCCGCCGCCGATCTGGCCGAGGATTGCCAGCAGCGGCAGATCGGCCGACTCGATCCCCAGCGGAAAGTACGAATGGGAGATCAGCGGCAGATCGATGGCCCGGTGTTCCGTGACCCATGTCCACGGCACGGCCAGGTGATAGGCCAGTTCGTCGAGCGATGCCGGCGGCGCCTGCGCGGCGACGAGCGCGCAGAGGAACACGACGGCGATGGCGATGAGCGCGAGCGGTTCGGCCACAGACGGCATCACCGGCAGCCGGGTCTCGAATCGCCGCACGACGACGTAGATTCCTCCGACGCCGCAGACGACGAGAATGATGCTCATCGACCAGGACGAAACGTTGAGCGTCCCGACGAGGAAGCAAAGCGCTCCGAAGAGGGGATATCCAAGGAGGAAGTCGCGCGGAAGGTCAGCATCCTCGGCGTGCCACGCGCGCGCCAGGAGACCTCGGACTGCGAATCCTGCGCCGATGATTGCGAAGGCCTCGAACAGCGCCAGCAGGACAGGAACACCAATCCGTCGTACGAGCACCTCGACCAGGATGAAACGGTCGAGCAGGACGAGCAGCAGATAGAGCGCGATGACGATCGCGAGGATGCGCTGAAGGCGTGACATCGCGGCGAAGGGTAGCAGGAGTGGCACGGTCGCGGGGTTGCGCGGTCGCGCGGTTGCGGGGTTGCTGGGTTGCAGGGTTACTGAGTTGCTAAGCTGAACCCATACAGTGGAGTGTGCTTCTGGTCTGAAGGATTCACGGAGCGCGGAGAAAGAAGTACTTCGTCATCTCCTCCCCGTCTCCGCGCCTCCGCGTGAGTTCGAGTTGCTCGTTCAAGCGACAACTGGACACGAGTCGGCACAACGTAGGTCGGACTCTCCAGTCCGACCCCTCGTGCGCAAGCACGGCGTGGACGGTCGTCTGCGCGAGCACCGGTCGGACTGAGAGTCCAACCTACGTTAGGCAACCGCACTACTCAAATCGCCGGCAACGCTGCCCGCAACGCGAGGATGTCACCGATGATCTCTCGCGCCGCTTCGGGCCAGATCTGTGTGGACCGGTCGCTGAGCGCGGCGGGTGGGTTGTCGTGAACTTCCATGAAGAAGCCATCTGCTCCGGCGGCGGCCGCGGCCCGGGCGAGGGGACGGGCGAACTGGGGCGTGCCTCCGGTCTGTTTCCCTTCACCGCCAGGCTTCTGCATCGAGTGGGTGATGTCGTAGACCACGGGGGCGCCGAAGCCGCGAAGGATGGGGAAGGAGCGCATGTCGACGACGAGATTCTGATAACCGAATGACGAGCCGCGCTCGGTGATGAAGACCCGCTCGTTCCCGACCTCGCGGCCCTTATCGAGAATGTTCTTCGCCTCTTCCGGAGAAAGGAACTGCCCCTTCTTGACGCCGACCGCTTTGCCGGTGCGTGCCGCCGCGGCGACGAGATCGGTCTGGCGGCATAGGAATGCCGGGATCTGCAGGATGTCCAGCACCTCGGCGGCGCGCTCGGCCTGCTGCCATTCATGAATGTCGGACAGGAGCGGCAGGCCTGTCTCCGCCTTCACGGCGCGAAGAATGTCCAGCCCTTCCTCGATCCCTGGACCGCGGAATGAGTCGATCGATGTCCTGTTGGCCTTGTCGAACGACGACTTGAACACGAGGTTGATCTTCATATCGTCGCGCAACGCCAGAAGGATCCGCGCCATGCGCAGGGCATGCTCACGCGACTCGATCACGCACGGACCGGCGATGAAGAGGGGAGGGTGGTCGCCGCCGAAGGAGATGGTGTCGGTGATGGCGATGGCGCGAGTGGTCATGCGGCGGGCATTGTACTCACGGGGTGGGCTGAGTCTTCACGCCTGCGCAACACGCGCCGGCATCCCCGCCCGCGCACCCGCCCAAGTCGCTCCGATGTAGCTCACGAACGACGCGACCGAGAACCACACCGGCTGCGGGAGCATGACGGCGTTGGCGATTCCCGCGCAGAGCAGCAGCGCTCCGAGGATGTAAGCGGCAATCGGGGTGCGGGCGACCTTCGCGGCGAGCCATGTGCCGACGAACGTCGCGATCAGGTGGCCGGCCAGCACGATCAGCAGGACGGACAGCGGCAGCGTGGCCACGAACGCCTTCACCTTCGTCATATCGCTCATATCCATTCCGGGCGGCGGTGGATAGATCTGGTGAGAGATCGCTTCCGATCCGAAGACAAGAAGAAACGCGACGATCAACCCGAGGATGACGGCGCCGATGCCGCGCAGGATTTTCATACGAGCTCGCGCTCCTCAGTCGCGACGGCCACCGTTGTCTTGGCCGCGGTCTTGTAGGCTCGCGACGCGGCGATGAACGAACGGAAGAGCGGGTGCGGCGCGGTTGGGCGTGATTTGTACTCGGGATGAAACTGACAGCCGAGGAACCAAGGATGCCCTTCCAGTTCGATGATCTCGACGAACTTGCCGTCGGGTGAGAGGCCGGTCACGTGGAAGCCGCGCTCCTCGAGCTGCGGCACGTACTCGGGGTTGACCTCGTAACGATGGCGGTGACGCTCATCGATCAGTTCGACGCCGTATGCCTGCCGTGCGATCGATCCCTCCTTGAGAGCGCACGGATACTTTCCGAGGCGCATCGTGCCGCCGAGCGCGTCGACGCCGATGAGATCGCGCAGCTTGTAGATCACCTTGTACGGCGACTCGTCGTCGAACTCGGTCGAGTTCGCGCCGACCATCCCGACGACATGGCGTGCGAACTCGATGGTCGCGCACTGCATGCCGAGGCAGATGCCGAGAAACGGGATGCGCTTCTCGCGCGCGTACCGGATGGCGCGCAGCTTTCCTTCGACGCCGCGGGATCCGAACCCCGGTCCAACCAGAATCCCATCCACGCGCCCCAGCTCGCCGTGGTACCCCTCGGCCTCGAGCTCCTCGGAGTCGATATAGATGATGCGGACCTTGATGTTGTTGGCGATGCCGCCGTGCGTCAGTGCTTCGTTGAGCGATTTGTACGAATCGCCGAACTCGATGTACTTGCCGACGAAGCCGATCTTCACCTCGTCTTCCGGATGGCGCAGTTTGCGGACGATCTCTTCCCACTTCGTCAACGCGCCGATCTCGTCGTGCGGCAGGTGGAGCTTGTCGAGAAGGATCTCGTCGAGCCGCTCGCGCGAAAACGCCAGCGGGACCTGATAGATGAACTCGACGTCGAGCGCGGGGATGACCGCCTCCTGCTCGACGTTGCAGAAGAGGGCGATCTTGTCGCGCATGTCGTCGGGGATGGCGTGCTCGGAACGGCAGAGAAGCACGTCCGGCTGGATGCCGATCTCGCGCAGTTTCTGCACCGAGTGCTGCGTCGGCTTCGTCTTCAGCTCATCCGACGCTTTGATGTAGGGGACGAGCGTCAGGTGAACGTTGATGGCGTTGCCGCGGCCGACTTCGAGCCGGAACTGGCGGATGGCTTCGAGGAACGGGAGGGACTCGATGTCGCCGACGGTGCCGCCGATCTCGACGATCACGACGTCTACCCCTTCGCTGACCTCGCGGATGCACTTCTTGATCTCGTCGGTGATGTGAGGGATGACCTGGACTGTCTTGCCGAGGTAATCGCCGCGGCGCTCTTTCTCGATGACTTTGAGGTAGACGCGGCCGGTGGTGAAGTTGTTCTTGCGCGTCGCCCGCATCGAGGTAAAGCGCTCGTAATGGCCGAGATCGAGATCGGTCTCGGCGCCGTCATCGGTGACGAAGACCTCGCCGTGCTGGAACGGCGACATCGTGCCGGGATCGACGTTGATATAGGGATCGAATTTCTGCAGTGTGACGCGGAAGCCGCGCGCCTCGAGAAGGGCGCCGATGGAGGCCGCGGCGATTCCCTTGCCCAGTCCGGAAACAACCCCACCCGTCACGAAAATGTACTTGGTGCTCATTAGTTATGCCTCCGGTTGATTGAGACGTGGGAACACACGGATATCCTGCGCTTCGGGCTGCTTGCGGGAGGGGAGAGTGGTGCTGGCTGTGGCGAAGAATCGTATGTGCGTGAGCACGAAGCTCACGAACGCTCTCCGATGTCACGATTGTTTAGCCAGCTCATGTTCCACGCGTGCCACATCCTCAGGACGATCGACGCCGAGGTGTGGTCTTGTTGTTTGAACAACACGGATTTTAAAGCTGTTCTGCAAAGCCCGCAACTGTTCGAGCGATTCTGCCTGTTCGAGGGGTGACGGCGGGAGAGAGGCGAGGGCGCGCAGGACACTGGTCTGGTAACCATACATGCCAACGTGCCGCTGAGCGCCGGCGAGCGGTGCGCGCGAGAAATACAGGGCATCACCATTGATCGCGGCGACCACTTTGACGACGTCGCGGGACCGCCATTCGTCGTCGCTTTCGATCGGGGTGGCGAGGGTGGCCATGTCCACACCGGTCGCTTGCAGGACGTCGATGACGGCGTCGACGGCGCTTACGTCGATCATCGGCTCATCGCCCTGGACATTGATGACCTGGTCGTACGCCTCGCCGAGAAGATCGAGCGATGCGGCGATGCGATCGGTGCCGCTCTGAAAATCACCATCTGGTCTGACGAACCTTCCGCCGAAGGAAGCGATGTGACCGGCGATGCGGTCGTCGTCCGTCGCCACAACGACCGCGCTGGCGCGACGCGACCGCGACGCGCGCTCAAACACACGCTGGATGAGCGATACGCCGGCGATCATCGCCAGAGGCTTGCCCGGGAATCGCGAGGAAGCCCAGCGCGCGGGAATTACAATGACGGACTTCATGAGTGGAGCGAATTCTAATGGGGGAGTGGGGAGTGGGGAGTGGGAAGTGGGAGAAACAACTCCCAATTCTTCTGTTGCGCCGTCGCCATCTCCCAGCCGCTCCACTCCCACGCCCCACCCCCCACTCCCCACCCCCCAGCTCATCCGCCGTCTGATCATCATCGCCGCGGCCGTCTTCATCGTCGTCGCTGCCTTCAGCCGGCTGGAGTTGCTTTACTCGCACAAGTTCTTCGACAACACCGGGAGGGCGCAGTGGATCTGGCAGCAGAGCCGTCTGGCGGAAGGTGATCCCGTGGCCTTCTTTGCCACGCGCGAGTTCGACCTGCCGCCGAACCGGGCCTTCACGCGGATCAAGATGCTGGGCGATCCGGAGTACACGCTCTATTTCAATGGCGTGGCCGTCGGCGGGCGGCATGTGAGCGACGACCGCGAGGCGCTCGACACGTATGACGTCAGCAAGCTGGCGCGGGACAAGAAGAACCGGATGGTCGTAGCCGTCCGGAGCGCGAACGGTGTGGGCGGCTTGATCGTGGCCATCGATCTGACGCAGGAGTTCGGGAACTTCATCGTTACGGGCGGGGACTGGCACATCGTCCGCCGCTGGCGCGATGATCTGCTCGTCCGCGATCCTCCCCCCGATCAGATCGATCGTCCGCAGTTGCTGGGTCGACCACCCGCACGGCGCTGGAACTATCTCGTGCAGCGCGAGGCCTTGCCCTTCGCACCCACGAACGGGGTCATCGCGCCGCGCCAGTCGTTCGACTTCGACACGGCCCTTCCGGAGATCGCCGTGATCGGCGGCACAGCCGTCACCGTGTCGAGGAAGACACACGCTACGGCCTACGACTTCGGGCCGACGTCCGGCCGCGCGCGTCTCACAATCCGCGCCGCCAGCGATGCGGCGCTCGCCGTGACCGTCCGCTTTGCCAACAATCGCCCGGAGCTCTTCGCGGTCGAAGCAGAGGTCGAACAGTTCGTCTTCGCCGCCGGGGAGCGCACGATCGTCGACGAAGAGAGGCGGAACTTCCGCTACGTCACGGTTTATGGCGGCAAAGCCACCGTCGACGTCGTGCAATGACCGTGTCGCGTTCAAGCGACAACCGACAACCGACAACGCGGCGAAGCCGCAGCCTCAGAACAGCACTTTCAGCACGAAGTACGCCTCGGGGGTGATCGTCCTCGCTTCCAACGCTTTCGCGTCGTCGCGGGTCACGTGGAAACGTCCCGCGGCGCCGCCGGTGGTGGTCTTCATGAAGAGATCGACCGAATCGATCTGCACGCCCGGGATGCCGGCGTTGTGCATCATGAGGAACGAGACGGCCGTGAGAGTGTTGAAGACTTTGTCCTCGGTGTCGGCCGTGAGGTCGGCCCGAAGGGAATGGGGGCCGGTGGAGACGACGGTGTGCTCGAAAATGCCCACGTTCTCGAAAGCGCGCTCGAACTTGCCGAGGACGTCAGAGCCTAGGCCGCCTCCGGGCCCGACGGGGATTGGCGTTTCAACGGGTGGCTTCGGTGGAGCGGAAGCCCCGGCCGTCGACGATGGCAACGCGCGCAGCTTGATCGCGCTGCCCAGCGTCGATTGCTTTTCCGTCGCGGTGATCGGTGTCTGTTCGACACCGATGAGGGAGCCGCCGCCGAGCCGCGTGACCTCTTCCGACTTCGCGACGTCGATCGCGTTCGGATCGACCGACAGGATGTTGCCGTTGACGAGCGTGATCACCGCTTTGCCGTTGACCAGCGTCCACTTCGACTTCGCCTCGTAGCGCGCACCGCCCTTCATGACCACCCAATACGACGCGGCAAAGGACTGCGTTGCGATGAGAACGGCAAGAATGGCGACGCTGAACGGCTTTCTCATTGAGGTCTCCCCGGAATGGCTCTTCAGAGCGCTCGATTATACTGGCCGCCAATGTTAGTCGTCATGGAGGCCGGCGCCCGGCCCGATCAAATCGAAGCGGTGGTCCGCCACATCGAGCGGATGGGGCTGAAGGCGCACGCCATTCCTGGAGCGAACCGCACCGCCATCGGCATTACCGGCAAGCAGGGAAAGGCCGATCCCGAGGTCCTCGAAAACTACCCCGGCGTCAAGGAAGTCATCCGGGTCTCGCATGCGTACAAGCTCGTCAGCCGGGAGGCCAGGCCGGAGGACAGCATCATCAACGTCGGCGGCGTCGATGTCGGGGGCAATGGCGTCGTGGTCGTCGGAGGTCCTTGCGCGGTGGAGTCGCTCGACCAGGCCCGAGCCATTGCCGAGGGGATCAGAAACGCCGGCGGTCAGCTCTTTCGCGGCGGCGCGTACAAGCCGCGCACATCTCCGTATTCGTTCCAGGGGATGGGGGAGCAAGGGCTGGAGATCCTGGCGCGCGTTCGTGAGGAGTTCGATCTTCCCATCGTCACGGAGGCCATCGACAACGAGTCGCTGGCGCTCGTAGTCAAGTACGCCGACTGCGTTCAGATCGGCGCGCGCAACATGCAGAACTTCTCGCTGCTGAAGGCGGCCGGGCGCACCCGCAAGCCGGTGCTGCTGAAGCGCGGCATGTCCGCGACGCTGGAAGAGCTCCTTCTTTCGGCCGAGTACATCATGGCCGAGGGTAACTACAACGTGATCCTTTGTGAGCGCGGCGTGCGAACCTTCGCCGATCACACGCGCAACACGCTCGACCTCTCCATCATCCCGGCCGTCAAACGAATCAGCCATCTGCCGATCCTGGTCGACCCCAGCCACGGTACCGGCAAGCGCAACAAGGTCGCTCCGATGTCGCGTGCCTCGGTGGCCGCTGGCGCCGACGGTGTGCTGATCGAGGTCCACCACAAGCCGGAAGAAGCGCTGTCAGACGGACCGCAGGCGATCCTGCCGGCGGCATTCGCCCAGATCGTTCGCGAGTGTGACGCGATCGCGCGGGTGGTGGGAAGAAGTCTGCAACCGGCGCTTACGGCGACCGCGTGAAACAAACGTAGGTAGGACTCTCGGTGGGACGTAGGTCGGACTCTCAGTCCGACCGGAGCTTGCGCTGCTGTGAGCTACAGGCGGGTTATCAAGTACCGCTCCCCCGAGCGCCGGTCGGACTGAGAGTCCGACCTACGTGACCCGCACCCGATGCACCCTCAGCAGATTCGTCTTCGCTCGTTGATAGATCGGCGATCCCATCAGAATGACCAGCCGGTCGCCGGGGGCGACGATGTCGCGACTCAGCAGGAAGTCGTCAACGCGTTCGACGATCTGCTCGTGATACTCGCCCACTTCACGCAGGACGAACGGCTGCACACCCCAGAGCATGTTCATCCGCCGCGCGACCCAGGTCGACGGCGTCAGGGCGATGATCGGCTGTGCCGGCCGGAACTTGGACATCAAACGCGCGGCGAAGCCGGTCTGGGTGAAAACGATGATGTATTTGGCATCGAGTTGCTGGGCGGCGTAGTTGGCGGCGCCGGCCAGCGCGTCGGTGAACTCATCGGTCTCTGAGGAGACCCGGTATGGTTCCCGTCCACCGGCAACCTGAAACTGGCGGTTCTGCTCCGCGGCCATGATGATCCTGGCCATCATCTGGACGGCTTCGACCGGATAGAGCCCCGACGCCGTCTCGGCCGAGAGCATGACGGCATCGGATCCGTCGAAGATGGCGTTGGCCACGTCCGAGGCTTCGGCGCGCGTCGGACGTGAATTTGTGGTCATCGATTCGAGCATCTGCGTCGCGGTGATGGCGAAGCGGCCCCACACGCTGGCTTTGTTCAGCACGCGTTTCTGGACGATGGGGACGGCTTCGGGCGGGAGCTCCACGCCGAGGTCGCCGCGGGCCACCATCACACCGTCGCTGACGTCGAGGATGTCTTCGAGCGCATCGATGGCCTGCGCCTTTTCGAGCTTGGCCACGATGTTGATCTCGTTGCCGCCGAGTGCCTGGAGCAGCGATCGTAGCTCGACGATGTCGGCCCGCCGCCGGATGAACGAGGCGGCGATGTAGTCGAGCTGGTTGTCGACGGCGAACGCCACATCGTCGCGGTCCTTCTCCGTGATCGCCGGAATGGTCAGCTCCGTGTCGGGGAAGTTCATCCCTTTGTTCGACGAGATCGGGCCGCCGTGAATGACCCGTGTCAGCACCTTCGCGCCGTCGACCGCGGCCACCACGAGCTCGACGAGGCCGTCGTTGATGAGGATGCGCTGGCCGAGCTGAACTTCCTGAGGCAGAGGGGTGAAGGGCGTCGAGACGATCGTGGCATTGCCGACCAGCGGCTCGGTCGTGATCGTAAACGGCTGCCCGCCCTGCAGTTGAATGACTCCGTCAACCTCGCCGATGCGCAGCTTCGGACCCTGGATGTCGGCCAGGATGGGGATGTACTTCCCATGGTCGGTACTGACACGGCGGATGATCTCGATCAGACGTACCCGGTCCGCCGGCGTCCCGTGGGAGAAATTCATCCGAAAGACGTCCACCCCCGAGGTCAGCAGGCGCAGGATGATCTCTTCCGATCCGCAAGCGGGCCCTAGCGTGGCGATGATTTTGGTTCGGCGCATGGGAGCTGGGATATATCACGGGGGTGTGGGGGGTGGGAGCTGGCAATGGCTTGTTCGATCCAGTGATCTACTCTCAAACGGTCCGGTCCGCCTGCTCCGACCGCCGACTCCCGATCCCTGTCCGCAGCGAGGCGTCACCAGAAGTGTCACCGTCCCTCATTTGACTCCCGGCGGACGACTCCTTACACTCGCTTCCCAGGGGCACAAGGAGGGAGACTAATGCGTCGACTGCGTGCGATAACGATTGCATCCGCCATCGTGATCCTCGCTGTCCCTGCGCAATCCGAAGTCCCGCTTCCTGCCTTCCTGCAGGTCCTGGGCAATGTGACAAGCTCGACGAGGCCGATCGGCAACGCGCTGGTCATCGCCCTCAACCTGAACAGCCTCGATGCCATCCAGACCTTCAGTGGGAACGACGGCTCCTTCTCCCTGCCACGGCTTCCATCCGGCGTCTACAAGATCATCGCCATGAAGTACGGCTTCACGCCGGCCATCGAGACAGTCGTCCCGACGAAGAAAGAACACCGCGTGAAGCTCAAGCTGGAGGCGGAGAAGCAGACAAGCAGTATCAATCAGCAGATGTGGGAGATCCGCGGCTCTCTGCCACCGGACATCCTCCGCGATATCGACATGGTCATGACTCCGCCGCCCGATCCGATCGGGCCGGGAGCGACAACGTCGTACGCGGCGCCTCGCTTCAAAGGCGACTTGATGCAGATGACCGGGATGACGTCCGGTACGACGTCGGCGTCGGGACCGGCCTTCGCGCAGACCGCGCTCGGTCTGCAGAGCCGCCTCGGTGACAACTGGCAGATCGGGTTCCGCGGCAATCTGCATCGTTTCGACGACCCCAATCAGAACGAAACATTCGGAACGCCGGTAGCCGAAGCCAGTACGGCGCAACTCGAGCTTCGTTCGTCGCCGACCGACTCCTACCGCCTCGCTTCGACGAGGTCGTGGTGGCGCTATCGCGACGACCTTCCCGAGGACTCGCACCAGGCCGACATCCGCTCGAACAACTTCGAGTGGCAACACGGCGACTCGAGCGTTCAGGTCCGCTATCTCGCGCAGCAGAACATCTTCCTGTCAGCGCCGGGATCGGCTCTCATCGAGGTCGTCGGCGGGACGAACGTGATTCAAACGCAGAGGAATGACGTGGGTGTCTCGTTACGCGTCACGCAGGAGACTCTCCGCAACACGCCCGGCACGGTGACGGGACCAACGCTGCGGACTGCCGATCTCACGACCAATGCGAAGTTCGTGGTGGTGCCCGCGTTCACCCTCGACTACGGCATGTCCAGCCGGGTCGGTCTTTACGGGACCGAACTGGCGCCGCGCAGCGGTGCGGAGTTGAAGGTCGGCAAAGATACGGTGATCGTCGTCTCCGGCATGTACAAGGTCGTCGATGCCGCGCAGCAGAACACGCTGCCCAGCGTCGTAGTCTGGACAGACGACTCGCGCCTGCTGCCGCACTACTCCTACTCGGCCGGCATCGTCTCCGGTGATCCGTCCGGCAACCACTTCAGCGTGGTGGGAAGCGTCAGCGCTGCCGATACGCCGCTCCGGATCGTCTTTACCGATGGTCTCGAACATTTCTGGGACGGCCTCTACATCGACGCCGGCGACATCCGCCGCGATGTGCGTGTCTCCTATCGCAGGGAGCTCGGCAGCCGCGTGCTCCTGGATGTCTCGTCGATGGCGGGCACGGCCGCGCCGGCGCATGGCGTCGTCACGCGCGGCAGCGAGAAGCTCTATGTGGCCGGCGACGTCGAGTCGACATTCTCTCCCACGCGCACGACGCTCGCCGTCTCATACCGCCAGATTCAGCAGCCGCAGCCGAGTGGCGGCGATCCCTATCGTACCCAGCGCGTCGATGTCCGCGTCGCGCAGTCGCTGCATCTCCCGCTGGACCTGAAGGTGCTCCTCGGAATCGAGCTGGCTCGCTCCGAGAACTCCCGAATCCTCCTCGATGCCCTCGACGCGGATGGCAGCACGCGGCGGTATGTCGGCGGGCTGGCAGTGAACTTCTGAGCGCTGATCGCGGTAGCGCGGTCTCGGGGTTGCGCAGTCTCGCGGTGGGGAGATATACCGCACGACCCATAACCACGGACCCCTGAGCGCGGGAGCGGCTCTCGAGGTCACGCAGTGTCGCCGTGAGGGAGGATGCCTCGCGACCTCGTAACCCCGCGACCCCGCAACCGCGTTTACTTCAGTCCCGGCTGAATCTTCTCCACCAGCTTCTCGAACCGCATCGAGATCCGCTTCGTCACGATGATCTGCTTGAGGTAATTGAGCGAGGTGATGGCGGCGGGGAGGCCGGAGATGGCGGCGGGGATCGAGGCCAGGCGGCCGGCGAGCTGCATGGTCTTGTCGGCCACGCTGAAGTCCTGGGACATCAGGTCGGCGCGGGCCTGGCCGTTGTAGGCGATCATCAGGAGATAGATATCGGCGATCAGCTCGCGGAAGCGCATCTCGCTTCCCCATGCGAAGCAATCCCCTCTGCGGATATTCTCGAGAAACTCCGTGATCGTCTCGCCCTTCGAGACCGTGTGTACCTTGGCCACGTGTTTCAGCGTGTGCGCGTCCGATCCTCCGATCATCGAGGCGTGACGGCCGCCCTTCTGCACGCTGTTGACCAGTTGGGCCACCATCTTGTTGTGGAACGATGCCATGGCGCCGTTCAGCGCCTCGAAGATGTCGAACATCTCCAGCAGCTCAGCGATGTAGCGCGCCGCCACGTTCCGCATCCGATAGTTCTGAAAGAGATGGTTGACCCCGAAGATCAGCCGTTGCGACTTCATGTACGGAATGAGCTCGCGGATGTCGGGCCGGAGCCTCTGGATCTCGCGATGATGGGCCTCGGTCAGTCCCCAAACGCCGACATGGATGCGCTGTGAGGTCTCCGGAAAGTAGGTCTCGACCTCTTCACCGATGAAGAAATCAGTTATGTCCGGGTACTTGTTAAGCAGGTAGAGTGCGCCGTCGATCGAATCGTGATCGGTGAGGGTGACATACGACATGCCGCGCTCTTTGGCAATCCGATACACGTCCTCGGGGGCGTTGTAGCAATCGCGCGTGTTGGCGCGGCGGAAGTACTTGAAGACCGAAAAGCGGCTATGGCAGTGCAGATCGGCCCGCTTGACTTCGGGATCCGTGAGGATCTGCTCAGTTGCCGTGTCGTTCATCGAGTTCGTACTGGTCTCAGAAATGATTGCTCAACCAGTCGGCATTTTTCCTACAATTCGCGTGCCGCTGAGGAAGGGCACGCAAGTGTAGCTCACGATCATCAACACTCTCGCACGCTCCGTGCTTCTCTTTACCCTGCCAAATGGCCGCAAATCGCAAAGCAGCAACGAACGCCGGCCCCTCCGAGTGGATGGAGGAGGAGGTCCCGAAGAGCCTTCCCATCATTCCGCTGGTGTCATCCGTCCTTTTCCCGAACGGCGTGCTCTCGCTGCAGGTCGGCATTGACCGCAACGTGCGCCTTCTGAAGAGCCTCGGCGACGATCAGAATCTCATCGCCGCGTTCTGTCAGAAGAGCGGCGACAAGGAGAATCCACGCGCCGAGGATCTGTCGCAGATCGGGGTGCTCGCGGCCATCGTGCAGCGGTTGCCGCTCTCGTCGGACCGCTATCAGGTTTTCCTGCAGGGACGCCGGCGGGTCGAGCTCGTGCAGATGATCCAGACCGAGCCGTACTTCGAGGGCATGCTGCGGGAAGTCGTACCGCGCCCGATCGCGAAGAGCGTCAAGAACGACAACCTGATGAACAGGGCCATGTCGCTCTTCGAGAAGCTGGTGGAGAGTGACGCGAAGTACTCCAACGAGCTGCTCAACATCCTGCGCATGAACATGAGCGAAGGGCCGGATACGTTCGCGGACCTCCTCTCGTCGTTCGTCAACTTCCCGCTCGAGGAAAAGCAGCTCCTCCTCGAAACGGTGAATCCGATCGAGCGGCTGGAACTGCTGGTCGACTGGATTCAGCGCGACCTCGGCAAGGCCACGTTCGACAAGGAATTGCAGCGACAGATCCAGACCTCGATCGACCGGCGCGATCGTGAGACCTATCTCCGCGAGCAGCTCCGCGTCATCCAGGACGAGCTGGGCGACACCAACGCAGCGGATCGAGAAACGGACAACTATCGTGCCCGCGTCGAGGCCCTTCCGCTGGCCGAGGAGCACAAACAGACGCTGCGCCGCGAAGTGAACCGGCTTGCGCAACTCTCTCCGTCATCGAGTGACTACTCCGTCATCAGAGGCCATCTCGATACCGTCTTCCAGGTTCCGTGGGCCGATAAGACCGAGGACCGGCTCGATCTCGTTCGTGCCGAGGAGATCCTCGACGCCCGGCACCATGGACTCGAGAAAGTGAAAGAGCGCGTGCTGGAGTTTCTGGCCGTGCTCAAACTGAAGGGCGACCTGAAGGGGCCGATCCTCTGCTTCGTCGGTCCGCCCGGCGTCGGCAAGACGTCGCTCGGCGCGGCCATCGCCGACGCCCTCGGACGCAAGTTTGTCCGGATGGCCGTCGGCGGCGTGACGGACGAGTCGGAGATCCGTGGGCATCGCAAGACCTACATCGGCGCAATGCCGGGGAAGTTGATCCAGAGCTACATTCAGGTCGGCGTGAACAACCCCTTGATCATGATCGACGAGATCGACAAGATCGGAAAGGATTACCGGGGCGATCCCGCTTCGGCGCTCCTGGAAGTGCTCGACACGAAGCAGAACAACGCCTTCGTCGATCGCTATCTCGAGATTCCGTACGATCTCTCGCACACCCTCTTCATCAGCACGGCCAACATGCTCGACACCATTCCGGGCCCGTTGCGCGATCGGATGGAAGTCATCCGCCTCTCCGGCTACACCGAGATGGAGAAGCTGGCCATCGCCAGGAAACACCTCGTCCCCGAGCTCCTCGATAACCACGGGCTGGTCGCCGCGCAGGTTTCCTTCGACGACGACGCGCTGCTGACAGTCATTCGCGACTACACCGCCGAGGCGGGCGTCCGCAACCTCGAGCGCAAACTGGCGACGATTCTCCGCAAGATCGCCCGCAAAGTGGCCAGTGGATCCGGGGCCGTTCTCTACAGGGTGGAGAGTGGCGAGCTCGATTCGTACCTCGGCCTGCCGTCGTACGAGCACGAATTCGCCGAACGTCATCCGGAGGTCGGTGTGACGACCGGCCTGGCCTGGACGCAGTTCGGCGGCGAGATCATGTTCATCGAAGCCACCCGGATGGCAGGCAGCGGGCGGACCACCGTCACCGGCCAGCTCGGCGAGGTGATGCGCGAGTCGGTGACCGCCGCCTATTCGTACGTCCGCTCGAAGGCCAAGGATCTCGACATCGAGGATCGAAAGTTCACGGAGAATGACATTCACATCCACTTCCCGGCCGGGGCGATTCCAAAGGATGGCCCCTCGGCCGGCGTGGCGATCGCCACGTGCATCGCCTCGGTGATGGGAGACCGGCCTGTCCGTCACGATGTGGCCATGACCGGCGAGATCACGCTTCGCGGTAAAGTGCTCTCGGTTGGCGGCATCAAGGAGAAGGTGATGGCGGCGCAGCGCGCCAACATCAAGACGGTGGTACTGCCGGAAGGCAATCGTAAAGACCTCACCGAGGTGCCGGACGAGGTGAAGAAGGGGTTGCACTTCATCTTCGCAGAGCGCGTCGAAAACGTCTGGAAAGAGACTCTGATCCCGCTGTACGTGGCCCGCCCCGGCACCCGCAAGTATGACGAGGCGGAGTACAAAGCCGAGCACCCGAAGAGCGATCGGCCAGAACAACGATGAAAGAGACGATGAAACGCGGCTGCCTGAACAACCTTCTCTTCGCCGCGCTCGTCATCCTGGTTTTCGGCGTCAGCACCTACGTCTGTTTCAACCTCTTCATTCGTGGACGATCGGTCTCGACGCCGAATCTGGTGGGCAGGTCCGTGACTGACGCCAAAGCCATCTGCTCCGAGCTCGGCGTGAACCTCATCGTCGACCTGGAACATCAGCGGAACTCCGACAAGATCGCGGCCGGCAACATCGTCTGGCAGAACCGCGCTCCCGGCGCGACGAACCTCGTCAAGCGCGGGACCGATATCCATGTCGAGCTGAGCGCAGGCGCGCTGGTGCTGGGGGTTCCGGACCTCGACGCGCAGTCGCCACGCACGGCGCTGCTGCGCCTCGGGCAGCAGAATCTCAAGCTCGGCACGCTCGCCTATGTGGACAACGCCGCAAAGCAGGGGATCATGGCCGAGGAACCGCCCAAGGGGACGGTCGTGGCGGCGCAAACGGCCGTCTCGCTGCTCGTCGCAGTGCCCCCTTCGCCGCTGACTTACGTGATGCCCGACCTCATCGATCACCCACTCGATACGGTGCGGCCGATGTTGGAGGGGCGTGGGTTGGCCGTGTCGAATGTGAAGTTCGAGTCATATCCCGGCATCGCTGACGGCATTATCATTCGCCAGTTTCCGTTGCGGGGCGCGCCGGTCAGCGGCCGCGATCCGATCACGGTCGTCGTCAGTCGTCAGGAAGAAGGCGGCATCATCGAACAGCCGGCAGCCGTTCCGCCAACCGCCACCCAATGACCCGAATTCGAATCGCGCCGTCGCTCCTCTCCGCTGACTTCTCCCGGCTCGCTGAGGAGTTACGCGACGTGGAGGCGGGCGGCGCGGACCTGCTCCATCTCGATGTGATGGATGGTCATTTCGTGCCGAACCTGACCATCGGGCCGGCCGTGGTAAAGGCGTGCCGTACCAAGTCGAAGTTGCCCTTCGACTGCCATCTGATGATCGAGGAGCCGCAACGGTACATCGATGCCTTCCTGAAGGCGGGCGCCAACATGATCTCTGTCCACCAGGAGGCGGAGCCCCATCTGCAGCGGGCCTTGCAGATGATCCGGGACGGCGGCGCGAAGGCAGGCATTGCCATCAACCCGGCCACGCCGGCGGAATCACTGAGCACAGCGATCGAGTTCTGCGACTTTGTCCTGGTGATGACGGTCAACCCGGGCTTCGGCGGACAGAAGTTCATCGAACCAGTGGTGGGCAAGATCCGGCACATCGCGCAGATGATCGGAGAGAGAGGAGTCGCGGCGGAGATCGAAGTCGACGGCGGAATCGACGCGGCCACGGCGCCGCGGGTCGTTGCCGCCGGAGCGCGCATTCTCGTGGCCGGATCGGCCGTTTTCGGACAACCGGACCGCAAAGTGGCAATGGAAGCGCTCCGGAACAGCGTTAGCGTGAGGGCGTAGTGGATTAGTAGATTGGTGGATCAGTAGACTCAGGCAGATGATCAGTGGATTGGTAGATCAGTCGATCAGAGGCAAACAGCCTGGAATCTGATCGACTAATCGACTAATCAACTCATCCACTCCATCGGAGGCACATTGAAGAAGACATTGACCCTCATCGCGGTCCTCGCGATCGCATCCGCCGGCTGCCGGCACTCGTTCGGCCGCAACCGAGGCGGAGGCGGAAGCAGCGCCACCAGCGCGTTGCACACCAGCTTCGACCCCGCATTGGCGAAGATGCCGAAGGAACAGGTGTTCCAGCTTGGCGAAGACTGGTTCGCGAAAAAGAAGTACCAGAAGGCCCGCCAGTACTACACCCACGTTTACGAGACCTTTCCGAACGACCCGCTGGGCCGGCGCGCGCTCCTGCGCATCGCCGACTCGTATTACCAGCAGGGCGATGCGGTGAACATGGTCGAGGCGCAGTACAAGTACCGCGACTTCATCAACCGGTATCCCGGCAGCGACCGCGCAGACTACGCGATGCTCCAGGTGGCCATGTGCTCCTACAAGCAGATGGAACGTCCGGACCGGGACCAGCAGAAGACGCGCGAGGCCGTGGAGAAGTTCAACGACGCCCTCAAAGCCTTCCCGAAGAGTCCTCTGCGACCGGATATGGACAAGAGGCTGCAGGAAGTACTCGACCGTCTGGCCAAGCACGATCACATCATCGCTGAGTACTACATCAAACGCCGGAGCTTCAACTCGGCCGTGCTGCGACTCAACAGCATCGTGGAGACCTACCCGAACTACCGCGAGCGCGACGTCGTTTTCTTCGACCTCGGCCTGGCGCTGTCGGGGCTGGGACGGACCGCCGAGGCCCGCCTCTACTTCGAGCGCGTGCTCTCGGAGTTCCCGAAGAGCCTTTACGCCACCAAAGCCAAGCAGAAACTGGGAATCCTGAAGACGGCATGATGAAGCACGCGGCGGCCATCGTTCTCCTCTTTGGGCTGGCGGCCTGCGCGACGCAGCACGCCAACGAGAACGAGCCGCCGTCGCTCGTCCCTCCTGCCGATGTTCCGGCGGCGGCGACGAATCCGGCAACCGAGGCACGCCTCACGGAGTTGCAGACCTCGATGACGGAGCTCCTCGAACGGATCGACGTTCTCAACGCCCGGATCGCCAGGCTCGAGTCGGCATCGCAGAGCGAGCCACGCGTCGTGCAGACGCCCGCACGCGCGCTGGAGCCGCCTCCCGTGCCGCGCGCAACGGCACAACCTGCGCCGGCAAGCGCCGCGGCGCCGGCACCCGTTCGCACGGAGTCGCCGGCCAGAAGCCCGCTCCAGTCCGCCGCGATCGCCGACAACTATCGCGCCGCCCTGATCCTGTTCGGCAAAGGCCGGATGGCCGAGGCGCGGACGGCGCTGCAGCAGGTCTTCGATGCCGATCCCTCCGGCGACCTGGCCGACAACGCTCTGTATTGGATCGGTGAGACGTATTACGCCGCCGGCGATTACAGCAAAGCGATGCGCTTCTACGAGCGCGTGACGAAGGAGTATCCGGAGCAGAACAAAGCACCGGACGCCATGTTCAAGATCGGCTTGACCTTCGCGAAGACGGGCGACCTGGGCATGGCCAGAAAGACCTTCGAAGAGGTCATCCAACGCTACCCGTACTCCACCGCCGCGTCATCGGCGAAGCTGGAGTTGAAGAGGGTGAAGTACTAGACCGGGAGTCGGGTGTCGGGGGTCGGGTGTCGGAGTAGCAGGGTCTCGCGGTCGCGAAGTTGCGGGGTCTCGGGGCGTGCGAGACCGCGAACCGCGATTCTCAGAGCCAACGCCACCGCGGAACTGCCAGACCGCGCTACCAAGTAACCCAGTAACTCAGCAACCCGGCTACGACCCCCGACTCCCCGACTCCCCGACCCCCGACTCCCGTTACAATCAACCAATGGCTGAAGAAACCGAAAGCGGAGCATCGCTACTGGCGCGCAGGGAGTATGCGCGTGCGATTCCGCTCCTCAAACGCGATCTCGACAAGTATCAATCGAATCCCCGCATCCGGCTGCAGTATGCCGACGCACTGGCCGGAGCCGGTCAGCACGAGGAGGCCATCGCCCAATACGAGCACACGGCCAAGTACTACGAGGACAACGGCCTCACCGTGCAGGCCATCGCCGTGGCCAAGAAAGGCGAGAAGCTGCGCGAACAGATCGCGGCATCGAAGCCGGCGGAGGCAACCGCGGGGAAGAGCGAACCGCTTTTCTCGCGTCCCGTACCGAAGTCGCCGCTCTTCGAGGTGCTCAGCGAGGAGGAACGGGATGCCCTGGTGCGGGAGATGGATCTCGAGTCGCACGAAGAGGGGAGTGTCATCATCAGCGAAGGCCAGCCTGGGGCGTCGATGTACATCATCGCCAACGGCGAAGTGAAGGTCTTCACCACCGGCGCCGGCGGCACTGTCTACCTGGCCAAGCTCGGGGAGGGAGACTTCTTCGGTGAGGTGAGCATGTTGACAGGCAAGCCCCGCACCGCGACCATCACCGCCTCCCAGCGCACCGAACTGCTCCGGCTGGACAAGGAGAAGCTGGACAACGCTCTGGCGCGCTATCCCGGGATCCGGAAGGTGCTGAACGAGTTCTACCAGCGTCGCGCCGAGCACACGGTCGAGGCAATGATCGAGAATCTGAAAAGGAAAGGATGAATGATGAAGGATGAAGGATGAGGAAGGCTGAAGGATGAGGAAGGATGGCGAACGTAGCGCCTTCATCCTTCATCCTTCTGCCTTCATCCTTTCGAAGCCTTCTCCCTTGAAACCATGCCCGTTCTTCCCATCGTCAAATATGGCGATCCCGTTCTGCGCGATGCCGCCAAGCCGGTCATCGAGATCGACGAGGCGCTGCATCGGCTGATCGACGATATGGTCGCCACGATGTACGCCGCCCCGGGTGTGGGCCTGGCAGCGAATCAGGTCGGCGTCTCGAAACGGCTGGCCGTGATCGATCTATCCGTCGGTAAGCGCCCGGGAGAGCTCCACGTCCTCATCAACCCGGAGATGGTCGAGGCGGAGGGGGAAGTCACCGAAGAGGAGGGCTGCCTCTCCATTCCCGACTTCGTCGAGGTGGTCACGCGTCCCGAGCGGGTCAAGGTCCGCTACACTGACCGCAACGGCCAGCAGCGCGAGATCCGCGGCGAGGGTCTCATGGCCCGCGCTCTCTGCCACGAGATCGACCACCTGAACGGCACCCTCTTCGTCGACTACCTCCGCGGCTTCAAGAAAGAACGGATCATGAAGAAGATCCAGAAGCTGGTGAGGGGTGGGAAGTGGTGATTGCCTGGTTACTGGGTTACTGGGTTACTGAGTTACTGGGTTGCTGGGTCTCGCCGTCGCGCAGTCTCGCGGTGAGAGGCTCTCCTGCCGCGACACCTCGCCACCACGAGAGCCAGCAACCCAACAAGGCAAGCAGCCACTGAGACCGTCGGCGAGGATAGGTTCCCACTATCCCGAGGAAGGGAGCGGTACCTCGATCGTCGTGGCGAGATAGTCCGAGCATAGGGTCGGGGTATCACAGCGCGGCTTCGCCCTCAACCCAACACGATTGGACGCCAGCACTCGCCCGGATGCGCGCCGCGAAGGCGCGGCTCCACAATCCAGCCCCGCGCTCGGCGTAGCGCGAGCGCGGGGTACGGGGGGATCGCCCATTTCCCGGCTGCGGAGGCGGCCGGCCCAAGACCGCCCAACTTGCCCCAGAAGCGCGATACGGCTACTCCTGTGGCTGCCGCCTCCGCGGCCGCACTTCCACGACCACCGATACCCCGCGCTCGCGCTGCGCCGAGCGCGGGGCTGAATTGTGTGACGCGCCTCCGCGCGCAACCGTCCTCCATAGGTTGCCTACGGACGGATTCTCGGCAGCAGGAGAAATCTTCGCGTCGTGCAAAAACTACTGATCAGTAGCTCGAGGATAGGGTCGTGGTATCTCGAGG
>Ga0307470_10000350_pt1 | contig 25718 bp, 19 predicted proteins | sample atmos_gasesAM3C__FD_204565 | JGI IMG/M metagenome (GOLD analysis project Ga0307470, IMG submission 204565) | Hardwood forest soil microbial communities from Morgan-Monroe State Forest, Indiana, United States - atmos_gasesAM3C_05 | ecosystem: Environmental > Terrestrial > Soil > Temperate forest... | reverse complement strand
CAGCAACTCAGCAACCGCGAGACCCCGAGACCGCGAAACCCCGCGACCGCGAAACAAACCCTGACAGATCCCTCACAACAGCCGAGCGCCACGACAGGTCCATAATCCCCACCAGGAGGAGTCCATGAAACGAGTCGCCACCGCCATCCTTTTGTTTACATTACTTGCCGTCCCAGGCCTCATCGCCTCATCCGGGGGCGGGATGTCCACGCCGTCGCCGAGCATGCAACAGCAGCAGCGCTCTCCGCACGATCAGGCTGTCGATTACTACAACAACGCCGAGCACCGTATCGACGGACTGGCCAAGTTGCACGACGAGATGAAAGCCACCGCCGCCACCGATCCGCAGAAGGCGGCCAAGCTCCAGGGAAAGCTCAGCAAGGGGCTGGAGAACGCCGCGGCCGATTTCGAGCGCGCCGTGAAGAACGACCCGCAGCTCTTCCAGGCCTGGAGCGAGCTCGGATTCACCTATCGCAAGATGGGCAAGTTCAAGGAGTCGCTGGAGGCGTATGACAGGTCGCTCCAGATCGAGCCTGGCTACACCCCGGCCCTCGAATACCGCGCCGAGGCCTACCTCGGGTTGAACCGGATCGACGAGGCAAGGAAGACGTATACCGATCTCTTCTCCGTCGATCGCCCACGCGCCGACGCGCTGCTGATCGCCATGAAGAGCTACGTCGCGGCGCGCCGCACCGATGCAGCAGGTCTCGATCCGGCACAGCTCGATGCCTTCGGCAAGTGGGTCGAGCAGCGCGAGATCATCCACAACCAGACCGTGGCCCTGACCGCGCAGACATCCACGTTCCGCTCGTGGTAGATCGCGTTCGCGCGGTTGCGAGGTCGCGCGGTCTCGCGGTGCTCCGCGACCGCGCGGCCGCGCGACTGCGGAACCTCATCATCACCGCGGCGATGCTCGTCATCGCCGCGGCGTGCAGCGGGGGCGGTTCGCCGGCGGTGGCGCCTTCCCCATCGCCGTTCGAATGGCGGCTTCCGGCCGGTTTTCCGCTTCCGCTCACGCCGCCCGACAACCTGCAGACAACCGCCAAGTTCGTTCTGGGACGGAAACTCTTCTACGACCGGCGGCTCTCCGCGAACGGCACGCAGTCGTGCGGCGATTGCCACCAGCAGAGCCACGCCTTCAGCGACGGCCGGCCCACGGCGATCGGATCGACGGGACAGCACCACACCCGCAACGCCATGACCCTCACGAACGCCGGCTACAACGCCAGCTACACCTGGGACAGCACGAGCGTCCGCTCCCTCGAGCAGCAGGCCGTCGTGCCGATGTTCAACACGCATCCGATCGAGCTCGGTGTGGACGGACATGAGCAGGAGATCGTGGCCCGCTTCCGCGATGACGCCCCAACGGCAGCCATGTTCCGCGACGCCTTTCCGGACGAGCGGCGGCCGGTATCGATCCGCAACATCGCCAAAGCGCTGGCCGCCTTCGAGCGCGCTCTGATCTCCGGACACTCTCCCTACGACCGCCTCGTCTACGGCGGCGATGACAAGGCGCTCTCCCCTGCCGCCTGGCGCGGCATGCGCCTTTTCTTTACGGCCCGCGCAGGCTGCTCGGAATGTCATCAAGGCTTCAACTTCTCTGCTGAGTCGCGCTACGCCGGCCATTCGAAAACCAGGCCGGTGCTCGTCCGCAACGGCGTCACCGACGGCGCGTTCCGCGTTCCGACGCTGCGCAACATCGAGCTGACCGCTCCCTACATGCACGACGGCAGCATCGCCACGCTCGATGAGGTGATCGAGCGCTACGTGGTCGCGCGCAAGCTGAAGCTCGACGCGTCCGATCGTGCCGACCTGGCGGAGTTTCTGCGCTCGCTGACGGATCGGGAGTTCGTGAGCGATGCTCGGTTCGCGGCTCCAGAGTCTATGCTGAGCGCAGCGAAGCATCTCTGGTGAAACCGCGCAATCGTTACGCTTTCGCGATACCACCGGAGATCCTTCGCTGCGCTCAGGATAGACTTTTCGAAAACTCCAGCAGCATCTCCTCCCCCTCCGGCCACGGACCATACCCCGATGCTCCATTGATGTGACCCGCGTCGCCGATGATGACGAGGCGGCTGCCCCATGCGTTGGCGAAGAAACGCGCCCGCTCGATGCTAACGTACTCGTCGTTCGTGCTGACGACGACGATGCTGGGGAACGGCAGCTTCGAAAGCGGCATGTACGAGAAGCTGCGCCCTTCGATGGGATAGTCGGGCGCCTCGACATCGCTGGGCGCGACCAGAAACGCGCCGAGCACTCCCTGTCCGCCGCAATCCTCGGACCACTGCGCGACGAGCGCACATCCGAGGCTGTGGGCGGCGAGAACAGGAGGCAGGGCGCAGTCCGTGACCGCCATCTCCAGAGTGGCTACCCACTCGGAACGATCGGGTTGATCCCAGTCGCGCTGTTGCACCCGCTGGACCGAGGGATGGCGCGCCTCCCAATGCGTCTGCCAGTGCTGCGGCCCGGAGTTCCAGAGGCCGGGGATGGTGAGGACGGGACGGTTCATGGACGTACCCGGTAGTGTAGCGCCGCTTCCGCCGACAGGCGCGACTGGACACCTTCTGCCTGGAAGCTGTGCTAAGTGATTGCAAACGCGCATCTTCCGCGCTTGAAAGGCCCCACGAGGCGACGCACTGTTACGCGGCTCGTACGCAACGCGACCCCGCCGCGTCGCAATGCGACACCCGCCGCGTCGCAATGCGACACCTCCGCGTCGCAAAGTGACACCATCCGCGTCGCAATGCGACACCTCCGCGCCGCAATGCGACACCCTCCGCGTCGCAACGCGACACCTCCGCGTCGCAACGCGACACCATCCGCGCCGCAATGCGACACCCTCCGCGTCGCAATGCGACACCTCCGCGTCGCAACGCGACACCTCCGCGTCGCAACGTGACACCCTCCGCGTCGCAATGCGACACCTCCGCGCCGCAATGCGTCACCGCCGCGCCGCAACGCGACACCCTCCGCGTCGCAACGTTCCACCGCCACGCCGCAACGCTCCACCGTCCGCGTCCCAACGTTCCACCGCTGCATCGCAACGCTCCACGGTCCGCGTCCCAACGTTCCACCTCCGCGCCGCAACGTTCCACCGTCCGCGGCCCAACGTTCCACCTCCGCGTCGCAACGCTCCACCGTCCGCGGCCCAACGTTCCACGGCCGCGTCGCAAAGCTCCACCGTTGCGTCGCATCGCGACACTGCCCGCGCGGCAACGCTAGATGCCGAAAACGCAGATGGTCACAGCCGAAAGCCAGCGGCACACCGCCGAAACACAGCGCGCACGGACCGAAACAAGCCGCGCCAGCGCCCATGCGCACCCGCACCCCCGGCATTCCAATCAGCGCCGCCGTAACGCACCCTTCGGTCGTAGCGCCAGCGGCTCGCTGGCTGGACCGCTGGCGGCTCGCCGGCGAGTCCCTATACCGCCGCCGAGCTGGCGGCGGTACAGCCGGCCAGCGGCCGGCGCTACGCTACGGCACTACGCTGACTTCGCCCTCACCGTCGCCCTCAACGCGTCCTTCGGTTCCGGCGGGGTCTTGCTGTAATCCATCTCGAAGTTCTGCGGCGGGATCTGCCAGGTGTATCCGCGGAGCAGGACCACGGCGAAGACCTCCATGAAGTACGTGGCGAAGTCGAGGCCGGGGCAGCGGTGACCGGTGGCCGGTCCGGCGCCCTGCGGCGAGAAGGCGTGCTCGTGCCGTTTGTCCTCGGCGCGCTCGGGTGAGAAGCGATCAGGGTCGAACGCGGTCGGATCCGTGTAGTGACTCTGCGCGACGTGGGTCGGCGTCACCGCCCACATCACCATCCAGCCAGCCGGAACGGAGACGCCGTCGAACTCCAGCGGTTTCTTCGTCTTGCCGAAGACGGCGGGAATGATCGGGCAGAGCCGCTTGACCTCGTTCACGACCTGCAGCAGATACGGCATCCCCATCAGCGTTTCGAGCGAGAGCGCTCCTTCCGAAGCCTTCGCGGCGATCTCGGCGGCCAGTCGTTCCCTCACCTCGGGATGCGCCGTCAACTGCCTCACGATCGACCCCAGCTCGGCGTAGACGATGAAGCCGGCGATGACGATGTGATGAAGCTCCAGCGCCGCGTCGTCGTCGGACAGAGTGGCGCCGTCAGCTATCGCGGCAGCGAGCATCTGTGACAATCCGTCGCCCGTCGGCGTCTGGCGCCGCTCGCGAACGAGCCGCCGCAGCACGGCCAGGATGCGGTCGCGGGCCTGCAGTGCCTTGCGATAGCGCGTGCCGGGAACGTTGATCGGCAGGGTGGCGAAGCCGTTGGCGAGGACGCCGTAGTCGTCGCGCAGCCGGTCCATCTCGTTCCCCGGCGGCATTCCCATGACCGTCGTGCAGATCACTTCGACCGAGAGAGCCTTCAGCTCATCGAGCCATCGCATCTCCCCCGCCGCCGCCCAGCGCAGGAAGTAGCGCTCCACCGTCTGCTGGATGATCGGCAGATACCCGGCCAGCGCCGGGCGATTGAAAGCCTTGTTGACCAGCTTCTTTCGCGTGCTGTGAACCTCGCCGTCGAGCAGCGGCAGACTGCGTCCGCCGAACAGCTCCTGCACGTGCGGCGGCATCGCTCCCTCGCGCATGATGACGCTCGGGTCGATGAAGTGCCCGGTGGCCTCGGGGCCGGCCACGACCGCTGTCTTTCGCCCGAGGACGTTCGAGCGAAAGATCCGGCCGTGCTGGGCCAAACGCTCCTCGATGAAGCGGAATGGATTCTTGGCGAAGGTGAGTGTCTCGCCGAGCAGCGGGAGACCGTCGTGACCGGGCGGGCGGGGCGTTTCGGTTGAGCTCATGTGCCTGACGATACGCCAACCACACGAAAGTGGATGCATTCGCACCGGGATGGTAGGTAGACTCCTCTCCGCGTCACTCCTTAATAGGGGAAAGCTGCAATGGACGACAGGAAGGCCTTCTGGCTGGCCGAGGCGGAGCGATACATCGAGGAGTGCTGCCGGAACGCCGACTCGGTGCGCGTCTCGGAATTCGCGGCGACCATGAAACGGACGGCAGTCCAGTTGGCGCGAGAGTTTCAGGCATCGGTCGGCATCGGCGTCAAGGACTACTTCTCCAGGCGGCAGATCGATTGCGCCAAGGAACTGCTGCGCTCGACAGGCCAGACCACGGCTCAGATCGCCATCGATTCCGGATACGGCACAGCCCGCACGTTCTATCGCGCCTTCAAACGCTCCGCCGGGCAGTCGCCTACGGCCTTCAGGAAAGAAATGTCACTTGGCGCGCCCGAATTCGAGCCCTAAATTTTCAGTCTTGTCCCGAAGTCTGCCCCGAGGCCTGGAGACCAGCGATGTTCCCGCAAGGCACAGGATGGATCCCGGATCGACCCGACCCACGTGATTACGGGCCGGCGCATAAGAACCTCACGCCCGTGCTGGGGAAGAGCGGGATGCAGGACGCCCTTGTTCAGTCTGCCGTCCAGCCCGCCGCCGCGCTACCGGTTCGCGTCGATCTCAGTCCGTTCTTCCCGCCGATCTTCGACCAGGGAAGCCTCAACTCCTGCACGGCGGCGACCTCGTCCGCCCTGATCGGGTTCTTCGAGAAGAAGGCCCTCGGCCGCGATATCTCCCCCTCGGTCATGTTCGTCTACAAGGTCGAGCGCAACCTCCTCGGTACGACCGGCGACGGCGGGGCCTTCCTGCGAACCGGCATGCAGTCGCTGCGCGCCTTCGGCGTTCCGCCCGACACATCGTGGCCCTACGACCCCAGCCTCCTCGACGTCGAGCCGCAGCCGTTCCACTACGCCTACGGCGCCAACTACAAGGCCACGCACTACTTCCGGCTCGATGACACCGGCACGGACGCCGAGACCGTGCTCGGGCGAGCAAAGACATCGCTGGCCGGCAACATCCCGGCGATGTTCGGCCTGGCCCTTTTCAGCTCGTACCAGAGCGGGACCGGCGGCGAGATCCCGATGCCCGGAGCCTCGGACACCAAAGTGGCGCTGCACGCGCTCGTCGCTGTCGGCTACGACGACGAGAAGACGATCTCGTCATTCGATCAGACCACGGGGCGGACGAATCTGACCGGCGGCGCCCTCCGCATCCGCAACTCCTGGGGAGCGTCGTGGGGCGACGGCGGCTACGGATGGCTTCCCTACGACTACGTCCGGGCGGGGCTGACCTCCGACTGGTGGTGCCTGCTGCAGGCCGACTATCTCGACCTCGCCGATTTCAGCCCCGGGAGCGCCGCACCCGGCGGCAATTCGCCATGAAGAAACGAACGACAACCACGCGCCGCACGACAAGCGGCGCAACGACACGAGCCTCATCGCCATCGATAGCCAGAAGAAAACCAAAGGAGACCGACATGGCTGACGAAAAACACAAGAACGCTGACTTCATCGGACACGTCGTCGGTGACGCTAAGAATCCGCAGGAAACGCGGATGCTCACCGGCTGGTTTGGCGAGTCCGGGGAAGACGGGTATCGCCGCCTCTACACGGACGCGGAGCTGAGCAGCTATATCGACATTCCGGACGACGCCATCCTGTACACCGAGCCTCTGAAAGATGTACAGCCTTTGGGAGGCGTGATCGTCTGGATCAAGCGCGACGCCGCGCTGAAACAGGGCGGTTCGGCGGCCAGCCGCGCCGCGCGTTTTCTTCAGGGGCAGGTGCAGCAGGACTTCGCCAGCGCCGGCGCCCCGGGCTCGATCGAGAAGGCGGGGCTGCGCTGTGTCACCGAGGTACCGTGCGGCGAGCCGACCGGATTCACCGGGCAGTGTACGAAGCAGCCCTACGTCGGCGGCGCGTGGCCCTGTATCACGGAAATCCCGCACTGCTTCGAGCCGACCGGATTCACCGGCAAGTGTACGCACGCACCCTGGCCGAATCCAACCCGTTACTACGGATGTACCCAACTCCACTGCCCCACCAACGACCTCACCCACATCCCGCACATCTGCAACATCGTCGCATCCGGCAACCCCGGCTGCGTGGTGGTGAACCAGCCGCAGGAAGGCGATCCGGCGCCGAAAGTCGGCGCCACCGCTGACGCCGAGGAGAACGCGTTGCCCGCGACGCATATCCCCGGATGCGGATACACCAAGTCCTGGGGAGTCTGCGAGACTCACCTTCTCGGATGCGGCTTCACGAAGGATTGGGGCCATCAGTGCCCGACGCTCGTGCCCGACTGTCCGACCGCGGCGCCCGGCTGCGGCCTGAGCCGGAATCCGGTCTGCACCGACTTGCCTGGGTGCGGCTTCACAAAACCGGCCGGCGTCTGTCATCCACCGACGCCGCCGGTGCTCGATGCCGCGGCTCCGTGGCCGCCGACCGGTATCAATAGCTGCACCCTCAGTTGCGGGCACGACGCCGCCGCCGTGGGCGCGCCGGGAGGCGGCGGGGCCGGTCAGCCGAGCATCCTCTGCGCGACGAACATCGGCTGCACCATTACGCTTTTCTGTCCGACGCGCAATGTGCAGATCTGTTATCGGACGCCTGTCTGCCCGACGCGCTTCCAGCCGCAGTGCTTCCCCGTCGCGTCGCCGTTCTGTCCCGTCACGCCGGGATGCCCGTTCGGTCCTGGTGGGGGTGGAACGCCGGTGCAGCAGCATTTCGCGGCGTTCGGCGCGGCAGCACCCGCTGCCGCCGCGTTCACAGATGCGCCCTGCTCGGCGGTCGATACTTGCCCGTCGAGGCCCTGCTTCACACAACCGCCTACCGCTCTCTGCACGCAGATCCCGCAGGCGAACTGCCCGACGCTGAGCCCCGATCTCTGCCCCTGCACAACACCGCCGGAGAATTGTCCGACGGGTTGCGGCGTCAACTGTCAGACACCGCAGCCAAACTGCACCCAATGCAATTGCCCGACAATCAACGGGCCGAACTGTCCGCCGCCATCGATCGGCATCGCCTGCACGGCCCTGCCTCCATGTCCGCGCCCAACGATCGACCCGCTGCAATGTCCGCCGACAAAGCTCGGCGCTCCCTGTCCGACGCCGCAGCTCGATTGCACGTTTACGGTTACGCAGGCCGGTACTGGCTGCCCGGACACGCCTCTGCCGAACTGCGCTGTCATTACAATCCCGAACGTCGGTGCCCAGGCCTTCGTTGGGCGGCCCCTTCCGCTGTCGCAGGTTGGTTGTCCCCCGTCCGATCTCGTCGCCTGTTCGCAATTCGGAGGATGCAACACGCAGCCGCCGGGTGATTGCACGTTCTTCGGTTGTCCATCGCTTCAGCAGGTCGCGGCGGCGGGACCGGGTGGCGGCTGCACACAAAGCGGTCCGCTGTGTCCCACTCACGCCCGGCCGCAGTGCACATTCTTCGGACCGGGTTGCCCACCGACTCCGGCGACGGTCTGTACGCAGTTCGCGCCCTGCCCGACCCACCACCTGCCGTGCCGCACGCCCGGCTTCGAATGCACGATGTTCTGCACGCAGGTTGCCCCGGGATGCCCGCATACCATTCAGAACGCAGCGTGTCCGATTACGGTCGGCGGACCGCAATGCCCGGTACATACCGGCTTCAATTGCCCATCGGCGATCGGCTGCCAGAGCATCGCCTGCCAGAGCATTGCCTGCCAGCCGGGTGGCGGCGGGCAGCAGCAGTTCGCGCAGCAGGCGGTCGGCGGTCCGCAGACACTGGCTACCGTCTGCACGCAGGCCGGTGTGGGATGTCCACACACTCTCGGATGCCCGACGCCCGGGATTGATTGCACGGTGTTCTGCACACACGTCGGGCCACATTGCCCGACTGCTGCCACCGTCTGTACGCAGACCGGGCCGCAGTGCCACACGCACTTGCACCCAATCTGTCCGACAGGGGGCGTCGATTGCACGGTAGTCATCTGCACACGCGTCGGTCCGCTGTGCCCGCCGAACACGCATCCCCCGCACTGCCCGCCGCCGACTCCGTTGTGCCTCACCGTGGCCGGGCCGCATTGCCCGCCGCATACGATTCAGAGTCCCGCCTGTCCCGTGTTGACCCTCGGCGGTCCGCAATGTCCTCCCGCCAGTGGCTTCAATTGTCCCTCGCAGTTCGGTTGCCAGAGCATCGCCTGCGGTCAGAGTATCGCCTGCCTCAGTGCCGCCTGCCAGCCGGGCGGCGGCGGGCAGCAGGAGTTCGCTCAGCAGGCGGTCGGCGGTCCGCAGACACTGGCCACCGTCTGCACGCAGGTCGGTGTGGGATGCCCGCACACTCTCGGATGCCCGACGCCTGGGATTGATTGCACGGTGTTCTGCACACACGTCGGACCACATTGTCCGACTCCGGCCACCGTCTGCACGCAAAGCGGCCCGCAGTGCCACACACGCATCCACCACCAGTGCCCGTCCCCGGGTATCGACTGCACGGTGATTATCTGCACGCACGTCGGCCCGCTTTGCCCCCCGAACACTCATCCCCCGCATTGCCCGCCGCCGACTCCGGCATGCCCGACGGCGGTTGGCCCAGCGTGTCCGCCCCACACGTTCCAGGCCCATCTCTGCCCGATTACCGCCAATAGTCCGCAATGTCCGCGTGCTACGGGCGTCAACTGTCCGTCGGTTTTAGGCTGCCAGAGCCTCGCCTGCGCACAGACCGCTGCCTGCGTCAGTGCCGCCTGCCAACCGGGCGGCGGAGGGCAGCAGGCATTCGGCGCTGCATTCGACCAGTCGACGGAGTTCTGTCCAACCTCAGGAGGCTGCGGTGGCGTGGTTCACCCCCAGGCAGCGATCGGCGGCCATACGCCGTGGTTCCCAACACCCGCGACGCGCTGCTTCATCTGTCCGCCGTTCGGCACCGAAGCCGCAGCACCAGCGGCCGCGGTTGCCACAGGCCCAGGTTACGGCTGCACCTACTTTGGCCCGAACTGTCCCGCCACACATGCACCGGGATGCGGCTCAACGCATCACTTCTGCACACCGGTATGCGGTTGAGGAAGACAACGTTCCAAGGCGGTCCGGCTCCTCGCCGGACCGCCTCCCCTCCGCCATTCCTGACGGTGCTACGATAAGGAACCCTTGAACAAGAACGATCTTGTCCACTACCTCATCGAGCGGGGGCTCCTGGATCGTCGTGCCGTCGTCGACGGCGACGTGATGGTCGTGGAGGGAGCGCGGCGGCATCACAACTACTCCGTCATCCGCCACCACGGCACGGGGCTTTTCGTCAAGCAGATGCAGCCCGATCAGGCCATGTCCGCGCAAACGCTCCAGAAGGAAGCGGCCTGCTACGTGATGATGGAGAGCGATCCGGCCGTGGCCGAGATCCACGCCCTGATGCCGCGCTTTCGCGCCTACGATCCCGACCGGCACATCCTGGTCATGGATCTGATCGGCGGAGGCGAGAACCTCAGCGAGTTGCATCGGCGCCTGAACAGCTTCCCCATCGATGTCGCCGGGAGCGTCGGAGCGCTGCTGGCGCGGTATCACGAGGTCTCCAGCCGCGAGCTGCTCCCGCGCGCCAACGCCGCGATTTATCAGGGCCAGCCGCCGTGGATCCTCTCATTTCATCTCATGCCGCACGGGTCGATGCCGGGCCTCAGCGCCGCTAACGGGCAGTTCATGACCATCCTGCAGAACTATCCCGATTTCGGACAGGCGCTCGACCGCATCCGCAACTCCTGGCGCCGCAACGTGCTCGTCCACGGCGACATGAAGTTCGACAACGTCGTCGTCCGCTCTGCGCAAACGTCTGACCAGACCATGCACGTCGTCGACTGGGAGCTGGCCGACGTCGGCGACTCGGCATGGGACGTCGCCTCGATCCTGCAGGCCTACCTGACCTGGTGGATCTCCACGCTGCAGCGCGCGCCGAACAGCGAGCCGGACGACGCCGCGCAATATCCGCTGGAGACGATCCAGCCCGCCATTCGCGCGTTCTGGGAGTCGTACGCCTCCTCGCGCATGCTCAGCGCCCGCGATGCCGACGCCGAGCTCGAGCGCGCGGTGAGCTATGCCGGCGCCCGGATGCTGCAGACGGTTTACGAATCGATGGCCTGGGCGCCTGCGCTGACGCAGCACGCGGTATGGCAGGTGCAGGCCTGCATCAACATTCTCAAATCGCCGCGCGCCGCGGCCACCGATCTTCTCGGATTTCCGGCAGGTGTCTATGCCTGACGCCAATCGTATCCACGACGATCTCCGCCGGCTGCTTCGCGCCGTAGTGATCCGTACCCCGATGGATTACGAACTTGCCGGGCGCACGCACAACGTCGCTCCCTTCGGCGCCGGACAATCTCCAACATGGAGCGCCTGGTCCGCCGGACAGCCGCCTCTGGTCATCGATCTGCAGACGCGTATCTACGACGAGGCCTATTGCCGCCCGCTTGGGTCGCGTATCGATCCGCCGTCCAATCCCGTCAGCATCATCGAGCCGCTCTCCGCTGCCAACGCGGGGCTCGATCGCTGGGAGAGCGGCTGGACGCTCGCGCAACTGATGCCGAACGGCCACGCCATGGCCCGCAAGGGTGATCTGTCGAACACCTTCGCGCCGGGCGAGTTCGTCGCGGCCAACGCGGGCCACGTTCCGGCCGGCGCGCCGCTGCACGTTCTCTTCGCGCGCGAATCGCGCACGCAGCAGCCCGGCTTCTACATTGCCAACGGCGAAACCGCCGCCCCCTTCGGCGCTGACAGCAGGATGACGCGCATCTACTGGTACATCTCCGAGGACGGCGCCGTCCCGCTCACACGCTCCGTGACTTCGCTTCTCAATCGATATCAGGTGCCGTTTCGCTTCAAGACTCTTTCGTACAGCGGCGTCTACTCGCGCGCCGACGCGGCAGTGTTGTACTTCGCCGCTCGCTACTACCAGATCGTGGCGCGCGTTCTCCCCACGATCCGCGCGGAAGTCAGGAAGCACCTGCGGCCGGCCACGCCGCTGCTGACGCGGAGACTGCACGATGGCATCGGCCTGGCCGAGGATCCCGGCACGGGCGAGAGCTTCGGCATGAGCAGGAGCCGGCTGATCGCTCTAGCCATCTGGGACGCCTTCGCCCGCGGCATGCAGACCGAGGAGTCGCGGATGATGGAGCTGGCCATCCAGTTCGAGAGAAACGGACTGTCGCTCGACCGGCCGCACCTGCGCGGCGCCAGCGCCGACATCTACGAGGCCGCGGCATGAGCGCGCTCCCGGCCGAGATTCCGGTACCGGATCCGAGGGAACGCTTTCTCGACGTGGCCTGGTCGATCGGCATGCGCCTCTGCCGCGACGCCATCTGGGACGGAGACCGCTGCAACTGGCTGGGCGATTCGATGGAAGCCCACGGCGGCGAGTGGAAGGTGGCCCATAAGTCGTTCGGGCCCGACCTCTACTCCGGCACGATCGGCATCGCTCTCTTCCTGGCGCGGCTGCACCGCCTGCGCCCCGACACCGTGCTGGCGCAGACGGCGCGCGGCGCCATCCGTCAGGCGCTGTCCAAGGCCGACGAGATTCTGCCGGGATTCCGCCACGCGCTCTACAGCGGCTGGATCGGCATCGCTCTGGTGCTGCTGGACGCCGCGCAGCTCCTCGATGAATCGTCGCTGAAGAAGGAAGCGCTGCGGCTCGTCGACGATCAGCTCGGCCACGACATCGATCCCATGTCGCTCGACGTCATCAGCGGCGCGGCTGGCGCGATCGCCGGGCTCTGCGCCATCGACCGCCGGATCGGCGGCGACCGGTATCTCGATGAGGCTCGCCGCCTTGGCGAGCACCTGCTGACGCATGCCCATCGCGACGACGACGCCTGGTCGTGGACGACGATGCCGCCGCTCGGTCCGCAGGAGCAGAAAGACCTCGCCGGCTACTCGCACGGCGCCGCCGGGATCGCTCTGTCTTTGCTCGAGCTGTTCGTGCGCACCGATGACAGCCGCTTCAATGACGGCGCCCTCGGCGGATTCGCGTACGAACGGCGGCACTTCTCCGCCGAGCAGCAGAACTGGCCCGACTTCCGCTCGTTCGCTTCACCGACCCCGCAGCAGCTCGGCTACTCGCTGGCGTGGTGCCACGGAGCGCCCGGCATCGGTCTTTCACGCCTGCGCGCGTTCGTGCTGACAAAGGACGAAACCTATCGACGCGAAGCCGAGTCGGCTATCGGCGGCACGTACCGGCCGCTGACGATGGCATCCGGCACCGACGGTTACTCGCTCTGCCACGGCCTGGCCGGCAACGCGGAGCTCTTCATCGCCGCCGCGGACACGCTCGGCGACGAACGCTATCGAGCCGTTGCCGAAGCCGTCGGCGATCGCGGCATCCACGCCGTCCACCTGAACCGCAACCCCTGGCCCTGCGGCGTCCTCTCCGGCGGCGAGACCCCCAACCTAATGCTCGGCACCGCGGGCATCGGTTACTTCTATCTCCGCCTCTACGACTCCACCGCGGTGCCGTCGGTGCTGGTGGTTCAGAGTTAGGTCGCGTGGTCTTGCGGTGGCGCGGTCTCGCGGCGCACAGCCCGTTGGATTGGACACCGCGAGACTCCGCGACCGCGAGACCGCGAGACCGACTCAAACAACTGTCATCGCTTGATCAACCGCACCAGGAACAACAGCACCACCGCGCCGACGAAGGCCACGATCAGGCTGCCGATCAGCGGGCCGCCGGGAATCGGGAGATGGAGCACGCCGAAGAGCCAGCCGCCGAGAAATGCACCGATAACGCCGACGATGATGTCACCGAGCAGGCCGAAGCCGGCGCCCCTCATGACTTTACCCGCCAGCCAGCCCGCGATCGCCCCGATGATCAGAAACCAGATGAATCCAGACATAGAACCTCCTCTTCCTGGCAGGCAGGCTCAGCACGTTCTTTGCCAGTTTGTCGATAAGGGACGGAACCCCATCCCTCGGCGTAAACTGTTCGCACCATGAGCGACGACACAGCAATCGAAGGTCTGACTGTCGAAGATCAACAGTTCACCGGGTCGCGGTTCGCCGAGGTACGCGATGCCATCTTCGCCAACCCGTACCAGCGGATCTGGGGCGCGGCGGGCGAGCCGCCGTTCACGAGGGTTCCGGTCACGTTCGGCACCGTGATGCGCGGCCTCCTCGCCTCCGGCAAACCGTGGGCCCTGCTCGCCGCGGCCCGCAGGACCGTGGCCACGCGGTCTGATCTGCGCTGGGGTCCTGACGGCAAGGGCTATCGAAGGCTCCTTCACGCCAATGGAATCTGCTTGACCGGAATGTGGGAGATCACCGGGGAAACGCCATACAGCGGCTACTTCACCAAGGGTAGCCGCGGTCTCGTCATCGCCCGCTACTCGACCTGCTGCACGGAAACGCGGCGAGGAAACTCACGCTCGCTATCGCTGGTCGGCCGACTCTATCCAACGACCGATCCCGAGCACGTCGAGCGCCTCCAGACCGCGGGCTTCATCACGCAGCAGGATATCGGCGGCGACGACAGCAAGACCATCAACGAAGCCGTCCTGCGCAGTGCCCCGAACACAACCGTCTTCCGCCGCGGCCTCGGCTTCCCGACGCTGATCGCATCCGGGGTCGCCTTCAAGAAGGCCGACGCCCAACCGACCATCCGCCAGGTCTACGAGATCGCGGAACTGGGCCTCCCCGCCGGCCAGCCGACGCGCGCTCCGGAGTTCATGCAACTCTCCGTCGTCCCGGAGCAACCGGTCATCGGCGGCGACGCCCTCGATTTCCGCGACGAGATCATGGCCCAGATCTACGACCGCGGAGACCCGCAACCCAAACGCACCCTCACCTTCCGCATCGAAACGACGGACGAGGGCGTAACGCTCGGCAACGCCTTCAAGGAACGCCGCGAGTTCAAGAACTGGCGGACCATCGGCACGATGACGTTCAACGCCGCCGTCGCGTCCTACAACGGCGATCACGTCCTCCACTTCCATCACCCGCCATGGCGGGAGGATCGGAATGATGCGCGGACGGTGCGCCCGCCACGGTCATCCTGACTGTCATCCCGTCCTCAGCCCCTCCGGGGCGTCGGCGGCTGCTACGAAAACAAGGGCAAAGCGCAGCGGGTGGTGGGCACACGAACCCCCAGCTGATCGTTTGAATGACCCCGCGGTCCCACTGCCAATTACGGCTTCGGCGCCGCGGCGGCCTTGGCGAAGTCGCCGGCTTTCACGATCGAGATCTTCGACGGATCGATCCACTTATGAACGGCGGTATTTACCTGATCGAGCGTAAGGTCCGAGATCTTCTTGTCCATCGCCGCATCCCAGGCCAGCGTTCGATTGGCGAAGAGCTCCGTCGCCAGCGTTCGTGAGAGCCCGGCATCCTGGGCACGCTGCAGCTTGCGGTTTTCCAGCAGACCTTTCTTTGCTTCGGCGATCTCGGCCGCGGTGAAGCCTTCCTTCACCGCCTTGTCCACCTCTTCCTTGAACGCCGTCTCCAGCTTCGCGGCGTTCTGCGGCGCATAGATGGCAAATGTCGTGAAGGCGCCGCTCTTGTCGAACGGGCCTGCCTGGATGTTCGATCCCACGCCGTAGCTCAGACCTTCCTTCTGGCGGATGCGATTGCCGAGACGCGAATAGAGCGTCCCGCCGCCGAGGATGTAGTTGCCGAGGATGAGGGCGGGATAGTCGGGATCGTCGTCGCGAAGAGAGAGGTTCACTCCGGCCACGAAGATGGCGTTGGCCTTGTCCGGCGTCTCCAGCGACTGATTGATTACCGGCACGTCGTTGTAGAGGCGCGGCACGCGCGCAAACGGCGAGCCGCTCTTCCACGATCCGACGAGATCCGTCAGTTGCGCCGTGACCTGCTTCGGATCGAAATCGCCCACCAGCGCGATCTCGGCGTTGGACGCTCCATAGAACGTCGCATAGAACGCTTTCACATCGTCGAGCGTGAGCGCGTTGAGATCGGCGATGTCTTCCTCGGCCGTGGTCACGTAGCGAACGTCACCCTTTGGATAAGGGTTCATGTGCCGCTGGAAGGCCGTGAAGCCGACCGATTGCGGATCACTGCGCTGTTGTTCGGCCTGCGCCAATTGCTCCTGTTTCCACTGGCTGAATTCCGAGGGTGGGAAGATCGGATCGCGGAGCACCTCGCCGATCAGGGCCAGCACGGCCGGAAGATTCTCGCGCGGCGTCTCCACCGAGACGATGTCCTGGGTCTCCCCGCCACCGACATTCACGCGCGCCTTCAGGCGGTCGAACTCGTCCTTGATCTGCTGTCGCGTGTGTTTGCTCGTGCCGCGCATGAGCATGTCCGCCGCGGCCACGCCGGCTGCCGAGCGATTCATGAGGCTCTTCTCGTCGCCAAAGTGCAGCACGGCGAACACATTCACCGTCGAACCCCGAGTCTTCTTGGGCAGCAGGGCAACCTTCAGCCCGCCCGGCAACGTCGTCCTCGTCGTGCGCGACTCGATGTTCGAAGGCGACGGATCGAATGCTTCACCGGCTGCGATCGCCGCATCCCCCTTGTACGTCTTGACCATCTCCGCCACGTCCGGCGATGGCGGGACCTCCGCGCGAACCGGCTTCTTGTCCGGGATGAATTCGCCGACCGTCCGGTTCGACGGCAGGAAGTAGGCGTTGGCCACGCGCTGCACGTCCTCCGGGGTGACTTTGCGGATGCGGTCGCGGTTGATGAAGAAGAGGCGCCAGTCTCCGGCGGCGATGGTCTCGCTCATGGCCAGCCCGACGCGGTCGGCGGCGTTGAGGGTGAGGTCGATGTTCTTCAGGAGGCCGGTGCGGGCGCGATCGACTTCCTCCTTCGTAGGCGGCGTGGCCTTCAGTTCGTCGATGGTCTTCAGAAAGATCTGTTTCGCCTCTTCGAGCGACTGCTCCTGCCGCACCTCGGCCTGGAGGATGACGAAGCCGGGGTCGTGCAGCCCGGGGAGGAAACTCGATACCGAGGTGGCCTTCTTCGGCTCCACCAGCGCCTTGTAGAGCCGGCCGGATGGGGTGTCCGTCAGGAGCCTGTTCAGGACTTGTACCGCGGCCGAGTCAGGATGCGCCTCCGCGGGGATGTGATACGCGACGGAGAGCGCCTGCACATCGCCGACGCGCCGCAGCGTGACCGCGCGTTCCCCGTCCTGCGCCGGTTCGGCGGTGTACGGCTCTTCGAGCTTCCGCGACGGCCGGGGAATGGCTCCGTAGATCTTCTCGACCTCGGCCAGCGTCTTCGCCTCGTCGAACTTTCCGGCCACCAGCAGGACGACGTTGTCGGGCTGGTAGTACTTGCGCCAGAAGGCCTGCAGGCGGTCGATGGGAACGCGCTCGATGTCCGCGCGCGAGCCGATGGTGGAGTGTCCGTAGTTGTGCCAGAGGTATGCGGTGGAGAGAACGCGCTCATCGAGGACGTTCTCGGGATCGTTCTCGCCCATCTCGAACTCGTTCCGCACCACCGTCATCTCGGAGTCGAGGTCCTTGCGGGCGATGAAGGAGTGGATCATGCGATCCGCTTCCAGATCCAGGGCGAAGCGAACGTTCTCGTCGGTGGCCGGAAGGATCTCGAAGTAGTTCGTCCGGTCGTACCAGGTGGAGGCGTTGTAGTTGGCCCCGTGCTCCTTAAGCGCCTGGGGGATGTTCTTGTGGTCCGGCGTCCCCTTGAACATCATGTGCTCGAGGAGATGGGCCATCCCGGTCTCGCCGTAGCTCTCGTGCCGCGAGCCGACGAGGTAGGTAAGGTTGATGACCACCGTCGGCTTGGTCTGATCCGGGAAGAGGAGGACGCGCAAGCCGTTGGGCAGGTCGTACTCCGTGATCCCCTCGACGGAGGTGACCTTCTCCGCCGCGATCTTCGCCGTCGTCGTCGCCTTCTTCGCTGTCGCCGTTTCTTTCTTTGCTGTCGCCGGCGCGGCGAAGGCAGTCGTCGCAAACGCGACGAGGAACAAGCACGCCATCCACTGCTTTCTCATGGTTTCCCCCTGTTGCCGTTGGTTTCGGGAGGCATTCTGCATCGGGAGGGGGCGGGGGGTACGAGGAAATTGTGACGAAATGGGGGGGATGGGACCGTGTCGCTGGTACCTAACCTGCCATCCTTATAAGCTGCCGTAGCCGCGCCACGAATGATGGTGCTTGCGCAGATCGAGCGTCGCGGCGAAGGACGGCGAAGGATTTCCTGCCTACATGCCGGGAGGTGGGTGGGCGCTGAAACAGCCTCTGCTCTGCCATGCGAGTCATGAGAAAATTGGCTGGTTGAAATGAGCACGTTGACCTTGCGTTTGCCGCCGTCTCTCCACCGAAAGCTCGGCGAGGTTGCGGAGCGTGAGGGCATCTCCATCCATCAACTCATCAGCTCGGCCGTCGCTGAGAAGATGTCGGCGCTGATGACCGAAGAGTACCTGCAGGCGCGAGCTGCCCGCGGCTCTCGCCGCAAGTTTGCCTCCGCTCTCACGAAGGTCGCCGATGTCGAGCCCGACGCCTCGGATCGACTTGTCGCGAGAAACACGAGGAAGAGCCGAAAGAAAGCCGGAGCAGCCTGACAGCGCAGTCGATCCGGCCATCCTCAGCTATCATCGCTCCGCCCTTCAGCCCATCCGGAGACGATCTAAATGAAGAGAGCCATTGCGGCCCTGGCATGTGCACTGTCGTTTTTCGCCACTACCCTCCTCGCCCAGACGAGCGCCTCACTCACAGGTGTCGTGACCGCGGCGGGGCATCCGCTGCCCGGTGTCGCGGTCACGATCACCTCGCCTGAGTTGCAGGGGACGCGGAGCACATTCACTGGTGAAGGCGGGGCGTACAGCTTCTCGGCGCTGCCGCCAGGCGAATACACGATCTCGATGACGTTCGCGGGGATGGAGGCGTTGCACCGTTCGGCTGCGTTGCGTCTCTCGCAGACGTCGCGGGTCGACGCGGTGATGAAACCGGCGGGGACGAGCGACGTCATCACCGTCACCGCACCGGCCCCCTCGGTGATCGAGACTCCCGCGGTCTCGACGAACATGACATTGCCCTTTATCGAACGGCTGCCGGTGTTGCGCAATCAGCTCGCGACGGCGCAGTTCGCTCCCGGTGTGAGCAGCAACACGCTCTCGAATGGAGAGCTGGCCATCGCCGGCGGGCCAGGGTACGACAACCTCGTGCTCGTCAACGGAGTCGTGGTCACGGAGAACACGCGCGGGCAAATGCGGCCGATGTATGTCGAGGATGCCATCCAGGAGACGACGGTGTTGACGGGCGCCATCTCCGCGCAGTACGGGCGGTTCAGCGGGGGCGTGGTCAGCACCATCACCAAGTCGGGCGGCAACGAACTGGCCGGGTCGCTGCGCGACTCCTTGAGCAACCCCTCGTGGGTGGCGCAGTCACCGGCGCTGGAAGCGCGCGAGAACAATCTCAACCACGTCGGCGAAGGGACCCTCGGCGGCTACGTGGTGCGCGACCGGCTCTGGTTCTTCGGTGCGGGACGGTGGGCCAAGAACGATACAGCGCGGCAGACGCTCTCCATTCCGGGCTTCACGGCGAATCCTGTCTCGCCCGCGTCGCCGGCGATCAGTTATGCCGAGGGGAATGACCAGAAACGATACGAAGCCAAGTTGACCTCGCAGATCGGGGCGCAGCAGATGCTGGCCGCGTCATGGTTCGGCGTCAACACGGTCGGAAGCGATGCGCGCTTCTCCAACAACATCTACGACCTGGCCAGCCTCACCGAGCGGGTCGATCCGGAGTCGCTGCTGGCCGTCCACTACAACGGCATATTGCGGCCGAACATGTTGATGGAAGGGCACTACTCGGCGCGCAAGTTCACCGACCGCACCGGCGCGCAGACGACCGACCTCGTCGCCGGCACCGTGCTCCTCGACCGCGCCAACAACAACACCCGCTTCAACTCGCCGACGCTCTGCGATGTCTGCGACGCTGAGCGCCGGAACAACGACGACGTGCTGCTCGAGGTCCACGACTTCATCGACGCGAAGTCGTTCGGCAGCCACGATGTCGTGGCCGGTGTCGATCGCTTTGCCGAGCGGCGCTACGCGAACAATCACCAGTCGGGGAGCGACTTCTCGATCTTCGTGACGCGGGCGCAGTGGTCGAACGGCGTGATCTATCCCGTCATCACGCCGACCAACGCCAGCGGCGGCGGCACGTTCATCCGCTGGAATCCGATTCTCGTTCCGGCCAGCGCGGACGATCTCCGCACCGACTCCGCGTTCATCAACGACACCTGGAGCGTGGCCACGCGCCTGACGCTGACCCTCGGCGCACGATTCGACCGAAATCATGCCGTGGACGCCGACGGCGTCGTCAGCTCGCGCGACGAGAAGCTCTCGCCGCGTCTGGCCGCTCAGTACGACCTTCGCGGCGATGGCCGGCAGCGACTCAACGTCTCCTTCGCCGACTACGCGTCGCGCATCGCCGACAATATCGCCGCGTCGAATCAAGCGGCCGGCAGCGCCGCGGCCATCGATTTTGCCTACCGCGGCCCTGCCATCAACAACGGCTCGCTGACCGTGCCGATGAGCGACGCGATCCAGCGCCTTTTCGACTACTTCAACAGCCAGCAGGGTGGTACGAACAACCGCACCGCCGTCAACCTGCGCGCCCAGGGCCTGCGCACCATTCCAGGCTATTCGACTTATTTCGACGGCACGCTGGCCTCCCCGTCCGTTCGCGAGATCACAGCTGGCTACGGATTGGAGATCGGCACGAACGGTTTCGTCCGTGCCGACTACATCCATCGCGACTGGCGCGACTTCTACGCGGCCAGCGTCACCACAGCCACGCAAAAAGCGAACACGCCGCTCGGCATCCCGGTCGATCTGACGCTGGTGCGCAACAGCAACAATCTCCAGCGCCGTTATCGGGGCGTGCTGCTGCAAGGCCGGTGGAACCCGGGCCGCTTCGACTTCGGGACTCACTACACGTGGTCGAAGCTGCGTGGAAACGACGATAGTGAGAGCGGCACGAACGGCGCGACGCCGAACACCGATCCGTCCCTCTTCTATCCCGAGTACTTCGCTTACAGCCGGGCGGCGCCGATCGGCTATCTGCAGGGCGATCAGCGCCACCATCTCCGGGCATGGGCAGGCTACCGTCTGCCGCTTCCTTCCGGCGGCTCACTCGAGGCCACGCTGATGCAGAGCTACGACTCCGGATTGCCGTATTCGATCGCGGGCCCGATCAACCTGACCCGTTACGCCGGCGCTCCGTCGAACCTCGGCTACAACTCGGTGCCGAACGGTCTTTACTACTTCAGCGGCCGAGGGGAGTTGCGCGGGGAGATCATCCGCTCGACCGACCTCGCGCTGCGCTACAGCGTTCACGTCTCCGCGGCCGAGCTGTTCGCGCAGGGCGATCTTCTCAACATGTTCAACAATGCCGCGCTCTTCGATCCCCTGCGCCTCGGCACGACGGTCAGCACCGCCGCGAACTCAACGGCGCTGCTGCCATTCGATCCCGCGAAACAGACGCCGATCGAGTGTCCCCGAGGCGCGTCCGCGGCCACGTGTACGGCGATGGGAGCGAACTACCAACTGGCCACGAATTTCGGCCAGGCACTGAACAACCTGGCGTATCAGACGCCAAGGACGGTGCGGCTGTCGCTGGGGGTCCGATTCTAGCGCTGCGCGCGTTGTCTGCGGCTTCGCCGCGTTGTCGGTTGTCGGTTGCAGCAGCGCTCCGAGGCGCATAATCGACCGGCATGTCCGCGCAACTCGTCTTCCTTTCGCTCTTCCTCGGGCTGGTGTCCGGACCCCATCGCGTTGCTCTGCATGCGGGACCGGAGATCAGGTCGGTTCGCATCCTGCTCGACGGCCGTCAGGTTGCCGAGATGAAAGAGGCGCCGTGGCAGGCGACCGTCGACTTCGGCCCGTCGATCGTTCCCGGTGATCTGGTCGCCGTCGGCTATGACGCGCATGGACGGGAGGTGGCGCGTGTGGCGCAGGCGATGAACGTGCCGCGGCCGTTTGCCGAGTTCGCGATCGCGCTGACGAACGATGAGAATGGGATGCCGGTATCGGCCGAGCTGCGGTGGGAACATCTCCTTGGCGCCAGGCCGGCCCGGTCGTCTCTTACCGTCGATGGGAAGTCGATCCCGCTCGACCAGGCATTCCGAAGCCGGCTGCCGCGACTCAATATGGATCACCCGCACGCGATCGCCGCTGAGATGCGGTTCGCCGATGGACTCGTCTCGCGCCACCAGCTCGTCGTCGGCGGTGCGCTCGGCTACGTGGCGGATACGGAGCTGACGCCGGTCGGCGTGAGGCAATGGACGGACTCGCCGCCGGAAGACCTCGGTGACTGCTTCACCAGCGCCGGCTCGCCCGTGCGCGTGTCCGCCATCGAGAACAGCCCGGCGCTGGTGATCTTCGTCCTCGATCCCGATCCCACCGAGACGATCAGGATGCTCAATCCGAAAATGAGCCCGGGTGCGCTGGGAGTGGGATCGGACCAGCAACGTGGAATCTCGCTCGACTCCAGCACCTGGATGCGCATTCTGTGGCCGATCGGAGAGCAATTCACGACGACGAACAATTCGCCGGCTCTCATTTTTCCATCCTCGCGTGACGTTCGAGGGAGTACGAGTCTCGTGACGCTCTTCTCGCGGGCGTACGCCGGCCACATCAATGACAAGACTCCACGCCAGTTCGCAGATGCGGTCGGCGCTGCAGGCCTGAACACGATTACCGGCGCGCACCGACGCGCGGTCGTCCTGCTGCTGAGCCAGTTCAAGGACGTGAGCCCGCACAGCGGCGCGTCCATTCGCAGCTATCTTGCGTCGATCGGCGTACCGCTCTTCGTCTGGTCGCCAGCCGGACCGCGTCCGGACCTGCAGGAGGAGTGGGGCGACATTCAGGACATCTCATCGCTGCCGAAGTTGAGCATCGCGGCCGGCCGGCTGCGCGCGGAGCTCTCCACACAGCGCGTGGCATGGGTGGCCGCGCAACCGGTGCCCGCGTTCCGGATCGAGTCGACGGGCCGGTGCGGGATCGCGCCTCTTGCGCATGCCAGCCGTTGAGTCAATCCCCATTCATGTGAGACTTTGGGCGCATGAAACAGTGCCTCGCGCTTCTGATGTTCTTCATCGTCGCATCCGCGTTTGCCGAAGGGCCGGGACATTGGGCCGAGGTGAACGGCCACCGGATGTATTACGAGACCAGCGGCTCCGGCCGGCCGCTGCTCCTGCTGCACGGCGGCGGCAACAGCATTCATAGCTCGTTCGCGAAACAGCTCGACGTTTTCGCGAAGACGCACGCCATCATCGCGCCTGAGCAGATCGGGCATGGGCACACGCCGGACGCCGCCGGTCCGCTCACCTACGCCCGCATGGCCGATGACACGGCAGCGCTCCTCGTGCAGCTCAAGTTGAAGGACATCGATGTCATCGGCTGGAGCGACGGCGGAATCGTCGCTCTGATCCTGGGCGTGCAGCACCCCGAGCTGGTGCGGCGGCTCGTCGTCAGCGGTGCGAATTTCGCCCCCGAGGGATACTTTCCCGATGACGTGCGCCAGATGCGCGCCAAGGACGTCGCATCTCCGACCACCATCGCGGAGAGGCTCAATCACCTGTGGGCGACGTCGCCCACGAAGGACGAGTTGAATCCGCAGCTTCTGTCGGGGCTCCATCGGCGCGTCCTTGTCATGGCCGGCGACCACGACCTGATTCAGCTCGATCACACGATCGCGCTCTACCACGCGCTGCCGGACGCCCGCCTGTGCATCCTCCCTGGAACGACGCACAGCACGCTCATTCAGAGGGCGGATTGGGTGAATGCGATCGTGGCGTCGTTTCTGGAGGAACAGTGAGGAGGGTGCGCCGGCTGTGCTGCAAAGCCGCGCCGATTCCCGTACAGTCCGTGTGACCTCATGGCTATTGTTCAGTTTCTCTTACCAGCCGTCTTTGCCGTCGTCGGGTCGGGCTTCTCTATTTGGTCGATCGTCAACCTGATCTCAGCGTTGTCGAGCCGGCGATGGCCATCGACATCGGGTGTTGTCGTTGTGTCCGATCTGCAGCGTTCGTGGGATTCCGATGGCACCATCGAATACCGGCCGGAACTTTCGTATCGATACACGGTTCAGGGATCTGAGTTCGTAGCCAGCCGTGCACGATTCGGGGATAGGCTTTCGATCAATTGGTCGGGGCCAGCGGTCAGGATCGTCACTAAGTATCCCGTGGGGAAGGTGGTATCCGTTCGATACAACCCCGATGATCCGGGCGAGGCCGTCCTGGAGCCGGGACTGAACGCGCTCATTTTTGTGGGGATCGCATTCGGCCTTGTGTTCCTGCTATTCGGTCTTTTGATTCTGTGGCAGAAGATCGAGGCCGGCTATGAATGACGCGAGGCCCTCGGCATCGAATCACCGAACCTTCTGGGCCTCCTCGATCATCCGGTCCGGCCGGGCGCGCACGCGAAGATCGCCGGTGAGGTTGCGCCAGCGCACGATGCCATCATGGTCGAGGAGGAATTCGGCGGGTCGGGCGACGTCGCCTCCGTTTACGCTCGCTCCCTTGTGGAAGAGGTCATAACGGCGAATGGTCTCGAGGTTTGAATCCGAGAGCAGCGGGAAGGTGTAACCGGCTTTCCTGCAGAGATCGCGCGACTCTTCGGGTGTGTCGACGCTTATGGCGACCGGCTGGACGCCGGCGTCGCGAAACTCAGAGAGATGTTGTTCGATACCCCGTAACTCGGAGTTGCAGAAGGGTCACCAGTAGCCGCGATAGAAGATGAGGATGACGCCTTTGGTGCCGGGCGTGGCCAGTAGTCCGGCCAGCGAGACCGGGCGGCGATTGGTATCGAGCAGGACGAAGCCGGGCGCCTTCGCGCCGACCGCCGGCGCACGGGCCGACTCCGGAAGCTCTTTCGAGGCCACGAAGATGGTGAAACAGAAGAGAACGCAGACGCCAACACCGAGGATTGTGACGATCCAGGCCCCGATCTTCCGTCCCGTCGCGCGCCGTATGCCGGCCGCCAGCAGCAGCATGGCAATCGCGAACAGGATGAACGACGGCCACGGCACGTCGCGCGTAATGGGGAAGCGGTAGAAGAAAAGGTAGTAGCTGAGGAATGCGGCGATGCTGAGGGCGAAGCCCGTCCAGAGCAGCCAGTTGAAGCGGCGAGACATGGGCGAATGATACTTGCTTGCAGAGCAAGCGGAGCGCTGGCGGCTCGCCGGCTGGACCGCCGCCGGCTCGGCGGCGATTCACTCGGCGGCGCGACTGCCGCCGGGACCGGCGAAGCCAGTGTAAAGCCGCCTCCGGTGCATGGGAACGAAGCCCTCCCTGGGAGCGCGGGCGTCGCGCCCGCAGACTGGCAGGATCTGACATGGATCCCACGCCTGTCGATCTCGTGCCCGCCGCCCAGCGCTCGGGTTTCTGCCCCAGGTCTCGCGAGACCGGCGGGCGAGACGCCCGCGCTCCCAGGGAGGCGTGCCTCGCACGCGGCGTTGAAGTACAGCACCCTTCCGACGCGCGGACGTTCCGGGAGTCGTCGGCGAAGTCGGCGTGAGAACCGTAGCCACCGGCTTCAGCAGGTGGTTTTCGAGCTCTCTCGCAGTCCGAGCCCGCTTGAGCGGCGACAGAATCTTGGTTCATGCGCGATCTGTGAGCAAACCGAGAGCGTAAGTCAGTTACTTGTCAGTTGTTTAGAGTTGGAAGATGGTTGGACATGTTCGGACGTGGCGCCCACGTGGTCGGACGTGGCGCTGACGTGGTTGGACGTGGCGCTGACGTGGTCGGACGTGGCGCCCACGTGGTTGGACGTGGCGCTGACGTGGTTGGACGTGGCGCCCACGTATTCGGACGTGGCGTTGACGTGGTGGGGCGTGGCGCTGACGTGCTCGGACGTGGCGTTGACGTGGTTGGACGTGGCGATGACGTGGTCGGACGTGGCGCCCACGGGGTGGGACGTGGCGATGACGTGGTCGGTC
>Ga0307470_10000349_pt1 | contig 25761 bp, 23 predicted proteins | sample atmos_gasesAM3C__FD_204565 | JGI IMG/M metagenome (GOLD analysis project Ga0307470, IMG submission 204565) | Hardwood forest soil microbial communities from Morgan-Monroe State Forest, Indiana, United States - atmos_gasesAM3C_05 | ecosystem: Environmental > Terrestrial > Soil > Temperate forest... | reverse complement strand
CTCCTTACAAATGCCCCGAAGAATCTCATCTCGTTCCTCGACTGTCAACGCCCTACCCCGCACCCAATCCTCCGTTCATCACACAAGATCATCTCATGTGATGCACTGACCACTGGAGACCGCCACCTTCATGCCGAGGTCACCGGACCAGCCGATGAATACCTTCACAGCACCTCCTGGCTTCCCTGCGGTCGCCCGCTACGTCGGCCGGCCGCCGAAGTGGGCTGGCGTACCAGACCGGTCACTCGCTCTGACCCGGCAGCGTCCCAGTCGAACGACCCGGCTCCTCGTCCACCCACTGCTCCCAGTTCGCCACCGAGGTGCGGAACGGCGTGTGAGAAAGCTCATCCAATGAAACATAGGGGACGACACCGGCCATCAGACGCTGATAGGGCAGTGGCTGGTCCGTGATCGACGGCATCGGGGACGGCTGGGCGGGGACGGCGCTGTGTGGCAGCCCGTGACCGGATGCCGGTCCGGGTGCGGGTTGTCCGGGCTTGGCCTGCTGGGTGAGCAGCGGCTCGAAGTGCACGCTCTCTGTGGCGCTCCGGACCTTAGCCGCGGCATCCGCCTCTTCGGCGGACAGTCGCTCCCGGCAACGGCTCAACAGCTCATCGGCCTCCTTGCGAGCCGGTTCGCCGGGATCGTCGAATGGCATCGTCACCGGGTCGATCAGTCCCAGGACCGCGACCCCCGTCTGAGCCCGGGCACGCGCGGCCTCGGTGGCCGCCTCGGCGGCTGTCCACAGGCGCACGCACTCCTTGGCCTAGAGCTGCGCCCACTCCAGGGTCTCCGCGTAGCCGTCGAGGGCACACGCCGCATCCCGGTGGCTGTCCGCCGCATCGGACCAGCGTCGGGGCAGGCGGCTGAGGAGGTCGCCATAGGTCTCCCCGGCCGCGCCCGTCCAGCTTGCGCACTCGATTCGCGCAAGATCCTGCCCGAACTCGTCCAGCCAGGCCGCTCGCCGATGGAAGTCTCGGGCGAGCTCCCTGATCCTGCCGGGCGACCCAGGAACAAGAACCTGGGGATCCCGGGTGTCCCCGAGGCCGGCCCGCATCCGCCCCTCCTACGGTCGGGCCGTCAAAGCTGGTCGAGGATGTGCCGGAAGTCCGACTCGGCCTCGGCCTCGGCCTCCGCCGCAGTGTAGGTGTGCGCGGTCCAGGCCAGCCGGCCGGCGAGCTCCTCGCATTCCTCCAGCATGCAGGTCTGCCCGGCCTGCCAGGCAGCGGAGAAGTCGGCGACCGCCCCGGCCAGGTCCGGCGCGCCGAAGGCCGAGTGAGCGATCGGATGCTCCATCGGCACTGGCCTGGGCTGCGTGACGATCCACGACATCGCATCCGCAGCAGCGACCAATTCGTCCCGATACACGCCGAAATAGCCAGTCATGCCCCCTCCTGCTAGCCAACATCTACAGAGTCAAAGCAGTATGCCCGAAGACCACCTGACTAGATCATCGGGATGTGGTATGGCGACCGCGTGTCGTTCGTACGGGTCGAGCACGACGTTCACTCCCGGCGGCAACGTCCGCAGCAAGTCCGCGCCGGAGGTCGACATCCACATCAGGCCGCCAGACCGGCGGAGCAGCTCCAACGAGCTGAACACGCTGACCCACTCACCCACCGGCCGCAGGAGACCTCCACACCCGGGTCACGGGGGCGGACCGCGAAAATCCGCGGGCCTCGAAGACCGTCATGAAGTCGACCATGCAGAGGCTCTCGTCATGGATGGCCGCGGCCGCACCCTACTGGCCACAGCCGCGCATCTTCCGCCAGTCCGGGCGGACACGCCGGATGTGTGCGGCGAACCCGGCGGCGGCAAAGGCGATCGCCTGGGAGGTCGCTGAGCCGGTACCATCGGTGCTTGCGTTGACGGGGACGAGTAGCGCCGGACGCAGCCAGCAGCGACCTGGGGGCGGTGGGAGCCCGGGGGGCCTGGCCGGCGCGAAAATCACCCCCGAGCACCGGAAGAACGGGCCGCCCGCGGCCTCAGTAGAACCGGACACCGAACGAGCGGGTGGCACGGCGCCGCACCAGGGTCGCACCTGGCAGAGCACCGGCCACCAAGGAGGGTGGTACCGCGGCGGTCCCCGGACCGTCGTCCCTCCGCGCAAGGGCACATCCACTTGCCGGAGGAGCACCCGCACCATGACCGACCACACCGTGTCCCAGCACACCGGGCCCGACCACAGCGCACCCAACCACACCGGGCCCGACCACGAACCAAGCCCCGGGACGCCGTTCACGCCGCTGCCCGCGCACGTCGACCTGCCGGCGCTGGACCGGGAGGTCCTGGACCGCTGGGCCGCGACCAAGGTCTTCGCCCGCGGCCTGGAGCAGACCGCCGGCGGCCCGCGCTGGGTCTTCTACGAGGGCCCGCCGACGGCCAACGGCACGCCCGGCACCCACCACGTCGAGGCACGGGTCTTCAAGGACGTCTTCCCGCGCTTCAAGACCATGAAGGGCTTCTACGTCGAGCGCCGGGCCGGCTGGGACTGCCACGGCCTGCCGGTCGAGCTCGCCGTCGAGAAGGAGCTCGGCTTCTCCGGCAAGCCGGACATCGAACGGTACGGCGTCGCGGAGTTCAACGCCAGGTGCCGGGAGTCGGTGACCAGGCACGTCGCCGAGTTCATCGCGATGACCGAGCGGATGGGCTACTGGGTCGACTTCTCCAGCGCCTACTGGACGATGTCGCCGGACTACGTCGAGAGCGTCTGGTGGTCGCTGAGGCAGATCTTCGACGCCGGCCTGCTGGTGCCCGACCACCGGGTCGCACCGTACTGCCCGCGCTGCGGCACCGGCCTGTCCGACCACGAGGTCGCGCAGGGCTACGAGACCGTGGTCGACCCGTCGGTCTACGTGCGGCTCCCCGTGACGTCTGGCGACTGGTCGGGCCGGGCCGACCTGCTGGTCTGGACGACGACGCCGTGGACGCTGGTGTCCAACACCGCCGTCGCCGTACACCCGGACGTGACCTACGTCGTGGCCCGCACGGACGAGGGCACGTTCGTGGTGGCCGAGCCGCTGCTGGCCCGGGTTCTCGGCGAGGACGCCGAGGTGCTCGCCTCGCTGCCCGGCCGGGACCTGGAGCGGACGACGTACGCCCGGCCCTTCGAGCTGGTCGAGATACCGGACGCGTACTACGTCGTGCTGGCGGAGTACGTGACGACCGAGGACGGCACCGGGCTGGTGCACCAGGCGCCGGCGTTCGGCGCGGACGACCTGGAGGTGTGCCGCGCCTACGGGCTGCCGGTGGTCAACCCGATCGAGCCGGACGGGCGCTTCCGCGCCGACCTGCCGCTGGTCGGCGGGGTCTTCTTCAAGAAGGCCGACGAGGCGCTGGTCGCCGACCTGGCCGCCCGCGGGCTGCTGTTCCGGCACCTGCCGTACGAGCACAGCTACCCGCACTGCTGGCGCTGCCACACCCCGCTGATGTACTACGCCCAGCCGTCCTGGTACATCCGCACCACCGCGAAGAAGGACCGGCTGCTGGCCGAGAACGAGCGCACCAACTGGTACCCGCCGCACATCAAGCACGGCCGGTACGGCGACTGGCTGGCCAACAACGTCGACTGGGCGCTGTCCCGCAACCGGTACTGGGGCACGCCGCTGCCGCTGTGGCGGTGCGCCGAGGGGCACCTGACGGCGGTCGGCTCCCGGGCCGAGCTGGGCGCGCTGGCCGGCGCGGACCTGTCCGGTCTCGACCCGCACCGGCCGTATGTCGACGACGTCACGCTGCCGTGCCCGACATGCGGCGAGACCGCCCGGCGGGTGCCGGAGGTGATCGACGCCTGGTACGACTCGGGGGCCATGCCGTTCGCCCAGCTCGGCTACCCGCACGCACCGGGCAGCGAGGCGGCGCTGCGGGACAGCTACCCGGCGCAGTTCATCTGCGAGGCGATCGACCAGACCCGCGGCTGGTTCTACACCCTGATGGCGGTCGGCACGCTGGTCTTCGACGCCTCGCCGTACGAGAACGTGCTCTGCCTGGGGCACATCCTGGCCGAGGACGGCCGCAAGATGAGCAAGCACCTGGGCAACATCCTGGAGCCGATCCCGCTGATGGACCGGCACGGCGCGGACGCGCTGCGCTGGTTCATGCTGGCCTCCGGCTCGCCGTGGACGCCGCGGCGGGTCGGCCACGCGGCGCTGGAGGAGATCGTCCGCAAGGTGCTGCTGACGTACTGGAACACGGTGTCGTTCTTCACCCTGTACGCGCACGCCGCAGGCTGGGCGCCGTACTCGCCCGGCACGCCGGCGCCGGCGCTGGCCGACCGCCCGGCCCTGGACCGGTGGGCGCTGTCCGAGGCGCACCGGCTGGCCCGGGAGGTGGACGCGGCGCTGGAGGGCTACGACACCACCAGGGCCGGCCGGCTGGTCACGCAGTACGTCGACGACCTGTCGAACTGGTACGTCCGCCGGTCCCGCCGCCGGTTCTGGACCGGTGACCCGGCCGCACTGGCGACCCTGTACGAGTGCCTGTACGTGCTGACGCTGCTGATGGCGCCGTTCACGCCGTTCGTGACCGACGCGGTGTGGGCGCGGGTGTTCGCGCCGTCGTCGGACCAGCTTCCGGACTCGGTGCACCTGGCCCGCTGGCCGGTGGTGGACGGCTCGCTGGTGGACGACGGCCTGGCCGGGCAGATGGCGCTGGTCCGGCGGCTGGTCGAGGCCGGGCGGGCGGCCCGTGCCGCGTCCGGCGTGCGGACCCGGCAGCCGCTGTCGCGGGCGCTGGTTGGCGCCGCTGGCTGGTCCGCGCTGCCGGCCGAGCTGCGGGCGCAGGTCGCGGCGGAGCTGAACGTGGCCACGGTGGACGCCGTGGCCACGGCCGCGGGCGGTGCCGGGGACGCTGCCAGGGACCTGGTCGAGATCGCGGTCAAGCCGAACTTCCGGGCGCTGGGCAAGCGGTTCGGGAGCCGGACCAAGACGGTGGCCGCCGCCATCGGGTCGGCCAACCCGGCCGCGCTGGCCGCCGCGCTGCGCTCGACCGGTGCCGCCACGGTGCCGGTGGACGGCGAGCCGGTCACGCTGGTGGCCGAGGAGCTGCTGCTCACCGAGACGCCGCGAACCGGCTGGTCGGTGGCCACCGAGCAGGGCGAGACGGTGGCGCTGGATCTGACGATCACGCCGGAGCTGCGCCGGGCCGGGCTGGCTCGCGAGGTGGTGCGGCTGGTGCAGGAGGCGCGTAAGTCGGCCGGCCTGGACATCTCCGACCGGATCATCCTGTGGTGGCAGGCCGACGGGGAGACGGCCGAGGCGCTGGCCGAGCACGGGCCCGCGGTCGCCGAGGAGGTGCTGGCCACCGAGCTCAGGCCCGGCCAGCCGGTGCTTCCTGACGGCCCGGTGCTTCCTGACGGCATGGACGGCGTCGGCGACGTGGCGGCTACCAGCGACCCCGAGCTGGGCCTGACGTTCTGGCTGCGCCGGGCCTGACCGGCTGCTCTGGCCCGGCTGCGTGGTCGGCTAGCCGCGCCAGCTCGGGTCGGTGTCGGCATCCTCCCGCTTGGCGTGCCGGCCGCCGGGCGTGGGACCGCCTCCCGGCGTGGTCCGGCCGACCCGGATCCCCTCCCGGGCCCGCGCGGCCAGGCTGGCGTCCGGCCGGCACCGCGAGCAGGGCGTGAAACCTGTGTCCCGGGCCTCCGGGATGGGCAGCGCGACGGCCTCCCGGCCAGCCAGGTGCCGGCAGTACCGCAGGTGGTACCGGGGCCGGCCGTCCACGACGTAGACGTCGCTGTTCAGGGCCATCACCCGGAGCGCATCCCGGGCCGAGACGTCCTCCTCGGGCGGCTCGTCGGCCAGCTCCGGGTACGACCCACCGGGCGGAGCGCCGCCGACCGGCTCACCACCGATGGGTCGACCCGCTGGAGGCTCCTTGACGGTGGGCTCGTCGACCACGGAACCGATGCGGCCGGCCAGGCGTACGGGACCGGGTGGCTCGGCTGGCGCCATGGGCAGGGCCGGCGTCCGAACGATCACACGGCTGGGGGCCGGGGCATCCTCCGCTGTGTCCCGAGCCACCGTCCCCGAAGGCTGCCGCGGCGAAGCGGCCCGCTCGTCCGCGACCACCTCCTCAGTATCTTCGTCGGTCTCAGCGTCTACGGCGGTCTCAGCGTCTTCGTCGGTGTCTCCGCCGCCACCAGCCATCCGCCGCCGCAGCAGGACCAGCGCCACACAGCCGCCGGCCACCATCGTGGCGATGATCGACGCCCATACCAGATCCTGGCTCGCCCCGGCCAGACCGGCAATGAGCAGGCCGAGCGAGATGAGGACGAGAGCCAGGCTGAGCAGGATCACAGGTAGCCCTTAGTCGCGTTGTGCCACACGCCGCGGCGCACCAGGGTAGGTCAGCGGGTGCTGTCCTGCCCGGCCCGGCCGTACGGAGAGGCGTAGACCTGGCCGGCGTTGGCGGTGGCCGCCGCCGGGCTTGCCTGCACCGGCTCCGCGGAGGCACGGCTGTCCAGCTCGCGCATCTGCGTCTCCAGGTAGGACTTCAGCCGGGTGCGGTACTCGCGCTCGAAGGTACGCAGCCCCTCAATCCGCTTCTCCAGCATGGTCTTCTTCTGCTCCAGCCCGCTCACCACCTCGGTGTGCTTGCGCTCGGCGTCCGCGACCAGGCCCTGCGCCTTCGCCCGCGCGTCCCGCTCCATCGCCTCGGACCTGGTCCGGGCGTCGGACAGCAGCGCGTCGGCCTTGGCGCGCGACTCGGACACGAGGTGCTCGGACCTGGTCCGCGCCTCGGCGACCAGCCGGTCTGCCTCGGTCTTGGCGTCCGCGACGTACTTCTCCGCCGTCTCCTGGGCCAGCGCCAGCATCTTGACCGCCTGGCCGTGGTCCGGAACAACGTCCGACGGGGCCTGCAGCGGCGGCGGTGGGGCGACCGGCATCGGTGGTGGGAGCGGCTGCGGGGCGCTCATCCCGCCGGGCTGGCCTGGTTTCGACTGCATCTCGTCGACCTGAGCCTTCAGGTCGTTGTTCTCCTCGATGAGCCGGGCGAGCTCGGCCTCGACCAGGTCGAGGAAGGCGTCCACCTCGTCCTCGTCGTAGCCACGCTTACCTATGGGCGGCTTCTTGAACGCCACGTTGTGCACGTCAGCAGGGGTCAGCGGCATCTGATCACCTCGAGAAGACTGCGGACAGGGTTCGGTCGGTGCTGCCTGGAGCTCATCGTGCCAAGCCCCGGGTCACATCGAGCAAGATGTAAACCCCGAACAGCAGCACCATGAACCCCAGGTCAAGACTGAAGTTTCCCAGACGCAACGGAGGGATCACTCTCCGGAGTGCCTTGAGAGGAGGGTCAGTGGCCGAGTAGACCACTTCCAACCCCACCGCCACCACTCCACTCGGTCGCCAGCTTCTGGCGAACACCATCACCCAGTCAAAGACGAAACGGGCAAAGAGCAACAAAAGAAAGATGAGCAGCAGAAAGCTAACCAAACTCCAGAAACCGGCCACAAGCGTCCTAGTTCAACTCTGGTTGAAGAACCCGCCCTCAGCGATGCGGGCCTTGTCCTCCGCCGTGACCTCGATGTTCTGCGGGGAGAGCAGGAACACCTTGTTGGTCACGCGCTCGATACTGCCACGCAGACCGAAGATTAGCCCGGCGGCGAAGTCAACCAGTCTCTTGGCGTCGTTGTCGTCCATCTCGGTCAGGTTCATGATCACCGGCACGCCCTCGCGGAAGTGCTGGCCGATGGTGCGGGCCTCGTTGTACGTCCGCGGGTGCAGGGTGGTGATCCGGTAGGAGTGCGGGGCCTCGTCGTACCCGGGGTCGTGCAGGGAGGGGGGGGTGTCCTCCCACGGGCGGACCGGCCGCTGGTCACGGCGTGCGGGCACGATCTCCGGCTCCTCCGGGTAGTCGTCGTACTGGTCGTAGTCACCGACCTCGGTCCGGCGCTCGTCGTCCTCGACGAGGCCGAGGTAGATTCCCATCTTGCGCATGGCTCCGGCCATCGAGACGCCCTCCCTCGGTCAACTCGATCTCTCCCGGGACCCTACCGGACCAAGCCGCTCCGACCGCCCAACAACGCCGTACCGACACGCACATGTGTCGCGCCGTGCCGGACCGCCGCCTCCAGGTCCCCGCTCATCCCGGCGGACAGGACCGTAGCGGCGGGATGGTCGGCGCGCAGCGCGGCGGCCAGCTCAGCCAGCCTGGCGAAGGCAGGCCCCGGATCGGCCCCGAGCGGCGCGACGGCCATCAACCCGGCCAGGCCGAGGTGCTTGGCAGCCTCCACCCGGTCGGCCAGCGCGGGCACCGCAGCCGGGTCGGCGCCACCGCGGCCGGCGGCTGGGGCTGAGTCGAGGCTGACCTGGAGCAGCACGTCCAGCGGCCGGTCCCGGTGGGCCGCGGCGCCCCGGTCCAGCGCGGTCACGAGCTCCGGCCGGTCCACGGAGTGCACAACATCGGCGTAGCGGGCGACGCTGCCGGCCTTGTTGGTCTGCACCTGGCCGACGAAATGCCAGCGGATCGGCAGGCCGGCCAGCTCGGCGGCCTTGGCCCGGGCCTCGGCGTCCCGGCTCTCGCCGAACTCGGACAGCCCGAGGCCGGCGAGCAGGCGCACGTCAGCGGCCGGGAAGGTCTTGGTCACCGTGATCAGGACCACCTCGGCGGGGGTCCGGCCGGCGGCGGCACAGGCGGCGGCGATCCGGTGCCGTACGGCGGCGAGGTTGGCGGCCAGCTCGGCCGAACGGCCGGCGCCCGGCCCCGTCCCGCCGTCCATCCCGCCGGTCCCGCCGCCGGTCATGGTCATGGGGCCAGCCAGGTGATGCCGGCCTGCCGGCCGGTCGTGCCGTCGCGCCGGAAGCTGTAGAGGTCCGGGTCCTCGACGGTGCACCGTGGATCGTACGCGATGTGGCCCAGACCGGCCGCAGCGAGCTGCCGGGCGATGCCGCCGCGCAGGTCCAGCCCGGGGCTGCCCCAGCGGGTCGGGATGGCTGACCCGGGCAGCGCGCGTTCGACCTCGGCCTGCAGGCTGGCCGGCACCTCGTAGCAGCGGCCGCAGACGGCCGGGCCGAGCAGCGCCTCGGTGCGGGTCGGGTCCGCGCCGAGCAGCCGCATCACAGCCAGCGTGCGCGGGATGATGCCGGCCGCCGCACCGGCCCGGCCGGCGTGCGCCGCTGCCACCACGCCGGCCCTGCGGTCGGCCAGCAGCACCGGCACGCAGTCCGCCACCAGCACGCAGAGGACCACGCCGGGCATGCCGGTGACCAGCGCGTCGGTGGCAGCGACCGGGCCCGGTGGCGGCACTGCCACGGTGTGGACCTTAGCGCCGTGCGCCTGGCTCATCCACACCAGCTGGTCAGCCGGGACGCCCAGCTCGCGGACCAGCCTGGCCCGGTTCGCGGCGACCGCCGCCGGGTCGTCGCCAGCGTGGTCGGCGAGGTTGAGCTCGTCGTACGGCGGCCGGCTCACCCCACCACAGCGCGACGTGATGACCCGGCGGACCTTGTACACCCGGCGCTCCCGAGGATCATCGACCTGTCGTCGCTCGTTGACCTCCGGCAACGACGATAGCTCGATGATTGTCGGGAGTCAGGGGCGACGCTGCTCCGGCTACTTCAGGAAGTCTGGGATGTCCAGGTCGTCGTCGTACTCCGCCCGGCGCGGTGGGCTGGCCGGCTGCGGCTGGCCGGAGTTCCCGCCCGGTCCGCTGGTGCCGCCGGTGCCGCCGCGCCCGCCGCCGAAGGTGTACCCGGCGGCGGCCGGGCGGGCCGGCGGGGTGATCGGGCCGAGCGGATGGCCCGGGCCGGCCGGCTGCTCGGCCCGGCGCGGCACGTCGCTGCGCTTCTTCGGCATCCCGCCGTCGAAGCCAGCCGCGATCACCGTCACCCGGACCTCGTCGCCCAAGGCGTCGTCGATGACGGCCCCGAAGATGATGTTCGCGTCCGCGTGGGCGGCGTCGGCGACCAGCGAGGCCGACTCGTTGATCTCGAACAGGCCCAGGTCCGACCCGCCGGAGATGGACAGCAGGACGCCGTGCGCTCCCTCCATGCTGGCCTCCAGCAGCGGGCTGGCGATCGCCATCTCGGCGGCGGCGACGGCCCGGTTGTCACCGCGGGCCGAGCCGATGCCCATCAGCGCGCTGCCGGCGCCGCTCATGACCGACTTGACGTCGGCGAAGTCGAGGTTGATCAGGCCGGGCGTGGTGATCAGGTCGGTGATGCCCTGCACACCGGAGAGCAGCACCTGGTCGGCCGACTTGAACGCCTCCATCACGCTGACGTTGCGGTCGGAGATCTGCAGCAGCCGGTCGTTCGGGATGACGATGAGGGTGTCGCACTCGTTGCGCAGCTCCTCGATGCCCTGCTCGGCCTGATGTGCCCGGCGCTTACCCTCGAAGGAGAACGGCCGCGTCACCACGCCGATGGTCAGCGCGCCGAGCTTGCGGGCCATCGCGGCGACCACCGGGGCACCGCCGGTGCCGGTGCCGCCGCCCTCACCGGCCGTGACGAACACCATGTCCGCGCCCTTGAGAACCTCCTCGATCTCGTCCTTGTGGTCCTCGGCGGCCTTGCGGCCGACGTCCGGGTTGGCCCCGGCGCCGAGGCCGCGGGTGAGCTCCCGCCCCACGTCGAGCTTGACGTCGGCGTCGCTCATCAGCAGCGCCTGCGCGTCGGTGTTGATCGCGATGAACTCGACGCCCTTGAGACCGACCTCGATCATCCGGTTTACGGCGTTGACCCCGCCGCCGCCGATGCCGACGACCTTGATGACCGCAAGGTAGTTGTGCGGGGGTGTCACGGCTGGCTTCCCTCTCGGCGGGGCGGTTACGTGCGGTGCGGATGCCGCGGCCGGTGCGGCCCGATCGCGACGGCGACGCTGCCGGCAGGAGGCACACCCTCGAGCTCGACACCCTCACCCTCAGGTAGACCGTTACTATTATGTCAACCTGATCACGGCCGGACAGTATGTCCGCGACCTGGGCCGGGCAAGGAGGCGCGCGGCGTGTCGCCCAAGCTGTGGTCACCACTCGGCGTAGTGGTCACCTCTCGTTGGTCCTAGGCCCCGTGTGGTCACCTCCCGGCATAGTGGTGACCTCTTGTTGTATCAGCGGAGGACGATCACCGAGGGCGTGCTCACGTCGTACGTCGAGCCGGGCCGGGACAACAGGGGAGCCAGCACCCGGGCCTTGGTGTCGGACTCTCCCGGCCCGCCCCAGACCACCGTCCGGCCGTCGCGCAGGCCGAGGGTCACCGAGTCCGGCGTCGGCGCCTCCACCACCTGTACCAACCTCCGTAACGGCGTCGGCAGCGCCGCGATCACGGTTAACGCCGCCCGGCTGGCCGGGTCGGTGGCCACCGGCCGGGCCACCACCAGCCGGGGCAGCCACGCCGGCGCGACCGGCACCCGCTGGAACAGCACGCCCTCGACGTCGACCAGCCACAGCCCCGAGCCGCGGGGCACCACCGCGACAGGGGTCCGCTCCACCACGTCGATACGCACCGTGGACGGCCAGGACCGGCTCACCCGGACGAGCTGGATGCCCGGCACCTGCCCGACCCGCCGGGAGATCGTGCCCACGTCTAACCGGGCCAGCGGCTCCCCCACCGGCACCGCGGCCGCGTCCCGCACCTCCCGCGCCGACACCGCGGACGAGCCGTACACCTCCACCGAGCGGACGCCGAGCAGGCCGGTGAAGCCCACCACGTAGACCACGGCCCCGACTAACAGCACTCCAGCCACCGCCACCGCGGCCAGCGTCCGCACCGGCGCGCTCCTCCGCCCCGGCTCCGCGCCCGGCGGGCTCACCCGCCCGGCCGGTCCGCGAGCAGGGCCAGCACCTCCGGACCGATCATGGTCACGTCGCCCGCCCCCATGGTGACCACCAGGTCACCCGGCCGGGCCCGGCCGGCCAGCTCCGCCGCCACCGCCGACCACTCCGGCTCGAACCGCACCCGCCCGGCCGGCAGCGGCACCCCGGCGGCCACGGTGGCGCCGGTGACCCCCGGGACCGGGTCCTCCCGGGCGCCGTACACCTCCAGCACCACGACCTCGTCGGCCAGCCCGAGCGCCTGCCCGAACTCGGCCGCGAACGCTGCGGTCCGGCTGTACAGGTGCGGCTGGAAGGCCACCACGAGCCGCCCCGTCCCGGCCACCACCCGGGCCGCGGTGAGCTGCGCGGCGATCTCCGTCGGATGGTGCGCGTAGTCGTCGTAGACCCGCACCCCGCCGGCCTGCCCACGCAGCTCGAACCGCCGACGCACCCCCCGAAAGCCCGCCAGCCCGGCCACGACCCGCTCGACCGGCAGCCCGAGCTCGACCCCCGCCAGCAGCGCCGCGGCCGAGTTGAGCGCCATATGCCGGCCGGTCACGGCGATCTGGACGGCGTCCAGCGGCACGCCGTCCAGCACTGCCGTGTACGTCGTCGCCGCCGGACCCACCTCGACGCCGGCCAGCCGCAGGTCCGCGCCGGCCGCCTCGCCGTACGTCCGCACCCGGCAGGTCGCGTGCCCGGCCAGCCCCGCGGCGCCCGGGTCGTCCGCGCACAGCACCAGCAGGCCGTCCGGCGGGACCCGGGTGACAAACCGCCGGAAGATCTCGGTCACCGCCTCGGCGGTGCCGTGCTGGTCCAGGTGGTCGGCCTCGACGTTGGTCACGATCGCGGCGTACGGCGAGAGCAGCAGGAACGACCCGTCGGACTCGTCCGCCTCGGCCACGAACAGCGGACCGGTGCCGTGGTGCGCGTTCGAGCCGGGCTCGTCCAGGTCACCGCCGATCGCGTACGACGGGTCCACCCCGGCGGCCCGGGCGGCGACGGCCAGCATCGACGTGGTGGTGGACTTGCCATGCGTGCCGGCCACCGCCACCCCCCGCCGGCCGGCCATCACCGCTGCCAGCGCGGCGGCCCGGGGCAGCACTGTCGCGCCGCGCCGCCGGGCCGCCACCAGCTCGGGGTTGTCCGGCCGGACCGCGGTCGAGACCACGACGGTGTCGGCGGACCCGACGTTGCCCGCGGCGTGCCCGATGTGGACGGTCGCACCGAGGGCGCGCAGCGCGGCGACGGTGCCCGACTCCCTGGCGTCACTGCCGGAGACCAGCACGCCACGGGCCAGCAGGATCCGGGCGATGCCGCTCATGCCAACCCCGCCGATGCCGACGAGGTGCACCCGGCCGAGCGCCGCGGCGTCGGTGGGGAGCGGGACGCCCGCGAGGTCGAGCATGCTCCGGGCCTCCTATCCGGGCCGGCTGCCGGCCGCGTCCAGGACCAGCTTGGCCAGCGCCATGTCCGCGTCCCGGTGACCGTACGCCGCCGCCACCGTGGCCATCGCGGCGAGCCGGGCCGGGTCGGCCAGCAGCGGGACGACGTGGGCGGCGACCCACTCCGCGGTCAGGTCCTTGTCGTCGATGAGCAGCCCACCGCCGGCATCGGCCACCGGCTGGGCGTTCAGCCGCTGCTCGCCGTTGCCGTGCGGCAGCGGGACGTACACCGCCGGCAGCCCGACGGCGGCCAGCTCGGCGACCGTGTTGGCTCCCGACCGGCACAGCGCGAGGTCGGCGGCGGCGTAGCCGAGCTCCATCCGGTCCAGGTAGGGCAGCACGACGTACGGCGGCCCGCCCGGCCGCTCCTGGATCGCCACGGTGTTCTTCTTGCCGATCACGTGCAGCACCTGGACGCCGGCCTCGGCCAGCGGGGCGGCGCAGGCGGCGGCGGCGTTGTTCAGCGTCCGGGCGCCCTGCGAGCCGCCGGTCACCAGCAGGGTCGGCCGGTCCGGGTCGAGCCCGAGGTGCGCCCTGGCCCCCGGCCGGGCCTGCTCCCGGTCCAGCCCGGTGATCGCCGGCCGCAGCGGCAGGCCGACCAGCTCGGCGCCCGGCAGCGGGGTACCCGGCGTCGTCACCGCGACCACCGCGGCGAACCGGGCGCCGATCCGGTTGGCCAGCCCCGGCACCGGGTTGGCCTCATGCACCACGATCGGGATCTTGCGGCGGCGGGCGGCCAGGTAGGCCGGCAGCGAGACGTAGCCGCCGAACCCGACGACCGCGTCCGCGCCGAGCCGGTCCAGCAGGTCGGCGGTGCGGCCGACGGCGGCCCGCAGCCGCAGCGGGAGCCGGACCAGGTCGGCGGACGGCCGGCGCGGCAGCGGCACAGCCGGGATCAGCTCCAGGTCGTACCCGCGGGCCGGGATCACCGAGGTCTCCAGGCCGCGCTCGGTGCCCAGCGCGGTGATCCGCACGGAAGGGTCCAGCCGGCGCAGCGCGTCCGCGGTCGCGAGGGCCGGCGAGATGTGGCCGGCGGTCCCACCCCCGGCGATCACGATGTGCGACTGGTCGGTGCGCGTCATCTCGGTCGAGCCCCTGGGGTCCTGTGGGTGCCGGTCGGGCGCGGCGGCGACGCCGGGTCGACCCGGGAGGGGCGGACCGGCCGCGCGGCGGCGCGTACCGGCACGGTAGCGGCTCCGGCGACGGTACGGCGGCGCGGGGCACCCGACCGGTCCGGCAGCCGTGCCGCGGGTGGCCGGGGTGGCCGGGGTGGCCGGGGTGGCCGGGCCGGCGCCGCGGGCCGCTCCGCCGGCCGGGTCCACTCGACGTATGGCTTCGGCACCGCCAGCCTGAGCCAGCGGGCCAGCCGGGACGGCCCGCGGGCCGTCAGGTACGCCACCGCCGCCGGCTCGTGCCGGGCGAACGACGCCAGCATGCCGAGGGTGAACATGGTGACCAGCAGCGACGTCCCGCCGAAGGAGATCAGCGGCAGCGGGATGCCGGTGACCGGCAGCAGCCCGGTCACGTAGCCCACGTTGATCACTGCCTGGCCGGTCAGCCAGACCGTGACGGCGCCTGCCACCAGCCGGACGAACGGGTCGGCGCTGCGCCGGGCGATCCGCGTCCCCGCGTAGGCCAGGGTGGCGAACAGGGCCAGCACCACCAGGCACCCGACCAGCCCGAGCTCCTCACCGAGGATGGCGAAGATGTAGTCGGTGTGCGCGTTCGGCAGCAGCCCCCACTTCTGCCGGCTCTGCCCCAGCCCGACGCCGAACCAGCCCCCGGTGGCCAGCCCGTACAGCCCCTGCACGGCCTGGTAGCCCTTGTCGCTGGCGTGCGCGAACGGGTCGAGGAAGCCGGTCAGCCGCGCCGCCCGGTACGGCTCGGCCAGGATCAGCAGCACCACCGCGCCGACCGCACCCATCCCCACGGTGCCGAACAGCCGGAACGGCGCCCCGACCGTCCACAGCAGGCCGAACAGGGCCAGGACGAAGCACAGCATGGTGCCCAGGTCAGGCTCCAGCATGACCAGCCCGGCCACCGCGGTCGCGACCGGCACCAACGGCACCAGCAGGTGCTTCCACTGGCCGAGCATGGTGTGCTTGCGCACCAGCAGGGCCGCGCCCCACAGCACGAAGGCCAGCTTGGCCGGCTCCGACGGCTGCACCTGCAGCGGACCGAGGTCGATCCAGCGCCGGGCACCGCCCACCCACACCCCGATGCCCGGCACCAGCACGACGGCCAGCGCCACCAGGCAGGCCAGCAGGGCCGGGTAGGCCAGCGCGTGGTAGGCCCGCGGTGGCAGCCGCAACCCTAGCCAGCACAGCGGCAGCCCCATCGCCACCCACATGAGCTGCTTCATGAAGACGCGGTACGCCGAGTTGAAGGCGACGTAGGAGTCGACCATCGAGGCCGACAGCACCATGATCAGGCCGATCAGCAGCAGCAGCCCGCCGCTGACCAGGACCAGGTGCAGGGAGGCCATCGGCCGGTCCAGGAAGGCGCCGCCCCGGGCCGGCGCCCGGCCGGGCGCGCCGGTTGGTGCCCGGCCCCCGGCAGTCACCCGGCGAGCTTTCGGACCGCGGCGGCGAAGGCGTCGCCGCGCTCGCCGTAGTGGGTGAACATGTCCCAGGACGCGCCGGCCGGGGCGAGCAGCACGGTGTCACCGGGCCGGGCCAGCCCGATCGCGGCACGCACCACCTCCAGCATGGCTCCATCGTGGGTGCTGCCGACGTCGACGACCGGCAGGTCGGGGGCGTGTCGCGCGATCGCCGCCGCGATCACCCCCCGGTCCACCCCGAGCAGCACCGCACCCGCCAGCCGGTGCCGGTGCGCGACCACCAGCTCGTCCACGCTGGCCCCCTTGAGCTGGCCGCCCGCGATCCAGACCACCCGGTCGTACGACGCCAGCGAGGCGCTGGCCGCGTGTGGGTTGGTGGCCTTGCTGTCGTCGACGTAGCGGATGCCGCCGAGCACGTCGACCAGCTCGTTGCGGTGCCGGTCCGGCAGGAAGCCGGCCAGCCCGGCCCGGACCGAGCCGGGCGGCACGCCGTAGGTCCGGGCCAGCGCGGCCGCGGCCAGCGCGTTCGCGACGTTCTGCCGGCCGGCCGGGCGGACGAGGTCCACCGCGGCCAGCGGCACGCCGTCGCCGTAGGCGTTGTCGACCAGCATGCCGTCGACGACGCCGAGCTGGCCCGGTGCTGGCGCGGCCAGGGTGAAGCCGACCCGCCGGCCGGGTGCGGTGGCCAGCAGCGCGGCCACCGCCGGGTCGTCGGCGTTACCCACGGCCATACCACCGGCCCAGATCCTGGCCTTCGCCGCGGTGTAGCCGGCCATCGAGCCGTGCCAGTCGAGGTGGTCGGGCGCGAGGTTCAGCACCGCCGCGGCCAGCGGCCGGACCGACTCCGACCAGTAGAGCTGGAAGCTGGACAGCTCCACCGCCAGCACGTCGTACGGCGGGTCGACCCGGACCGCGTCCACCACCGGCAGGCCGACGTTGCCGGCCGCGACCGCCGCGAACCCGGCCGCGCGGAGCATCGACTCCAGCATCCGCACCGTGGTGGTTTTGCCGTTGGTGCCGGTGACCGCCAGCCAGTCGGCGGCCTGCGGGCTCCGCGCGCCGAGCCGCCAGCCCAGCTCCACCTCGCCGATCACCTCGACGCCGGCGCCGGCCGCCGCCCGCAGCAGCGGGTCGCCCGGCCGCAGGCCCGGCGAGGTCACCACCAGCGCGGTCCCGGCCGGCGGCGCGGCCAGGCCCGGCAGGAACCGGGCGCCGGCCGCCACCAGCCGGTCCGCGGTCGCGGACCCGGCCGGCGCGGTGACCGTGACCACGGCACCCAGCGCCAGCAGGGCGCGCGTCGCGGCCTCCCCGGACACGCCCGCCCCGACCACCAGCACCGGCACCCCCCGCAGGTCAGCCGGGTCCACGGGCCTCACCGGCCCGGCTCCGCGCTGGGGGCGCTCATCCGGGCAGGCCGTAGGACAGGAACTCGGCGTAGAACAGGCCGAGCCCGAACGCCACCGCCGACCCGGCGATGATCCAGAACCGGATGATCACCGTGGTCTCGGCCCATCCGGCCAGCTCGAAGTGGTGGTGGATCGGGGCCATGTTGAAGATCCGGCGGCGCTTCCACTTGAAGAACGCGACCTGCAGCATCACCGACATCGCCTCGACCACGAACAGCCCGCCCAGCACCACCAGCAGCAGCTCGGTCCTGGTCAGGATGGCCAGCCCGGCCATCAGCCCGCCCAGCGACAGCGAGCCGGTGTCCCCCATGATGATCCGGGCCGGGTGCGCGTTCCACCACAGGAAGCCGAAGCAGGCCGCCATCGCGGCGGCCGCGACCAGGGCCAGGTCCAGCGGGTCGCGGACCAGGTAGCAGCCCGCCTTGGACACCGTGCCGCAGGCGTTGCGGAACTGGTAGAAGCTGATCACCACGTAGGTGCCGAACACCATCGCCGAGCTGCCGGCGGCCAGCCCGTCCAGGCCGTCGGTCAGGTTCACCGCGTTCGACGTACCACTGATCACGACGTAGGCGAAGATTACGAACCCGACCACGCCGAAGCTGATCTGCGGGATGTCCCGGACGAAGGACAGGTGGGTGGACGCCGGCGTCAGGCCCCGGCTGTTCCTGAACATCAGCGCCAGCACGGCGAAGGTCAGGCCGACGAAGAGCTGCCCGAGGAACTTCGCCTTGACGTTCAGCCCGAGGCTGCGCTGCTTGCGGATCTTGATGAGGTCGTCGGCGAACCCGACCGCGCCCAGCCCGGTCATCAGCCACAACGCCAGCAGGCCGGAGACGCTGGGCGGGGTGCCCAACGCCAGGTGCCCCACCGAGTACGCGACCAGCGTGGCCGCCAGGATCACCGCGCCGCCCATCGTGGGCGTGCCGCGCTTGGCCAGGTGGGTCTGCGGGCCATCGTCGCGGATCTCCTGGCCGAGCCCGCGCCGCCGGAAGGCCCGGATCGCCAGCGGCGTGGACATGATCGAGACCAGCAGCGCGACCACCGCGGCGACCAGGATCGACCTCATCTGCCGCCCTCCCCGAGCAGCGCCAGCGCGACCCGCTCCAGGCCGGCCGCCCGGGAGCCCTTGACGAGCACGACGTCGCCCGGACGCAGCCCGCCGCGCACCAGGTCGGCCGCGGCCACCACGTCCGGCACGTGCACCGGCTCCGCTCCGCCCGCCCACCCGCGGGCAGCCCCTTCCGGGACGCCCCCTTCCGGGACAGCCCCCTCTGGGACGGCCCATGCCGAGACGGCCCCCGCATGTAGCGCGGCGGCCTCGGCCCCCACCACGACCAGCCGGTCGACGCCGGACCGGACCGCGAACCGGCCCAGCGCGGCGTGCTCGACCTCAGCCGCCGGGCCCAGCTCCGCCATCTGGCCGAGCACCGCCCAGCGCCGCCGGCCGCGCCCCAGCGCCGCCAGCGCCGCGAGCGCGGCCCGCATCGACTCGGGGTTGGCGTTGTAGGCGTCGTTGACCACCGTCACCCCGTCGGCCCGGTCGGTGACCTCCATCCGCCAGCGGCTGGCCGGTACGGCGGCGGACAGCGCCTCGGCCACCTCGGGCAGCGGCAGGCCCAGCTCCAGCGCCACGGCGGCGGCGGCCAAGCTGTTGCCGACGTGGTGCCGGCCGTACAGCCGGAGCTGGACGGCCGCCCCGCCCTCGGCCCCGCCAGCCCCGCCAGCCAGCAGGGTGAAGCCCGGCCGGCCGCGCTCGTCCAGGACGACGTCGACCGCCTGCACCTGCGCCTCGGCCGACTCGCCGAAGCGCACCACCCGGGCCGCGGTCCGGGCGGCCATCGCGGCGACCAGCGGGTCGTCGGCGTTCAGCACCGCGACGCCGTCCGCCGGCAGCGCCTCCACCAGCTCGCCCTTGGCCCGGGCGATCACCTCCCGGGAGCCGAACTCGCCGAGGTGCGCCGACCCGACGTTGAGCACCACGCCGACCCGCGGCGGCGCAATCCGGCACAGCGCGGCGATCTGGCCCACACCCCGGGCGGACGTCTCCAGCACCAGGAAGCGGGTCTCGGGGATGGCACTGAGCACGGTGTACGGGTGACCCAGCTCGTTGTTGAACGACCCGGGCGGGGCCACCGTCGGGCCGAGCCGGGCCAGCAGCGCGGCCAGCAGGTCCTTGGTCGAGGTCTTGCCGGACGAGCCGGTGACGCCGACGACGGTGAGCCCGGGCAGCCTGGCCAGCACGGCGCGGGCCAGCTCACCGAGCGCGGCCACCACGTCGGGTACGACGACGGCCGGCACCCCCACCGGCCGGGACGCCAGCACACCCGCCGCACCCGCCCTGACCGCGGCCACCGCGAAGTCGTGCCCGTCCACCCGCGCGCCGGGCAACGCGACGAACAGGTCGCCCGGCCCGGCCACGCGGGAGTCGAGCCGCACGCCACCGGTGACCGGGACCGACCCGTCTGGCAGGTCATGTGGCACGCCGCCGACCAGCCCGGCGAGCTCGGCCAGCGTGATCGGGATCATCCGCCGCCCTCGATACCCCGCGCCCCCCGGCCAGCCTCGATCGCCTCCCGCAGCACCACCCGGTCGTCGAACGGATGCACCACCCCAGCGACCTCCTGGCCCTGCTCGTGCCCCTTGCCGGCGACCAGCACGGTGTCGCCCGGCTCGGCCCGGCGGACGGCGGCGTCGATCGCCTCCCGCCGGTCGCCGACGTCCAGCCAGTGCGAGCCGGGCACCCGGCGTACCCCCTCCGCCATCGCGGCCCGGATCGCGCCCGGCGGCTCGGAGCGGGGGTTGTCGTCGGTGACCACCACCAGGTCGGCGCCGCGGGCGGCGGCCTCCCCCATCATCGGGCGCTTGCCGCGGTCCCGGTCGCCGCCGCAGCCGAGCACCAGGATCAGCCGGCCCGTGGTCAGCGGGCGCAGCGCGGCCAGCGCGGCGGCCACGGCGTCCGGCTTGTGCGCGTAGTCGACGACGGCGAGGTAGGGCTGGCCGGCGTCCACCCGCTCCATCCGGCCGGGCACCTGGACCTCGGCCAGCGCGCCCGCCGCCACCGCCGGGTCGACCCCGACGGTAGCCAGGACGGCCAGCGAGAGCAGCGCGTTGGCCACGTTGTAGGCGCCGGGCAGCCGGATCGCGACCGGCACCTCCAGGCCACCCGGACCGCGTACGACGAACCGGGAGCCGCCGCCAGGCACCGCCTCCACCCGGTCCGCCCGCCAGGCCGCGGCCGGGTCGCCCGCCGCGGACACCGTGACCGTCGCCGGGGTGACCAGCCGCCGGCCGTGGCGGTCGTCGAGGTTAACCACCTCGTGCCCGCACCGCCCGTCGAACAGCAGCGCCTTGGTGTCGAAGTACTGCTCCATGTCGGCGTGGAAGTCCAGGTGGTCCTGGGACAGGTTGGTGAACGCGCCGGCCGCGAACCGCACCCCACCGACCCGGCCCAGCGACAGCGCGTGGCTGGACACCTCCATCGACACCGCCGACACCCCGCGCTCGCGCATCGCCGCGAACACCGCGTGCAGGTCGGTGGCCTCCGGCGTGGTCAGCGGGCTCTTCACCGCCTCGCCGGCCACCCGGGTCTCCACCGTCCCGATCAGCCCGGTACGGTGCCCGGCCGCGGCCAGGCCGGCGTCCAGCAGGTAGCAGGTGGTGGTCTTGCCGGACGTGCCGGTGACGCCGAGCACGGTGAGCGCCGCGGTCGGCTCGCCGTACACCCAGTCGGCCACCTCGCCGAGCACCGCCCGGGGCGAGTCGACCACCAGCACCGGCAGCCCGGCCGGCTCGGCCAACGGCAGCCCGGCCGGGTCGGTGAGCACCGCGCGGGCGCCGGCCGCCGCGGCCTGGCCGGCGAACCGGGCGCCGTGGGTACGGGTGCCGGGCAGCGCGGCGTACAGGTCGCCGGTCCGCACCTGGGCGGAGGCGTGCGTGACCCCGGTCAGCCAGGCGGCGCTGGTGCCGCCCTCGAGGCTGTCCCACGGCGCGGGAAGGCCGAGCCGGGCGGCCAGCTCGGCCAGCGGTCGGGAGGTCGGGTGTTCGGGCCGCAGCGCCCGGGGCGGCTGCGTCGGCGACGGTGACACGGCTGGCAAGGCTACCGGCCTGGCCGCTCAGCCCAGCAGCCGGAACGTCGGCACCGGCGAGCCGGTCGGCGGGATGGCCCGCTGCTTGAGCGCGTAGGCCATGATCTTGCGGAACGTCGGCGCCGCCACCGCACCGCCGTGCAGCCCGCCCCGGGGGCTGTCGATCATGATGGCCACGACGAGCCGCGGGTTGTCGGCCGGCGCCATGCCGGCGAAGGTGGCCCAGTAGCTGCTGTCGCTGTAGCAGCCGCAGGTGGGGTCGGGCTGCTGCCCCGTGCCGGTCTTGCCAGCCACCCGGTAGCCGTCGATGGCCGCGGACGGGGCGGTGCCGCCCTTGGCCTCCACCACCGCCTCCAGCAGGTACCGCAGCGTCGCCGCGGTCCGCGGGCTGATCACCTGGACGGCAGCCGGCGCCGCCGTGGGGGTACGGGTGCCGTCCGGGGCAGTCACCGACCGGACGATACGCGGCTGGACCCGCAGCCCGTCGTTGGCCACCGCCTGGTACATCCCAGCCATCTGCAGGATCGTCATGCCGACGCCCTGGCCGATCGGCAGGTTGCCGAAGGTGCTGCCGGACCAGCGGTCCAGCGGCGGCAGCAGGCCGGCGCTCTCCCCCGGCAGCTCCACCCCGCTCTTCGCGCCCAGCCCGAACTTGCGCAGGTAGTCGTAGAAGGTGCGCGGGCCGAGCTGCTGGGCGATCATCAGGGTGCCCACGTTGCTGGACTTGGCCACCACTCCGGTCGCCGTGTACCGGACCAGGCCGTGCGACCAGGCGTCGTGCACGACCCGGTCCGCCACCTTGATGCTGCCCGGCACCTCCAGGACCGTGCTCGGGCTGATCAGCCCTGCCTCCAGCGCCGCCGCGAAGGTCACCATCTTGTTCACGCTGCCCGGCTCGAAGACGCTGGACACGGCCGGGTTGGCCAGCGGGGTGCCGCGCGTGACGGTGCCGTCCTGGGCGGCCTGCGCGTCGTACGCCGGGCTCACCGCCAGCGCCAGGACCTCCCCGGTCCGGGCGTTCAGGACGGCGGCCTGGCCGCCGCGCGCGCCGGAGCCGGCCACGGCGCCGTCCAGCGCGCTCTGGGTCACGTACTGCAGGTCCTGGTCGAGGGTGAGCTGCACGCTCGAGCCGGGCACGGCCGGGGACTGGGAGTGCACCGTGCCCGGGATGAGCTGGCCGCCGCTGCCACCCTCGGCGACCAGCTCGCCGTCGCGGCCAGCCAGCTCCGCGTTGAACATCTGCTCGATGCCGGCCAGCCCGGTGCCGTCCCGGCCGGCGAAGCCGATGACGTTGGCGGCGAGGGTGCGCGCCGGGTAGAGCCGCCGGGAGCCGGCCTGGCTGAAAACGCCCACCAGCCCGGCGTGCGCCACCTGGCTCGCCTGGGCCGGGGTGAGGCCGCGAGCCAGCGTGACGTTGCGGGTGTTCTTCCGGTCGAGCTGGGCGCGCAGCTCTGCCTCCGGCACGCCGACCAGGCTGGCCAGCGCGTGCGCGGTCGCGGCCGGGTCCCGGACCAGGGTCGGGTCGGCCACGATGTCGCGGACGTCGACGCTGTAGGCCAGCACGTTGCCGGCCCGGTCCAGGATCTCCCCCCGCATCGCCGGTACGGCGTACTGGCGCAGCCGCTGGTCCTGGGCCTTCTTGGCGAGCTGTGCCCCGTCCACCCCCTGCAGCTGGAGCAGTCGCAGGCCGATGGCGGCCAGCAGCGCGACGACCACGACGAACGCGGCGGTGACCCGGCGGGCCGGGTTGCCAAGCTGGATGCCGCGGCGCCGGGGAGCCCGACGCCGCGGCGATGATGGCGGTCTGGATGCCGGCGGTCTGGATGCCGGTGATCTGGAGGCTGGCGGTCTGGGTGCTGGTGATCTGGATACTAGCGGTCTGGACGGTGGATGCCAGGCCGACGGGGGCCTGGGCGCGGTCGGCCGCGTGGCCGAGCCCGCCGTACGTGGCGGCTGGGTGCCACGCGGAGCCGTCCGCGGGGGCGGGACGGGGCCGTGCGCCGTCACCGGTGATCTCCCGGCGGGGTCGGTCGTGGGCCGGGTGACGGAGGGGACCCCGGTGGCGCGGGGGGCCTCGGTCGCGTGGTGGGCCTCGGTCGCGCGGTGGCCACGGTGGGTGTGCCCACCAGCCGGTAGGTCCCGTCCGGCCGCCGCAGGAGGTAGCCAGGCTCCCCGCTGGGCACCATGCCGAGCCGGTAGGCCGCGGCGGCCAGCGCCCCGGGCGCCTGCAAGGTGGCTACCTGACGCTGCAGCTCCTGCTCGCGCAGGGTGGCCGCGGTCAGCTTCCGCTGCAGCTCCCGCTGCCGGAACGAGTCCGCCGCCGACGCGGCGTTGAGCAGCAGCAAGAGCACCAGCCCACCGCCGAGCAGCGCCAGCACCAGCAGCGCGAACGGCGTCCGCGGCGCCGTCACCGCCCGCTGTACCCGCGGCGCCCGCTCCGCTCGCGGCGTGGCCGCCGTCGAGCCGGTCCTGGGCGGGCTGGCACCGGGCGTAGCAACATCGGGCTGCGGCGCCGGCCGGGGGGCCGCGGCCAGCTTCGGGGCGGGCGCGGTCCGGGGCACCGGACGCGCCGGCTCCCGGTACGGTGGCGGCTGCTTGCGCAGGGGGGAGGTCACGCCACGCCTCCCGGCACCGGGGCGATCCGCTCCGCGGCCCGCAGCCGGGCCGAGCCGGCGCGCGGGTTGGCCGCGACCTCGGCCTCGGTGGGCAGCTCGGCTCCCCGGGTCAGCAGCGCCAGGCTGGGGCCGTGGCCGGACAGCTCCACCGGCAGGTCGAGCGGCGTGCTGCCGGTGGCCCGCTCGGCGAAGATCCGCTTGACGATCCGGTCCTCCAGCGACTGGTAGCTCAGCACCACCGCCCGGCCGCCGTACCGCAGCGCGTCGAGCGCGGCCGGCAGCCCGGCCCGCAGCGCGTCCAGCTCGGCGTTCACCTCGATCCGCAGCGCCTGGAAGGTGCGCTTGGCCGGGTGCCCGCCGGTGCGCCGGGCGGCCGCGGGGATCGACTCACGCACCAGCTCAGCCAGCGTGGCGCTGGAGGTGATCCGCGCCTTGGCCCGCTCACGTACGACGGCCGCGGCGATCCGGCCGGCGAACCGCTCCTCGCCGTACTCCCGGAGCACCCGGGCCAGCTCGGCGGCGGAGTAGCCGTTCACCACGTCCTCGGCGGTCTGGCCCCGGGTCGGGTCCATCCGCATGTCAAGCGGCGCGTCCTGGGCGTAGGTGAACCCCCGGCCGGGCTGGTCGAGCTGCATTGAGGACACGCCGAGGTCGAACAACACCCCGGACACCTCCTCGATCCCGAGCCGGTCCAGCACCTGGGGAAGCTCGTCGTACACCGCGTGCACCAGCTCGGTCCGCCCGGCGTACGGCGCGAGCCGGCCGGCAGCCAGCGCCAGCGCGTGCGGGTCGCGGTCCAGCCCGACCAGGGTCAGCTCCGGGTGGGCGGCCAACAGCGCCCCGGCGTGCCCGCCCAGGCCCAGCGTGGCGTCCACCACGACGGCTGGCCGGCCGGCCAACGCCGGACCGAGCAGTGCGAGCACCTGCTCCAGCAGCACCGGGACATGGCCCGGCGTACCGCCGTGCTCCGCCATGGCCACTCCCCGCACGCCGACCGCCGTCCCGGACGACCGTGCCGCCAGGTCCCCGCCCGCTTGACCACCTGGCACCGGGGAAGGTGAGCCAGGGTGTCGGAAGCGGGGGGAGACCTCGCCGCACGGACGACGCCTCCTCACAGCACGCCGGGCAGCACCTCCTCCTCGAGCTCGGCGAACGCCTGCTCGCGATCGGCCAGGTAGCTCTCCCATGACTGGGTGTCCCAGATCTCGATCCGGGTGTTCGCGCCGATGACCACGCAGTCGCGGGTCAGGCCGGCGTAGGTCCGCAGGCTGGGTGGGATGGTGATCCGGCCCTGCTTGTCCGGGATCTCCTGCGACGCGCTGGCGAAGAAGACCCGGCCATAGTCGCGCACGGCCCGGTGCGTGACCGGTGCCTGGGCCAGCGCCTCGGTGACCCGCTGGAACTCCGCCATCGGGAACGCGAAGAGGCAGCGCTCCTGCCCCTTGGTGATCACAAGCCCCTCCGCGATCTCGTCCCGAAACCTGGCCGGTAGGACCAAGCGCCCCTTGTCGTCGAGCTTCGGCTCGTGCGTGCCCAGGAACACGGCAGCACCTCCGCTCCACCACGAACGCTCCCCCTACGTTCCACTGTCCGCCACCATACCCCACTTTCCCCCACCGTCAACGGTCGAACGAGCCATCAGGCGGCCCTCGGCTCCCTGTCGCCGCGCCTGTCGCCGCGCCGGCACGTGATCGCGGGCGTGGTGAGTGTGGTGGGCGTGGTGGGCGTGCGGGTGCGGGCGCGTGCGGCGCCCCCCGCACCTGCGAGGCTCCGAATACGCGCCTGGGCGAGGCCCGTAGGAACGCTGAGGCCAGCGGGTTAGGCAGACTCAGCGTGGGTTTGGCGGTCGGGCCGCCAGCCGGCGAGCATGCAGTTGATGATCTTGTGTTGAAGGGGTGCCG
>Ga0307470_10000348_pt1 | contig 25770 bp, 23 predicted proteins | sample atmos_gasesAM3C__FD_204565 | JGI IMG/M metagenome (GOLD analysis project Ga0307470, IMG submission 204565) | Hardwood forest soil microbial communities from Morgan-Monroe State Forest, Indiana, United States - atmos_gasesAM3C_05 | ecosystem: Environmental > Terrestrial > Soil > Temperate forest... | reverse complement strand
GCTGATCCGATGCACCAGCCCCGGCTGATCCAGCGAATAGGTCTTCAACTTAAACGGCATCCCCTTCGGGGGGCCCCGGGCCCGGCGCGGGGGCGGCCCGGGGGGGGGGGGGGGGGCCGGGGGGGGTCGGCGGTCGGAGAAAGAGCCGCTCATTCCCGCGCTTCTGCTCACAATGCCGAGGCCGGCAATACATCGAGCCAATCGCCGGCTTCTGCTCCGACCCCCGACCCCCGACTCGCTACTCCCATGTTCTACGGCCTCGACCGCAATCTCGGCCGGGCCCAACCAGATCCGAATGTCACTTACGTCACGTCGCTCGCGGAAATCCCGCCCGCCCAGGCGCGGCTCATCATTAGTAATGAGCTGTTTGATGCGCTGCCGTTCGCGCGGGTGGTTCAGAGGGGGGAAGAACTGCACGAGCTGTGGGTCACGGAGCACGACGGTGTCCTCGACTGGACCGAGCATGAAGCCGATGCGCGATACGACGACTACTTCGCGGAACGAGGCATCGAGCTGGATGACGGGCAGTTCGCGGACGTTTCGCTCGAATGGTCCCCGATGTACGACGACCTTTGCCGGTTCGTGTCCCGAGGCCTGATCGTAACCTTTGATTATGGGCTGCCGCAGACGAAGCTGTTTCGCGGGCGGATGCGGCGCTTCGGAACGGCAGCGGCGTATTCGCAGCATCGCGTCAGCCGCGACCTCCTGATCAACCCAGGCGAGCAGGATCTGACGGCGCACATCAACTTCGACGACCTCCGCCTCACCGGCGAGCGGCAGCACTTCACCACACGCTTCTTCGATATCCAGGCGAAGTTTCTCCTCGCCCTCGGCGCGGCGGAGCACGAATTGCTGCAGCCGATCGGAGAGGCTGCTGTCGGGAGCGCCGAGGAGGGAATCGCGCTGCTGGATGCGCGCGAGGACGCGAAGCGGCTCATCCTTCCCGACGGGATCGGAGCCGAGATTCGGGTCCTGGTGCAGGAGCGGGGGATGGGGCACGACGACTGGTGTTTTCAGACGAAATTGTTCTGAGTCAAGGGGGTGGGGAGGAGAAGCACACGGCGTGTGCCGATCCAGCATTCGTGCGGGTTCTCCTCGCTCCCACACCCCACAACCCACTCCCTACTCCCCAAGGCTCAACGAATCATTGACTCCTGTCAGTCGCCGTTTACAATACCGCGGGCTTTCGACAGGAAAAAATGGCGAACTACTCAGTACTGCTGGTGGCTGCTCTCATCGTTATCTCGCTCCCGGTATTGACGTTGTTCATCATCACGCCGCTGGTCCGGGCCGCCGGTGGCGGCAAGGTCAAGCTGGAGCCGTACGAGTGCGGGATTCCGGCGACCTCCGAGGCGATCGACCACCGCTTCTCGGTCCGCTATTTCCTGATCGCCGTTCTCTTCATCGTCTTCGACGTCGAGACGGTTTTCCTCTTCCCCTGGGCGATCCGGTTCAAACAGCTCGGCTGGTTTGGCGCGATCGAGATGGCAGTGTTCCTGGCGATCCTGATCGTCGGGTATGTTTACGCGTGGAAGAGGAAGGTTCTTTCATGGGTCTGATCGAAAACCGCTTCGATCCAAACGTCCTCACCACCTCTGTCGACAAGTTTTTCAACTGGGCGCGCAAGTCGTCCCTTTGGCCGATGCAGTTCGGGCTGGCCTGCTGCGCGATCGAGATGATGGCCGTTCTCGACCCGCGTCACGACATGGCCCGCTTCGGCGCCGAGGTTTTTCGCGCTACGCCGCGGCAGGCCGACCTGATGATCGTCTCCGGCACCGTCACCGAGAAGATGGCGCCGATTGTCCGGCGACTCTGGGACCAGATGCCCGATCCGAAATGGGTCATCGCCATGGGCTCCTGCGCGACGTGCGGCGGTCCGTATGACACGTATGCGGTCACGCAGGGTGTCGATCGATTGATCCCGGTCGATGTCTACATTCCCGGTTGCCCGCCGCGTCCCGAGGCGTTGATCTGGGGGCTGATGGAGCTGCAAAAGAAGATCGAGAAGATGCACGTCATCCGCAAAGGCGGCGAGTCGTACGACTTCGCGCGCGCGGCGGTGCGGGACTCGCTGCGACCGGTACACGAAGGTCCGGCGTTGCGCGCGGAACAGGCGAAGGCTCAACTGAAGCAGGCGCCGATCTCCGGCATCAAGCGGACGCCAATCGAAGAGAAGAAACCGAAGGCTGCTGCGGCGCCTGCGGCCACGCCGGCTGCTTCCGAAGCGGCCGAGACCGCTCCAACACTCAGCGAGACTCCCGAAGCCGACGAGATCGAGAACTGATTCCCAGACATGACTGACGTTCCTGAACAGCCATCTGCGACTGCGCCTAAACCGGCCGCTCCTGCGAAGCCGGTGGGGCGCAGCATCGACGAGATCAAGCGCGATCCGCTCGTGGCGCGCGCCTGCGAGCGTGCGGGCGATGCCATCATTTCCGCGAAAGAGTTCGCGGGCGAGATCTCGCTGACCGTCGACCGCGAGCGCATCGTCGAGGTGGCCAAAGCCTTTCGCGACGATGGCTTCAACTACCTCGTCGATCTCGCTGGCGTCGACTATTCGAGTTATCCGAACTGGACCGGCGACCGCTTCGGCGTCTCGTACATGCTTTACTCGTTCTCGAAGAACAATCGCGTGCGGTTGAAGGTCACGACCGACGAGAACACTCCGATCCCCTCCGTCACCTCGGTCTGGAAGACCGCGAACTGGCATGAGCGCGAGACGTTCGACATGCTCGGCCTGATCTTCGATGGCCACCCGAATCTCGAGCGCATCCTGATGTGGGATGGATTCAACGGCCATCCGTTGCGCAAAGACTTCCCCATTCGCGGCATCGACACCGGGGCACGCATCTACCCCGAGGTTTTTCCGGAGGGCGGCGGACCAAAGGCGGGATCGACCGGCAAGGATGTGAAAGATGTCAACATCTACAAAGGCGAGTGGCCGCACTACGGCACCTGGCCTGTCGCGGAGATCGCGGCCCGCGCAGCGGAAGGCGGGATGCCGCCGGCACCTGAGCTTGCGGGCGTCGTCGCCGACACGGCGCAGCCGACCGAGGACGCACCGTGGCACGATCCGGAAAAGGCGTTGAATGAGCGGATGGAGCTGGCCAAAGCCGGCAGCCTGAAAGACAAGCTCTTCGCCGCGATGGCGCAGACCGATTGCACCGCCTGCGGCTGGGATTGCGAAGGCTACGCGGCCGCGCTGGCGTCCGGCGAAACAACGGACATCACGCTCTGCGTGCCCGGCGAAGACGAGACAGAATCGATGCTGAAGCAGTTGATGGCGGGGAAGGCATAAAGACCGATGTTTGACGTACACGAAATGGAAGTCAATTTCGGTCCCCAGCACCCGTCGACGCACGGCGTGCTGCGGGTGATCCTGAAGATCGACGGCGAGCGGATCATCGACGCCAAGCCGATCATCGGCTATCTCCATCGCGGGACCGAAAAGCTCTTCGAGAACATGTCGTATCCGATGTGCATCCCGCACACGGACCGCATGGATTACGTCGCCTCCGCCACCAACAACCTCGGCTTCGTCGAGGCGGTCGAGAAGCTGATGGGGATCACGAAGCAGATCCCGAAGCGCGCCCAGCTCATGCGGGTCATGCTCAGCGAGTTGCAGCGGCTCTCTTCGCATCTCCTCTGGCTGGCCACGCACGCGATCGACATCGGCGCGATGACCCCGTTCTTCTATTGCTTCCGCGAACGCGAACAGATCCTCGACCTGTTCGAAGAGTATTGCGGCGCGCGCCTGACGCTGAATTGCATGCGCATCGGTGGGATGCCTGACGATCTGCCGCCGGGCTGGCTCGACGATGTGGAAGCATTCGTCGATAAGTTCGACGCCGCGATCGACGAATACGAATCTCTGCTGACCAACAACCGCATCTGGAAGAAGCGCACCGTCGGCATCGGCGTGATCTCGCCGGAAGAGGCCATCGACTGGGGCATCACTGGCCCGCCGTTGCGCGGATCGGGCGTCGAATGGGATCTCCGCCGCGCGCAGCCCTACGAGTGCTATCCCGAGCTTCAGTTTGAAATCCCCATCGGTAAGAACGGCGACACCTACGACCGCTACCTAGTCCGGATGGAAGAGATGCGGCAGTCGAACTGGATCCTCAAGCAGTGCATCCCGCTCGTGAAGGCCACGCCGGCCGGCGACATCAAAGCGAAGATATCGAAAGTGGTCCGGCCTCCCGAGGGGGAGGTGTATCACTCGATCGAATCGCCGAAAGGGGAGCTGGGCTACTACATCATCGCGGACGGAAAGACGCAGATGGCGTACCGCTGCCACGTGCGGCCGCCATCGTTCGTGAATCTGCAGGCGCTGCCGGCGATGGCGAAAGGACACCTCGTCTCGGATCTGGTGGCGTTGATCGGGACGATTGATATTGTTCTGGGCGAGGTGGACCGGTGATTCAAAAAGCGTTTCACCACAGAGACACAGAGGACACAGAGAAAACCCTCTGTGCTCTCTGTGTCTCTGTGGTTCATCGTTCTTCCGGAGGTGCGCGATGACTCAGGACCTCCTCATGCGCTACCTCATCTGGCCTCTGGTCAAGTTCCTGGTCGCCTTCATCATCGTGCAGGTGATCGTGGCGGCGATGAACTACATCGAGCGCCGCCTCCTCGGGTTAATGCAGGCGCGGCTGGGACCGAATCGCGTCGGCAACGAAGTCTTCGAGAAGATCACACCGCGCAGTCTGCACCGCTTCATTCCGGGCGGGCTGCTGCAGATCATCGCCGACCCGATCAAGTTCCTCCTCAAGGAAGACATCGTCCCATCGAGCTCCGAGAAAGTGGCCTACTTCCTCGGGCCGATGCTGCCGCTGATCCCGGCGTTTCTGGTCTTCTGCCTCATCCCGTACGGCCCGCCGCCTACCTTCGTCGTGACGCATGTGAACGTCGGCCTGCTGCTGATTCTGGCGCTGACCTCGACCGGCGTCTACGGCATCATCCTCGGCGGCTGGGCGTCGAACAACAAGTACTCGCTCATGGGCGGGCTCCGCTCGGCCGCGCAGATGGTGTCGTACGAAGTTCCCTTCGGCCTCTCGATCGTCGGCGTGCTGATGCTCTGCGGCAGCTTCGATCTTGTCCGCATCATCAACTACCAGGCGGATCACATCTGGAACCTCTTTCCGCAGCTCATCGCCGCCTTCATCTTCCTCGTGGCGATGAACGCGGAGAACAACCGCACGCCGTTCGACTTGCCGGAAGCGGAGTCCGAGCTCGTGGCCGGCTATCACACCGAGTACTCGGCGATGAAGTTCGCCTTCTTCATGCTCGCCGAATACTCGTCGATGATCGTCAATTGCTGTCTCATGGTCAGTCTTTTCATGGGTGGCTGGACGCTGGCGATCAACGGCTACGGCCTGACGACCGGTGTTCTGCGCGGTTGGGGCCTGGCCGGCGGCATCCTGGGCGCGGTGATCTTCATCAGCAAAGTGATGCTCTTCATGCTGATGTACATCTGGTTCCGGGCCACGTTCCCCCGCTTCCGCTTCGATCAGCTCATGGACCTCGGGTGGAAGTGGATGATTCCGCTGGCACTGGCGAACATCGCCGTGACCGCGGTCGTCGTGCTCCTCGGCCTACAGTTCAATTTCCAGGGAGAAGTCGTCCTCTCGATCGCCGGAGCGGCGATCATTGCGTTCACGTTGTTCCTGCTGCTCCGGCCGCGCGCAAAGGTGATCCATGCACGTCGAGTATCAGAAGCCTAGATGGACCGATAAGTTTCTGCTCCTCGACATGCTCGAGGGGTTGAAGACGACTCTTCGCGAGTTGTTCAAGCCGAAGGTGACGATTCGTTATCCGGAAGAGCGGCTCGAGCCGGCGAATCGCTTCCGAGGAATGTTCAAGTTCTCGTTCGACCGCTGCATCGCCTGCAAACTCTGCGCGCTGGCCTGTCCCATCGACATCATCTACATCGACGTCCACGACGAACAGCGTGAGATCGACGGCAAGATGAAGAAGCTCAAAGTCCTCGACCGCTACGACATCGACGTCAAGCGCTGCATGTTCTGCGCGCTCTGCGAAGAGGCCTGCCCGACCAAGCCGAAGTCGATCTGGCTGACCACGAAGACGTACGAACTGGCCAGCTACGACCGCAAGGATCTCTACTTCAACATGCAGCAGCTCGAGTATTGGGAAGGACGGCCGGAGTACGCCGGTCTGCCCGCCGACGAGCCGGAGCCGAAACAGATCGAGGGAGGGATGCCTTGAGTCCTGCCCTGGTCGTTTTTCTGGTGATCGGTACGATCGCGGTTGCGTCGTCGATCCTCGTCGTGGCGATGCGCAACCCGGTTCACTCGGCGCTCTTCCTGCTGCTGACGTTTCTCTGCGTGGCCATTCTCTTCGTGATGAAGGGAGCGGAGTTCGTCGGCGCCGTGCAGGTGCTCGTCTACGCCGGCGGCATCATGGTGCTCTTTCTCTTCGTCGTGATGCTGATCAACGTCCGGCATCTGCCCGATGAACGGGTCCTCTCGAACTTCTGGAAGGGCGGGCTGCTCGTCGGTCTGGCCGTGTTCCTCCTTTTCTTCACGATGGTCCGCCCGGGTGTCTTTCACGATCCCGCAGCCAGCGATCAGGCGCTGCGGACGACGTACACCTACCGTCATCGCAAAGTGCATCAGCCGGACGGAGCGGTCGTTCGCAAGCTCATTCGCCGCGGGAAAGTCGTCGGCAACTCCGAGGCGGTAGGCATGGCGCTGTACACCGACTATCTCGTTCCGTTCGAGGTGGCCTCGCTCTTCCTGCTCGTGGCCATGATCGGCGCGATCGTCATCGGAAAACGTGAGCTCTCCGCGATCGAGGAAGAGAACATCCCCGCCTACATGCTCGAGCGCAGCGAGACGGAGCACGAGGTGAAGGAGGCCATGAGTGCTTGAAGCAGTGCCGACCACCGAAGCCTATCTGATGCTTTCGGGGACGCTCTTCGCCATCGGTCTCGTCGGCGTGATCATTCGCCGCAACATGATCACCGTGCTGATGGCGGTTGAGCTGATGATGAACGCCGTCAACATCAACCTCGTCGCCTTCTCGCACCGCTTCGCGTCGCTGGAAGGGCAGATCTTCACGATCTTCATCATCACCGTCGCAGCAGGGGAGGCCGCGGTCGGTCTGGCCATCATCATCCAGTTGTACCGCCTTAAGAGCACGATCAACGTCGACGAAGCGAGGGAGTTGAATGGTTAACGCAACCATCCTGCTTCTGATCCCGCTCCTCCCCGCGCTCGGCGCGTTGATCAATGGGCTGCGCGCGTCGGCGTCGCCGCATACGCCGAAGAATCGCGCGGTCACGAATGTGATCGCACTCGGCTCGACGGGGCTCTCGGCGATCCTCGCCGCTTGGACCGTGATCGTCTACGTTGGCGGCAATACCTCGGCGGCGTTCCAGCACGCCTACTACACATGGATCCCGGCGGGACTCGGCCACGCCGCTGGCAACACGATTGCCAGTTTCGCGGTCGACTTTGCCTTCCGCATCGACACGCTCTCGTGCACGATGCTCCTCATCGTCACGTGGGTCGGCTTTCTGATCCACGTCTACGCCACCGGCTACATGGCGCACGAAGAGGGCTACACGCGCTTCTTCACCTACCTCAATCTCTTCATGTTCATGATGTTGCTCCTCGTGCTCGGGGCGAACTACATGGTCATGTTCGTCGGGTGGGAAGGGGTCGGTCTCTGCTCGTATCTGCTGATCGGCTTCTACTACGACAAGAACTTCGCCGCGGACGCGGGAAAGAAGGCCTTCGTCGCCAACCGCATCGGCGACTTCGGCTTCATCCTCGGCGTCTTTCTCATCTTTAACACCTTCGGCACCGCCGACTTCGGTAAAGTCTTCGCGCTCGCCAGCGCGCACCCGCAGGCGTACGCGGGAATCGCCACCACGATCTGCCTGCTCCTCTTCGTCGGAGCGTGCGGTAAGTCAGCGCAGATCCCGTTGTATGTGTGGCTGCCCGACGCCATGGCCGGACCGACGCCTGTCTCCGCCCTCATTCACGCCGCGACGATGGTCACCGCAGGCGTTTACATGGTGGTCCGTTCCAACGTTCTCTTCCGGCTGTCACCCGATGCGATGCTGGTCGTAGCAACTATCGGCGCGGTCACGGCGATCTTCGCCGCAACCATCGGCATCGCCCAGAACGACATCAAGAAAGTCCTCGCCTACTCGACCGTCTCGCAGCTTGGCTTCATGTTCCTCGCTGCCGGCGTCGGCGCGTTCACCGCGGCCATCTTCCACGTGATGACGCACGCGTTCTTCAAAGCCTGTCTCTTCCTCGGCGCCGGATCAGTCATTCACGGCTGCGGCGGCGAGCAGGACATGCGCAAGATGGGCGGCCTGCGCAAGTACATGCCGAAGACGCGCATGACGATGCTGATCGCGTGCATCGCCATCGCAGGATTCCCGCCGCTGGCCGGCTTCTTCTCGAAGGACGAGATCCTGGCCACGACCTACGAGCATCACGGCTTCCTCTACTTCCTCGGCATGGTCGCCGCGACCTGCACAGCCTTCTACATGTTCCGCCTCTACTTCATGACGTTCTCCGGCGACTACCGTGCCGCGGGTGTCGTGGGTCATCCCGAGTCCGAACCGGAGCACGCCGGCCACGACGTCATCCCCGGCTCGTTGCATCTCGATGATGGCGACGTGCACTCCGACAAAGCGCACGGGCATCACGCCGAGGCGCACATGCCGCATGAGTCGCCGTGGAGTATGACCGGAGTCCTTTGGATCCTGGCGATTCTCGCGGTAATCGGTGGCATCGTCGGCGTCCCGCAGATGCTCGGAGGGACACACCCGACGATCTTCCAGCGCTGGCTTTTGCCCGTTCTTTTGCCGCTTGGCGGCGAGCACTTCGAGTTCGCCGAGGCCAACCGGATGCAGGAAGCGATACTCATTGCCTCGTCGGTCGTCGTGGCGTTCCTCGGATGGCTGCTGGCCTACGTCCTTTACAAGAAGGATGCTGCGTTCGCGCGGGCCACGCGAATGGCGACAAGGTTCGCTTTCCTTCACCGCCTGCTCGAGAACAAGTACTACGTCGACGAGTTCTACAACTTCGTCTTCGTCGGCGGAACGCTGGCGTTCAGCCGGGCGCTGTCGTGGTTCGATGCGAACATCGTCGATGGCATCGTCAATGGTGTGCGCAATCTCACGGTCGTCGCGCTCGGCCACGGCTCGTGGCTCTTCGATCGTTACATCGTCGATGGCGCCGTCAACGGAGTCGGTTTCAGCGCGCGCGGCGGCTCGCGTTTCTTCCGAAGGATGCAGAGCGGATTCGTCCAGAACTATGCGCTGGTGATGGGCGGTGGCATCGTCCTCATCGCCGCGGTCTATTTGTTTACGAAACCATGAAGAGGCAGAGATCAGAGATGAGAGACCAGAGATCAGGGCGCAACCAGACCGTCTCCTGATCTCTGATCTCTAATCTCTGATTCTTCGGAGAAAAGGTCTTTTTGTTCACGAAACTATGAGGGGGAGAAGAGATCAGAGATGAGAGATCAGAGATCAGGATGCCGTCCGGGTTCCTGATCTCTGATCTCTAGTCACTGATCTCTCCACAGAAGATGGGCATTCTCAACATCGTCACGTACATCCCGCTGATCGGCGCGGTCCTCATTCTCTTGTTTCTCCCGAAAGAGAATGGCAAGGCTATCCGCTATACGGCCACGTTCGTTGCCGTTGCCGACTTCATCGCCTCGCTCTACCTCTGGTTCAACTTCGATCCGAAAGGGACCGGCGACGGGATGTGGCAGTTCCGCTTCATCCACTCCTGGATCCCTTCGCTGAACGTCAAGTACGACTTCGGCATCGACGGCATCTCGCTCTTGCTCATCCTGCTGACGACGTTCATGGGCATCATCGCCGTCGTCTCCTCCTTCGCCGCCATCGATCACCGGCAGAAGGAGTACTACATCCTGCTGCTCCTGCTGCAGACGGGGATGATCGGTACCTTCTGCGCGCTCGACTTCTTCCTCTTCTACGTCTTCTGGGAAATCATGCTCGTGCCGATGTACTTCATCATCGGCATCTGGGGCGGCCCGCGAAAGCTCTACGCCGCGATCAAGTTCTTCCTCTACACGCTCTCCGGATCGGTGGTGATGCTGCTGTCGATCCTGGCGCTCTACTTCTTCAACTCCGACGGCATCCCGTTCCTCAACATCAAAGGACTCGGCAACGCGGCGACGTTCTCGGTGTTGCAGTACCACAAGATCGGACACCTCATCCCGCCGACGCTGCAGTTCTGGATCTTTCTCGGCTTCTTCCTCGGCTTCGCCATCAAGGTCCCGATGTTCCCCTTCCATACGTGGCTGCCTGACGCGCACGTCGAAGCTCCGACGGCAGGCTCGATCATCCTCGCGGCTGTTCTTCTGAAGATGGGCACCTACGGTTTCGTGCGCTTCGCGCTTCCCATCCTGCCGGACGGTACGAAGCAGTGGCTGCCGTGGGTGGTCGCGCTGTCGATCATCGGCATCATCTACGGCGCACTCGTGTCGCTCGTGCAGAAGGACATGAAGAAGCTCGTCGCCTATTCATCCGTCTCGCACCTCGGCTTCGTCATGCTGGGGATGTTCGCCCTCAATCCGATGGGCCTAAAAGGCTCCGTGATTCAGATGATCAACCACGGCATCTCGACCGGCGCGCTCTTCCTTCTCGTCGGCATCATTTACGAACGGCGCCACACGAGGATGATCGCGGAGTATGGCGGGCTGGCGAAGGTGATGCCGGTGTACGCGACGCTCTTCCTGATCGCCGCGCTTTCCTCGATGGGATTGCCGGCACTCAACGGCTTCGTCGGTGAGTTCACGATCCTTCTCGGGGCAGCCAATCGCTCCATCGTCTGGGCGTCGTTCGCCTCGGTCGGCATCGTACTCGGCGCCGCGTACCTGCTCTGGCTCTATCAGCGGGTCTTCTGGGGTCCGCTCGACAACCCTGCGAACAAGAGTCTTCTCGACGTCAACAAGCGCGAGCTCGGCCTGCTCCTTTCGCTGGTCGTGCTCATGGTCTGGATCGGAATCAAGCCCGGCATCTTCTTCGACATCATCGAAGAGCCGGTCAACTATGTCGTGCGCAAGGTCGATCCGACCTACTTTGCGAAACAGCCGCTGGTGTATCCGCCGGCGACACCTGTTGCGGTGACTGCGGTCGAGACCAGCCGATGAACTGGAACGATATGATCTACATTCTGCCGGAGGTCATCCTGACCATCGGCGCCTCGGTCATGCTGCTCGTGCCGGTAACGGGCGGACGCGGCGCGAGGCTTTCGGCGAAGTGGATGATGATCGTCCTGCTCGCCGTCACCGCGGGTACCCTCATCTACTGCTCGCACGCCGTCGAGAACATCGATCAATCCCGCCAGCTCCAGGCGATGTTCGCGCTCGACGGATTCTCGATCTTTTTCAAGCTCCTGTTCATCGGCGCCATCGCCATGCTGGTGATGCTCTCCGAAGACTTTCTTGCCGAGGGGAAGTACTCGCCGTGGGAGTATTACTCGCTGCTCGGTTTCGCCCTCTGCGGCATGATGTTCATGGCCTCGGGCGTCCACCTCATCACAATCTACATCGGACTCGAGCTGCTTTCACTCTCCAGCTACATCCTGGCTGGCTTCTACAAGAGCGAGCTGAAGTCGACCGAGGCGGCGATGAAGTACTTCATCCTCGGCGCCGTCAGCTCCGCGATTCTGCTCTACGGAATCTCGCTGATCTACGGCGTCTGCGGATCGCTCAATCTGCTCGAAATCGCCGCAGCCATGTCGACGATCGTCACGAACGACGCGCTGATGTTCGGCATCATGCTGCTCGGCGCGGGACTCTGTTTCAAGATCGCGGCCGTCCCGTTCCATGTGTGGACTCCGGACGTCTATGAGGGCGCGCCGACGCCCATCGCGGCATTCCTCTCCACCGGTTCCAAGGCCGCCGCCTTCGCCATCTTTGCGCGCATCTTTTACACCGGCCTGCACGATTTTCACGTCGAGTGGAACTACGTTCTGGCCACGATCTCCGCGCTATCGATGATCATCGGCAACCTTGCCGCGATCACGCAGGACAACGTCAAACGGATGCTCGGCTACTCGTCGATCGCGCATGCCGGCTACGTATTGCTCGGAGTGATCTCGCTCAACGCGCTCGGCCTTCGCGGGATCCTCGTGTACTCCGTCGTCTACGTCTTCGCCAACCTCGGTATCTGGGCGACCGTGCTCATGTTGCGGCGTCACCAATACGCCGGTGAGCGCGTCGATGATTTCGAGGGGCTCAGCAAACGCGCGCCGCTTTGGGCGTTTGCGATGGTCATCTTCCTTCTCTCGCTGGGGGGCATTCCCCCGACGGCGGGCTTCATCGGCAAGTACTTCCTCTTTGCCGCGGCCGTGCAGGCCGGCTTCGGCTGGCTCGCCGTCATCGCCGTGCTCATGTCCGCGGTGTCGATGTTCTACTACCTCCGCCTCGTCGTCGCGATGTATCTGCGCGAGGGAGTGGAAGCGGAGTTCGCGATCACGACGCCGCTCCGCATCGTGGCCGGGATCTGCCTCATCGTGACGCTGGCTCTCGGCATCGTACCGTCGTCATTGATCGATCAGGCCGTGCTCTCTTCGAGCCACGTCGCCGCGCACGCGGCGCTCACGCCCCATGCCGGACGATAAGGACAGCGACAGCGGAAAGAAGATCCGCCAGAACGAAACCCTGCTCGAGGCGTCGTCGATCGGTCTCATGTTCCCCATCGCCATCGGACTCGGATATGTCTGGGGATGGGGGATGGACAAGTTCTTTCACACCAGCCCGTGGCTGACATGGATCTTTACCGGATTCGGCGTCATCGCCGCGTTCATCAACCTTTTCCGGATCGGTTTGCGGAATGACGACGGCTCTTCAGGATGATCCTCCCGCGGTCGTGCTCGGGCGCATCCGCCGCATCGCGCTGGCCGCGTGCGGCGTCTTCGCCATCCCCGTTCTGGTGCTGTTGGGGTGGCGTGGATTGATCGGATTGACTTGCAGTGGTCTCGTAACTATGATCAATTTCCTTTGGTTGGAGGAGATCGTCGAGACTCTGCTCCAGCCAGCGCAGCATCGGCATCTCGGGAGAGTGACAATCCGTACGTTGTCTCGCTTCGCTCTCGTCGGTGCGGCGCTTTTGGTCACAATCTTCGTAGCTCGCGTCAATGCTGCAAGTGTGTTGCTGGGGTTCTCGATTGTGGTGGTGGGAATCATGGGTGAAGCTGTGTACTCGACAGTCCGAAGCTTCACCCGATAGAGGTCGATGGAACACGAAAGCTCAATTCTGTACGCGCCGTTCAATACGCTGTGGCACAGCGTCCAGCACCGCTTTGCCTGGGATGTGCCGGATCATGTGATCATGGCGCTGCTCGTCCTGACGATCAGCTGCGTCCTCTTTCCGCTGATGTCGCGGAGGATCAGCCGCGAGAATCCCAGCCACTTCCAGCAGTTGCTCGAGCTCGTCGTCGGCGGTCTTCGCGACCTGCTGCGCGACATCATCGGGCATGAAGGCGACCGTCACCTGTACATCATCGGCAGTTTCGCGGTGTTCATTTTCCTATCGAACATCTTCGCGCTCTTCTTCTTTCTTCAACCGCCGACGAGCAATCCGAACACGACGTTCGGCCTCGCGCTCTGCGCCTTCGTCTACTACAACTACCAGGGCATCAAGACGCAGGGCATCGTGCACTACCTGAAGCACTTCATGGGACCGATGCTGATCCTGGCGCCGCTGATGATCCCCATCGAGATCATCGGACATCTGGCGCGCATCCTGTCGCTCGGGATGCGCTTGTTCGGCAACATCTTCGGCGAGCATGCCGCCACCGGCATCTTCATGGGGATGCTGCCCTTCGTTCTTCCATGGCCGATGATGGGCCTGGGCATCTTCGGGGCCTTCCTGCAGACCTTCGTCTTCATCATGCTGACGATGGTCTACATCGGTGGAGCAACCGTGGTGGAAGAGCACTGATACGCAAATTGACTGTAACGACATCTACAGAACGTAACGAGATTTCAGGAAAGGAGAAAATGAAATGAGCAAGTTCAAACCCGTCATGATGGCGCTGTCCACGGTGCTGATCGCCGGTGCCGTGTTCGCGCAGGATACGGCCGCAACGACTGGCCCCACAGGCGTGCGTTGGGGTGTTCTGGCCGCGGCATTCGTTCTCGGGATCGCAGCAGCAGCGGGCGCCATCGGTCAGGGCCGCGCCATTGCCGCTTCGGTCGAGGGCATCGCCCGCAACCCGGGCGCGGCCGGCGCGATCCGCTTGTCGATGATCATCGGTCTCGCCCTCATCGAGTCGCTGGTCATCTACGCGCTGGTCATCGCGTTCCTCGCGTACAAGCTGTAGCCTCGATCACCCGCGTGCAGGGAAAGGCCCGGCGGATGACCCGCCGGGCTTTTGTGTTTGCGGATCAGACGCGCGGTTTCGCCTTCGCCACCGAGGCGATGACCCCGATGCCCACCAGCGCCAGCGCGCCGATGCCAATCCAGATGTTCGGCACATGCAGCTTGTAGGCTGCAATCGCCAGCGCCGCGATCAGAATGACCCAGCCTACGAACGAAAGATTGAACCAGTTCACGGAGTACCTCCGGGACGATGCTCAGCAATGGCGGTGCCGGAACGCTGCGGCGGATGAGAAGGGTGGGGTGGACTCTGCGAGGATGTGGACACCACGCCTGATCCGAGGCGCGTCCCTGCGCCCGTCGATGCCTGGCTCGCATCTGCCGCGGGACTCCCGAAAACACGAAGAGCCGGCGAACGTCGCCGGCTCTTCGTATCGTGGATCGTGCGTGAGGATTGCTACTGCGTGCTCACCATCTTATCGAGCGCCATGAGGGCCACCTCGGCAGTGAGCTTGTTGTCGGTACCGATCGACTTGACGTCGCTCCACGCGCCGTTGACGTAGGTGATGTAGTTGAGCGAGGTGTCTCCCGCGTTGGCGAACGCGAGACGGTCGCCGCGCTCGATGACGCTGATCGGCCCCTTCCAGTTGGAGCTGAAGCTGGGTGGCGCCGCGAGGCTCATAGGCGGCTTCCCACCGCCAGGTCCGCCACCGTTGATGCCGCCCGGGATGTGAATGCGAACATCGGCGATCGGGTGGAGTGTCACGGCGTGCAGCGAATTGTTCTTCGTATCGCCGAAGACGACATCGACGGTGCTCTGCATGGGCGAGCTGACGATGGCGGGATGACGGAGGATCTCTGCATTGAACTTCGAGTCAACAGCGTTGAAGGGGTCGCTGTCGGCGGGAACGAAGTCTTCGAGCGAATGAATCTCGACCGAAGACTGGGACAGGGTGCCGTTCTCGATGGGGAGCATCGCGTAGCGTGCTTCTGCGCTGCTACCGGTCTCATCCCACCAGACAGCGTGAAGCAACAGCGCCGGCGCGTCAGCGTATGTGCCATCCTTCTGAAGCTGTGACACTCGGCGGGTGATGCCGAGGCGCAAGTTCGTTCGGATGTGAGTTGCTTGATTGTCTATCGAAACCGCGGGATGCCACTTGCCGTCGCGATAGGAGGCGAGAAGCAGTTCGCTCGACGTTCCGTTCTGCATGTGGGTCCAAAGGACGAAGAGTGTCTTCGAATCCGCGTCATACGCGAGAGTGCTGCCGAAGTGGTACCCGGCCAACACCGATTCAGGGACCAACATGTACTGCGGGGCTTCTGAGCCGTTCTGAATCGACAACTCGAGGATATTCGTGGCCGCGACGCCCGACGACGATGACGGAATCCCTTGGTCGACTGTGTAGACCGTCCCGTCGGGGGTGACGAGAACGTCGCGGTCCGCAACCTGAGCGATGGCGGCCGTAGCGAACAACGCGAGGGCGAAGGAGACCAGGAAGCGTTTCATAGTTTTAGGTTGATCATCGACCGAAGGTCGATCGCAAACAAAAGACTCTTCATATTACGGAACTGCGGGTAGAAGCGCGCTAGTTCTTCGAAGTGATATTCAGCCGCGTCGAGATCGTCTGATTTGTAGGCGGCTTCGCCGAGGAGGTAATGAGCATTGCGAACTTGACGTGGCTCGCAGGCTAAATCGAGGGAGATTTCCCCGTAGCGGCGAGCCGTTTCATACTGCTGGAGGTCAAGATAGCCGTAGCAGAGATCGACATACGTGTCACACTTCAGGTGCGGTGACGGGATCTCATCGATCACGCTGTGGAGAAGACGAAGCCCCTCCTTCGTCTCGCCGTTGATCAAGTTGGTGTATCCGAGGTTGGCGATGATGGCCACACGGCTGAACGAAGTATCCGTGCCGTCGCTGACCTCGTCCACGCAGGCCAGAGCTTGCTCGAAGCATTCGATTGCCTTCGAAAACTGGGAGTCGGTCTGATAGACGAGGCCGAACTCGTTCAGCGCTCTGAGTTTCCAGATGGACTGGCTGGCGTCGTTCGCGGCATCAAGGGCGATCTGTCCGTAGAAGATGGCTCTCTTGGTCTCGTTCAAGAGACTGTGTTTGTACATGAGGGCGTAGGCGGTCAGGAACGTGTGACGCGCGTTGCGCCGGCGCATCAGGATCATCGGCAAAGCCTGCACTTCGGGCCCGCCGCGATGCACAGCAATCAACGTCTCTGCTTTGTTGATCGTGATGAGCTCACGAACTTCTTCGTCCCTTGCCAGACCGAGCGCCTCGTCGTAGAGCGCGATCGCTTCGTCTAGCTCTTCCGAGCGCACTTTTGCCAGAGCCTGCTGGCGCAACTCCTCGATCCGGCTGTTTAGCTCAGACATCGTCACCCTCGCTCTCCCCACTGTCTGAATCCCACGAGCCGTCTTCTTCCTGCGCGCGCTTGAACTCGATGAAGCTTTCCACTTCCTTCTGCGCGGTTGGGCTGAGGCTCCGGTATTTTTGCACCACGGTCTCGGTGCGCGCGCCCTCGTCGAAGAAGTCTCCGATGCTCAAATCGAACGTCCCCAGGATTTTCAACAGCGTATCGAGGCCGACTTTGTACTCTCCCTGTTCCATCCGGGAGAGGTCTGACTGATGCACGCCGATCCGATCGGCAAGCTCCACCTGCGTCAGCTTTCGCTGACGGCGAAGTTGCCGGATCTTGCGTCCGACGAGCTCAAGTTGTGCTGGCTTATTCATCGGGGGTTCCGTTGACTTTTATGCTGCGGAGACCATAAACTTCGAGCAATCTACGGACTTGCTGCCCGGCTGTCAAGTCCAGAGGGTCCCCAAAAACGTACAAAAATGTCCACCTCCTCCGGGAGCTCGTAAAGAGAGACTTTCACGCGCGCTTCACCGGCTCGGCGCTTGGCATCCTGTGGGCTGTGCTGCAGCCCCTCAGTCTCGTCACTCTTTATTGGTTCGTTTTCACGTACATGTTCAGCCGAGGACCGGCGGCGGACAACAAGAACTACATCGACTTTCTGATCGCGGGGCTTCTGCCGTGGCTCGGTCTGAATGAGGGCGTCATCCGTTCGACCACGAGCATCGTCGAAAACGCGCCGATGGTGCGGCGTCTGGCGTTTCGCAGCGAACTGCTCGTCCTCGTGCCCCACGCCTCGGCCATGATCTTCGAGGCGATTGCACTGGCTCTCTTCGGCGGTCTTCTTCTTCTTCGGGGCATGCCGATGCGGCTTGTGTGGTTGCTGCCGTTCGCTCTCATCGTCCAATTCGCGCTCCAGGTCGGGTTGGGCTGGATCCTCGCGGCGAGCTACGTTTTTTTTCGCGACTTGATGCCCATTCTCGGATTCGTCATGTCCATCGTCTTTTATCTCAGCCCGATCTTGTATCCCGCGGCCGGGCGCTTCGAGCGCTACTTTTTGTGGAATCCGATGACGCCACTCGTCGGTTTGTTCCGGAGCGCCATGCTGTCTGCGGCGTTACCTGCGGCAAGTTCGATCGTATACCTTCTAGCCGTCGCCGCCGCGACGTTCACGGGTGGACTGCTGTTCTTCCGTCGCGCTCAGGGAACGCTGGCCGATCTGATCTGACTGATTTCGCGAATAATCCAACCAGGAGAGACGAATGTTCGATAGGAAGTTCACCCTTGCAATTTGTGTGGCCGCGGCGCTGATGCCGGCGGCGTTCGCTCAAACGCCCGCCAAGCCGGGGACGGTGCCGCAGCCGTCAGCCGCGGAATCCAGCCAAACGGTTCCCGACGGCGGCATGCCGGCATGGATCAAACCGGAGACGCCGCAGCAGCGCAACGACCGTGTGGGGACACACCCCGATCCTGGGATCAATCCCGATCCGGCGACGCATTATTGGCGCTACGGCAAGCCCTACCACATTGAAAAATACGATCGAAAGTGGGCGGCCTACGACCGCGAGGAAGGCACCGTCCGTCCGATGTCGAATGTGAATTTCGCGTTCGAGATTTACCAGCAGAACGAGAAGTACGTATGGGTATGGATCGCCGATCCCGACCCGCAGGAAGCGCTGCAGCCGGTCACGCCCGTGCAGAGCTCGCGGTACAGCGAGTCTGACCTCAAGTTTTTCAATGTTCTCAGGCCGCAGTTCTTTCCGCTCGACCCGCCGAAGAACGACCGGACCATTCGTTTCGAAGAGTCCTCTGATGGTCTGCCGCAAGCAGGTTCCTTCCGGAACTCAATGGCCATCGCCGACATGAACGAGGATGGGTTCCCCGACATCGTCCTTCCGCCGCAGCGCGGCGGTGGCGACAAGCTGCCAGCCATCTACCTCGGCGATGGTAAGGGTCACTGGAAAGGTTGGGCGGCGACCGTGCCTCATGCGCTCGATTATGGGAGCGTCGTCGTTGCTGATTTCAATAAAGACGGTCACATGGATATGGCCTTCAGCGTCCACCTCACCGGCGTCTTCGTGTTCATGGGGGATGGCAAAGGACACTTCACCGAAGTTTTCGAGGGATTGCCTCACGACTTTCCGACGCGCCGCCTCGTCGTCGCGGACGTCAATCACGATGGTTACCCTGACTTGGTGGCGATCACCGAGGGGCCCACGGCGGGCGAGATCCCGGGAGTCCCGCGGGGGCCGCTCATCGCGTTGATCAACAAGAACAAGGGGAAGTCGTGGCAAGTCGAAAACATCGTGCCACCGGGCGTGAAGACTGGCGCAGACTGGCTTTCCGCCGGTCAGTTCAACGAAGCCGGGCGAACGGACTTCGTTCTCGGCAGCATCTATCTCGGCGGCCGGGACATCTTCTATCTCAGCAAAGGCTCGAACGAATGGGCCGTACTTGAAAACGTCCAATCCCGAGATCTCATCCCCTGGGGCGCCTACTTCTATGCCAATGCCGCGGGAAAGATCACATCCACGAAGCGGGATGACGCGATCATCAGCTACGTTCGCTCCTGGCCGTCCGATCTCGACCCGAATGTCATCGCACGGCCGCCCCTGACGGAGACGACGGCGATCGACCGTGTTTCGTTTGCAAAGGATGGCACTGCGACCCGTTATCCCATCGTGCGTTGGGGCGGCCTCAGGCCCGTGACGGGACTCGCGCTCGCCGACGTTGACGGCGATGGCAATCTCGACATTGTCTATGCGCAGGCCACGGACCAGGAACTGGTGATCCTTCTCGGCGACGGCAAGGGTGGGTTCACGCGCGCGAATACCGAGGGTATCAAGCTGCTCGGACTCCCGTTCTATGACCTCAAAGTGGTCGACGTGAACGGTGATGGGAAACCGGATGTCATCGTCATGTACGAGTCGGGCGCCGGCACGAACGCGGCACGTTCGGCAGGACTCACGGCGCCCACGCTCGGAGGTCAAAGCGGCTCGGTGCATGTCTTTCTCAACCGCGGGTTTTCGAAGACTGAGACGCAGGTTCGGAAACCGTCGAAGTAATGAAGTAAGATCGAAAGTGCACGAAGTGTTTCGAGCCGGACAGGTCTCGCGCCTGTCCGGCGTAGCGTGGCGCTGGGCATCGATTGCGCATTCCCACGGCAAGGCGACTCCAGGTCTGTCCTTCTTTGGCGTTTTGCTTAGGTTGCCGTCTCGGTTACCACCTGCTTCTGGTACGATCTATGGTGTAGCGGCATAAAAATCGTAAAAAGGGCTTGACTTCGAGTATTTTCCGCCATACTGTTACGCGCAATTGGAATAGAACGACAATTTTCAAATTCGACGCGGGAGGTGATCGTATCGTCGAGAGAGGGTGACCGCAGTCCGCAACTACGATCTAAACAACATCTAATGTGTAGGAGAACAGCATGAAAAAACTCTTGGTTCTGGCCATGATGGCCACCCTCCTGATGGCGGGCTCCGCGTTCGCGGTGAATCGGACTCTGAAGCCGATTCCCGACGCGACCTTCCAGTTCGGAGCGCCCGGCGTCGCTAGCGGGCCGACAACGACGAACAACGACGACTCGTGCGACATCGGTGTCGCACCGGCCGCCACCCTGCTTCTGCCGTACTTCGAGGTGGATTTCACCAACCGTACGCAGGACACGCTTTTCACGATCACGAACGTGAGCCGCTTCCCGCAGATCGCCCACGTGACCGTTTGGACGGACTGGTCGTTTCCGGTCCTCGACTTCAACATTTACCTGACGGGCTATGACGTTCAGGGTATCTCGATGAACTCGGTTCTGAACGGCACCATCGGTGCGGCAACTGGCACCGGCCCGACACAGGCGGTATCGCCCCTCGGTGCTTTGTCTTCTGGTTTCACCAACAACCCGAACTTCGCCGCGAACATCGGCTGCGCGACGCAACCGGGACCGCTTAACCCCACCATCGTAGCTGCGCTGAGAAGCGCTCTCACCACCGGTGTTTACAATGCCGGTACGGGTGCATCCTGCGCAAGTCTTGTCGGTGGCTCGCACGCGAATGCGATCGGCTACATCACGATCGACGTCACGAGCGACTGCAACCAGTTCCTGCCGACCGATCCGGGTTACTACCAGAACCATATTCTCTTCGACAACGTTCTGATCGGCGACTACCAGCAACTCGGTCCGGCCGCGCAAGGCACTACGGCATCGTCGTTTGATGCCGGTGGCAATGCGATGGTCCACATCCGAGCCATTCCGGAAGGCGGACCGGCAGCAACGCCGCTTGCCGGCGCGCAGACGAACCTGCCGTACACCTTCTACGATCGCTATACCCCGGGAACCAACCGTACGCTCGATCGCCGCCAGCCCCTTCCGGCTCTGTGGGCGGCGCGCTTCATCCAGGGTGGCACGGGTGCTTTTGCAACGAACTACAAGATCTGGCGTGAAGGCTTCGGCGCCGGCGCTTGCGGTGCGTCGCTTGCTGCCAATGGAGTCCTGCCTGTGTCGGACGTCGTCCGCTTCGACGAGCATGAGAACCCGAACACGACGAGTCCGTGCTTGGTGTCGCCATGCCCGCAGACGAGCACGCCGCTGATGCCGGAAGCATCCATTCAGAACACGTCCGGCGGCAACTTCCCGACCATCAACGCCAGCGGTGATGTCGGTGGCTGGATGTACCTCAACCTCAACAATGGTGGCAGCACCGGTTACTCGGTTACGCGTAACGTCGGTGGTGTTCCGACCATCATCACCGGCGCCGGCAGCACGAGCAATCTCGTCACCGGTTCCGGCAGCGTCGGTCCGCGTCCCAGCCAGAACTGGGTCATCGTCGAGATGTTCGGTACCGCTGCTGGCGGCAACCGCCTCACCGTTGACTTTGACGCAGCTTGGCTCGGCAACGGCTGCTCCGCGGCCGTTGGTGTGACTGGTCTTCCTCCGGGAGCACCGGCGATCGGCCCAGCTGGCGGCGTCCCGGTATGCCCGGGTAATGACCCGGGTTGCACGCCTGGTGTTGCTCCGTACACCGGTACGAACACGACGCCAACTCCGTAATCAGTATCAACTCGCAGTTGCTGTGAAGCGGGCCGGATCTTCCGGCCCGCTTTTTTTTTGAAAGATTCTTCGTGACACCGCGTCAGAACTGAGTAAAATAACAATTCACTCTCGACAGCGTTTCATCGTCGCTGCCGGAGTCCGCTCCAGGTGCCGTATGCGCCACTACAACTCCTTTTGGGGGAAATAACGTGAACTCGATTCGCTTCAGGCTGTTCCTGCTTTGCGTTGTGCTGCTCGTCGCCGCTACGAGCGCCGTCGCCCAGAACTATCCGTTTCCGGCATTGACGCCGAACACTGACGTGAAGTGCACGTTGTGTCCAGGCCGTGAGACGCTTCTGACGATCGGGTATCCGCCGGTGCTCAGATTTGTCGGGCGCTGGGCTGACGCCGAAAGCGCGCACGAGTATCAGCAGAACTTCCGGACAGCGCGGCCGAAAATAGCTCGTTTCGTCCCTGGACAGAACCGCCTCTACACGATCCTCGGCAGCGCGCTGGCCGTGTACGACGCCGACCGGTTCTTCTCCCGCCTCAGCACGACGCCGCAGGAGCAAATGCAGGCGGCGACACAAGTCCCAGTGTCCGGAGGCAACGCGCGGTATGCGATTTTCGGTCCGTCTGAGGTCTTCCTTTGGTGGGATGCGTTCTTCTATGCGGAGAACGGAGGTGGCTGGATCACCCCCTTCGAAGATGGCCAGGAGCGGCTATGGGATCTTGACTGGGATGATCGCGGCAACGTCTACCTGGCCTACTCCGCTTTCGGCTGGGGCATCGTCAAGGACAGCGGCGATATGGGCGGTGGCTGGCTCCACAGCGTCTCCCAGGCGGTCAAGGTGAATAGTCTTACTCCCGATCACATCATGTCCCTGAAGACGAGCGATGGCAGATATTACGCTGCCGTCAGCGACAAGAATATGCCCTCGCTCTTGCAGATCTGGGATGTTCAGGATGCATCTGTGCCGGTCAAGCAGCCCGATATCGCCGGCCGCTCTTTCTATCTCTGGGCGAAGGATTCGACTGGCTTGCGGGTGGGAATCGTCGAGTACAGCGGCGGTCTGTCGATCTTCTCGACGGACGCGTTCGTCCGTACGGGCACGCCGCTCAGCCACTTCGAGGCAGGCGGCGGTGGCACGTTCAAAATGATCACCAGCGACGGGACTAACTTCTACGCCTATGGTGCCTCAGACTCCGGCCCTTTCATCGACGTGATCTCCCCCTCCGGGAACACATACGTCGAGACGCGCTATCGTACAAACGGCTATGGCGTCCCAGTGGGAATGCATTATGGCGACGGCTACCTGGCGATTTATGGAGTGGAGATTCCGCCGGTTGGCACATGGAACATCCGCGTCTACAAAGTAGGACCGGGAACATTGGCCGAGATTCCGTTTGAGATGCCGGTGCCGGGCAACGGGAACCGCCAGCTGCCTTTCTGGTCGATGTACTACTCGGCGAATGCACCCCAGGGCTACACCCATCCGAGTTTGAACGATTTCCTGGACGTTACGCCGGTCAAGCATGGCTCCAAGGTCTACCTCGTCATCTCCGCCTACGGCTTGGGCGATGTCTGGGAGCTCAAGTCGAGCGACTCTCTCACCGCGCGGCTGAGCGCGTCCGCGGAAGTGCCCAATCCGAATTCTGCCGCGGCTACCGGGACCGGTCCGTTCTACGGCGATCGCCAGGCGTTTACGAGCGCGCTGGGCTCCGGGAATGCGGCGAACGTCAATTGGGACTTCGGCGACAGCACGACTCTCGCATCGGTCACCGGCGGGACCGTCAAGCATCAGTATGGCGGCGTCACGTCGGCAGCCTCGCTTCCTCTGGTCCGCCACGTGACGGCCTCCAATGCGGCCGATCTCACGATGACCGACACACTGTCAGTGACTCTCGCTTCCCCGCAGCCGCGCTTCCAGCTTGCGAGTACGTCATCCCTGTTCCTCCAGCCGGACGCCAGCTCGAGCGCGCCGATCGTCTCCGGCGACTCATTCCTGGATGCGTCCGACGGAGCAGTCGAAGGACACTACACCGATTGGGTGCTCGACGGCGCCTCGAACAAGAAGCTGCCGAGCGAGGCCTTTGGCGTCGGCGCCTGCGGCGCGCATTCGCTCGCCTTCAACACACATTACGGCCCGTACAGCGGCACTGGTAGTGCGATTACGGCGCCCAGCGACCTTCCTCTGAGCATCTCCCCGTTCAATTACGCCGTCCGCCCGTACGTTCTCACGGTTCAGGAACCGACACCTGCATCCATCGGTGATCCAAACGCCGTCTTCACCACCGCTCTCCGCGTTGGCAGCGCGAGTGATGTGCCGGGAGGCGCCGGTACGCCCGTGACGTACACATGGGAAGTGATCGATGCCAGCCAGGCAACGGTCACCAGCGCGAACGGTTCCGCCACGCTCGGTACGATCCCGCCGTTCAGCGTGTCGCGCACCACGTTCAGTGCACTCGGACTGCGCGTACGTCTTACGACTACCGTCGCCGCGTCGGCAGTTCCCGGCGCCGGCTGCAGCAGCCTGGCCACCGCCGTTGCACAGAGCAGTGTATTGAATGGTCCGGATCCGGTGATCGTGAAGACCGGCTGCCTGACAGTCGGGAGCCCTTGCTCCTTCACTGTCACCTCGGTACAAAACCCGACGCTGGCCGGGTGGTCGTTCGCCTGGACCGTCAACCCGACCGCGACCAACTCCGGTACCAGCGCGTCCGACTTCAAGCCGCAATTCACGACCACGGCGGACTACAACGTCGGCGTCATCGTTACCAACGGCATCGGCAGCAAGTCCGCGACTCTCGCCGGCCACATTGACAAACCGTTGTGCTCGAGCGCGCCCGACAATTTCAACACCGCCATTGGACCATTCACCAATTCAACTCCCGCCCCGGGCGATGCGGTCCCCTTCCACATTTTTCCGCTCGGTTGGACGCCCTCGGTTGAATGCGACAAGTTCGCCTGGACGTTCGGCGACGGCGGCACGTCGACCTCGATGGAACCCTCGCACGTATACCTCGCCGCCGGCACATACCCCGTTACGCTGGTCCTGACGGGCGCGTCTTCCACCGGCACCTACACCACCAGCGTCACCATCGGTACCACTACAGTCAACCCGGGCGGTGGTGGAAACCCGAACGGTGGCGGCGGGTGCGCCGCGCCCCAAGCCAACAGCGCGTACGTGGCGTACACCGGTCTCTCATCCAATTGCACAGCAGTTACCGGCGCGTGTAACCCGGGTGAATCGGTGCAGTTCATTTTGGGAGCTGACTCGGGCTACAACTTCAATTGCGGCGCTGGGACGACGGTCACCTGGTCCTTCGGTGACGGCACGGGCGGCAGCGGCTTTACGCCGGTGCATACCTTTGCCACGGCCGCCATCTACCACGCGCAGGCTACCATCTCCAACAGCGCCGGCTCGTTCGTGTACACGCGCGACGTGCAAGTCGGAAATGCGCAGCCGAAGACCTGCGCTACTCTTACACAGCTAAACGTCTCCCTCGGCTGGTCCGGCACCGGCTGCACCGAAGCCAGCGGCACGTGCAAGGCGCTGGATGCGATCGCGTTCCACTCTGTTAGTACGGGCTACGACTTCACTTGCACCGGGACCCATACCTACGACTGGGACTTCGGCGACGGCTCCAGTCACTCAACCGCCGCGCAGCCAACGCATTCCTACGTGGGGCCTGGCACCTTTAACGTCAAGATGTCGATCTCGAACGGCACCTCGTCGACGACGATCACGCGCCTCCTGACCACGTCAAGCGATACGGGCGCCCAAGGCAGTTGCGGCACGATGACTAGCCTAAACGTCTTCATCTTGTTCAACGGCGACGGCTGCAACGCGTTCACGGGCGGCAATTGCTCCGCGAAGTCCGACGTAGCGTTCAGTGTGGGTGCTACGGGCTATGACCTCACTTGCGGGCCGCCCACCTATTCGTGGGACTTTGGTGATGGGGTCCACTCTACGGACAAGGCTCCATCGCACCGATACACCGCGGACGGTACATACAACGTAAAGGTA
>Ga0307470_10000347_pt1 | contig 25831 bp, 23 predicted proteins | sample atmos_gasesAM3C__FD_204565 | JGI IMG/M metagenome (GOLD analysis project Ga0307470, IMG submission 204565) | Hardwood forest soil microbial communities from Morgan-Monroe State Forest, Indiana, United States - atmos_gasesAM3C_05 | ecosystem: Environmental > Terrestrial > Soil > Temperate forest... | reverse complement strand
GGGCCGGCCCCGAGCGCGAGCAGACCAACTTCACCCTGCCGGAGATGGCGGCGACGGTCGAGCGCGAGCTGGTCGACGGCTGGCAGGCTTGGCTGCGCGACCTCGGTCTGCGCATCGACCGCCACTACGGCGGCGTGGCGCAGGGGAGCGGCGGCTGGACCGACGACCACCAGCGGTTCTTCGGCGACCTGATCCGCCTGACCGCCGAGGTCGCGACCTGCTACGAGGCGGCGACCTTCTCGCCGGCGCGGGCGGCGCGCCTCCTCTCCGAGCTGGTGCGCCAGGCGCGGCGCTTCGGCGCGGCGGAGGGGCACTGGGCGAAGTTGGCGAGCGGCGTCGAGGAGCTCAGGAACGCCCTCGGCCTCGAGCTCGCGGCGGCGCGCCAGCTCGCCCTCCTCGCCGCCCCCATCCTGCCCGACGTCGCGGTGCGGCTCTGGCGGGCGCTCGGCTACCCTGAGCCCCAGGGGCCGTTGGCCTGGGAGGAGACGCCGCAGTTCGTCCCCTACGGCCAGCGCCTCGCCGGGCTCGCCGGCTTCGAGATCGCGCTCCCGGCGCCGGGCCAGCCGGCGAGCGCCCGGCTGCACGAGCCGGCGGCCGCCCCCGCGCCGGTCGCCGTCGGCTGAGCTCGTCCCCGCCGCCGCTCCCGGCGGCTGCCCTCAGCAGCCGTTGGGGCAGACCGTGCAGCAGAGGAACTGCCCGTCGTAGAGGTAGCAGTTGGAGCCCGGCCGGTCGCCGCAGCGCTGGCGCTCGCCGGGTTTCCAGTTGACGCACTCTCCCAGCGTGCAGGTGGGGGGGAGCGAGAGCGTCCTGAGGACGAACGTGCCGCCGTGGGTCGTCGTCTCGCCGAAGGGGGTCTTGAGCGCGACCGCGACCCCCGGGCTGACGTCCGCGTGGCCGTCCATCGGGGCGGTGACGACGATGCCGGTCGAGAACGCCACGGTGCCGAGCCGCTCCGCCGTGAGCCCCGGCGGCGACGCGAAGAGCAGGGTGCGGCCGGCGAAGTGGACCCCGGCGACCGCCGCCTCCGAGCCCGGCTCGGCCTTGACCACCCGGCCGCCCGCGCCCCCTTGAACGAGATCTCGACCTTGGTGCCCGGCGTGACGTCGGTGATGCGGACCGCCATCGGCACCCCCGGCATCGCCGCCGGCGGCGCCGCCTTCATCCGGGCTATCCGCGGCGGGCTCGCCAGCAGGGGGACGGCGGTCGCCGCGCTCAAGAATACGCTCACCCAGAAGCCTCGCTGCATCGCTGCCTCCTCGGATCGAAACGCTCGGATCGAAGCGCTCGGATCGAAGCGCTCGGATCGAAGCGCTCGGATCGAATGCTCGCGTTGCGGCCTCGCGGGACCGCGGCGGATCGATCGGCCGCTGGACGGATTATAGGAGAGGGCGGCCGCGGGTCGCGGCCGACGCCTAGGCGAGCGTCAGCGCCACGAGCTTCGCGATCGGTCCGTCGAGCAGGTCGAGATCCACGGCGCCGGTGATTCCCGGCACGGTGCCGCTCTGGGTGTGCTGCCAGATCAGCCACGTGCTCCATCCCGCCGGCAGGGAGGGCTGGGCGACGCCGTAGTCGGCGATCCAGAGGGGGTAGGCGGCGAGGCTCGCGGGGGCCAGGTTCGCGTTGGCGAAGGTGGGATCCAGATAGAGGAGAGGCTGCACCCCGGTGGCGGCCGCGACGGTCTGCAGCCAGGTCTCGACCCCCTCCCACAGGGCCGTGGGGCTGCTGCCGGCCGTTTCGACGTCGAGGGCCGGCGGCAGGTCGCCGGCCGCGAGCTGGACGGTCTGCAGGAAGAACCGGGCCTGCTCGGCGGCGTCGTCCGCGGGCTCGAAGAAGTGATAGGCGCCGCGCAGGACGCCCGCGGCCTTCATCCCCGGCCAGTTGACGGCGAACTGGGGGTCCGTCCAGGTGAGGCCGTCCGTGGCCTTGGCGAAGGCGAACTCGATGCCGGCCTGGCGGACCGCCGGCCAGCTCACCGTCCCCTGGTAGTGGCTGACGTCGATGCCCTGCGCGTTGCCGTTGGACATCTCGGGGTCAGGCGCGGTCCTTCACTCCCGCGCCAGCGTGATCTCGACCAGCCACTGATGGGCATCGGTGGCCTTCCCGCCGGCGGTGGTGCGCCCCAGAGCGACCGCCGTGGCCGGCCCGGCCTCAAAGGTGGCCCCGCCTGCGGCCATCGCCTCGACTTTCCATTGCGTCGTACTGCCGGTGCCGGTGAGGAAGGCGACACCCTTGGCCACCGCCCCGGTGGACCGCTGCGTCACCGTCACCCGCAGCTCAGCCCTCTCTCCCGCAGTGACCGCGATCGGCCCCGTGATTGTGAGGTGGCGGCCGCTCTCGTCCACGATACCGACCGGGTCGGTGGTGTTGGCGGTGATCCTCGCGAAGGCCGTCCGCGCGACGAATGCGCCGGCGACCGTCAGGAGAATGGCCGCCGACACGAGCCATCGCCGGTGCCGTTGGACGGATCGAATGGCCATGGCAGGTGTTCTTTCGACTTTCGATTTGCTTTGTGTTCTGGTTTGGTTGTGGAGAACGTGGTCGGCGCCGCCTCAGGCCCCTGAGCGCAAGCGCATATCGAGCGTATAGGATGTTTAGCTGGATGTCGAGGCCAGCGACCGGAGTCGTGCCGATCTCGAGAACTCTTCGCCACCCGGTCTTATGTGGCGTAAATCGCTGTAAAATATGGCTATGAAGCCGATTCGCGATCCCGCGGTGATCGCCCGCGTGCAGGCGGCCTTCGATCTCAACGAGATGGCCGAAGCCATGATGCGCCAGAACCTGCGCCGCCGCTTCCCAGGCGAGAGCGAGGAGCAGATCGAGCTGCGGGTCTTGGCCTGGCTCCAGGACCGGCCGGGGGCGGAGCATGGCGACGCCGGAGGTCCGGTCCGGGTGCGCCGCATCTTCGAGTGAGCCGCCTTCAGCGCGCTTTCCTCCGCCTCGACGCCGACCTGCGAGCTCTCGGCCTCCGCTGGGCTCTGGTCGGAGGGATGGCCGTCTCGGTCCGCGTTCGGCCGCGGACCACGGAAGATCTCGACGTCGTGATCGCAGTCCCAGATGACCGGCACGCCGAGAAGGTGGCCTTCTCCTTCCGCAGCCTCGGCTACTTGTACCTTCCGAACGAACACGCCCTCGAGCAGGAGGAGACCGCGCGGCTGGCGACCGTCCGCCTGCTGGCACCGACAGGGGAGGAGCACGGCGTGGTGGTGGATCTCCTCTTCGCGTCGTCGGGGATCGAAGCCGAGATCGTCGCCGCCGCGGAGCCTCTCGAGATCCTCCCCGGGTTGGTGGTCCCGGTCGCCCGGAATGGGCATCTCATCGCCCTGAAGGTGCTCGCCGGCCGGGAGCTAGACGCTCGGGATGCGCGATGGCTCTGGGAGGTTGCGGACGAGGAAGAGCGTCAGCTCGCCCGCGAGGCATTGGCCGAGATCACCGGCCGCCGTTTCCACCGCGGCAAAGACCTTCCCGCCGAGCTCGCCAGGGTCCTGGCGGGAGTCTGATCGACCCCAGCGGGCCGATCGATCCGGCGCAACGAAGACCTCCGGCCGGCCGATCACGGCGGCGGATCCTGGGTGACGCAGGCGCAGGTCTTCGCCGCCGAGGTCGGGCAGGAGCCGGTCGCGACACAGACCCGGTGGGTCCCGCAGGAGGTGAGCGCGATGTGACCGTTGCAGGCCACGTCGCCGCAGGCGCAGACGGCGGGCGACGCCGGGATCGGGACCGGGCCGAGCGCCGGCGCCAGCAGGAAGGCCGGCGTCGAGCAGGCGCTCGGCACGGCCGGGTTGGACGGGCCGGAAGCCGCTGCGGCATGGGCCAGCCCGGCGGAGCAGACGCCGGCGAGCAGGAAGGCGGCGGTGGTGCGGAGGAGCGGGTTCTTCGACATGAGTCACCTCCTGAGCGGGAGCCGCCGGACGTCGCGGCATGCGGACGGTCGGCGGCCGCCTATCTAAGTGAGTGCTGCCTGCCCGCATTGCGAGGACCGCTCGCGAGAGAGCTACCGCCCGGCCCGCCGCGCCCCCAGCATCCAGCGCCAGAGCTCGGGGTCGGCATAGGCCTGGTCCCAGACATCGTGGCCGACGTGGGGATACTCGGTGTAGCGGACGTGCGGGGAGACGGCGCGGAGGGCGGCGACCATGCGGCGCGACTGGTCGGCAGGAATCTGGCCGTCCAACGCTCCGTGGAAGGCCCAGACTGGCGTCGGGCCGATCTCGCGGGCGAGGGCGGCGTAGGGGTCGGGGGTGGCGAGGAGGGCCGTGAGGTCGGGCGGAGCGTCGGCGGGGAGGGGGTCGTCCGGTGCCGGCACGACCTCGCCGCAGACCGGCGCCACGGCGGCGAAGCGGCGGTCGCGCGCCAGGTACCAGGCCCCCGAGCCGCCCATCGAGACGCCGGTGAGGACGAGGCGCCGCGGATCGCCGTGGAATTCGGCGACCGTCGCCTCGAGCGCGGCGAGCGCCTGGCGCGCCATCGGTCCCACCCACTCCTCGCCCTCGCGGCACTGCGGCAGGACGACGATCGCCGGCACCCGCCGCGGGTGGGCGAGGAGGAAGGGCCCGAGGCCGACCGTCGCCTGCGAGACGTCGTCGTCGCCGCGCTCGCCGCTGCCGTGGAGGAAGAGGACGACCGGCCAGGCGTGCTCGCGGGTGAAGCCGTAGGGGAGGAAGACGCGGTAGCGGTAGACGGTGCCGTCGACCGTCACCCGGCGCTCGAGGAGCCGCCGCTCGGCCTTCTGGATCACATACCGGGACGTGCAGCTCGACAGCCACGAGCCGGCGGCGAGGACCAGCCAGACGGCGGCGGCGCGGGTCGAGAGCACGGGGAGAGAATGCTAGCACTTGCCTCGAGCACCCGGCGGCGCATAGAGTCCGCGCCGAATCCACCGGCAGGCCCGAGGAGGCGAGGCGATGGGCGAGGACGACCAGCGGCGGCTGCGCACGGTGATGCGCGAGGCCGTGCGGGCGTCGCGCTCGCCGGCGCGCCAGCTCGAGCGCAAGATCGGTCTCGGCAACGGCAACCTCGAGCGCCTGCTCGACGGGCGCCTGGTGATCCGCGTCCATCACCTCGTCGCTCTCGCCCGCACCCTCGGCGTGCCGCCGGCCGACTTCCTCGAGCTGGGTTTCCCGGAGGCCGCCGCGAGCGCTCCCCATCGCCTGCGCGATTATCTGGCGCCCCCGGAGACGCCGCCGGCCGCCGCCACTCCGCTCGACGAGATCGTGCGCGCCGTCGTGCGCGAGGAGCTCGCCCGCCAGCGCGCCGAGACCGCGCCGGCGGAGTAGGGGAGCGCGGCGCGCCAAGCCGGCCGCACGCGGCCGCGACACGGCTCCTGTCCTCGGAGCCCTCTTTGCTGTCCGCGATGGACGGGAGCGATCCGATGGATGGACCGTCGCGGTCCGAAAATCAGTGGCTCCGGTCCTCCACGTCCTTTCGACGGTCCGAAAGCCCCGGTCGCCTGTCCTCAAACCCTTCACGCTGTCGCGTCCGAGAACGGCGCCGGTGGCCGTCGAGGGAGATCCTGTCCGAAGCCGACCGATGTCTGTCCGAAAATCATCCTGTTCTGTCTTCGTCATGTCGAATCGGACGGTCAATGCGGCAGCCTCAGTCCGAAAGGATCGTCTTCCGGTCCGAAGATCTTTTATCCTGGTCCTCGTCGGCAAGAGCTCGGTCCTCGTTTCTTCCAGTTTGGTCCTGAGAATCCGAACCGCGCCGGGCGGCGCCGCGGTCGCCGTCCGAATCGAACGAGGGAGTGTCCCGATCGGATGGGCCGCGGTCCCGGTCCGTATCCCGCCGACGGGGGGCGGTCGCTGTTGCACCGGCGCGCTTGCTACACTAGCGGCACTCATGCCCACGACGACGGACGCGCGCGGTGTGGCGGTGATCTCCGGCGCCGGCTCCGGGATCGGCCGCGAGGTGGCGCTCGAGCTGGCGCGCCGCGGCTGGGCCCTGGCGCTCCTCGGCCGGCGCATGGAGCCGCTCGAGGCGACGCTCGCCGCGGCCGGCGGATCCGGGCTCGTCCTCGCCTGCGACGTGCGCGACCACGCCGCGGTGGGCCGCGCCGCCGCGGCGGTCGAGGCGCGCTGGGGGGCGGCGGACGTCGTCGTCCCCGCCGCCGGCCGCATCGCCATCCGCACCATCGAGGAGACCCAGCCGGCGGAGCTCGCGGCGATCCTCGACACCAACCTGGTCGGCGTCTTCCTGCTGCTGCGCGCCCTCCTGCCGGCGATGAAGCGGCGAGGCAAGGGGCGGATCGTGCCCCTCCTCTCGGTCGCCGCCCGCCGCGGCTTCCCGGGCTGGTCGGCCTACTGCGCGAGCAAGTGGGGGCTCGCCGGGCTGGTCGCCGCCCTGCGCGAGGAGCTCGCCGGCAGCGGCCTGCTGATCACCGCCGTCTACCCCGGCGCCACCGACACGCCGATCTGGGACGGGATGCCGGGCACCTGGGACCGCGGCATCATGGTGCCGGCGGTCGAGGTGGCGCGGGCGATCGGCTACGCCCTCTCGGCCGACCCGCGCGCCCTGGTCGAGGAGATCCACCTCGGGCCGGCGGGCGGGGCGCTGTGAGCGGCGCGGCGGATCGCCCGGCGGGGTGGTGGCCGGCCTGGACGGTCTTCCTGACGCCGCTGCTTCCCCTCGTCGCCGCGCTCCCTGGCGGGCGCTGGGCGCTGCCGCTCCTGGCGCCCTTGACCGTCTACCCGGCCTTCGCCGCGCGGGTGCGCGAGCGCGACTACCTGGGCGCCTGGACGCTGGGGCTCGCCTGGGCCATCCTCCTCTCGCTCGGGGTGATCCTTCTCGTCGCCTGCCTGCCGGAGGCCGCCCGCGCCGGCATCCTCCACGGCGAGGCCTACCGCCGCGAGATGTTCGGCTGGATCGCGACCGGCGAGGCGCCGGAGAACCACCCCGCGCAGTTCCTTCCCATCCACCTGCACCACCTCGGCCTGTTCCTCGCCGCGACCTGGCTCTCCGGCGGCTATCTGGGCCTGGTGATGGGGGCGGCGCTGGTCGACTTCATGAGCTACTTCGTCGGCTCGTACGCGATGGCGAGCGGCCACCCTCTCCTCGGCGCCTTCGCCGCCTGGGTGCCGTGGTCGGTCCTCCGCGTCGCCGCCTTCGTGCTCCTGGGGGCGGTCTTCTCGCGGCCGCTCCTGGTCCGCAAGCCCTGGCCCTTCACCCGCCTCGAGCTCCAGCTCATGGCCCTCGCCGCCTCCGGTCTCCTCGCCGACGTCCTGATCAAAGCCGCCTTCGCCCCCGCCTACGGCCGCTTCCTGCGGCAGATGGCCCGCACGGTGGGGCTCGGATAGGATGCGCGCGGGAGCCGACCTTCGTCGCTGCCGGGAGTCTCTGACATGAAGAACAGGAAGATCGGCGCCCTGCTCGCCGCGCTCGCCCTCGCCCTCGCCTCCGCACCGATCCCGGCGCTCGCCGCCAGCGCCTCCGAGGCTCGCCGGAGCGAGCCGCGGGTCGCGCTGCGCGCCCGTCCCGGCACGCCGTTCGCCGCCGGCGACGTGCTGGTCGGCCGCCGGCTCGGGCTCGCCGACTGGTACCGCGGCGGGCGCCTGCTGGCGACGGTCGCCGACCCCGAGGGGCTCCTGGCCACGCTCGCCGCGCCGGGAGGGGAGGCCTGGGCCGACCGCCTCGACCTCCGGGACGCCGCCGGCAGCCCGGTGACCGACGTCGAGGACGGCCGGGCGCTGTTCCTCGCCCTGGGTCCGCCGGCGCGCATCTTCTACCAGCGCGGCCGCCGTCCCAACCCCCGCACGGTGCTGATGACCTATCACGGCGGCTACGTGATGGGCGCCTCCCGCATCGAGGCGATCTTCTGGGGGCCGCAGTGGGCGACCGCCGCCTTCGCCGGGGACCGGATCGACGGCATCGACAGCCTCCTCGCGGGCTTCGGCGGCAGCGCCTACGCTGGCCTGCTCAAAGAGTACGCGACGGCGAAGGCCCAGGCGACGAGCGTCGCCTATTACCTCGGGCACGTCTTCGACCCCACCGCGCCGCCGAGCCGCGCCCTCAGCCCCCGGGAGGTCATCGACGAGGCCTGCAGGATGGCGGGCGACCAGCCCGACCCGGCCGCGATCTATTTCCTCTACACCTCGAGCGGCCTCGACCCCGTCGAGTTCTGCGCCTATCACACCTGGTGGACCTGCGGGAGCGGCGCGCCGATCCAGGTGGCCTACGTCCCCAACCTCGACGGCATCCGCGGCTGCGACATCAAGGACGCGGTGACCGGCCACTCGCCGGGGCTCGCCGCCATGGCCAACGCCACGGCGCACGAGCTGGCCGAGACGATCACCGATCCGCGCGGCGAGGGGTGGTTCGACGCGCAGAAGGACTACACCGGCGAGATCGGCGACAAGTGCGCCTACGTCTTCGGCCGGCGCCCCGTCACCCTCGCCGACGGCGGGCAGTGGAAGCTCCAGACGCAGTGGTCGAACGCCGCCTACCTCGCCGGCAAGGGTCTGCTCAACCGTAGCCGCCAGGCCGGCTGTCTGCAGTGAGCGCCGGGGCGGCCCGCCCGCCGGGGACGGGCGACCGTGTCCGCGGCCTGCGGGCCCTCGAGGGGGAGCTCGCCGGCGCCGGCCGGCGCTTCGGGATCGTCGCCGCGCGCTTCAACGACCGGATCGTTGACGCCCTCGTCGAGGGCGCCGTCGGCTGCCTGCTCCGCTGCGGCGTCGCGGCGGGCGACGTCCGGCTGGTGCGGGTGCCGGGGGCGTGGGAGATCCCGGCGGCGCTCGCCGAGCTCGCCGCCCCGGACGGCGATCCCCAGGCGGGCTTCCGTCCCGACGGCCTGCTGGCGCTCGGCGCCGTGATCCGCGGCGAGACCGGCCACTACGACGTGATCTGCAGCGAGTGCAGCCGCGGGGTCGCCGCGGTCACCGAGCGCTACCGCGTCCCGGTGGGCTTCGGGGTCCTCACCTGCGAGACCGTCGAGCAGGCCGCGGCGCGCGCCGGCGGCGCGGCCGGCAACAAGGGCGAGGAGGCGGCCCTCGCCGTCCTCGAGATGGCCGATCTCTTCGCCCGGCTGCGCTCGTCCTGACCTCGCCGGACGACCGGGCAGTGGGTCAGTTTGATCCGCTGCGGGCGGCCGCCTTCGGGCCCCCCCTCCCACACGCCCTTCCAGGCGGCCGTCCTCGGGACCAAACTGGCCCACTGCCGACCGCTTCGCCTTCTTGTCGAAAACGAGCGAGCGGCGTACGATGACCTCGGTACGCGAGCGTAAACCCTATGCACGCATGAGCTTGGGCGCATGAACCCGCGTTCGGCGGGCCGCTTCGAGGCCGCCGGCGGAGCTTGACGAACGCCCTTTGCCTGTCCTCTTCCTTCCCGCCGTGCTGCCGGACGCTTTCCGCAGAGGAGGAAGGGTATGCGTCGGACCGATCGGTTGGTATTGGCCGTCATCGTCGCCACCGCCATCTGTGCGGTATCGCGGGCCGGTGGAGCCGCGCAGGCGCCGCCGCCCGGCGTCGAGTGCTCATGGACCTGTCATTGCGCGCGCCACCTCGACGACTGCGATCGGGAGGAGGCGCAGTGGGAGGCCTGCGTAGACACGCTTCCCACGCGCCACCCCCAGACGGTCGAGAGCTGCGACCGGTGCCGGCAGCTCGCCCAGAACGAGTGCCGCAAGCGGACCTGCCCGCCGGACCCGCAGCATGGCTCCAAGTTCCCCCTCGAGGTCCTCTGCGACGGCCGGCCGCAGGCACTCTCCGCGGTGCCGCCGAAGCTCGGCGGTGCGCTGGTCGCCTCGCCGTCGGTCGCCCGGCGGGAGGCCGCGACGCCGGAGGGGCGGTACGGGGAAGGGGCTATCGAGAGAGGAGCCCGGGGCGCGACCACAGAACATCGCGACGTCAGGTGCACCTTCGACTGCGCCTGCGCGGTCGCGACCGGGCTGTGCGACGACCGCGAGAAGCGCTCTCGGCTGTGCATCGACAAGGCGGAGTCGACGCGGACCGCCCGCGACTGCGGATTCTGCTACGCCCGCGCCTGGGTGGCGTGCAATGACAGGAGATGCCCGCTCGTCGGAGGGACGACGAAGGTCTTGGTCAACTTCGCGTGCCCGGCGACCTGACAGCCGACGGGCTGAGAAACCAGCCCCCTTCCCGTCGCACCGGCGCACGGGAAGGGGGAATGAGTCCAGAGAAACTCTTAACCGCGGTGCGACCCGCCTACCCCAGCCAGCTCGGGTGCTTCGCCGTGCTGTCGAAGTGCTGGCTCGTCTTGTAGAGCTCGTACTTCCCGGCCATCGCGACGGGCTCCGTCTTGGCGAGGAGCGCCGCGACCTGGCCCTCGCCGAGGGGCCGGAAGCTCTGCGCCGCGCCGATCGCCTGCTCGAGGATCGCGAGCGAGTCGCAGCCGGTGATGACCACCGAGACCGGCAGGCTCATGGCGTAGTGCAGGCACTCGACCGGGGTCACCGCCTTGCTCTCGAGGATGACCTTGTCGCCCATCGACTTCATCCCCAGGATCCCGATGTTGCGGTCGACCGCCACCGGCACGACCTGCTTCCCGAAGCTCTCGAAGTGGGCGTCCATGACGTTCAAGGGCATCTGCACGGTGTCGAAGGCGAAACCGTGGGCGGCGGCGGTCTCCAGCATGTGCAGATGGATTTCCGGGCTCTTGTGGCCGGTGAACCCGATATAGCGGACCTTGCCCGCCTGCTTCGCCGCCAGCACCGCCTCGAGCGCGCCGCCCGGCGCGAAGATGCGGTCGGCGTCCGACCGGCGGATGATCTCGTGGAACTGCAGGAGGTCCAGATGATCCGTCTGCAGGCGCTTCAAGGACTCCTTGAGCTGCGCCGCGGCGGAGGCCCTGGTGCGGCCGTCGATCTTGGTCATCAGGAAGGCCTTCTGCCGGTAGCCGTCCCGGAGGGCCTTGCCCATCCGCTCCTCGCTCTTGCCGTCGTTGTAATCCCAGGAGTTGTCGAGGAAGTTGATGCCGCGGTCGAGCGCGGTGCGGATGATCCGGATGCTCTCCTGCTCGTCGTCCTGCTGCCCGACGTGCGCGCCGCCGAGGCCCACCAGGGAGACCTTCTCTCCGGTGCGCCCGAGGACGCGATAGGGGATGCCCATCGATTCGCTGGCGGTCACGGCCGCTGTCCGATCGCTCTTGTCTGGCATGACAGGAAGCGCCAGCAAGAGGTGGGCCAGAACGTCCTGCTAACCGAGCGCCCGCCGCATCTCCGCCAGCACCGACAGGTCCTCGCGCGCCTCGATCACCAGTGTCCTCGCGCGCGCTCCGGCGGCCGAGATCTCGGCGTCGCCCTTGCCGGTGACCGCGGCCGCGTTCTTCGCCGGATCGAGGGCGGCCCCGAGGTCGGCGAAGGGGGCGACGGCGTCGGCGCCGACGTGGTCGGAGCGCTCGACGGAGCGCTCGACGATGCCGCCGGTGAAGACCAGGCCGCCCTGACCTGCAGCGATTCCGTATTCGCCGTACCGGGTCTCGATCTGACTCGGTATTGCGCGAGAGGAGGCGTGGGTGGAATCGGGTATTGTGACGTTGTACTTCATCTTGTATAGTTTGCCGGTCCATCAAAAGAATCCCCATCACTAGGACCATCAGGTCTCGCGTAGATAGACTTATGCGCACTGATCGCGCTCGCCACGACCCTGCCACTAGCCTCCTGCTCGCGTTCGAGAAGCGCTTACACGAATCAGCGGCCGCCAACGGTAAGAGGCATCGGCTCATTCTCAAAGACATTTTGGGAGAGATCCGCTCCACTCACCACATCCACAGCAGCTTGGACTTCGACCGCTTCCTCCAGCTCTCCATGCTGTACGTGGCGGCCAGCCTGCACTTCGACTTCCAGTCGTCTCCAACGACGCAGTTCCGGGTCAGCACCTCGATCTACAATCCCAAGCACGACCTCTTCGTCATCAAACCCTCGCACTTCTACCCCGGCCGCTGCTCGGTCCGGCATCCCACGATTTTGCTTCAGCCCAGGTATCGTGAGGCTAAGCCGTTCGACCAGTACATTGGTCTCAGCGGTCTAGCGCTTATCGCGGGTGAGGTACTGCACTGCGTCAGCTTGGAGAATTGCGCCTTCTATGTTCGCTTGGAGTCGCGGTCTGCCAGCGCATTGGGGATCCCACTGACAGCCGGGCTGGATGCCGCCATCGACCGCTTCCAAAGAGCTCACGTAGACACAAGCGGCTTCACCTCACATTGCTGCGGGTGCAGGAATAGCCTGCACAATCCACCTAGGCCAGACCAAGGCGGGCCAGGCTTTGCTATCCCAGGCGGTCCGTCCACCTATGGAGTGCTCAACATCGACTGCAGCACGGGAGACCTCGACCTCGAGCGGGCTAAGCGGATCGTCAGTGACGCGGATATCCAGCAGGTACTCCGCGACATGGTGAGCCGCATGGCGGGACACCAAGCGGACCGCTCCGCCTATTTGGTGCTGCGCACCTGTACTGCGCTGTTCGAACTGTCGCAGCACACGCTCGGTGCACGCCAAGGCTACGTGACACTGCTGCGCGAAATTTCGGAGGTCTGTGACGGTGCAGATGTGACTCTGCACCTCAAAACGATGTTCGACGATTCCGATCGGGATCGCAGCGTCAGGCTGGTAGCGGGAGTTGGATCCCGTTTCCGTGCTTTCCTGATCGGTGAGCGCTACGGCGATGGTCTGGTCGGCAAAGCCATCGCAGAGAATCAATTCGTCTCCCTTGACCCCGAGGAGATCCAGAGCGCCCTGACCGAACATAGCCCCTACGGCTATCGCCGGCTGATGCCGGAGACGGCCTTGAATGCCGCCCTTCCGGTTCGCTTTCAGCGGCGAGTTATCGGAGCGATCAATATCGAATGGGATGAGGCGTTCATCGGCCGGCTGGTGGGTCGGGGGTCCGTGGATGACTACCTACAAGCGAGGCAGTCGGCTCTCGAGCGGATGGCGAGCTACATCTCCCTTGTCGTGGACTATTACGACGACCGCGGGAATCCCGTTCTCGTGCCGCCTGCCGAAGTCGCCCATGATAGCGATTACGTGCGCAGCTCAGCGTCGCGCCGACGTGTACTAGCTTACTACGTCGGTAGCGCGCTCAAAGTGCTCGACGGCGATCTGACGGCCGATACGGAGCGGGTCAAAGTCGAGCAGCACCAATATTTGCGCGACATTATCGACGCCGTCGGCTACTTCCTGACCTTCGAGAGCAAGCATCGCATTCTCGCATCTGTTCGCCGCAAGGTGAAGAGAGGCGAAGACGACAATCTCGATCTCGTCTACGATCACGGTTTCGACCGGTATCAGGAGGGCCCGGCAGAGCAGATACCGATCGCTGCGGGGGAGTCTGTCCTAGGGACTTGTGCCCATCTCGGCGTCCCGGTTTATGGGAGAGTCGAGGAGGCACGCTGGCTACGACCTGACCCACTCTGTCTGGATTGCGCACCCGCGGCAGATCGGGAGATCCTGGGTAGAGGTATCAAGTACAAGTCTGCCGGCCACCATCCTGCCTACGAGGTGGGCTTGCCGCTTGTCTTCGGTGGTGACGTGCTCGGAACTTTCGACTTCGAGCTTTTCTCGGTCGATCACGGCCCCGCGCAGGGCGCCGAGGCGCCAGTCATCAAGGGGCACGAGTTGTGGCCCTTCCTGGAGTGGGCGCGGGCGATCACTTTCTGTATGGCTTATGCCGACGATGCGCTCCATGAGCAGCTCTACCATGGGGGACTTGCGCCCGCTCAGCGCGCGGCCTACAGGCGCTTCCAGAGGCTATGCGCGCAGATTATTGCCAACGTGGCCATACCGAAGGACGTGCTCACATCCATCGCGGGTGAGTATCTGCGAGAGATGATTCCGATTCAGAAGCTACGACTAGTACCAGCGTCTGACGCGGGCGGCGGGCACGAGAAGGCGATCGAGGACGCAGCCTTGCCGTGTATCACACCAGATCTAATCGAGGAATTGCATTGGCGCGGCCAACATCTCGGCACAATTGAACTGACGATGGACCGGGACACAGTGCCGCCACGTGGCGTATTTCCGGGGCCGTTGCTGTCTGCCGGCACGAGTCGGCTCGCCCAGAGTTTCATCGTCTCCTTCTACACGGCGGCGCATTCGGCGGACCAGTGGGCCGACTTCGATTCCAATGGCTTCAAAGGGTCGCTCAGAGCTGTCAAGGTTGCCTTCGCGGAGAAGGTCGCGGCCTTCAAACAGAGGAAGGAGTTCGAAGACACCGATCCCTACGGAATTATCGAGAGCTACTTCGGCCTCCTCGATCAAGCTCTGCGCGAGCGCCTCCTCTTCCCTGGTGGTAACGGTCCTGGCCCGTGGCAGCCTGCCCCCCACGGCTGGTTTCTGTACATGGCACAATGCGTTGAAGACCAGGATGGCACTGAGCGGGCGATCCTGCGCTGCGGCTCGCCTTTCGCCCGCTGGGCGTCGATGAGCACACAAGAGCTCGGCCCCCTCATTACGAAGGTGCTCAAGAGCCCAGAGTGGGAAAGGGCGTTTGCCAGGATAGTGGGAGAGAGCCTGGGTCGGGAAATACTTCAGGATCCAAGGCGGCGGTCGGCAAGCCTTGAAGAATCGCTTGAGTGCTTGTTCATCGAGGCGCTGGCGCGCCGTGACCGAGAGTATCCGGACCCGCACCGCAAGCAGGAGCCGTCGCTCACAACCACTACCGCGCGCCTAAAGCGGGTGCAGTCAATTATGGACCTCAACCGCAGCCCCCTGCGCTCGACGCGCCGGAGAGAGTGGTTCTTCGGCGACCAGGCCTACAGCGTGATCGCGCTACCGATCCTTCTCGACGGCAAAGACAACTGTATTGGCGTCCTACAGATCTTCCGGCGGAGGGACGTCATCGATGACGTTCTGTTCTTCAAGAATGACGAAATCCAAGCAGTGCGAGACCTAGGAGAGGTGATACGGGAGGAGATAGCCGAAGCGGTCGAATATCTCAGAATTCCCGTCATTAAAGATAGAGCTGGGACCAAAGGCTTCACTTCCGCCGTCGACAAGCTGGGGAATATGGTGCGCGATCGGATAGCCAAGAAGCGGTCACCGATTGTAGTGGTATGTGATTTCCTGGCTGATGCCACGTACAGCGAGCGCTTCCTCGAGAAGTACATCCTCGCGGAATGCCAAACCTATACGATCCACCAGCTAATGCGAGAAGAGGACAGAGATCTCGATATGATGAGCCGCCCAGTCGTCTGCGTTCTGTCCTCGGGCGAGGAAATGTTCCCTGAACCGATAGAGCTGAAGAGGAAGCTCGGGGCACTCACCAATTCGGTCAATCGCGATCGGCTTGTTGTGATTTTTGTTTCCCCCTCTGGGGTTAAGGCGATAGCCGACATACTGGAGTCGCACCCCTTCTTGATTCGACAGGAGGGCGATTCTCCGGTCGAAATACTTCCTATTGCCTTCGGCCTGGCCGAGGGTAGGGAGGGGACGGATCGAGAAGAAATCGGGATTCTGTTCAGGCGAGAGCCCGCCAGAGAATGGACGATCGCGAAGCTCGTCGGGGACTGTGGTAACGCGGCAGGCATGATCCGTAGACACGCTCCTTACGTTCTCGCGAGGCTCAAGGACAGGCAAGGCATAGCTCGCCGGCTGTTCCCCAATTGGTATCAGAACAGGGGCGGTGGCGAGTAGCGGTGGCCGGGTTGTCGCGAAGCAAAGGGGTGGCGGCTCAGGCGAGACAAAGGCTTCAAGAGGTTTTTATTGCTGGCATTTATCGGCACTGCCACGGCAACAGATCCAATCTCGTTTCCATGTTGGATGTGGGTCGCTCGCTCGGATACTCTCTAGAGCAGGTCAAGAGTGTCGTGGAGGATCTCATAGATCGCGGTCTCGTAATTCATAAGCTCGCTGGCGGGCAAATTCGCTTGACTCCTGCAGGTGTCGAAAGTGCGCGCGAAGCTGCCTGCAAAGGGACTCCCGGTCGCGTCTTTGTCAGCTACAGCCATCGAGACAACTTTTGGCTGGGTCGCCTCCGGCGCCACCTTGCGACTCTAGAACGTCTTGGCGTTATCGATGTTTGGGCTGATCCGAAAATAGAGCCGGGATCGGCCTGGTTTGAATCTATCTTAGCTGCGATCGCATCGGCACGAGTGGCAGTGCTTTTGGTTAGTCGCCATTTTTTTGCTTCGGAATTCATTGTCACGCGGGAGCTGCCCGCATTGCTTGCTGCTCACGAACGTGGAGAGACGGAGATCCTACCGTTGCTCTTGTCGTCCTCTTTCTCCTATAAGCAGACGATGCTGGGTGGGATCCAGGCATTTAATCGCAAGCCCATTACCGCAATGAGGAGTGCCGCGCAGAAGGAGAACACTTTTGCAGATCTGGCGGATACTGTGGAGAGGCTCGTTAGATTGCGGCCGCCGGAATAGTGCTTCATGCAGGTAGGACTGCTAACCGAGCGCTTGCCGCATCTCTGCCAGCACCGACAGGTCCTCGCGCGCCTCGATCACCAGCGTCCTCGCCCGCGCTCCGGTGGCGGTGATCTCGGCGTCGCCCTGGCCGCTGACCGCGGCGGCATTCTTCGCCGGATCGAGGGCGGCCCCGAGGTCGGCGAAGGGGGCGACGGCGTCGGTGCGGACGCGGCTCGCGTGCTCGCCGATGCCGCCGGTGAAGACGAGGGCGTCGAGGCCGGCGAGCGCGGCGACGAGGCCGCCGAGCTCGCGGCGGAGGCGGTGGACGAAGAGGTCGTAGGCGAGGCGGGCGCGGGGGTTGCCGGCGTCGGCGGCCTGGAGCACCTGGCGGAGGTCGGCCGACACTCCCGAGACGCCGAGGAGGCCGGAGCGGCGGTTGAGCGCGTCGTCGATCTCGGCGGGGGAGAGGCCGCGCTCGGTCTCCAAGTGGAGGAGGAGGCCGGGATCGACGGTCCCCGAGCGCGTCGCCATCATCAGCCCCTCGAGCGGCGTGAAGCCCATCGTCGTGTCGACCGAGCGGCCGTCGAGCACCGCGGTCGCCGAGCAGCCGCTCCCCAGGTGGCAGACGGCGAGGCGCCGGGGCATGCCGCCGAGGAGCTCCGCGGCACGGCGGACCGCGTAGGCGACGGAGAGGCCGTGGAAGCCGTAGCGGCGCAGGCCGTACCGCTCGGTCCACTCGTGAGGGATGGGGTAGACCGCCGCGGCGTCGGGGAGGGTCGCATGAAACGCGGTGTCGAAGGCGGCGACCTCGGGAACGCCGGGGAAGGCGGCGAAGGCGGCGTCGACCCCGGCGAGGGCGCGGGCGGTGTGGAGGGGATCGACCTCGGCGAGGGCCGCGAGCTCGCGGCGGACGCCGTCGTCGAGGACCACCGCCTGCCGGAGGCGGGCGCCGCCGTGGACCAGCCGGTGGCCGACGGCACCGGGCGGCGGCAGGGCGCGCAGTCGCGCGAACACGGGCTCCGCCGCGTCGCCCTCGCCCCAGGGCTCGCTGCCGGAGTCGAGGAGCGTTGTGGCCGCCGCGTCGAGCAGCGACCACTTGAGCGAGCTCGAGCCGGCGTTCAGGACCAGGGCGCGCATCAGTGCCGCAGGTCGCAACGCATTGCCTTGTCATCCTGAGCGAAGCGAAGGATCTGGGCGGGGGTTGCGCGCTCCATCGTTCCGTCCCCCAGATTCTTCGCTGCGCTCAGAATGACATGGATGAGGCGTCGTGCCGAGCGTCCAGACGAGAGATCGCGGTCGGCTAGGCGGGCTCCGGCCACGTCCAGGTGCGGATCTCCTCGGGGTCGTTGCCGTTCGCCTCGATGAAGCGGCGGTGGTCGGCGAGCGCCCGCTCGTAGCGCTCGATCAGGTCGGCGGCGAGCGAGGCGACGCTCGGCGCGCGGCGCAGGGCCTCGATGGCGAGCTGGAAGCGGCTGATGCCGTTCCTCACCGTCATGTCGAAGGGCGTCGTCGTCGTCCCCTCTTCCTGGTAGCCGACGACGTGGAAGCGATGCGGCGCCGGCCGCGAGAAGAGGAGCTGGCGCGCCGCCGAGGGGTAGCCGTGGAAGGCGAAGATCACCTCGCGGTCGAGCGGGAAGAGGCCGGCGAAGGCATCGTCGCTCATGCCGTGGGGGTGGGCGCGCGGGGTGTCGAGCACCAGGAGGTCGAGGACGTTGACCACCCGCACGCGGAGAGTGGGGACGTCCCGGCGCAGGAGCGCCGCGGCCGCCAGGGCCTCGAGCGTCGGCGTGTTGCCGGCGGCGGCGAGGACGACGTCGGGATTCTCCCCCTCCGCCGTCGAGGCCCAGCGCCAGATCGAGGCGCCGGCGCGGGCGTGGGCGACCGCCTCGTCGAGCGACAGCCACTGCGGCATCTCGTTCTTGGTCGCCACGATGAGGTTGATGTAGCCGCGGCTTTTGAGGCAGTGGTCGACCGTCGAGAGGAGGGTGTTGGCGTCGGGCGGCAGGTAGATGCGCAGCACCGAGCCCTTCTTGTTGAGCACGGCGTTGATGAACCCCGGCCCCTGATGTGAGTAGCCGTTGTGGTCCTGGCGCCAGCCGTCGCTCGTCAGCAGGTAGTTGAGCGACGGCACCGGATGCCGCCAGGCCACCTCCTTCGCCTGCTTGAGGAACTTGGCGTGCTGGTTCATCATCCCCTCGACGATGGCGATGAACGCCTCGTAGCAGGGGAAGATGCCGTGCCGGCCGGTGAGGAGGTACCCTTCGAGCCACCCCTCGCACATGTGCTCGGAGAGCATCTCGAGGACGCGCCCGCCGCGGGCGAGGTGGACGTCCTGGGCCCGCCGCGGCCAGGTGAAGGCGCGGTCGGTCGCCGCGAAGACGGCCTCGAGCTTGTTGGAGGTCGTCTCGTCCGGGCAGACGAGGCGGAAGTTGCGCGTCGGCGCAGTGCGCACGAAGGTGTCGCGGAGGTAGTCGCCGAGCGGCCCCATGGCGCCGACGTAGTCCTGGCCGCGGCCGGAGAGGCGGGTCGCGTAGCCTTCCATCGGCGGCACGTCGAGGTCGCGGCAGAGCTGCCCGCCGTTGGCGTGCGGGTTCATCCCCAGCCGCAGGTCGCCCTGCGGGCACTGGGCGAGGATCGCGGGGAGCGGCCGTCCGTCGGCGTCGAACAGCTCCTGCGGACGGTAGCTCGCGAGCCACCCCGCGAGCGCGGCGAGGGCGCCGGGATCGGTGCGCGGCTCGGTGATCGGCACCTGGTGGGCGCGCCAGGTCCCCGCGAGCGGCTCGCCGTGGAATTCCTTCGGGCAGCCCATCCCCTTGGGCGTGCGCAACACGAGCATCGGCCACGCCGGACGCTCCGGCGGACGGCGTTCCGACACCGGACGCTCCGGCGCCGCGCTCCCGCCGTTAGGAGTTTCCCGGAACGCGCTCTGGATGGCGCGGATCTCGCTCCAGGCCCAGTCGAGCGCGGCGGCGAAGTCCTCGTCGAGAGCGGTGGTCTCGTGGCTGTCCAGATCGTGGGCGACGATCCGCGGCTGCCAGCCGTAGCCCCGGTAGAGGGCGAGGATCTCGTCGTCGCTCATCGCCCCGGAGATGGTGAGGGAGGAGATCTTGTAGCCGTTGTCGTGGAGGATGGGGAGCACCGCGCCGCAGGTCGCCGGGTCGAGGTACTTGGTGCCGTGCCAGGCGGTGGCGGTGGGGCCGGTCTCGGCCTCGCCGTCGCCGACGATCACCGCGACCAAGAGGTCGGGGTTGTCGAGCGCGGCGCCGAACGCCTTGGCGAGGGCGTAGCCGAGCTCGCCCCCCTCGTGGATGACGCCGGGGGTCGCCGGGTTGAGGTGGCTCGGGAAGCCGCCCGGCCAGGAGAACGAGCGCACCAGCCGGGCGACGCCGGCGCGGTCGCGGGTGAGCTCCGGGTAGCGCTCCGCGAGGCTCCCTTCGAGGAAGAGGTTGGCCATGTTGGCCGGCGCGCCGTGGCCGGGGCCGGTGATCAGCAGCGTCGAGACGTTCTGGTTCCGCACCAGGCGGTTCAGATGGGCATAAATCAGGTTGATCCCCGGCACCGTCCCCCAGTGGCCGAGCAGGCGTTCCTTGACGTGCTCGGCGGCGAGCGGCTCCTCGAGCAGCGCGTTCGCCTTGAGGTAGATCTGCGCCACGCCGAGGTAGTCGGCGGCGCGGCGATAGAGCGCGAGGTCGGCGGTCTCCTGCGCGCTCAGCATGACCCTACGACGTCAACCCCATCTCGGCGAGCGCCTCGCGGGTGGAGTCGATCCCGCGGTGCCAGATGGCGCGCAGGCCGACCTCGGCCGCCACCTCGACGAACATCGGGCGGTCCTCGATGTAGGCGACGCGATGGGGGTCCGCCTGCGCGATGTCGAGGGCGACGCGGAAGATGTCCTGGTCGGGCTTGCGGAAGTGGACGTAGGAGGAGACGACGAAGAAGTCGACGAAGTCGCGCAGCCCGAAGCGCTCGATGCGGTCGGCGGTGATCTCGCGCCCCTCGTTCGAGACCACCGCGACCTTGAGGTGATGCCGGGCCTTGAGCGCCTTGACCAGCTCGATCATCTCGGGGAAGGGCTTCGCCTGCTCGAGGATGTACTCGATCACCTGCTCGTGGGTGAAGTGCCGCGGCTCGTAGAAAACCACCCGGTCGAGGTAGGCCCAGAGGCCCATCTTCCCCGACTCGTAGGTGTCGTAGGTCAGGTGGTGCCGCTCGTCCATCTGCTGGGGGTCGACGCCGAAGTACTCCGCCGTCCGCTCGCGGAGGCTCCGGTCCCAGCCGTTGGTGAGCAGCACGCCACCCAGGTCGGTGAAGAGGTGGGTGATGGACAGATGGTCCGCGGTCATGGTCCGTCAAGCCGCGTCAGGAGACGCGGATCGCCGCCTCTTTGCCCTCGACCGCCTTGAGGAGCTGGTCGAAGGAGTCGGTGAATTTCTTGACCCCCTCGTCCTCCAGCTCCTGGGAGACCGCCGCCTCGTCGATGCCGAGCTCCGCGATCCCCGCGAACGCGGCGCGGGCGCCGTCCAGATCGTCCTCGATCCGCACCTGCGGATCGCCGTGATCCCGGTACGCCGCGAAGGTCTCCGGCGGGATGGTGTCGACGGTCTCGGGCCCGATCAGCGCCTCGATGTAATAGAGGTCGGGGTAGGCCGGGTCCTTGGTCGAGGTCGAGGCCCAGAGCGGCCGCTGCACGGCGACCCCCTTCGCCTTGAGCTTCGCGAAGCGCGGGCTCTCGAAGACCTCGCGGAACGCCTGGTAGGCCAGGCGGGCGTTGGCGATCCCCACCCTGCCGCGCAGGTCCTTCGCCTTCTGGCGGTCGGCCGCCGATCTGCCTCCAGCGCCGTCGCCGGCCTTGGCGATGGCGTCGAGCTTCTTGTCGACGTTGGTGTCGACGCGGCTGACGAAGAAGGAGGCGACGGAGCGGATCTTGCCGACCGGCTGGCCCGCCGCGACTCGCGACTCCATCGCCTGCAGGTAGGCCTCCATGACCTGGCGGTGGCGGGGGACGGAGAAGAGGAGGGTGATGTTGATGTTGATCCCCTCCGTCAGGCACTGCCGGATCGCCGGCACGCCGGCCTCGGTGCCGGGGATCTTGACCATCACGTTCGGCCGGTCGCAGGCCTTCCAGAGGCGCCGCGCCTCGTCGATCGAGCCCCGGGTGTCGAGCGCCAGGCGCGGCCCCACCTCGATCGAGACGAAGCCGTCGTTGCCGCCGGTCGCCTCGTAGACCGGGCGGAAGACGTCGGCCGCCTGCCGCACGTCGGCGACCGCCAGGGACTCGAAGATCTCCTCCGGGCCCTTGCCGGCGGCCGCCGCGCGGCGGACGTCGTCGTCGTAGAGCTCGCTCGCGGCGATCGCCTTCTCGAAGATGCTGGGGTTCGAGGTCATGCCCTTCAGGCCGTCCTCGGCGATCAGGCGCGCGAGCTCGCCGCTCAGGAGATCGCGGCGGATGTAGTCGTACCAGACGCTCTGGCCGAGGGCGTTCAGGCGGAGGAGTGGATTTCCGGAGGGATTGGCGGGCATTGCGGCTCCTATCTCGCGAGCAGGGCCTTGGCCCTGGCGACGACGTTGTCGACGTTGAAACCGAGCTCCTTCAGGACCGTGTCGCCCGGCGCCGAGGCGCCGAAGCGCTCGAGGCCGATGATGGCGCCGCGCTCGCCCACCCAGCGCTCCCAGCCGAAGGTGGAGGCGGCCTCGATCGACACCCGCGCGGTGACCGCGGGCGGCAGCACGGCGTCGCGGACCTCCCGGGTCTGCCGGGCGAAGAGCTCCCAGGAGGGCATCGAGACGACCCGCGTCGCGATCCCCTCGCCCTCGAGCGTCTCGCGCGCGGCGAGCGCCAGGGCGACCTCCGAGCCGGTGGCGATGAGGATCAGGCGCGGTGAGCCTTCCGAAGTCTTGGCCGAAGCCTCGGCGAGGACGTAGGCGCCCTGGGCCAGCCCCGACGCCGGCGCAAGCTTGGCGCGGTCGACGACCGGCAGCTTCTGGCGCGACATCACGAGCCCCACCGGGCCGCCGGTGTGGCGCATCGCCACCCGCCACGCCTCGGCCGCCTCGTTGGCGTCGCCGGGGCGGATCACGGTCATGCCGGGGATGGCGCGCAGCGCCGCCAGGTGCTCGATCGGCTGGTGGGTCGGCCCGTCCTCGCCGAGGCCGATCGAGTCGTGGGTCCAGACGAAGAGGACCGGCAGCTCGGAGAGGGCGGCGAGGCGGACCGACGGCTTCATGTAGTCGGAGAAGGTGAAGAAGGTGGCGACGAACGGCCGCACCCCGCCGTGGTAGGCGAGCCCGTTGGCGATGCCGGCCATGGCGTGCTCGCGGACGCCGAAGTGGAAATTCCGCCCCTCGCCGATCGCGCCGTCGAAGCTGCCGAACGCCTTGAGGTTGGTGTTGGTCGAGGTCGACAGGTCGGCGTCGCCGCCGGCCAGCCAGGGGACCTTGGCGGCGATGGCGTTCATCGCCTTGCCGCCGGCGACGCGGGTCGACTCCTTCTCGCCCGCCTTCCAGGTCGGCAGGTCGGCGTCCCAGCCGTCGGGGAGCGCGAGCTCCATGCCCTGCTTCCACTCGGCGGCGAGGTCGGGGAGCTTCGCCTCGTAGGCGGCGAAGCGCGCCTGCCAGTCGGCCTCGGCGGCGCCGCCGAGGCCGACCGCGGCGCGCAGGTGGGCGAGCGCCTCGGCGGGCACGTGGAAGGGGTCCTCCCACTCCCAGCCGAGCGCCTTCTTGGTGCGCGCGACCTCCTCGGGGCCGAGCGGGCTGCCGTGCGCCTCGGAGGTGCCCGCCTTGTTGGGCGAGCCGTAGCCGATCGTCGTGCGGATGACGATCATCGTCGGCCTGTTGATCTCGACCTGGGCGGTGCGCAGCGCGCGGTCGATCGCCTCGTAGTCGGTGTTGCCGTCGGCGACGTGGAGCACCTGCCAGCCGTACGCCTCGTAGCGGCGGCCGACGTCCTCGGTGAAGGTCATGGACGTGGGGCCGTCGAGGCTCACCTCGTTGGCGTCGTAGAGGAAGGTCAGCTTGCCGAGGCCGAGGTGGCCGGCGAGCGAGGAGGCCTCGCCCGAGACGCCCTCCATCAGGTCGCCGTCGGAGACCAGGGCGTAGGTGCGGTGGTTGACGATCTCATGGTCCGGCCGATTGAATCGATGGGCGAGCAGGCGCTCGGCGATCGCCATGCCGACGGCGTTGGTGGTCCCCTGGCCGAGCGGCCCGGTGGTCGCCTCGACCCCTGGCGTCATCCGGTACTCGGGGTGCCCCGGCGTGCGGCTGCCCCACTGGCGGAAGGATTTCAAGTCGTCCATCGTCAGGTCGTAGCCGGTCAGGTGGAGCAGGCAGTAGAGGAGCATCGAGCCGTGGCCGGCGGAGAGCACGAAGCGGTCGCGGTCGGGCCAGTGGGGGTCCTTGGGGTTGTGCTTGAGGAAGCGCTGCCAAAGGACGTACGCCATGGGCGCCGCGCCGAGCGGCAGGCCGGGATGGCCGGAATCGGCCTTCTGCACGGCGTCGATCGCCAGGGTGCGGATGGTGTCGACGGCGAGCTCTTCGATCGATTTGATGACGGTGCTCAAGCGTTTCTCCCTTGCCGCGCTCGCGGCTCTTGGGGTTTCGGTGCGAGAACCGTTCCAGGGGCTTGACGTGGATGGCGGGAAGCCGGCGGATGGGCCGGCACCGCCTGGATCTACGATAGCAGAGACGATGTGGATCCCTGGGGGCGCCGCGGGGCCGTGACGGTCGCGTGACCCGCCGTGGCTCCGCTCGGTCCGCTGCGGGCGGCCGCCTTCGGGCCCCCCCTCCCTTCACACCCTTCCAGGCGGCCGTCCTCGGGACCGAGCGGAGCCACTACCCCCCGCCGCGCTGGCGCCGGCGGATCAGGACGGCGGCGGAGAGCGAGCTGGCGAGGGCCAGGGCGGCCGCGATCTCCATGGTGCGGCGGAAGCCGTCGCGGAAGGAGGCGGCGATCGAGTCGGTGACGGCCTGCGCGGTTGCCTCATCGAGGCCGGGCGGAGCGTGGGCCGCGGCGAGGAGGGCGCGCTGCTGGGCGAGGGCGGCGCGCGCCGGGGGTGGGAGGGCGAGCGGAGCGAGGCGGCGGTCCAGGGCGGCGTCGAAGACGGCGGCGAGGGCGAGGCCGAAGACGGCGACCGCGAGGAGGGAGGCGACGCGCGAGACGGCGTTGTTGACCCCCGAGGCGATGCCGGCGCGGCGGGTCTCGACGGCTCCCATCACCGCGGTGGTGAGCGGCGCCACGGCGGTCGCCATCCCGAGGCCGAGGACGGCGACGCCGGGGAAGAACTTGGTCCAGTAGGTCCCCGCGGTCCGGGTGCCGAGGAAGCCGAGAAGGAAGAAGCCGGCGGCGGCGATGGCGGGTCCGACGATCAGGGGCGGCCGGGCGCCGAAGCGCGCCGTGAGGCCGCCGGCCCAGCGCGAGAGCACGACGAGGAGGAGGATCATCGGCAGCAGCGCGCCGCCGGCCTGCGTCGCCGAGTAGCCCTCGACCTGGACGAGGTCGAAGGGGAGGAAGAAGAGCGAGCCGCCCATCGCGGCATAGAGGAAGAGGGTGAGGAGGTTGGCGCCGGCGAAGTCGCGGGAGGCGAAGAGCGAGAGCGGCATCATCGGCGCCGTCACCCGTGACTCGACGGCAAGGAAGGCGGCGAGGGCGGCGCCGCCCAAGGCGAGCGCGCCGAGGACGGCCCAGTCGCCGAAGCCGCGGTGGGATGCCTCGAGGAGGCCGTAGGTGAGGCCGCCGAGGCCGGCGACGGCGAGGAGAGCCCCCGGCCAGTCGAGACCGGTGGCCTCGGGGTCGCGGCTCTCCGGCACCCGCGTCCAGGTGATGGCGAGGACGGCGGCGGCGGCCGGCAGGTTGAGGAAGAAGACCCAGCGCCAGGAGGCGTGGTCGACCAGCCAGCCGCCGAGGACCGGCCCCAGCGCGGCGGTGAGCGAGGTGGCGCCCGACCAGGTGCCGATGGCGCGGCCGCGCTCGCTCTCGCCGAACGACGAGGAGAGGAGGGCGAGGCTCCCCGGCACGAGGAGCGCCGCCGCCGCCCCCTGGACGGCGCGCGCCGCGACCAGCATCGGCAGGCTGGCGGCAAAGCCGCAGGCGGCGGAGGCGGCGGCGAAGCCGGCGACCCCCCAGGCGAACATCCGGCGGCGGCCGAAGCGGTCGCCGGCGGCGCCGCCGGCGAGGAGCAGCCCGGCGAGGAGGAGAGCATAGGCCTCGACGATCCACTGCACCCCGGTCGCCGAGGCGCCGAGGTCGCGCTGCAGCGCGGGGAGGGCGACGTTGACCGCCGTGCCGTCGACGAACGCGAGGCTCGAGCCGAGGATCGCCGCGGCGAGCACCCAGCCGCCATTGGCGCGCGTCGCGGGCTCCTCGGCGCAGGGGGCGGGGGCCGTCCCCCGGATCACCCCTTCGTCACAGGGCGGCTTGTAGGTGGCGATCACGGGAAGCCATCCTACCCTTCCCTGCGGCGTCAGCGGCGTCGAAAGGCGGTAATTGGCTGTTAGGATCGGTATGACCGCTCGACGAACGAAGAGGGCCGATCCATGGTCT